>Ga0209188_1000764_pt1 | contig 29324 bp, 44 predicted proteins | sample C_130625_EF_Meta_FD_187307 | JGI IMG/M metagenome (GOLD analysis project Ga0209188, IMG submission 187307) | Freshwater microbial communities from Lake Croche, Canada to study carbon cycling - C_130625_EF_MetaG (SPAdes) (version 2) | ecosystem: Environmental > Aquatic > Freshwater > Lake... | reverse complement strand
GGCGAGCTTGTGGTGTTCTGTGAGAATGGATCATTTACTCTTGATCTCTCCCAAGACCGAACAACATGGCAAACCAACAACATCCAAAAGGTTTCCCTTATTGGTCGTGGTTGCCGTTCTCCTTGGAGTATTGCAGGGGTTAATAACGATGTTTATTTTCGGGCTGATGATGGATGGGCTTTCTACAACAATGCTCAAGTAGATTTTTATCAGGCTCTTTCTTTCCGTAAAATCTCCCGTGAGGTTCAACCTTGGGTAAACTATGACACTCCTTGGATGAGGCAATTTGAGAGTGCGATGTTCTTTGATAATCGACTCATAGCAACTGTATCACCATTTACTGTATCTACTACTGACCCATCTGTTTGTGGACTCCATCGTCCTAGCAGGGCAATGATCGTCCTAGATGTTGAACAAGAGAGTAGGATCTCTCCAGACGCTTCTATGCCTTCACGCTGGAATGGTTTATGGGAAGGCCCACAACCAACTCAACTATCTACAGCCCAAATCAATGGTGTTCAACGTGGGTTTGCTTTCTCGTTTGATGCTGACAATGTGAATCGTCTTTACGAGCTTCAAAGTAGCAGTTCACTTCTTACGGGAGTAGATGACTATTCAGTTAAATATGGCAGCGTAAAGATCGGTTCATATTTCACTACCAAGAGATATGACTTCACGCCTAATCCTGGAGCTTCTAAATTTGTTCGTAAACAACTTGTGGGTGGTGAGGTATGGGTTTCAAATCTCAAGGAAGCTATTACTTTGGGGTGTGAGTTTCGTCCAGATTCCTATGCTTGTTTTAACACCCTTTCATACCCGATTAAGATAGGATTAGATGAATGCACCCCAATTACAGCAGATTGTGTTCCAAGGATTTCTCAACCTCGATACCAGCAATTAAGGTTTCCGACTCCAGACATAGATCAATGTGAAAAATATGCTCAAATACCTCTCCAAGAGGGAGCAGAGTTCCAAGTAAAAATTAACATTATTGGATCTTGTATTGTGGATAGATTGAGGCTTGCTGTTATTTTCAATGATAGCATTGATCTTCCGCAAGGGTATTGCCCTGATACTTTCTATAATGACCCAGAACCAGTTCAATGTGCTTGCCAGCCTGATCTTGATTACTACCGCATTATTCCGCTGCCAGATTCCATCTATTCTGTTGCTGGATAAAAGCATTGCTAATTACTTAAAATAAGGCTACAAATCAAATAATTATGCAGAACCAGAGTTCTCCAGCACAACTTCTCTTTCCAACTGTCCCTAGCAATTATTGCCCAGAGGGTAAGTGGAGTGATATCTTGAATAGTTTTATCCAATTGTATCTGAATAATGGGACTGTAAATATTCCAGGGTTAGGTCAAGTTACTCCTGCACAGATTGCTACGATCAATCAGAATATCCAGAATCTCCAAAATCAGTACAATGCTTTGGCGGTTAATGTTCAGCAAGGAACTACAAGCATTACCGCTGGAGCTTCCAAAATTTATACAGTAAGTTTTGCCAAAAATATGCCTAATACAACTTACCAAGTTGTAATTGAACCATTAACTGCATCAACTACTACTACAGGAACATGGTCTTGGGCTATTATTACTGGAAGCAAAACAACTACTGGATTTCAAGTCTTGTTTACTGATGCAACAACAGCTTCAATTACAGGATTTAATTGGACAGTCTCATCTATCGCATCATCCTAACCTAACCTAAACAACAAACCAAACCTATGGCTAAAGACACAAACAGGGCTACCGAGCCTAAACTACAATCCGAGGGTTTCTCAACCCGTGGAGACATCAAAGAAGGCATGAGCAACAACCCAAGGGGAACCGAGTTTTCGGGGATCTTTTATAGTGGTGCTAAACAGCCAGAGCCTTCTTCCCCCGGTCGTTCATCCAAGAAATAATATGGCATCTCACGGTGTTCAATACACGGTTGATAAGACCGAGCGTGGGATTGTCTCCGATTCTGTTACTCCTCAACCTATGCAGAGGGTTCAGATCAAGGGAGATATTCCTACTATTCGTGCTTATAAGGATGCTCGTACTGCCCGCATTAAGTCCATTGGTGAGTCCTGCCAGAGTGCATTCTCTGTAGGTGGCCCCGCTAATGAGACTGCAATGGGCAAGGGAACTCCTTTTAATAGCGATTTTCTCTAATATGGCTCTTTCAAGGCTCCCTAATCTTGGGGCTATGAGGAGCAGGATGCTCAAGGTCAAAGCGATGCCGTCGATTAAGTTGACGGATGTGAAGACCACTACTGGCCCACAATTGAAAGCCACAAGGAATCTTGTGGGTAGTCCCATCACCCGTGGAGAGATGATCTAGGTTATGCTTTTTGATGTTGCATATACACTAAACGCTATAAAACCCTATGCAGGGAATAGCGGTACTTGCAATCAAGCGGTACAACTTGCATACATGAACAAGGCTCGTAGTCTGTTGTGGAATAAAACGGACACTGATGCCACTTGTGATTATGTATGTATAGCTTGTGTTAATCAGTTATTAACCCTTCCTAGTATCTACAAGCAAGTCAGATTGGCTTGGATAGATGGAAGCCCCGTTAGCCTTGGAAATGAGTGGTATCAGAGCATTCCCCAAGATTCATGGGGTGATGCCTCTAGCGGTGGGTATGGCAATGGTTGGGGACAAGGATATGCTTGGAATGGTGGTAACAAGAAATTCATCGAGGTTGGTGGAAAGCACGTTACCTTCCAGAACTATGATGCCTCACCATACCAGCTTGCAATCGAGCCAGAATCCCCGTTAGACGCAGGAAAAGAGATTACCCTATTCGGTGATAATGCTTATGGAACTCGCATCAGTGAGACGCTTGTATTGGGAAATGCCCCTAATTTTACTTACTCGGTAAACTTCTTTAAGAGTCTGTTCCAATGCACCAAAACACAGACTAATGGAAGGGTAAGGGTTTATGCCTATGATCCCGATAATAGCATCAGAATGTTGTTGGCAGTTTATCAGCCTTATGACATTAACCCTTCTTTCCGTAGGTATTTCATCCAAGGCAAGGTAAGGGATTCGGTGATTCTTTATTGCAAGAAGAATTACTACGATCTTGTTGATCTTAAAGAACAAGTAGAATTTACGCCAGAAGCCATGATCTCTGCTGTCATGGCAGTTGTTTATCGTGAGAACAAAGGAAGTGACCAGCTTTATAACACATCACTCCAGAATGCTATCTTTGAGGTAAATAGGGAGACTGCTGATAGGGAAGAGCCTACGGGTAGCCCAATTCGCCAGTTCTCAAACAACATGATGCTTAATGCCTTGGTTCCTACTTATGCGTGGGATGATGGGGCAACATGGCCTTATTGATATGGATGAACTTATTGAAATATCTGCAATAGATCGAGTTGAGGCTGAATTAGCCAATATGACTCCAGTAGATTTACCATTAGAGCATTTCTTTCCTCCGGGACTATATGTGCGAAAGATATTTATGCCAGCAGGGTCTTATGTTGTTTCAATGAAGCATAAAACAACTCACCCTTTCTTTATCCTAAAAGGAAAAGTTGCCGTTCTTAAAGAAACCAATGAAGGTGGATTTGAACAAGAGGCTTTGTATTCTGGAGGAGATATGGGAATTACCAAACCAGAGACCAAAAGATTTCTATTCAATATTGAAGATACCACATGGGTAACTTGCCATGCTAATGCAGAAAATATTGAAGATCCCGATCAAATAGTATTAAATATCTCCGAAAGAACTGATAATCCTTTGATTGATAGTAATGACATTAAATTCAATCAATGGAAAAAAGACATCAGCCCTAGTTTAATACACTCAACTAAAGAACTTGAATTGCCATGCGCTTCTTAATTCCACCACAAACTATCGCTGAATATAAGCATCGTAAGATGCCTGTGTTTGAGACACTTGCCGCTATTGGTGCGACCACGATTGTTGGATCTCTTACTGTTGGAGGGCTTGCTGCTGCTGCAGGAACTGCTGCAGTAGGTGCTGCCGCAAGTTATGGAGCATCAAAGTTATTGAGTGGTGGTGGGCCTCCAGGATCTAGCTCCTATACTGGTGGTCAATATGTCCCTACTGGTAATAGCTTTTCCGCTGCACAACAAGCTCAAGAAAAAAACTTACTTGGATCTGCTTATGATCCGAATAGTAGTTTAGGTTTTGCTCAACAGTTTGCAAATGCAGGAACCAAACAAAATATAAATCTTCAAAATAAGGTTACACCGGGTTCTTCTGCACAACGTGAACTTGCCCAACAGCAACTTAATTCTTACATCCAAGGGCAAATTCCTCAAGATGTTCAGCAGAATATCAATCGTCAAGTAGCACAGAACCTTGGTGGTGGATTTAACCTCTTCTCTGGTGGTGGACAAGCTCCACAGAATTTCGCTCGTAACATTGGTCAGACAAGCCTTGGTCTTTCCCAATATGGATTGAGTGCCGCCCCTACATGGCAACAACTTGCTAACAGCATGGTTGTTTCACCTGCAACTGGAGCGCAAGTTGGGCTTATGGCTGGTCAACTTGGGAATCAACAAGTGCTTGGGGCTTCTGGAATTGGTATGCAAAATGCGGAAAACCAATATCAAGCTGGATATAATCAATGGGCTGGACAGAATGCTCAAAACCAACAAGCAATACAAAGTGGAATAAGTGGTGCAAATGCCGCTACAAATTTACTGAACTCTAAAACAATGGCTAATTATTATAAAGGATTGGGTTCTGGATCTGCTTCTGGGGCTTCTTACAATCCTGGTCAAGGATACATGAACACCATGATGGGAACTGGATATACAAATCCAGCGGCTTTTACGGGGTTTGGACAGGTGTCTTCACAAATTCCAGCATCTTATTATGGAAACCAAAGTTTTGCTAGTGGATTAAATCCTGCACTTAACTTCATGCAATAAAATTATGGCAATAGGATACTACAATTACTCACCCATGATTGCTCAAGGAGAGCAAACAGTTAATCAACTTACTGGCCTTGGTCAACAAATTGGTCATGCTATTGAAACTCATGCCGCTACGCAATCGGCTCAAGCAATGCTTCCTGCAATCCAAAGCCAATATGCAAATGGAATGCAAAAGATTTCATTAGGAGATTCAACTGGCATTGCTGATATATCTCAAGCCGCTGGTCTTGCTGGTCAGAATCCTCTTACTGCCCATTGGTCTAATCAAATGATTGCTGGTGCGACTCAAGCAAATGAAAACTATCGTAATAGTTTACTTACTAGCACTAGACTTCAATCCGCTGGTTTAAGTGCCGCCGCAAAGATGGCAGGAATAAATGCAAATCACCCTGTAGATGAGCAGGGGAATCCGATTCCTAAAGCAATGAATCAGTTCCAGCAAATTCAAATTGCCGCCAAACAAGTAGGTTCGTATGACAAACTTTGGAATGGTGTTCCAGCATCAGGAACTACTCCTTCCGTTCCCGGTGCTTCTGAATATGCTGATAAAATTGATAAAGGAATTGACGCAGGGACTTTAGATCCAAATGATTTAAAGGGATACGCAGAAAAGCTACAGCAATATAAAGCACTCCAATCTGCTATGGGTAAAAATGCCATTACCAATAATGATTTTGAGTCTTCTTCCGATAAGATTGAAAATCATTTAAAGACTGCAGAACAAGATATTGCTGATAAAATTGCAAAAGCAAAAGCCAAAGGAGAAAATCCAGAAAGTGTAAATAAAAGTTATGGAATTTGGGGTGGCACTAATCTTATTGAACAACAACAAAAAATTAAAGAAACAAGATCCAATTTTGCTATAATTAAAAATCCTGATATTGTTAAACAAGCAATTCAAGCTATCCCCCAAAAAGGATATGCCGCTGTAGCAAAACATTTGCAAAGCATGGGTATTGATCCATTGGTAATAAATCAAGCCATTCAATCAACTTCTCAACAAAATCCTCAAGCATCTGGTTCTGCTATCCCTGCGGCTTCTCCAACTCCTAGCCCAAGTCCAGGGGTTACACCATCTCCTTCTCCATCGGGTAGCATTCCAGCAATGTCTGGAACATAATAGCTTATGGCTACCAATCCTTTTGATAGCCTTCCAGATATAAACTCAACTGGAAAAAGTTCAGCATCAAATTCAATTCATGCTACTGCATCTACATTTGGATATAACGATCCTCAAGATAATGGAGTGGGAGCTTGGGGAGATGTAACTAACGATCCAAATATACATGGAGTATCTTTACCAATTTCTGTTTTAAGAAATAAATTTGGTGATGAGAATAAAGCTCATGGACAATTGGTTAAAGTAACCAATCCCGATACAGGAGATAGTATTGTTGCTCCAATTGTTGATAAAGGCCCAGCAGAGAGGCTTAAAGATAGAATTGATCTTACATATGCAACAAATAAAGCTATTGGTGGAACGGGATTAACTCCAGTTCAATATAGTTTTGTGGATAGTAAGAATACTGCTAACAATTCAACTTCAAATCCGTTTGATAGTTTGCCAGATATTTCTGAATCATCTAATCCATTTGATAAACTTCCAAATGATTCTTCCAAAGCAGGAACAAATTTAGAGCAGACAGGAAAAGTTATAAATCTTCCTGCGGCAACTCCACAAGAGTTAGCTAAAGCTGGAACGCAAGGCTATCCATCTGCTACACCAAATCAACAACCTCCAAAACCAAGTCAATTAACTTCTGGGCTTTCTGCTGGAATCGAGGGAACAATTGGGTTGCTTTCTGGACTGGGTGCTGTAGCTGGAGGTGAAGCAGTTGGAGTTCCAGTAACGGGAGGAGCATCTTTACTTGCTGTTCCTGCATTATTTACTGCTGGAAGTGCTTTGGGAGTTGTTGGTGCTAAAAAAGCAGAAAAATTACTTGGGTTAGAACCAGAAATTCAAGTATCTCAACAAGAATATCCAAAGACAGCTTTTGCTGGTCAAGTAATACCACAACTTCCTTTTGCCGCTGAATCTGCACTTGGTTATGGGGCTACTGCATTAACAAAAGGAGCCGGGGCAGTTGCTGGACAAATGGCAGGACAAGCCGCTATTGGCGCAGGGATCATGGAACCAATGAGGTATGGTGTTGATGTTACCTTAAACAAAGCAGGGATTACCGATCAACCAGCAGCTCCGATAACCTTTGGAAGCACAGGTGAACAAGTCCTTACTGCTCTTGCATTGGGAGGAAAAGCAACTGGACTTGCTCCATCCAAAGATCCAATTGTTAATGAGAAGACAGCACAAGTTTTAAATGGAGCAGAAGCTCAAACAGCAACCTCTCCAGAAACAGAATCAAAACCCATTAACCTTCCTCCCGCAACTCCAGAAGAGTTGGCAAAGGCTGGAGAGACTTCTACTCCAGTAGATAACACGCAAAAGTTAATTAATCTAGCTACAGACCAATTGGAGCATGATGAGGGATCAGATAAATGGAATGATTACCAAAAACAGATTGATGCTTTAAAACAACCCGCTGAAACTCCAGTAGCCGAAGCACAACCAGAAACACCAAATGCCGTTCAAAAGCAAACAACAGGAGAAGTGGGCGTTCGCAACGCACCAGCCGTGGGCGAAGGAGTGGGCCGACAAAACGAAGCAGAAGTCCCTACCCAAGAAGGTCAAGTCCCAAAAGAAGAAGTAAAGCCAACTACTCCAACGATTGAAACTAATGGAGAAGGTGAGTTATTTAAGAATGACCAACTTCCATTCAATCTTGCAGGAGAAGTTCTTCCAGAAGAATCAAAGCGATTAACTATTGGCACAGAGGAAGAACAACAACTTCCGATGGGGGAAACTCCAAAGCCAGCGGAACCAGAGAAGCCAGCAAATCCATATCGTGAATTAGAAAAGAAATACTACACAAATATTAAAACTCATTCCGAACTTGCGGATGAAGTTGAGAAAGTAGCAAACAAAGAAAAGAATAAATTCCTAAAAGAGTCCGTTCAAAAATTCCGTGATGCTTTATCTGTTGGTGCTGACATGGAACCAGAAGTTGAGAAACTTTTAAGTGATATTGAAAGAGAGTCAAATTATCACGATGAAGGCGTAAAAATTAGTGAACGAGGATTGGCTAAAGGACAATATAAAAAGCCTCAATTCTTTGGAGGAAAGCATGGCGATGAAATTATTCGTTATCTCCAAATAAACAAAATACTTCCAAAGTTTGCATGGGAAAAAGAAATCACCGATAGGGGTGAAAGCCTAACGGGAAGAGGTGAATATAATGGTGTTCCAGAAATACCTAGAAAACACGCTGAAACTATTTATGGCACAAAAGGAAGAGGGCAAAAGATTGATGTTGCTTTAAAGGGGCTACATGAAGATGGAAAAGCATTGGATCTTCATACACCAGATGATTTATGGAATTACATTAAAGAAGCATCTGATTCATCCATAAAAGAAGAAGAGCAAACAAAAAAGCAAAATGATGCTGAAAAAAGAATCCAAGAGGCAAGTGAAAGATTAAGGAAACTTGAAGGCGACCCAGAGAAACTTGCTGATGTAATGAATCAGGATCTCAAAGATTATTTTAATGCTAGAAGGGGGGGATATAAAGGTGATGCAGCATTTTTTGAGTTCCCTGACGCTGTAAAGAAAGCCGCTACTGATTTTGGTAATGCTGTTTACAAGGCTGGCATGAGTTTCCGTGATTGGTCAAAGACCATGATCGCAAGGTTAGGCGAGGGTGTTCGTGATTACTTACGCCAAATTTGGAAGACCGCTAAAGATTACAATGAGAAACTTGGGCAATCTGGCGGTATTGGTCGAACACCTGGAATAGATGAAGGTGAATTGCGTAGAAAAGCTGAAGCCGCTAAATACGGGCCAAAACCTCCTAGCGAAAGGGATGTCTATGCTGAAAAACTTACTGACCAACTTACCAAGGTTTTAGGAAGACCTCCAACCGCTGAAGAGGTTTCTGGAAAAGTTGATAAGAAGTTTGGAAAAGCTGAAACTCCTGCTCCTGCTCCCATAGCTGGTGGTGAAGGAGAGAAGATTTCTTTGAAGAATGAAAGTGCAGAAGCTGAAGCAAAAGCCCTTGGATTTCCTGAATTAACACAACAAGACGAACAGGAAATGAATGCCGCTATGGATCGGGCAAAAGCCACAAGCACAGAAGATCCAATGGCGGGGCAAAGATTAGCAGAATCTCTTATTGCAGATCCTAGAAGATCATTAACGGGAGATGAGTCTGCGTTGCTATTAAAGCATAAAACTGATTTGTTTAATAGCCTTAACAAAATGGCAGACGGGTTGACTGAAGGAAGTCCAGAACAGAAATTTGAAAAAAGTCTTTCCTATGATAATGCAAGCAAGGCTTATCATGATTTACTTCAAGCAATAAAAGATAGGGGTAGTGAATGGGGTAGAGAAGGCCGCTGGAGGCAAGCATTACTTCATCAAGATTACACATTTGCAACTCAAGAAAGGCTTGCTACTGCCGCAAAAAGAAAGCCACTTACTTCTAACGAGAAAACTAAACTTGCTGAAGAAACAAAGCGTCTTACTGACATTGATAAACAGATTGCAGAAAATCAAGAGAAGGAAGCAAACAAGCAAGAGCAAAAAGGTTTAGAGAAGGAATTAAAGAACGCTACAGAGGTTGATCCCTATATTCAAAGTCTTGTTGATAGAGTTAAGAAAAATGTTAAATCTCTTGCTGATAAATACAGAGAAGAATTAAAGAAAGAGGCAAGAGAGGGCAGACTTTTTACTGGAGTTGATCCAACAAAATTGCATAAATTTGCAGTAATTGGTGCTGATCATCTTTTGGAAGGGACAACAAAATTTGCAGATTGGTCTTCAAAAATGATTGGAGATTTTGGAGAAAAGATTCGCCCTTATTTGGATGACATCTTCAAAAAATCTAAAGAATTTAATGAACAGCAAGTTGACAAAGAATCCAAGGGTTCAAAGTCAGTAAAAAAGCGTATTGTTAAAGCATCTTCTCCAGAAGAACGCATCCGAAAAGGTCAAGAAACAAGGGCTAGAAATAGACTTGAGCAACTAAAACAAGAAGAAGAACGCCAAAATAAAGGTGATTTTAGTAAACCTCTAAAAAAAGCTCCGATTGAGGCTTCTGAAGAAACAAAAAGATTACGAATTGAAGCTCAAAAAATTAAAGATCGTATTGATAAAAGAAAAGCTGACTTTGAAAAAGCAAATAGACCATTTGTGAACAAAGTTCTTGATGCAATATCTGCGCTTAATCGCTTTAACATTTTAAGTCATATTACAGTTCTTGAGCATTTGGCTGGAGCTGCTGTAGAAAATATTGTTACACGACCCGTTTCCTCAACCCTTGCTCAATTATTTCGTTTTAATAAAACGCTTAATGCTATTAGGAATAAAGCTGTTTATGAGGGAGGGTTAAGCGCAAAATCTGAACTAAAGGGTGTTTTTGGAATAGCAACATCAGCAAAAGATGTATGGAGTAAAGTCCTTAAAGGAAAAGCTGACATTGATTGGCTTTATGGGGGAAAGAATAATAATTCTCCATCTTTTGTGAGAGCTGTTGAAAACATACATGGAGCAATGAAGGAGCCTGTTCGCCAAGGTATTTTTTCTCGTTCATTACAATTGCGTATAGAAGCTGCTGAAAAACAAGGATTAGATCCAACTCATGATGAAGTTCTTTACCATACACTTGCATCTGAAGCAGTTAATGATGCCAATTCGGACATCTTCATGGGAGATAACTTTATTACCCGTGGAATTAGAGGATTAATAAAGGGGTATGAGACAAATAAACAATCCCCTAGACTTGGAAAATTTGTTTCTACTTTATTGGATATTGCAATGCCAATTATGAATGTTCCAACAAATATTGCTATTAGGAAGATGAGATTGGCTTTAGGTCTTTTGGAAGCTCCAATAAGAATAGGAATTGCCGCAAAAGAAGGCAAATTAACAAATAAAGCAGAAACTTTAACGACTCAAGAAGCAGAGCAAATAATGAGGGCATTCAAATATGGAACCGTGGGGCTTGCGGTTGGTGCTTATGCATGGACTCATTCAAATCAATTTGGTGGAATCATCAACAATGTCGGCCCTAATGCCCCAGAAAACAAAGATCTTAAAAAAGGCGAAATGCAACTTGGGGGAATCAAAATTTCTCGTCCTTTAGGGCATGGCCCTGTTGCCACATTTATGAATATGGTCGCAGACGCAAGAAGGATGTATGACAAATCTGTTCGCAATAATCCTAATAACAAATGGAGCAGTCTTTCCGAGCCAGCTTTCTTTAGCATGTTTGTATCTGGATTAGGAAGTATGCCACCCGCACAAGCCGCTACACGATTCTTTTCTCCATTCACAACTGCTGGTCAAAAATTGGGACAGACTGTGCGTGATATGATTATTCCCGGAGCTGTTCAAGATGTTGCTGCAAAAATGGATACAGCTTCACAACCCAAAAACTTTATTGATATGCTTGAATCTGAACCGATTAAACGATCTCCGAAAACATTTGAGCAAGAAATTATGAAAGGCATACCAGGATTGCGTAATCAATTGCCAACACCAAAAGGAAGATCATCTCGCAGTTCTTCAATTCTTCCTGGTTTTACAGAATCAAATAATTCCACATTTGGTTCTTTTAAAGATTGATTCCTTCCTCGCTTTCAGTAAATCTTTATCTTCACCAGCAACCACTATGAGCAAAAAATATATCCTGCCAACATCTCTTAAATATCCTTTTGAACAATCAGAGTTCCCCGGTGATCTCAATCTTCGTGAGATTCGGGAGCATGGAGAAAAGAACAAATTACCAGAGGTTTCCTTTTACCAAGCTATCGTTATCGCCCTACTAGAGCAGAGGAATTACTTTGTTGTGGAAGCTATTCGATACGCAAAGGAGTATGGTCAGTTGCCTCAAGTGGAAGAGCAAGATCCAGAGGTAGAAGAGAAAACAGAGTTTCCAGAACTCAAGGTCATTACTTCTGACGAGCCAATAGTGGAAAGATTCCGTAAAAGTTACGAGTAGGTCGTGGCTACCTTCCTCAATATGGGGCGGTATGGGGATATCGTATCGTTCCTGCCTGTCCTAAAGAATGAGTTTGATGAAACGGGTAAGAAGCCTAGCCTAGTTATCTCCAAAGATTACGCTGACATCCTAGAAGGTGTCAGTTATGTCAATCCTATCGTCTATGATGGCACATTTGATGACATCACGGGTGCATTAGAATGCCTCAAGACTCTGAATAAAACGGCAACTGCAACCCAAGTTGTCGGAATCCCTGATGTTTTAATAAGTCAGGTTTACGGAAACCATGTTGGGCCTAAAATCATTTGTGACTCATTCCAGCAAGACGCATGGAGACTAGCGGGGAAGCTAGATTTATGGCCTAGCCAGCCTCCATTAATATTTGATAAACGAGATGCCAAAAGAGAGAAAAAACTAACGAAAGGAATCCCTAAAGATAAACCTTGGATTGTTGTCTCAACTGGTGGGACATCATCTCCATTTCCGTATTCTGATTTGCTGTGGGAGATTCTGAACCATTCTTTGCCTGATTTCCATATCGTTGATTTGGCTACAATCAAAGCAGAGAAATTCTATGATTTACTTGGGATTATGGATCATCCGAATACCCATGCCATGATATTGACTGATAGTGGCCCTCTACACCTCTCATACGCCACACAGAAACCAGTTCATGCTTTAATAACAGACTCACCCTCCCTGTGGCATGGAACAGCATGGCGACCATTCTACGCATCTTATACACGATATAAGAACTTCCCAAGGGATGTGACTAGAATCTTGGATCTAATCCGTAATCCTAGACCAAAATTAACGCATCAAAATATTGTCCATGTATATCAGAAAATGCCTTGGGCAACTGGAGATGAGAAGAGGCGTAATGAATTAGCAGCAAAGACATGGGAATCTATTGGTTGTATTGATTTGGGATTGGATGACAACTGCTTTGTAAGATCATCGGCTGAAGTTATACCTGATGAAACCCGTAGGATACCCATGATTAAGGATATGCTTCGTCTGGCTTGTGCGGGTCGTGATGATGAAACGGTTCTATTACTGACCAATACGGATACTTGTGTAACCAATAACCTAATCCAAAGGCTAGAGGGAGTTCTTCCAGCTTATTCCTATCGTAGAGACTTCAAGAGATTAGATGATGCCCTTCCTTATGATCGCATTAGCGCAGGGGCAAAGTATTCTGGATGTGATTTCTTTGCCATGAGGGTAGGATGGTGGAGGCGCAATCATCATTTATTTCCTGACATGGTATTGGGAAGACACTCATGGGATCGCATCAAGCGTGAGCTAATCAAATCTGCTGGCGGTAGAGAGATTGAAGATATCATCTACCATGAATGGCATCCTTCCTTGTGGGAGGGTGATGGATTGCATAGAGACCCCTCCAACCTACGCAACTGCAAGCTGGCTAGGGAATGGTTGACTGAACGGAAGATGCCGTTGGAGGAGTTAGAAACCCTTAATTATGAGGGTAAGTTCAAGCGTCCCGACTTTAGCAAGTTGAGAACGTAGCGGTAATATCCCACCGCACAGAATCTTCTTCTCCAATAGAAGTAACGATTTTGTAACCTAATTCAATTAATGGATTATAAATATCTGATTTAGAAAATCCTGCCCTAGCAAGCATTTCGGGATATATTTCACAAATAATAATAGGTTTGTGTTTTTTGATTATCTCTTTTGCTCCTTGGATAACGGGAGGTTCATATCCTTCACAATCAATCTTGATTAAAGTAATATTTGGGAATTTTTTAAAGTAATCGTCAAGTTTTATACTTTTCTTTCCATTCTGATCTAATTTGACTGTGCGAGTTCCAGGGTTCCCATTGAGGGGGTCTTGATTTACTGAAACTGAATCACCGTTCCCAACCGCATCATTGATTGCTCTAATATTGGTGCTGTTCTTAAAAACATTATACTCCATGCAAAAGAATGCATCTTCTTGTGGTTCAAAGGCATAAACTGCTGCTCCTTTTTTGGAAAAGATAAGGGCGGTATCTCCGATAAACCCACCGACATCAATAACTATATCACTAGATTTAAGGGATTTTACTTCTGGAAGGTTGGCAATAGAATGCTCTAGGCATATTGTTCCATGCTTTAATGCCTCTGGAGTAAGATTCTGATCATCCGTAAGACAAATCATTGTCTCGTTAATGCGAGTAATTTTGTATTGATTCATTTCTTTTCCTTGAATTGCCCTAGCTTGATAGGGTTTTTGGTTTCTTCAAGCCTTTCTGGAGTTACCCACATCTCTATTCCTTTTGGGTGGTATGCCCAGAATCGCTTTGTTTTATCCTCATTCCAAGTTCCTCGTTTGAGTTTCATTGATCTTGTTGGTTGTCTATACTTGGGATAGCCATGATGGGTATCACTGGTTGATATTGAGGCTCTTGATATGGTTGAGGGAGCGTGGTGACTTGGTAATATGCCCCCGCATCCCTGCCATCTGTTGCTGATAGGTTGGCAACATAGATGGTCTGGGTTTGAGGGACGGGCTGATGGATGGGAGCGAATGCTGTGTAGATGAGTGCTAGGATCATGATTTTTTCTTGTTGTTAATTGATGACATATGCCAATTTCCCCTAACGATGTCACATTCATAGGCTCGTAACATCCCCATTCCACCAAACCCTTGCTCAAGTCGATGTTTGATAGCTTGGTCACATTTAGAAGATGAAGAATAGGACGACTTTCCGCATCCTTCACACTTCTTTGGCTTCTCTGCTCCCTTGATAAGACCTTGTTCAAAGGCTTCCCTTTTGTTTATGGGTGGCAACTCTGGAGTTTCATACCCCAATTCTTGTAGGATGTGATCAATACAGGATTTCATTTCTTTGCCCATTTTAGCCACTCAACGGCATCTATAAAATAATCACACTTATCCTCTCCATCTGGATCGAATTGAGCGTATGATTGCCAATTTTCATTACTTGGTGCTAAGTGCCTCCAACATTGCATATGTGAAGGGCAATCAGTATTATTGCATTTGGATATATCAGTCATTTGGCTATTATTTTGCTTCCTTTTTTAAGGTTATCTTCAGCCCATAATGGTTGAAGATTTGTGTAATGGTTTAACTTAATTAATTCTTGTTCAGTTTTAGCAACACACGTTGGAATGATATGATCTATATGCCATGCACCTTTATTATTCCACGTCATGCCATCCTTAAATTGTTTTTCAATATAAATTTTAAAATCATCATAGGAGCAGCCCAATATTTCATGAGTCCTAGACTTCTTTGTATAATTTTTAACTTTAAGTTTAAAAAATATTAAGGCTCTTATTCTTTCTGAAATGATTATTAAAGGGTTTTGCCTTCTTTTTTTTTGATATTTATTCCTTGTGGAAAGATGTTTATCCCTATTTTCAATTCTCCATTTTAATACAGATGCTTTTACTTTTTCTGGATTATTTCTTCTCCATTTATAACTGCATTCCTTAACTCTTTTTGTATTTTTTGCATATCTTTCTCGTGAATAAATCCTTCTTTTTTCTTTATATATTTCAAATAAATCACGATTAACCCACCATTCTCCATTTTTACAATTCTTATTATATTGCAAAAAGATCATGCCATCTTCTCGTATAAATCCTCTCTTGTATTTATTTTCTTTCATTAATTTCTTTTTTCAATGCGCTTAAATCTTTAATGCTTTTGCGAGTATCAGAAGGGTTTTCCCATTCTAGCATCTTGTCTGCTATTTGTATAGCACGATTTCTCTGGTCATTAGAACGCTGTAGTTTCTGGTGCATAGTCATTTCTGGCTTGCTATTCTCTACCAAGAATGCCTCAACAAACTCTTTGATTTCTTCATTCATGATTAGGTTATATGATACTGTATGCCGTTCCCCTGACTGGAGGAGGAGTTGGGTATGGTGAATGAGTCGCTTGCGGGATGGGCGTGATTGTAGGGCGTGGTGATGGAGATTGTGCTGGAGGAAGTGGTTTGATCGGCTTACCCTTCGGAAGCGTTTCCACAATCACTTGCTGGCGAATTGGCTTTGGTGTGGGCGTGGGTGATGCGGAGTGCAGCCATAGCCAGATTATTGATGCAGCAATCATTTGATTTTAGGTTTGAGTTCCTCTTTTACTAATAATCGTTCTGAAGCTATGTGCATAACATTGTCACATGCTTTTAAGTAATTGCCATCATAGGTGTTTGCGGCGTGCCAACACGATTCCATTCTAGCCTTATACCATTCCACCAACCCCGTGAGTTTTGCGACATCGTTGGTTTTCTCGTTGAGTTCTCGCTCAAGTTGCTGTGCAAACTCTGCGTTCACTACGTTGCATAATTCGTGATGGTAATCTGTTGTCCACATCTCCTCATCGGTGCGTGGTGTGTCTGTTGTATTAGTTTCCATATTCTCGTAGCCCCGCTTGGCAAAGTTCCTCGTGTGCTTTTGCTAGTTGAGTTTCAAGGTCGCAGATCCACTTTGGATCAACAAACACCTTTCCTTGTTTTAGTTCGGCATTCTCCTCACGAAGCTTTGCGACCTCGGTCTGTAACTCCGAAACTCGACGATATTTTTCAGCAAGTTCTGGCAGATTGTGCGCCCCAAGATAGCAACGAGGACAAGGGCAGATAACCATCGTGGTGTTTGGGGTCATGGTTTTAGTGGTCATTTGATTTCAGCTTTGAGTTCCAGTTCCAATTTTGGCTTTGGCAACGGACGGCGGGTGCGGTAAGCCATAATCTGTAGCTTCGTCCGTCCAGTTCGTATTGCTGGTATCCATCCCTTGGATGATAATACCTCATCCCCCTCTTGGATCACCTCATCAAGCCCTATGTCTCTCCATTCGGGAGTGGGTTCAGTAGTCAAGGAATCCTTGACAACTGGTTTCTCAATTTCAGCTTTGAGTGCGTCTTTAGCGAGCAGCTCACAAGCCCTCCTGTCTCGGTTATAGGTTCCGTCTGGACGCTCGGTGCAGGCGATAAACTCAAGGGCTTGACGGAGCCTTGCGACCTCGTTGTTCAATCGCCCGTTCTGATGCTCAAGTTCAACGCAAAGCTCTCCAATATCTTCGTATGTGTCGCTCATTTGATTTCAGCTTTGAGTGCTTCAAATTCTTTCTCTATAATATCTAGAGAAGCATAATCAGGATCATACATCCCAATTTCACCTTGGAAAATTTCTGCAATCTTGATCGCTCGGTCTCGTTGCGACACGGCCTCTGATAACAACACAGCGGCCTTTAATGTGTAATCTTGTTGTTCAACAAGTTTCTCCATTGATTTCACTTGGTTTTCAAGAGATGCGGTGAGTTCTAACTCAAGCTGACGGCAAAACTCTAATGGAATGTGATCCATTATATCCCATTCGTGATCTTTATATTTAGCGTCAGTGCGTGGCGTGTCGCTCATATGATTACTTCAATAGCGGAATTTACAAGATCATGGATCTTTAGGCTTTTGCCTAGCGAGTTGAGGAGATGGATCTCACTCAAGACATTCTCTAGGTATGATAGCTTGCTATTTAGTCTGCTTATCTCCTGACAAAGAGACTCCTTCTCTCGGTCAAGACAATTTTGTTCGTCTTCGTTGTATATGTTGGTCATGGTTTTAGGGTTGCTAGGTATTTTCTCTGTACTGGTTCAATGTCTTCTTGGAAAGAAGAATCAATGAATTGCGGGGGATAACCCTCCTCAATCTTCCAAGCTCGATACGCATCAGGATCTACGCTGGCGGTAGCCCCTTTGAATATCGGCTTCTGGATCTTTTGGGAAAGAACGGAGTAGTCTATTCCCTCGTCCTCCCATCGTCCTTGGTTGAGCCAAGTGCTAGGGTTGGGAATAAACTTTCCTCCCTCCTTCTGCCAATCAGGAGATGCTATGCTTTTCTTGAGTGCCTCAATGATGATCTCTATTGCCGGGAACTTCTTCCGCTTCCAGATGTCGTGACAATAGCCTTTTCCCGTCTTTCTAGGGTAAGCCTTCCAGAATATCTCAAAGTCGCTTTTACGGGCATTCTGGGGCGAATATGACTGACCACAGCAGGGACAGAGTTCAGAATTGCTCATAAACCCACTCCTTTTTCTTAAGTTGAACTGCTGTGAAGGTAAACCAAGGATGATTTTCAGCAGCGACCTTTAACTTAATCCTACCCGCTTGATGCCAAAATCCTTTAATTTCTATGAATGAAATAAGCCCATCTTTATCAATCACAAGGAAATCAGGAGTGTAGGTTGTCCTGTCTGCCAGCCTTAAAGCCATAGCCTCAAACTGCCAGTGGTGGATCTCCCCTGATAGTTTCCTAGCCTCTAGAACCTTGGAGTATGCCTCTTCGGTCTTATTCATCTTGCCAGCAACTCGCCTGGTTGTATTCCCCTTCGCTTTAAAGTGTCTCATCGTATGCAGATTTTTTGCACTTGAAAATTCCTTCAAGTCCCGTTTCTTGCTTCATAATTAATCTGCTATATGCCGCACGAAAATCGTTGGAGAGTTTATACTCCTCCTGTGATTCTGTTGTCATGTAATAATTCCAGCGCAGAACTTCGTAAAGCATCCCAATACCAACTACGGCATCTGGACGCTTCTCACGGAACTTTCTAGCAAGCTGCACAAGGTTCTTATAAACATGAGGGTTATTGTGATGGAACCTCTCAAACCTTGATGCCATATCATCAAAGATTTCCTCCTCAATGGGTGAGAAGTCAAAATCAAATTGATCACTCATTTATTTGGAAAGTTGATTTTTGTTTTGTCTACCATTCCAATGACATCCAAGTTGGAATAAGATCGCTGAACTGATCTCACTCCAGCATCAAAGGCTTCCTTTACCCGATCCTCAACTGAAGGAGGTTGATTCCCTTCAGCGAGATAACGGATATGCTCACCATCCCAATATCCTTGCGCTTCTTTTGAGTAACTCATTTGGTCAGTTGGTTCAGTAATTTTATTTCCTTGAGATATGAGCAAGTCGTCTCCTTAACCGCTTGCCAAGACGAAACTGCAATTTGGGCTATGATTTCCAATGGCAAGCAGATAGTTAAGGTTGCGATAGTTAATCGAGGGTTGCTTCCGTATCGTTTCATTTGCCGTCCTCCCATTGACCTATTGTTCGCAGGAAAGCTTCGGCTCGTTGTGGTGCAGTGGCGTTGGTCAACTTGTCCAAACAAACTAGGGATTCTGCCCAATCATCTATGCCAGCAACGCCAACGGCTTTTGCTAATGCCCTACGGAAAGAATGTTCTTTCAAACCTGATGGGAGCGACATGACCGCATCGTGCATGGCGTTGAGGTCGCCGTGGTAGTTTGGAATCCCGTCCATTGCGTCAATGCAATCAGGGATTGACTCGTCAGCGTCCCCAAACCCTTCGTGTTTGAAGCCGAGAAATTTGAATTGGCATGAGTGGTTGAACTTCCACCTTGCCCCGCAAGCAATGGCGATCCGTTTGTTAATTTCTTCTGATGTCATTTGAGTAATCCTGCTTCATCAACGGCCTTTTCCATCAGTTGATTAAAAAGCCTATTAAACTTGTTGAAATCGAGTGACCCATTCTCCCTACGAGACATTGCCCTCGACTCATATTCAGCGTCATCAATTAACTCGTTTCTAGCTTTGACATACTTGCAGCAGTGATATTCCGGGACGATAGAGTAACGCTCGGAACAGTAGCAGTGTCGTTCATTCATTGTGGTTGCGTGGTTGCGTGGTTAGGTCAGATCAAAAAGGGATCTCTTCGCTATCCTCTTCTTGCTGTTGAACAACAGGCTTTGGACGATTCTGGAACGCTGGTGCTGCCTTGATTTTTTCAACGAACTTGGAGGGGAAGACTGTATCCTGCTGTTCCTTGATTTTGTAGTTACCAAGGATCTCGGATTTGATCCCGGCATCACGCTGCTCCTTGGTGAGGGAGTGCTTGACTGAACCATCGTTGTCATACTGATCCTTACCATCTCGGTTAGGCCAGCAGATTAGGTTAAGATAGGATGCTTTTGTCCCATCCTTCTTGGTGACTGACTTGAGGAGTGACTTGTCTATCTTTGTTACGTCTAATGATATTGTGAACATAGGGTTATTATTTAGCTTGTTGTTTTGTTTTATGGTTTGACTGACATCTGTTGATCTTCATTCGGAAAGATGAATCCCTCATTTAGAAGATATTCCATGACTTTTTTGGCCTGATAAATGTTTGATGGTTTGCTGTCAGTGGGCATTGCTTTGAAATTCCCATCTGATTTTGTAATGATGAGCCAATCACGCCCTCGGTATTTGATGCCAAGAGTGTATTCTTCATCAATTCCGTTTGATGGAAGGTTCACTGGTTGTGGTTTCGATGAGCCATCCAAGGGCATCTTCGAATTGCTGTTTGGCATCCTTACCTTTGATGCCTCTGACCTTTGCATAGACTTTTTCAAGAGATGCAACTGAAATCTTTGAGCAAGCAAGTATATCACTTTGTTCAACCACGCCAGAAAGTGCAGAAATAACAGCAAGAGCATCGTTGACACTCCTTGTTTTACGCCCTTCTGTTAGTGTTCGTCCAGCGAATTGTTGCCCCGCCATCATGCGAGCCTTCATCTCCTTCCTGACTTCCTCGATGAAGTCCAAAACAACTTCGGCTTTCTCATCAATAGCTAGGATTTCTTCGTTGGAGAGTTGGGGAACAACGGCCTTTGAGACCACCTCTAACTCCTTATGCACCCCACGAACCTCTGGACAAATGCTTTTAGCACGACACCACTTGCAAGCATCTGGACTAGGAGTTCTGACAGCATCATGCTTTTGGGAAGCAGTAACGATGCCATAGATTTCCTGCTCTGCCTTGACTAGATCCCCCTCATCGTATTGGGCAATCGTCTTTGGCCCCGCCATTGGCTGAATGATGGCAACAAGGATTGTCTTGAGTTGGGGGAATGCCTTCTTAACTAGCACGGCATAGGCTCGGAGTTGGTAGTTTTCAGCGGCTCCTGATTGAGCTACACGACCTGTCTTGTAATCGGTGACAACTGCTGTGTCATCACCAAAAAAGTCGATGCGATCAATAGCTCCAGAGAAGAGATCATCATACCAGAATCGCTTCTCAATGACCTCCTTGGTTCTCTCACCTAGATCCAACCGACCGATCATCTCGCTGAATTGGGACAGACACCTTGTAGCGATGTCTTGCCCGTCTTCAGTTAGTGACTCAAAGGGTTTAGTTCCCGCTAGGACGGCATGAATATCCGTTCCTAGTGCCATATACTTGTTCTCTTCCTGTTCTGGTAGCGTGGATTCTAGGTTCCAAGAGCCAGGACAAAGGGCAAGTCGAGAGAACCCGCTTGCTGATGGTTTTCCGTTGCGCTCGTCCATATTACAATAACTCCATCATTGAATCTGCGAAACGATATGCCACATGAGCAACTCTATCGTAATCAAAATCAGTAAGATATTCTGATTTATTAGATATTAATGACTGCATTGCCTTTGCGGCAAAGTAATGCCTGATGCTCATTCCGCCATGAAAATCTTGTTCATCGTTCCATGAAACTGGAAATGCCTTCATGGCTGTAATATTTGTAGAATTATTTGTCATTATAGTGCTGGTTTGAATGCTAGAACGTCATCGAACTTCTCAATGAGGCGGGCAATTACCTTTGGATTGACTTCCTTTAGGCGAACGCTCCTGTCCTTGATGGCCTTTTTAGCGATAAGGAACTCAATGACATGAGAGTCTTCAATCCCGGCATCCCACATCAAGGATGAGAGAGTGGTCAGCGGGTTTTGTTCTTCTGCTGCCTTCATGCTGGCCTCTACAAGCTCCGCAACTATGGTCTCCTTGGCTTTCTCTGGCTTTATAACAGGTTTCTGGACTGATTGCCTTGGCTTTACTTCATGAGCTTCATAATCGGGATCTTTCTGCTCCTCGGTAGGGATCAAGAAGGTTTGGAGTAATGCATACTTGTGGGCAATCGCCATTGCTTTGTTTGTTGCCTTGTCCCCACTGTCCATTCCTTCGCCAATTACGGAACAAGTAATGGTGCTTCCATCCTCGGCAATGAAGTTGTACCTCATCGGGAGTTGGACAAAACGGAGAATCGTTCCGTTCTTATTGGTGCGTTCTTCAGTTACAGGAGTCCCTGCTTCTGGTAGGCAAACCACTCCATGCTTGGCTAGGAGTGAGTGAAGTTCGTTGTAAACGGCATCAATCCCTCGGAAACTGAATCCTTGTGCTTGGTTTCGGCTATCCTTTCCGATAGCTGTGATGTCCTTCATAATTGCTACCAGTTTGGAAGCAATTTGGGATTGTTGACTTTGTGACGTAGTTACTGGTATGTTCATGTAGTTGGGTGCTTGCGTGGTTGCTGTGCTCCTGGTAGCTCCTAGAGGGTTGTTCATGTCCCTCTAGGAGCATTAGGAAGTTTTACTTCTTCTTGCCCTTCATCATGGGCTTCTTGCCTTTGAGCATTTTCATCTCTTTGGCTTCTTCTCTCATTGACTCGCCTTTTACGGCCTTCTTTTTAGTTGGCATCTTACTTTTTTCCTTTGGTTGCAGCCTTGCGGCCTTTTGTTACTGGCGTTGTTGTTTCTGATTTGATCGACTTCCGCTTTGCTGGCTTCAGCTTACGAGTTTTGATCAAAGTCTCATTAGGGAGTGCCTTGACTTGGAGGGGTTTAAACATCCCTTTCATGCGCTCAAAGAGTTCTTTCATCGGTTAGTTAAACAGCAGGGGTCTCGGTAACACCCGATACAGGCTGTTGGTTCTGGCAAGGGGCGGTAGAACACTCCTTCTTGTTGATGAGTGCTTCGACCTCCAAGAGACGTTCCTGACTGATGTGACCGAGCTTGTTTGCTACTCCCTGCGCGATTTCGTTTAGTTCTGCTAGTGTGTGTGACATGGTTGTTGTTTTTGTTTGGTTCTCGTTCAGCGTTATTGCTGATCGAAAAGTGTGTTTTCATTTAGTGGCAATTCCAAGCTCTTAAACTTTTGTTTATGCGAGAGTCTGGATCTAAAGTCCGGGTTTCATTTTGGCATTGTTAATACGGCGAGAACGACAAGTCCAGAGAGAAGAATCAACGTGGCAATTGTTGTAGTAGGGTGGCTCATATTATTTTTGGTTGAAGTAATCCTCAAAGACTCCAACGGCAAAGCTGCTCATAGATCGACGCTGTGCTTTGGCGGCATCTGCTACCTTGTTTTTAAGGGGTACAGGAACGTATAGGCCAAGGAATGCGGAAGTCTTGGTTTCGGTTAAGACGGGAGTAATAGGCTCGGCGGCGGTGGGTTCGGCTTCGATTGTGGTTGGTTCAGTTGTTGTCATGGTTGTATTAGTTAGAAGTTGCTATGATTGCATTTGTTTTCGTTTCTTGCAAATCTTTTTTTGCAGGTAATGAAGATTTATATTTTGGCTTGCAGAGGTTCCAGTTGTGGTCTCTGAAGAGGTGTAAAAGGAAAGGAGTCCAATCCAAGTTAGGGCGGTCGCCGTTATAGGTTGTGTATTTCATAGGTTTGTTATGGTTTGATGAAAACATTTAGGGATTCGTGAACTTTTACTGAATAGCCAAGTCTTTTCGCTTGCGGCAACATGATCTTTATTTTGCTGATTCCTAGCCTTGAAACTACAACCTTGTCGAAAGGCTCAAATCCAATGGCATTCATTATCATTTCAGTTTGAAAGGTTAGATCATAGTATTTTCCTTCATCCCTCCAATCTCCCGTCATGATTGCATATTTGGATTTTGATTCTGCCATTTTTGAAAATCTTTCAAGAACGTTTGCGTATTCATAAAGAAATCCCGACCATGATTCAGCCTTATCCAAGCCTTCGTCTGAATCATATTTTTCTAACCCCCAATATGGAGGGCAAGTAATCAGTCCATCATGTTTTGGAACTTCAACAAAAGCTGAATCAGAAAGAATATTTTCTACTCCAAACTTGTCTTTTGCTGTTTTAATCGCCTCTTCAGATATATCAAATCCAGTATATTTAATGTCGTGCCTTTTCATTGCCTCTCCTCTTTCTCCCCATCCAGCAAAAGGATCAACAACATGAGATTTTCCCCTTAAATAAAGAGCAGCGCATATTTCCGCAACTTCAAACGGAAATGGGGAATACCCGGTTCTGCTAGATTCAGAATCATGATTTGATTCACCTCTAACTGAATGCTTTCCACCTGATCCTATTTCAAGAACAGAAACGGGCAAAATGGCAAGTCTGGCGGGACTTGGAGACGCTTTGATTTCTTGCATGAAGTCAAAATCACTCATTTTTACAGGTTATTTTTGATGAGTCTCGCAACCCAAAGTATGATCGCCCAGAGGGGTATGCTTGCAATCAAAATGAATGCTGCTTCGGTTAGGATCAGTTTCTTGTTCATACTTCGCACTCAAATTCTTGATCGGGTTCACACTCGGCGGTGACATCTTCTATGTCAACGTCCTGCCCACATCTAGGACACTCACCGGGGTCTACCTCTGCGTCTTGTCCGGGGTCATATAGTTCTACAGGCCCGTATTGTCCTGATGCGGGTTGCTCTGGTGAGAATGAGACTTCAAACTCAAACTCACACTCATCGTTCTTGCAGGTGTAGTCAATTTTCATGGTCGGCGGCGGTATTGTGGTTGCTGGTTCAGTTTATCCCGAACATCTTATCGAGATGGCGATCTGTGGTTGACTCCTTGATCCTTTCAGATTCTTTAAAGGATTGCAATCTCTTTTTTAGAATAATCAAGTCGGCGGCGATCTCTCTTGCCCTAGCGGTGCTAATCTGAATGGTATCTAGTTTGTGATGCTGTGAGGTTTGTATCAAGTTGTAGAACAGGGGTTCTATGCTGGCTACAATTCTTTGCGTTTCAGTTATCAGGTCGGCGGCGGTGGTTTTAGTGGTCATGGTTTAATTTTGGTGGTTAGGTTGTCTGTTCTGCGGCGGTGATTAGATTAAGGCTCGGCGTATCCCGGCAAGGTAGAATCTCCACGCCTTCGGCTTTCGGATCATGCAGACCAGATGGAAGGTTATCTGTGATGTTTTACTCATAGTCGGCGGCGGTTAGTTGTTTAGGGTTTGCTGAATTGCTTTTATCTCCCCGTCGATAGCGTCACAAGTTGCAATAATGCGCTCTAATGAGGCTAGGATCGGGTTTATCCTGGGTGCGTCCCATGTTTCAACTAGGGACAAGTCGCCGGTTATCGGCTCGGCGGCGGTGGTTTCTGTTGTCATGATATTATTCTATAAAAACCCCCTCTTCATCAATTGTGCAATAATAAGAACCGAAAAGGTGCGCTGCTTCGGTTAGTTTGTCACCAACTTCCCCGTATCCCCTATCCCAAAAACCTGCTCCGTCGTGAGATTGCGTTAGCCATAAATCAATCCCATTCTGTTCATCGTCGCCCGCTTGTTCCAAAAGTTTATGATTTTCAACACGCCAGTTGTGCAAAGCATAAAGAAGCGTTTTTTTGTTGATAGGGTGAAGGCGTTCCCAAAGATCGGAAGCGTTTCCGGTATCACGGTAATCCATACCCCCGGGAGCGTTTTCATCAGCCGTCCAAAAGGCGGCGGTGAAAAATCCCCGTTCAAATGATGACAAGTTTTTTAATCGTGTTTTCATAGTGGTTATTAGTCACGAGTTACGATCATTGTCCCGGTGCGCTCGTCACCTTGTAGGTGTTCCCCGTTGTCTCTAAATAGTTGGACGGTTACAGGAATATCAGAGTATTCACGCACTTCCTTGGCAATATCCAAGGGGATTTGATCGTGTCCCCGGCTGCTTGTCCATACTCCTTCAACTGGAATGAATTCTTCTAGTGCTTCAATGTCGTCTCTGTTGATACTGTGTATTATATATGAGTATGCTTTGCATAGTTCCACAAATCGATCCTCTTGTGCCTGTTTCCAATCCGACTCGTCTGACCAAGTTTCAAAACCTTCTGCTGGTTTCGGAATCTCTTGGTCGACTTGTTCTCTGATTTCGTCGTTTATTTCTTCCGGTGTTCTCATGCTGTTTTTTAGTTGGTGATCCTGGGCTGAATTGCTCAGGCTACCGGCTCCCCGTGAAGAGAGCCGGTGTGCCTAGTCAATTATCCAAGGATTTGACCTTTTACCCTGCGCCAGGTGACAAGTGTTTTCCCTGCTCGTTTCCAATTCCATGCGCTTTCATCTATAAGCTGGCATGATTTTTTGACAGCTTTTATCACGTTGTCTTTTTTGGACCGGGGCCAGTGCTCGCAAATCCCGCCCGAAATTGGAAAGCGATTAAGTCCATCGTTGCATCCAAATTCCTTGGCGTAGCGGTCCCGTAATGCAGAGGCGAAACGGTGCCAATCTGCCGCACGTTGCAGCTTATGAAGTGATTTTGTGAAAAATTCCAATTTGATTGAGTTAGTGGGTTTTTTAGTGGTCATGGTTTTAGGATTTGAAAAGGCAAGCGAACGTGAAGAAAAGGAACGCTTCGACGAAAAGAATGCCAAGCACGTTTAAAAGTAGGTTTTTCATTTTTTTGATGAGTTGAAAGATTAGAGCCAATGATGATTGAGGGCGTATCCGTCGCCGTATAGGGCAGAAGAAAGCGAATACACTAAATGAAACCCCATATCCATTCCACAACCCCCGACTCTGATTGTGTCTGACCCGTTCTTGGTTTTAAGTGTCCACCCCAAAACCTTGGAAATAGAATAATTCGGGTGGATGAAGGAGACCTTCCCGTTGTCGTCAATCCACGCTCCCAATACTGAAATGTCCCGTGACATTCCCGAATAGGAAACGTGTCGAAGGATCGTGTGAACGGTTGATCCTTTCGGGAACCATTCACGGAGTCTGGCAATTTGCTCTTGCTTGTCTGCTTGTTTTGTTGCTTTCGTGTTCATGTAGTTCTCCTTTAAGGTTAGATGGTTTCGGCTGCCGACAATCCACGGATAAAGGCGTGCATACGATCATATAGGTCGCGCTTGGAAAGGTGTCCGCATCCTAGCACGTCCCGAACTCCCCCGCCGTCGTTGTCCATGCGATACAAAGCGTGTCCTCCGTATGCACCGGAAAGGTGATAATTTCCAAGGTTTGCGGAATAGGTTGCTTTACCGTTCTCGTCCTCTGTTCTCGTGTATGGCTCAAGAGGTGATCCGGTGATCCGGTTGATTCTCTCAACCGTTGCTTCTAGGTCTTTTTTTGTTATCGTGTTCATGTTTTTTTGGTGTTGGTGTTGGTGTTGGTTGGTTATTTTATGGCGTTGAGTTTTGCAATGGCATCTTGCAAAGACCCCAAAGCTGATTTTACAACTTCATAGTTCACCGTTTTGGCTCCCATCTCTTCATATATCCAAGAGAGATGATCTTCAGCACTAGTCAAAAGGAATGATGCTCTTGCGATTTCTTTTTTTGGGTCAATGCTCATTTTGTTTTGTTTTTTTTGGTGTTGGTGTTGGTTGTGTTGTTTTTTGTGATCGCTTCCAGGGCCAGTGTTTAAGCGGTTCTGTCGGCTGTCACTCCATACACTCTACCACATTGAAAGAAACTTGCAAGATATTTTTATCATGGAGTTGAAAGGTTTCTAAAGAATAGTGTTGACACGTTTTCTGACGGATCATTATACTCAATTCGGCGTAGCCGCTTCTTTCTCTGGGCTTTTACTTTAGAGTAACTTTTCAAGGCTAGTCTCTTGTCTCTCTTAACAACTTCAATTAGAGAACGTCCATCACTGATTACGATCAGAATCACCGTCTCCCGGCTTCGCCTCGCACGATAGGGATCATCGAAACAGCGAGGGAATGAACAAGGGAAGTTGACTAGTTAAAAAGGCTAGGTTAAAACACCTAGTAAATCATGTACAAAACATTAACAACTAAACAAAAGAGATTCGTTGAGAACCACGTCACCAAGGGAATGAGTATCGCCGAATCTGTTAGAAGAGCCGGCTATCAAGTCAAATCTGGCCGCTCTGAAGACTATGGTTCGCTAGGTTGCCGAATGCTAAAGACTGAACGAGTATCAACCTATGTTTCCAAGTTGAGAGAGAAGGTTTTTACTAAAGATGCGTTATCTGTCGCAGAAAAACGAGCATTCTTGGCTGCAACCGTTAGAGCAAATCCCCTCGATCCTGATCTTCCCGGTCATCTCATCCAAGAGGCGAGAACAGAAGTTGATCCCGCCGGCAATGTTAAAAAGGTTATCAAATTACCTAGTAAATTAGAAGCAATTAACATAGATAACAAGATGGCCGGTGATAACTATGCTGACCGAGCCGGGAGCGAGATAGTCAACCCCTTCCTTGCCATCGTGAGCTTGTTTTCTAATCAGCCCGGCACGTTGCCGGCCATTCCGGTGCGCCCTGTCATCGAAGCGGAGATTGTGCCAGCTGACTAGGCAAGCCGGAAGCCAGGAGAAAAGACGAGGGCCATCAGTTGCAAGGAGATCCTAAGGTATCTGCTCGGGAGGTGGGGTGGGGTATGCACGCTAGGCGTGGGGGCGGTCGTATACGATACTCCCCAATGAAAAAATATCAGTATCTGGAAACTTTCCCTTCTTTTAGTTTCTTTTTATACACATTGGATTGCAGTAGTTGAAATGTATTGTATAGGTGCTTGACGAGGTGAATGGAGTGGTTATAGTTTTGGGACTATGAACAAAGGTGAATTACTTATTACGTTGTTGAATGCGGCTACGATTGGTCATGTGTTACATTTGCAGAGTCGGAGCTATGCGGAGCATAAGGCACTGAATACCTTTTATTCTGACTTGCCCGATCTGGTGGATAGTGTGATTGAGGCTTATCAAGGAAGGCATGGAGAGTTGATTGAGTATCCCGATCAGGTTGTGGAGTTGAGTGAGTATAAGGATTCCTTGGAGTTTGTGATGTTCTTGAAGATATTGCTTGAGGAGGATCGTTATGTATTGGGAGATGCGAGTGAGATCCAGAACCTTGTGGATGGGATTGCAGAGTTGATTGATTCTACTATTTATAAACTGACGTTCCTCAAGTAGGGTGATCCACATAACGAGACATTTGGCATCCATAAGCCATGTGTCGATTAAGTATCCATATCCATAGGTTCATGTTCAAAAAACAAGGATCTTTGACCATATAGGTAATCAACTACTAAAACGGGCTCAGAAATGGCTCAATCGGCTCAGGGGCCGTTTATAATTAGTAGTTCGGTGATTCTTAACTCGCCAAAATAGACGAATGTTCCCCTTTGGAAATGCCTTAACTCGACTTCTGTTACGAGTTAGGGGTAGGGTTGTGTCTTTATCGGGTTGGTGAATTTCCGAAACTGTGTCTCGGATTTTATGCAAGGTTGTTAATTATTGGTGTGCGGCTTGATCGGGTATAATGCGGTGAATAATCGGGTAATCTCCGCAAGTGTAACCATACTTAACAAATAATCGTCTTTTTTGTAAGGTATCGTTTACAAAA
>Ga0209188_1000763_pt1 | contig 29336 bp, 24 predicted proteins | sample C_130625_EF_Meta_FD_187307 | JGI IMG/M metagenome (GOLD analysis project Ga0209188, IMG submission 187307) | Freshwater microbial communities from Lake Croche, Canada to study carbon cycling - C_130625_EF_MetaG (SPAdes) (version 2) | ecosystem: Environmental > Aquatic > Freshwater > Lake... | reverse complement strand
GAGGGCGCGACGGCGACGGCATCGTGGCCTGAGCGTGGTGGCGTGGCTTGGTCGGCCGTGGCGGCGGAAGGTCCCTCAACCGCAGACTCGGCTGCATGCCTGGGGAGCGTGGTCGATTCGAGGACGCGTCGACCGCGGGCGAAGACCCGCGCTGCGTCACCGGTGAAGGCGAAGCCCCCCGCGATCAGCGCGAGCACGCAGCACTTCGCCAGCACAGTCCGCATCGTCGACAAGACTCCGGGCAGGAACAGGCCCGGGAAGGGTGCCGGTGGCCTGCCGGCAACTATGCGCCCGTGGGACGGGCCGGTGATGAGCGACGGGAAGGAGCCGCCTCCCTTTTCCGGCACCGTGGTGGAGTGGGTGCGATCGTGGCGGTCGTGCGGGGAATCAGGCCAGAGCAGCCAGGGCCTCGAGCACCTTCTCCGCATGACCCTCGGCCTTCACGCTGCGAAAGACCTTCGCGACGCGTCCGGCAGCATCGATGATGAACGTGCTGCGGACGATCCCCATCGAGGTCTTGCCATAGAGGGTTTTTTCCCGCCACGCTCCGTACTTCTCCGCTATCGAATGGTCGGCATCGACCAGGAGCGTGAAGGGGAGGGAGTATTTGTCGCGGAACTTGGCATGACTGGCGGCCGAGTCTCGGCTCACGCCGAGGACCACCGCGCCGTGGGTGTGGAGCGCTGCGGAGGCATCCCGGAAACCGCAGGCCTCCTTCGTACACCCCGGCGTGTCATCCTTGGGGTAGAAATAGAGCACGACGGGTGAGCCTTTGAGGCTCGACAGTTTCAGCTTGCCGCCGTCGTGGGTGGGGAGCGTGAAGTCGGGTGCCTTCGTCCCCTCTTCGATCCATTCGGCCATGATGGTCTCCTCGCAGGCGGTCGATCCCTTGACGCAGTTCTTGACGCCTAACGGACGTTGTAGTCCCCCTTGCGGTGAGTGGCCAGTCGGGCCGGCAGCGGCCGCCGTCGCGCTCCTCACGTCCCCCGGACGGGGCGCGCTTGCGGTGGTGGGGCTGTGGGGACCGCAGGCCACGCGGATGGTGGGGGCGCTGTTCTCGCCGAGAGGGAGTGTGGCGGTCGGCGACTGGGAGGCCGGGCGAATCGGCGTCGGGCGATGGCGTGGCCTGGGGAGCGGAGCGGGGGGAGTGGCCGCCGAGGAGGTGCTCGTCGTCCGTGCTTCCCGTGGCTGGGAGGTGCACTGCCATGGGGGGGCCGCGGCCGCCGCCGCCATCGTCGACGATCTCGTCGATCTCGGCGCGGAGTGCCGCCCGGCCGCGGCGTGGGACGCTGACGGGGCGCCGACGGTCGCAGCGGAGGCGATCTCACTCCTCGCCGACATCGACGCTCCCCGGCCGGCGCGGATCCTCTGCCGCCAACTGGCCGGTCAACTCGACGGCGAATTGGCAGGCATCGCGGCCCTCGTTGCCCAGGGGGATGGCGCGGCAGCCGCCCAGCGTGCCGACCGGCTGCGGCGTGCGGCACGGGTCGGGCTGCGCTTGGCGGAGCCGTGGCGGGTTGTTGTCACGGGGCCGGTGAACGTCGGAAAGAGCAGCCTCGTCAATGCGTTGGCGGGGCATGCCCGCAGCCTGGTCTCTCCCCTGCCGGGCACGACCCGGGATGTCATCGAGACACAACTCGTCCTCGCCGGGTGGAGTGTGGTGCTCGTCGACACCGCTGGCCTCCGCGATGCCGGTGATCCGGCTTCGGGGGCCACCGAACGGGCTGGAATCGCCCGGGCGCTGGCGGCCACGGGGGCTGCCGACCTCGTCATCCGGGTGGACGACACCGGCGCCGAGCGACTGCCGCACGATGGCCTCGACGTCTTGTCGAAGGCCGATGCCCTGCCGCTGCACCCTGTGCCCGATGGTGTCCTTGTCACCTCGTCACGAAGCGGCGCTGGGCTCGGGGCCCTCGTCGCCGCCGTCATGGCGAAGCTCGTCCCGGAGGCGGACGAGCCGGGCCTGCTCGAAGGCGCCGTCCCCTTCCTGCCCCGGCACCTCGAAGCCCTGAACAGGGTGATGGCCGGCGAGCCGTATGACGGCAGGCGTCTGCTTCAGTAGACGGGGACCGACGGATCGACCTCGGCGCTCCAGGCATCGATCCCCCCACGCATGCTCGTGGCGGAAGCGAATCCTCGTTCGCGGAGCCACTGCGTGACGCGGAGACTGCGGACTCCATGATGGCAATGGACGACGATCGTTCCGCCGCGCCAGGCGTCGAGCTCCCCCAATCGACCGGCGATCTCCTGCATCGGGATCAGCACGGAGCCCTCGATCCGGGCGGTGGCGTGCTCCTCTTCGGTGCGGCAGTCGAGGAGGAGACATGGCTCCGATCGGGGGGCGGCGAGGATCGCGGCGGCTTCCGTAGGGGAAACCTCGAGGGGCACTTCGTCGTGGCTGGGGGCGCTCATCGAGGATCGTCTCCGGAAGGGATGGCTCGAAACGACGTCAAGGATGCCGTGGCGATCCGGAACGGGCAACGGCACGTTGCCGGGGGGGCAAAAAAAGCGGCAGCCGGGGGATGGCCCCCGGCTGCCGTTGTTGAACGCACTGAGAATGAAGTGTGGGAAACCGCCCGATCACTCGGCGCTGGTCGTTTCTCCCCTGTCGCGGGTGACGAGGCCGAAGAACACGGCCGGGTCGATGTCGGTGTTCAGCGAGCTGTTGTGGCCGTCGGCGAAGCCGGTGATCGTCAAGCCGCCAGCGTGATCGCTGCTCGGCCCCCATGCCGAGTTGCCGAGCGTGCCGCGGGAGCCGTGATTGATGCTGATCCGCCCCTGAGCGGTCGCCGTCGGACCGTAGCCGAGGGCCGACTGTACGCCGGTGGTCACCCAGACGCCGTTGGTGTTGATCGGGAGCGACCCAGTGTCGTCAGAAACCGCACAGACCCACGTCTGCATGCCGTCGATCCAGGCCGAGTTGCCGGCCTCCTTCGATTCGATGAGGAGGCACGTCTTCGAAGTGCCGTCCCGAAACGCCGCAAGCCCCTGGCCGAACTGCGGGCAGGCGTCGGTGTCGGCGTTGGAAAACCGGGCCGGTGCCAACGGCATCGCGCCATTATCGGTCAGATCCGAAGTGAAGCTTCCCGCCTTGGCGTAGGTGCAGAGCCCGGCCATCGCCTTGTAGTTGGTGATGCCGATCTGGTTATAGGGAGGCGAACCGGCCAAGAGCGACTTGAAGTTGCTTCCGGGACCCATCTGCACGGTTCCCTGACCACCGTAGGACGGGCATTGCAGTCCGGAGAGGAGCGTCTGCGACGCATGCTGCGTGCCATTGCCGAGCGTCGTGGCCCCGAACGGCACAGCCCCGCGGCCGAAGCGATTGGTGTTTGAAGAGATCGCGTTGTAGAGGTTTGTCTCTTCCATGAAGGGGAGAATGTGGCAGATGAAGCTGAACGCCGCCGGCGAGGTGGCGCTGGCATTCGTGTTGAAGGTCGTCGCGGTATAGGGATAGCGATCGCACACCGCCGGAAACGCCTTGCGGGAGTCGTGGAAGTTTTGCATCGCGAGGCAGAGTTGCTTCATCTTGTTGCCGCAGGAACTGCGGTTGGCGGCCTCACGAGCCGCCTGGACAGCGGGCAAGAGAAGCCCGACGAGCGTGCCAATGATGGCAATCACGACGAGCAGTTCGACGAGCGTGAAACCGCGACGACTGGAGTGGAGAACTCGGAAAGACATGTAACACCTCCGCCCAAAAGGGCAGCCATGAAAGATGAAAAATGACGCATCAAAGCGAACACGGAGCCGCGCAGAATCCCGGCCGGGACGAGACGCCCCGGCCAAAAAAAAGCCCCTGCACCCCCAAACAGACCTCTCTCGGTACGCAAAAAACGCACGGAGTGTTCGGCTCCAATCCCCAGAAGCCAGAATTGTGAGCATTTTATGAGCGCAGTTGCATGGTGTCAACTGAGCTATCTCCATGTCAGCCATCGTATCCGATCCAGTGCAGGCCAGAGCGTTCGCGCGGAGCGTCGTCGATCGCCTGCGCGCTGCGGGGCATGAGGCGCTGTGGGCCGGGGGTTGCGTCCGCGACGAGATCCTCGGCCGGACGCCCGCCGATTACGACGTGGCGACCTCCGCCCGGCCCGATGTTGTCCGCGAGGTGTTCGGCCGCGGGCGGACGCTCGCGGTCGGCGCGGCATTCGGGGTGATCACCGTCATCGGACCGCGCGGGTGTGGGCAAGTTGAGGTGACCACGTTCCGGACCGACGCTGCGTACACCGACGGCCGACACCCGGCTGGCGTCGCGTTCTCGACGGCTGCCGAGGACGCCAATCGCCGCGACTTCACGATCAACGGACTCTTCATGGACCCCCAGACGGGTGAAGTCCATGATCATGTCGGGGGCCGCGCCGATCTCGAGGCGGGAATTCTCAGGGCCATCGGCGTGCCGGCGCTTCGCTTCGGCGAAGATCACCTCCGGATGCTCCGGGCCGTCCGGTTTGCCGCTGGCTTCGGTTTCGTGCTCGAGGGGGAAACGCGGGCTGCTATCGAGCGGCTCGCGCCCCGTGCGGCCACGGTGAGCCCCGAGCGGATCGCCGCCGAACTGCGGGCGATGCTCTCCCGTCGGGGGCGCGGCCGGGCCCTCGAGCTCCTTGCCGAGACCAGGCTCGCCCCGGTCGTTCTCCCCGAACTCACGGCGGCGGCAGGGAACGCCGATGCCGAGAGTGCTTGGCTCCTGTCTGCCCGCGTCGTCGAGGCGCTCGACGAACCCTCCCTCGAAGCGGGGTTGGCGGTCCTTGCCGAGGGGCAGCCGACCGCCCTGCCCCGGGTCGTGGCCCGGTTGCGGCTTTCCAACCGGGAGGGAACGAGTGCCTTTTGGCTGCGGGCTGCACTCGATGACCTTGCCCCGAGGAACGCCGACGAACTCCCGATGCATCGGCCCTGGTCGACCCTCCAGCCCTGGCTCGCCAACCGTGACAGCCCGGTGCTGGCCGACATCCTCCGGGCGCGGGCGGCCGTGGCCGGCGGAGGGGCCGATTTCGCCGCCTGGGTCACCGCCTGCCTCGAGCGGCCCCGCGCCGAACTCGATCCTCCGCCGCTGCTCGGCGGCCACGATCTGATCCGTGCCGGCTGTGCGCCGGGCCCCGCCCTCGGCGCCACGCTCGCCCGCATCCGCGAGTTGCAACTCGACGGCGTGCTTGCCTCCGCCGCCGAGGCGCTTGCCTGGCTGGCGGATCGGCCGCCTTCGGGCTGACCTCAGGCCGGCGGGGCATTCGGCTCCGGCAGATCCTCGATCCTGGCGAGGTGAAAGACGTCGAGAAACTTCCTCGTCGTCCGATAGCTCGGCGCGCCGTCATCGCCGGGGGCCAGTTCGAGGAGTCCACGACGGACGAGGAGCCGCAGCACGCTCGGGGAGGCATCGCATCCGAGCTCCACAAACCGGTCGCGCGCCACTGGCTGATTCCAGGCGACGACGGCGAGAACGTCGAGGGCGTCGGCATCGAGCCGGACAAGCCGGGCCCGGCCCTCGATGACACGGCCGAGCGAGGCGTACTCCTCGCGGAGTCGCATCACCCAACCATCGGCGAGCGACACGACCTCGTAGGGGCATTTGTTGGCCCGGTAATTGCGGGCAAGCTCGGCGGCGAGGTCGTCGATCTCCTGGGGACGCACTCCCCGCATCAGCGCCGCGACCCGCTTCGCCCCGAGCGGCGTGCCCCCCGGAAGCCCGACGAAGAGGAGAGCTTCGAGGATCGTGCCCGGGCTGACACGACAGGCGGCGTCATGCTCCCCCGACCCAAAATCTTCTTCGTCGAGGTTCGGCGAAGGATCGACCTCGACGCCCGCGTCGCCGTCGGTCGGCTTTCCGCTGCCGTAGGGATCGGCCACCCCCATCATCGAGGCAAAGGCCCGCGCGAGGCGATCGATCGATAATCCACCGTCAGCCGGCGCGGCCGTGATTCCCCCGGAAGCCGCGGACTGCGGCTGGCCAGTTGCCTTGTGGGCAGGCGAAGCCTGCGGGGGCTTGTGGGCAGGCGAAGCCTGCGGGGGGACTGCCCCATCCCGTCCTGTGCGCCGCGACTTCGACGTTGCCATGCGTGGCCCCTCTTCCCCGGCCGGTCGACTCGGGGAGGAATCCTTTCCTGGGAATGGATTCAATCATGGCTGATCGGTAGGAAACAAGAGCGGCTCAGCCGCTTTACCGGTCCGCTTGGCCTTCTTTTTTGCGGAGCGACGTTTTCCAACCCGGCGGCCGTCCCGCGTCGTCGGCACGCTCTTGAGCGGCTCCGGGGCGCCGTCGAGGGGATCCCCTGGACGTGCGGTCGACAGGCGCTCCCGGATCCGGGCGGCATACTGCGGTGAGAGCTCGCAGCCGAGATATCGCCTCCCCAGCTTCGACGCCACGGCCAGCGTCGTGCCGCTCCCCGAGAACGGATCGATGACGAGATCGTCGGGATGGCTCGAAGCCCGGATGATCCGGCCGAGGAGTTGCTCCGGCATCTGGCAGCCGTGCCAGCCGGAACGCTCCTTGAACGTGCCGCAGACGCGCGGGAAGTACCAAGTATCCTCGTCGCCGCCGAATCCCTCGGGGAGGTCCTGGGGACGAAGGATCCAGGTGTCGTCCGGGAGTCGCCCCTTGGGATCGGCGCGCCGGTCGCCGTAGACGAGCTCGCGGGCCGAAGGGACGCGGATCGCGTCGGTGTTGAAGGTGAAGGTGGAGGGGTCGCGGACGAACTGGAAGAGATGGGCGTGGGACCGGCTGAACTTCTGCCGGCAGTTGACGCCGAACGTGTAATACCACACCACCCAGCTGCGGCAGGTGAGACCGAGCTCCCGCGTCGCCAGAACCTTGAGCTCGGCGGCGTATTCGTCGCCGATCGCCAGCCAGAAGGTGCCGTCGGGGCGGAGAACGCGGACGATCTCCCCCATCCATCGCTTCGACCAAGCGAGGTAATCGTCGGCGGAGCGGCGGTCGTCGTAGGTGTCGTAGTCGTAGCCGATGTTGAACGGTGGATCGGCGAAGGCGAGGTGAGCGCAGTGGTCGGGAAGACCGGCCAACGACTGGAGACAGTCGCCCTCGAGAAGGGTGTTCGAGGGGATGACAGCCGCTGGCGCTGCGGGGCGGGGGGCTTCGGCCGACGGCGCCGCAGCGGCGGATGCCCTTCCGGCCCCGGTTGGAGAAGACTTGGCAGAGGTACGGCGAGGCATCGGCAGGACTCCTTCCCAGGTCACTCCTCGGTCGGCGCTCGCGGTCGGCGGCCACCCCAGGCGGCTTCCAATCGACCCGCTCGCTGCCGGGGCCGCAAGTCCCCGCCCCCCTCAGCGACGTTCCGCGGTGTCGTCGAAGGGGAGCAGCCAAGGATCAAGGCTAGCCGAGACCGCCTCATCGCACGCGGCCGCCGCCGCCGGAGCGCCGGTGTTGGTGGCCCCGAGGAGGCAGAAGTCGCGCCCCGGGGCCACCCAGGCGACGCAATACCAGGTGGTGTTGGAGCCGGAGTGGGAGAGCACGCGCCCGCCCCCCCAGGCCCGATCGTGGAGGCCCCATCCGCCGGCATAGTTCTCGCTGTCGCGCGGCTCGAGCAGCCGGGCCCAGTCGCGTGGGGAGACGCCGAGTCGGTCCCGGTCGGTGTTGTCGCCGTCGGCGGTGAAGGCAAGGGCGAACCGCGACCACTCAGCGATCGTGAGATGAACGCGGCCGGCAGGGCCGAGCGGGGGGGGATTGTCGATCCGCACCGGCTCGGTGACGCCGTCACGGACGACATGCCCCCAGGCTCCCGTCGCGCCCTCCGGGGGCAGGGGGCCGCAGGCGGCCGTTGTCAGTCCGAGCGGCTGGAAGACTTCGTCGGACACGAGTGTTTCCCACGGCTTCCCCTCGATCGATTCAACGATGTGGCCGAGGAGGGCGTAGCCGACATTCGAATAGAGAAAGCCCGGCTCCGCGGGGCGTTCTTGGGAGAGCAGCCATTCGAGAAGCACGCGTCGCGCCGCAACCGGATCGCCGGGATGGGCTCGATGGAGCGCCCACCAATCGGGATTGGCGGGGGCGCCACTCGTGTGGCGGAGTAGTTCGTCGACGGTCACCTCGCCCCACGCCGATGCGGCGAGCGTCCTACCATCGCCCGTGCCGACGGAAGGGAACACTTCGGCGAGCGTGGTGTCGAAGGTGAGCGTCTCCCGGGAACACCGTCGGGCGACCATCACCGCCGTCATCGCCTTGGTGCACGATCCGATGTGAACGAGATCGTCGAGGCGGGCAGGATCGACTTCGCCATGTTTTCGGACGCCACTCACCGCGAACACCCGACGGCCGTCGGCATGGAATCGCCCCGCCCAGAGCCCCGGGACGTCATGCCTGGCACGGACTTCGTCAAGCGTCGCGCGGAGGGCAAGATCGCCCTCGGCCTGGGCCGCGGCAGGCTTGAGGAAGATCAGCAGGGCGAGCGCGGCGCTTCGAGCCACCAGCACCAAGCCCGCGCCGGGGCGAGCCGCTGGAGCCATGACGGCGGCCATCACTTTTTGAAGTCGCCGGCGCGGATGATGACCAGCTTGTCGGGATCGATGTGGAGGCGGAAGGCATCCTGCACCTGCTGCGGGGTCAGCGCCTCCACCCGCTTTTCGTCCTCCGCCACGCGGGCAAAAGTTCGGCCGAGATCGAGGTTCGCGGCGAGTTGGCCGGCGATGGAGCCGTCGGACGACCGGCCCGTCTTGCGGGCCTCGAGCCAGGCCGTCTTGGCGTCGGACAATTCCTGTTCGCTGGGGCCCGACTGGAGGAACCGTTTCAGTTCCTCGAGCGCCGCAGTCTCGACCGCGTCGATGTTGGCGGGATTGGTGATCGCGTTGATCGTGAACCGGGCATCGTCGCCGCGCGAGGGGACGGAGACCGACGACGTCACGCCGTAGGAGAGCCCCTCCTTCTGCCTGATCCGGTCGCCGAGGCGGCTGGAGAGCGCGCCGCCGCCGAGGATGAAATTCCCGATCTCGAGGGCCACCTCGTCGGGCGAATCGTCGTCGAGGGGGAAGGCGAGCCCGGCGGTGAACACGGCATTGGCCTTGTCGGGCGTGAGGATGTCGTCCTTGGCTCCCGTCACGTCCGCCTTCACCGTCCGCTCGATCCGTTCGTAGGGCGTCGTGCTCTTCCAGCCGGCGAGCGCCGCACGGACCTCCGCGACGGCCGCATCGGGGTCGAAGTCGCCGACGATCGCCACCTCGCCGGTGGCGGCGGCGAGTTGGTCACGCCACAGCGTCTTCACGTCATCGAGCGAGACGGCCTTGAGGTCGGCGATGTTCTCCTCGACGGTGCGGGCATACCGCACGTCACCTTTGGGGTAGTCGGAGAGCGCGCGGCCGAGGGCGACGCCGGCGAGCATCTGCGGCTCGGTCTGCATCTGGGCCAGCCCTGCGAGCGACTGGGCTCGCATCTGCTCGAGCTCGTCGGCCGGGAAGGAGGGATCGCGGAGAACCTCGCCGAGGAGCCGGATCGCCTCCGGCAGCGTCGCCCGCTTCGCCTCCATGCCGAACGAGAGCACGCCGGCACCGCTGCTGCCGCCGCCACGTCCGCCGCGGCGACCGCCACCCCCGATCCGGACGCCGAGCTCGTCGAACTTCTGCCGGAGTTGCTGACGGTCGTACTTGCTCGTTCCCGCCATGAGCATCGACGGGAGAATGCCGCTGGCCGTGGCGAGCCCGGCCAGTGACTGCTCGTTGCCGTAGTGGAGGGTGAGGGAGAAGGTGACGGTCTCGCCCCGGTTTTTCTTCGGGAGGAGCGCCACCTTCACGCCGTCGAGGTCGATGACGCGCGTGCGGGCCTCGATGTTTTCCGGGCTGGGGTCGAACTCCTCCCCCGCCACGACCGCAGCACCACCCTTGTAATCCTTGACGAGATCGGCGATCGACTCGACCGTCGGCACGGCGAGCCGCTGCGGGGCGTCGGCGGGGATGAAGATCCCAACAGTGCGGTTGTGGGGATGAAAGTAGGTCTTCGCCACCCGGTTGACGTCATCGATGGTCGTGGCGGCGATCCGGTCGCGCTGGAGGAACCACAGCCTCCAATCCCCCAGGGCCGTTGCCGAAGAGAGCGCCTGGGCCATCGAGGCGGCATTGGCGATCGCATTGTCGTAGCCCCGATTCGCCCGGACCTTGGCCCGGTCGAGTTCCTCTGGGGTGAACGGCGTCTCTCCCACCTTGTCGGCGATTCCGAGGAGCACGGTTTCCGTCTCCTCGAGCTTCCCCTCGGCCGGCTGGGCCATGAAGGAGAACAACCCGGGGTCGTGGGCGTCGTCGGCAAAGGCCGTGGCGCTCGTGGCGATGCCGGGCTCGACGAGATTTTTCTCGAGCCGCCCGATCTTGTCCTCCGAGAGGATGCTTGCGAGCATCGAGAGGGGGGCCCAGTCGGCATGGGCCGACGCGGGCATGTGATAGGCCGCCATTACCGCGCCGATCTTCCCGACCCGACGGAGGATCACCCTCCGCTCGCCGTCCTGGGCCGGCTCCTCGGTGTAGGTGGCATTCAGCCGCCGCGTCGGCTTCGGGATCGAGCCGAGGTATTTCGTCGCCAGTTCGAGGGCCTTGGCCGGCTCGAACTTCCCCGTCACGATCAGCACGACGTTGTCGGGCTGGTAGAAACGCTCGTAGAAGTCGCGGAGGTTTTCGATCGGCACCCGTTCGATGTCGGACCGATTGCCGATCGTCGATTTGCCGTAGTTGTGCCATTCATAGGCTGCCGCCTGGACGCGCTGCGAGAGGACTCGCTCGGGGCTGTTCTCCCCGCGCTCGAACTCATTGCGGACAACGCTGAACTCCGAGAGAAGGTCCTCCCGCTTGATGAAGCTGTTGACGAGCCGGTCGCACTCGAGGTGGATGGCGAAGTCGAGGTTGTCGTCGGTGGCGGGGAGGGTCTCGAAGTAGTTCGTGCGGTCGACGTTCGTCGTGCCGTTGAAGCTGGCGCCATGGTCGCGCAGCGCCTTCGGCACCTCTGGGAAGGTCGGCGTCCCCTTGAAGACAAGGTGCTCGAGGAGGTGGGCCATCCCTGCCTCGCCGTAGCCCTCGTGGCGCGAGCCGACGAGCACCGTCATGTTGACCGTGATCGTCGGTCGCGACGGATCGGGAAAGAGGACGAGCCGGGCACCGTTGTCGAAGGCGTACTCCGTCACCCCTTCGACGGTGGCCACCGGCTGCGGCGGCGCGGCGGGGAGTGGGGAGGCGAGCATGGCGATCGGGGCGACCATGACAATCGGGGAGACCATGACAAGGAGGCGGGCACCGGGGCAACGGCGGAGCATCGCGAAGATTCCTTCCCTGCGGGGTGGGACGGCGGTCCGCGGAGAATAGCACTGTTTCCCGGAGAGGAGAACCGGCGCGGCCGACGGGCGGCCGGCGATCAGGGGGACGGGGCCGGCTTGGCCGAGAGGAGCCGCTTCAGCCGCTCAGCCCAGGAACGCTCCATGGCCAGCGCCGCCACGCGCTGGTCGGGGTCGGCCAGCAGTGGATCGGCAGCGAGGGCGCGGGAGAGATGGCTTTGGGCCTCGGCCATCCGCCCTTGATCGGCGACGATCACCGCCAGGGTCGCCCAGGCGCCTCCGTCCTCGCCGCCGGCGAGTTTCACCGCTTCGCGGGCCAACCGCTCCGCCTCCGTGGGTCTCCCGGCGTCAAACAGCGCCTCGCCGAGCCCCCACGCGGCCGTAAACGATGTCGGAGCCTTGCGGAGCGTGTCTTGCCAAAGCGCGACTGGATCGTGCCAAACGGCCTCGCGCCTGATGCACGCCACGCCGAGGAGCGCGACGGTGGCCATGGCGGCCACCACCGCCCCACGGCGAGCCGCCGACCCTGCCGGCCACCACGGCCTGTCGAGCACGCTTGCGAGGATGATCGCCACGCCGACCATAGGCAAATAGAGATAGCGGTCGGCCGCTGGCTGGAAGATCGGCCAGAGATTGGCCACGGGGAGGATCGAGAGGACGATCAACGCGGCCGCGAGCCCGATCCGCCGATCGTGCCGGGCCCCCCAGGCGAGCGCCGCGGTCAGCAGCGCGAGGATGAGGATCGAGCGGGGGAGGGGAAGGTGTTCGAGCGACGAGAGTTGGTAGTCGGCGCTCTGGTTGAACGGCCAGAGGATGAGCTGGGCATCGAGGGCGAGGATCCGCGGTTGAATCGCCAGCGCCGCCCCGAGCGATCCGCCGACGGGGGCCGGCTTGCCGAAGATCCTCGATTCCGCCGGCTCGAGAAGGAATCGGGCGGCGAGGAACGCCACCACGACAAGCGCCGTGCCGCCGATCGCCAGCCCCCAGAATCTCCGCGGCGCCTTCTGGCCGAACAGGGCCCAGCCGACCAGCAGCAGCGGCGGCAGTGCCAGCCCCGACTCCTTGCTCGCGATGGCCAGCAGGGCGCAGCCCATACAGGCCGCCACCCGCCAAGCCGTGCCGGACGCTGATTCCGCGGTGGCGTCGAGGGCTTGCCCCGGGGCGAGGCTCGGCGCGATGGCCAGCGCGATGAGGAGCGCGGCGAGGGTGAAGGTGGCGACGAGGAGATCCTCCCGGTAGCTCGGCTCGCAGACCGTCTCCGTGACGATCGGATGAACGGCGAAGACGAGCGCTCCGATGACCGCCGGCGTGAGCAGCCCAGCGTCGGGGGCCGAGGCCCCGGTCCGGCCGACGAGGAGCCGCTCGAGGAGCAGCCAGACGAGCACCACGTTGAGGACGTGGAGGAGGACGCTCGTGAGGTGGTAGCCGAAGGGATTTTTTCCCCAGATCGCGGCGTCGAGCATCAGCGAGGCGAGCATCGCCGGCCGGTTGAAGTCGAGGACGTCCATGCCGAGGACGCGGCCGCTGAGCACGGCCGGCCAGTTGGTGGCGTCGTGGAGAAACGGATCGGTGAGAACCTGGAGCCGCGAGTCGTAGGCGAAGCCGCCGCGAAGCGCCGGCATGAATGCGAGAAACGTTGCGGCGGCAAGGAGGCCGATCGTCGCCCAACGCCCCCCGGGGGATGAGGCCATGCTCACCCCCCCACGGCCAATCGCAGCGCTACCGTGCAGGCCGTCTCGTAGGCCTCGAGATCGAGCTGCTCCTTCGTCGTGTGGATCTCCATCTGGCCGCAGCCGAGCGTCACCGTCGGCACGCCATTGACCGCCATCCAGTTGGCGTCGAGGCCGCCGTTGGAGACCTCCGTCCGCGGCTTCAGGCCGACGGCTCGGACCGCTTCGATCGCCGCCACCACGCACGGCTCGTCATCGCCGAGGCGGAAGGCCTCGTAATCAAGGTGGCCGTCGCAGACCACCTTTCCGCACTTGCCCGCCGCGTTCTTCACCCGCTTCGCCGCATCCTTGAAGGCCGTCTCGATCGCCTTGACGATCTTCTTTCGGAATGCGGAATCGTGGCTGCGGGCCTCGACGCGGAGCTGGGCCGATTCGGCGACGACATTCGTCGCTGCCCCGGAATGAATGACGCCGACGTTGCTCGTCCCGCGCTTCCCCTCCTTCTCGATCAGGCCGTGCCAGCCATGCTCGACGAGGTCGGCGACGGCCAAGCTCGCGATCGCGATCGCCGAGATCCCCTTCTCCGGCGCGACGCCGGCGTGGCTGGGCATTCCCTCGATCGCGACATCCATCCGGTAGCCGCCGGTGGCGCCGACGGTAATCTTCTCGACGGCGCCGCCGTCGAAATTGAACGCCAGCTCGGGCTTGCCGAGATCGGCGGCGGAGACGTACCGAGCCCCGTAGAGGCCCACTTCCTCCTGGATCCCGAACAGGAACGTGAGCGGCGGACAGGGCAGACCACGCCGCAACACCTCGAGCGCCGTTGTCAGCACAACGCCGATTCCGCCACGGTCGTCGGCGCCGAGGCCCGTGGTCGGATCGGCGCTCTTCACGAATCTGCCGGCGACCACCGGCTTGGCCCCGACGCACACCGGCACCGTGTCCATGTGGGCCATGAACAGCCGGCGCGGCCCGGGCACCGTGCCGGGAAGCTTGACGATGAGGTTGCCGACGTTGCCCTTGATGGGTGTCTTCGTGTGGGCGTTGTCGAAGTGGATCGCGGACGCGGGGCAGCCGGCGGCCTTGAGGTGGTGGACGATCCGTTCGGCGATCGCCTTCTCGTCACCCGAGACGCCGGGAATCGCGAGCAGGTCGAGGACGAGCTTCCGGGCCGCGGCCAGATCGGGCGTCGGCAAGGCGCCCCCCGCAGGCTGTCGTACACTGGCGGCAGTGCTCCTGGCGGCAGTGATCTTGGATTTGACCGGGCGGGAGGGCTTGGAGGTTGCCATGAGAGTGTTCCTCGCGGGGATCATGCAGGGCTCGCACGTGGCGGCGCTGGTCCATGACCAGCACTACCGGGGTGCGCTGCGCGACATCGTGCAGCGACACTGGCCCGAGGCGGAAGTCTACGACCCGCATGCCGGCCATGCCAATTCGGTCGGCTACTCGCTCGAGCGCGCCCGGGAGGTGTTCGACGGGCACGTGGCGATGTGCCGCGAGTTCGATCTCGTCATCGCGTTCGTGCCGGAGGCGTCGATGGGGACCGCGATCGAGATCTGGGAGGCCTGTCGTCACGGCCGGGCGGTGATCACGATCACGCCGCTGGTCCACAACTGGGTTGTTCAGCTGACGAGCCTGGCGGTCTATCGCGACCGAGAGGCGTTCGAGGCGGCCCTCACGGGAGGGGAGATCGACCGACTTCTCCTCCGCCACGCCGCCGGGCGGCAAGCCTGACCGCCTCGGCGAGGGAGGGGCCACAACGCTCGTCGACCTCGGCCACCGGTCCGATGTTCGTGGCCGCCGCGTCGAGCCACTCGGCCGTCAGCAGAGCCTCGGTTGACGTGTCAGCCGCCATCACCACCTCGGCTGACGCAAGCGCCGCTGAAACCAGCAAGTGCACCCGCTCGTGGTGCCGTGCCGCGGTAAGATCGTGCGGGCCGACATGGACGACCACCGGCACGCCGGTCTCGACTGCCAGGTCGGCAAAGATCCCCGCATGGAGGACGAGGATCACGTCTGGATCGAAGCCATCGACCGCCTCCGCGATCGCCTGCCTGGCCGTCTCGCGCACGAGGCCGAGGAGCGGGGCCGGGATCGTGGGGCTCGTGTCGAGAAACGTCTGCGGGGTGCCGTCGCGGACGGCCCGGGCAAACTTCCGATTGGCCGCGGCGATGTCGCGGAGATGGATGCCGTGGAGACCGGGCGTCGGCGCCTCGAGCGCCGAAACCGAGGCCGGTCCGCAGGCCAGCACCTCGATCCGCTCGGGAAGCAGCCAGTCGCGGCAGCGGAAGACGCGGCTGTGGGGCGGGTCGCAACACCCATGATCGACAAGGAGCAGCCGCATACCGGTCGTTGCCTCTGAAAATCGGCTCACCACCAACCGGCCTGTCGGCCAACCGCCAGCCCGAAGGCCATCCAGGCCGCCGCGCCCCAATCATCCGCCATGATCCCCAGGCCACCGTGCCCCTCGTCGAGTTGGCGGCAAGGAAAGGGCTTCCAGATGTCGAAGAGGCGGTGGAGGAGAAAGGCTGCCAGGAGGAGAAGCGGCGTCCGCTCGCCGGCCGGCACCAACAGCAGCCCGAGGGGGACGCTCGCCATTTCGTCCCAGACGATTGAGCCGGGGTCGCTGCCGCGGCCCATCTGCCGGGCGGCGAGTCCACAGATCGGGATCCCGATGATGCACAACAGGATCACGATGGCGGTCTCGAACGCCACCGGGCACCCAAACGCCGCGGCCGCCGCCGAAAGCCCGATGCCGAGGGCGGCCCCGAAGGTGCCCGGGGCCCGGGGCATCCGTCCCACCCAACCGCAAGTGGCAAGAACCACCGCCGGCGCCGTCCAGGGGACCCGCGCGGTAGCGCTGGCGGCATGCGCGGCCCCGGGGGGCCGGTCAGGGGAGGGGGATGTCATGGGACAAGTGCCATGGGACAGAGAAACCGACCAGCGGCCCCCATTGGGCCTCCAGGGGCAATCGCGGTTGTGAAGCCGGTCCGCAACAACCACAGTCCGGCTTCCACAGTCTACGGTTCGATTCGGGGCCCGTCCTCCGTATCGGAAGGGGATGGGGGCGGTAGAATGCTTCGCCCCACCCCCACCCCGCGTTTCCGCACAGGCGACCATGGAAAGCACGCCGTCTCCCGCTGATCCAACCGATGCTGCCGGCATCGGCAGACTCGAGCTCATTGAATACCCCCATCCGGCGCTCCTGCGCCGTGCCAGCCCGCTCGTCCGGATCGACGACGAGCTGTGCAACGCCATCGATCAGATGTTCGAGATCATGTACGACGCGGTCGGGGTGGGGCTGGCGGCCAATCAGGTCGGCCTCCCCTACCGGCTGTTCATCGTGAATCTCGAGGCCAATCCCAACTCGGGAGAGGAACTCGTGTTCATCAATCCGACTCTCTCCCGGCCACGCGGGACGGCGCTCCAAGAAGAGGGATGCCTGAGCCTGCCGGGGCTGCGGATGGACGTCCGCCGGCCGGAGAAGGTGGTCCTCGACGCCTGGACGCTCGAGGGGGAGCAGGTGCGCCTCGACCTCGACGGATTCCTCGCCCGCGTCGTGCAGCATGAGTTTGATCACCTCGAGGGGCGGCTGTTTACCGATCGCCTCCCCGATGCCGCGGCGCTTGAAGCCCGTCGGGTGCTTGACACAATGCATGAGGTCTACGTCGGCAAGCAATCGCGCGGGGAGCTTCCTCCCGACGCCCACTACCATGCCGAGCTCGCCCGGCTCGAGGCGGCACGCTGCGCGCCTGGTGGTCCGGTCCGGGGGCGTGCCTGATGGAGCCGGCACACGATCCGGGGCAGGTGGCCGGGCTAAGGATCGTGGTCATGGGCACCGGGCCGTTTGCCGTGCCGATGTTCCGGGCGCTCCTCGCTTCCCCTCACCGCGTCGTGGCCCTCGTCACCCGCCCCGACAAAGCCGCGCCGGGGCGACGGGCTCCCGTCAATCCGATGCGCGCGGCGGCCGAGGGGGCCGGCGTCGCGGTGACGGCGCCTGAGCGGATCAATGATCCCGCGGCGATCGCCGAGCTTGTGGCCCTCGCGCCCGATCTGTTCGTCGTCTGCGACTACGGGCAGATCCTCGCGCCAGCCGTGCTTGAAGTGGCGCCGCTTGGCGGCATCAATCTCCATGGCTCGCTCCTTCCCAGGCACCGCGGTGCGGCGCCTGTGCAGTGGGCGATCCTCGCCGGCGACGACGTCACCGGCGCCTGCTGCATCCACATGACCCCGCAGCTCGACGGCGGGAGCGTGATCGTGGCCCGATCGACACCGATCGGCGCGACCGAAACCGCCGCGCAGCTCGAGGCCCGGCTGGCGGCCTTCGGCCCCGAGCTTGTCCTCGACGCCATCGAGCGGGTCGCCGCGCCGCACCGGCCGGCCGGCGCCGTCGGCACGCCGCAAGATCCGGCGCTCGTCACAAAGGCGCCGCGGCTCTCCAAGGCCGACGGAATCGTCGATTGGAATCTCGCTGCGGCGCGGATCGCGCGGATGCCGCGCGGCCTCGATCCCTGGCCAAGGGCGACGACGTTCCTTCACGCCACCGGCGTCGAGGCTGGTGCGGGTCCGACGCGCCTCGTTCTCGAAGAGGTGGTCGAGGGGCCCGCGGCGCCGCCCGGCACGCTCGCCGGCGGAATTGTCGGCGCCGACGACTCAGGCGTCGTGGTTGCCTGTGGCGACGGCGGCACGGTGATCATTCGCCGCGTAATTCCAGAGGGGCGGCGATCGATGGCGGTGGGGGAGTTTCTCCGCGGCCGCTTTCTCGGCGCCGGCGCGCGGATGGATCGGACTTGAGGATGGCCCGTTGACCGGGTGGCGATGACGACAAACCCGTTGGATGCGGAGAGTCAGTCCCCTGCTTTCCCAATCGAGAGCTACAATCTCCCCATGACGACTTCCACCGCCCATCGCCGACTCTGGATCGAGACCGTCGGCTGCCAGATGAACGTCCTCGACAGCGAGCTCGTCGTCGCGGCCCTGCGCCGCCAGGGCTGGCAGCTGACGACGAGCCCGGCCGAGGCCGATGCCGTCTTCTACAACACCTGCAGCGTCCGCCAGCATGCCGAAGACAAGATCTGGTCGGCCCTCGGTCGGGTGCGGCAGGAGAAGCAGGCCCGCCCCGGCTTGATCGTCGGCGTCCTCGGCTGCATGGCGCAGAAGGATCAGGAGCTGATCCGCACCCGGGCCCCGTGGGTCGACCTCGTCGTCGGCCCCGGCCAGCTTCACCGCGTGCCGGGGATCGTCGAAGAGATCCTCGCCGGGGGGCCACCGAGGATCGAGGTCAGCCTCGACCGCACCGCCGGCAGTCGCGACGCCGTGACAAAGAGCTTCGAGAGCTACGACCCCGACCGCGATCCGACGATGCGGCCGACGCCGTTCCAGGCGTTCATCCGGACGCAGACCGGGTGCGACAAGTTTTGCGCGTTCTGCGTCGTGCCACGCGTCCGCGGGCCGGAGCAGGCCCGCCCCCCGGCGGCGATCCTCGCCGAAGCCACGAAGCTCGTCGCCGACGGTTGCCGCGAGATCACGCTCATCGGCCAGACGGTCAACTCCTACAAGTGGCACGACGGCGGGAAGACCACACGCCTCGCCGATCTCCTCCACGATCTCAACTCCATCGATGGCCTCGACCGGATCAAGTTCGTCACGAATTATCCCCGCGACATGACGCCCGAGCTGATCGGCGCCGTCCGCGATCTTCCCAAAGTGTGCCAGTATCTCCATGTCCCGGCGCAGCACGGCAGCGATGCGGTGCTCTTGCGGATGAAGCGGGGCTACACGATCGGCGAGTATCTCGAGATGCACGCGAGGGTCAGCGAGGAGCTGCCGCGGGCCGCCGTGACGAGCGACTTCATCGTCGGCTTCTGTGGCGAGACCGACGCCGAGTTTCAGACCTCGGTCGACCTCATCGATCGCCTTCAGTTCAAGAACAGCTTCATCTTCAAGTACAGCCCGCGCCCCGGCACGAAGGCCTTCGACCGTCAGCCGGATGACGTGCCGGAAGAGGTGAAGAAGGAGCGGCACCGGATCCTCCTCGACACCCAGACCAAAGCCAGCCTCGCCGGCAACCTCCCCTTCATCGGCACCCGCCAGACCGTCCTCGTCGAGGGGCTCTCGTCGCGCGACGAGAAACGGGCAGTCGATCCAGGCCCCGATGGCTCGGCGCAGCTCACCGGCCGCACGTCGTGCGACCGGATCGTCGTCTTCGATGCGCCGATGAGGCTCGTGGGGCGGCTCGTCGATGTCGTCATCGATGCCGCCGGCGCTTGGTCGCTCTCCGGCACCGTGGCCGATGGGCTTGCTGACGCCGTTCCGTTGCCGCTGGCCACCGACGGTGCGTGCGGCACCGGTGGGTGCGATGGCCCGGGGACGGTCCACCAGATCGCGCCGCGACCGGAGCGGTGAGATGACCGCCCCCCGCGGACAACCACTGCCGCGAGCCGGGCAGCCGTCTGCGATGCCGCCGGTCGATGCCCGCCATCTCCTCGACGACGATGCCGCGGCTACGGCCTGGGGAAAGGCCTGCGGCCTGCTCCAGCCTGAGGACGCGGGCCGATTGCTCCGCGGCATCGCCGAGCAGGGAATCACGTTCGACCTCCTCGATGACCTCTGCACCCGGCTTACCGACCTCCTTCCGGCGGTCTCCGATCCCGATCGGGTGCTGGCGGCGCTGGGGCGGCTTCTCGCCGCCGTCAGCAACCCGCTCTCCACCGCGACCCTCTTCCAACGCGACCCCAGTGCCCTCGAGACCCTCCTGCGGATCTTCTCGGCCGGGCCGCACCTGGCCGATGTCGTCATCGCCGACCCGGCCTCATGGGAGGATGTCCGCCTTGGTCAGGGGAAGCCGGAGTCGATGCAGACGCTCCGGGCCACGCTCGAGGGAGCGCTTGCCGGGCACCGGGAGACGGAAGGGGCGATGCTTGCCATGCGCCGCTTCAAGCGCCGCGAGATGCTGCGGATCGCCTATGGCGACCTCGTCGGAGAGCAGCCGCTGGAGACGGTGACGCGACAGATCTCCCGGGTCGCCGATTGCGTGATCGATGCGAGCTTACGGCTGGCCGTCGCCCGATTCGAGGCCGAGCGCGGGACGCCGCGCGGCCCCGGCGGCGAACGGGCGACGATCGCCGTGCTCGCCCTCGGGAAGCTCGGGGGGGAGGAGCTGAATTACTCCAGCGACGTCGATCTGGTGTTTGTCTACGCTTCCGAGGGAAGAGTTGCGGGACCGAAGCCCTGTACGAATCAGGAGTTTTTCGAGCGGATCGTCCGGGAAGTGGTGCGTTTGGTCGCCGAGCCGACCCCGGCGGGGAGCGGCCACCGAGTCGATCTCCGGCTCCGACCACACGGCGCCCTCGGGCCGCTCGTGCTCCCGCTCGACGCCACGCTCCGCTACTTCGATCGGGAGGGGCGCACCTGGGAGCGGCAGGCCTGGGTGAAGGCCCGATGTGTGGGGGGAGAGACGGCGCTCGGGGAGCGGCTGCTGTCGTCACTCGCGCCGTGGATCTACCGTCGCTGGCTCTCCGCCGCCGACATCAGCGAGATCAAGGCGCTGAAGCGGCGGATGGAGCGGAAGGTGGCCGACGAGGGGCGGGCCGAAGACGACGTCAAACTCGGATCGGGGGGGATCCGTGACATCGAATATGCGATCCAGTTCCTCCAGCTCCTCGGCGGCGGCGATACGCCGGCCGTCCGCACCGGCAACACGATCGAGGCCATGCACCGCCTCACCGAGGCGGGGGCGCTGACGGATCAGGAGCGGACGATCCTCGACCGCAATTACCGGCTGCTGCGGAAGCTGGAACACCGGCTCCAGATCCTCAGCGACGCCCAGACGCATGCCCTTCCAGCCGATGACCGCGAGCTCGGCAGGCTCGCTGTCAGGGCGGGCTACGACCCGGGGCCTGATGGGCTGCAGCGCCTCCGGGACGACCTCGCCGCCGCGAAGACCCTCAACCGCCGGATCCTCGATCATCTCCTCCACGACGCCTTCCCGGACGACACCGTCGCCGAGCCGGAGACCGATCTCGTCCTCGATCCCCGTCCGGCCGACGAGGCGATGCGCGAGCTGTTTCTCCGCCATGGCTTCCGCGACCCCGACACCGCCAGGCGCACGTTCCAGTCGCTGGCGGAGGAGCGGGCCCGGTTTCTCTCCACACGCCGCTGCCGCCACTTCCTCGCCGCGATCGCGCCGCGGCTGCTGGCCACGATCGGACGCACGCCCGATCCGGATGCCACGCTCCTCCAGCTCGCGGCGGTTGCCGATTCGCTCGGCGGCAAGGGGGTGTTGTGGGAGCTGTTCAGCTTCAATCCCCCGTCGCTCGATCTGACCGTTCAGCTCTGTGCCTCGAGCCCGTTCCTCGCTGGCATCCTCGTGGGCAATCCCGGCATGATCGACGAGCTGCTCGACAGCCTCGTCGTCGAGCGCCTGCCGACGCCCGAGGGGCTCGACGAGGAGCTCGGCGGGCTTTGCCACGGGGCGGTCGACATCGGCCCGATCGTCCACACCTTCAAAGTCTCCGAGCAGCTCCGCGTCGGGGTCCGCGAGGTGCTCGGGCGCCTCGACACCGAGGCCACGACGACGGCCCTGACGGCGATCGCCGAGACGGTCCTGCGGGCGGTCGTCGTCCACGAACAGGCACGGCTCATGCAGCGGCTCGGCCGGCCGATGATCGGGGGCGATCCGGCGACAGCCCTGGTGCTTGCGATGGGGAAGTTCGGTGGCCGGGAGCTCAACTACCGCAGCGATCTCGACATCATCTTTCTTTACGACTACGACGGGGGATCGGTGCCGCTCAACCCTGAGGCGCGCGGCCAGAGCCCGACGTCGAACGCCCACTTCTTCGCCGAGCTCGCCCAGCGGACGATGAAGGCCTGCAACACGCTCACGCCGCAGGGGCGGCTCTACGAGGTCGATTCGCGCCTCCGTCCCTCGGGGCGCAGCGGTGCGGCGGCGGTCTCGCTCGACGAATTGGCGCGCTGGTTCGCCCCCGATGGGCCGGCGGCCGTCTGGGAGCGGCAGGCGCTGCTCAAGGCGAGGCCCGTGATCGGCGCTGAGCCGGCCCGGCGCAGGTTCGCGGCGATTCGGCTGGCGGCGATCTGGGGCCGGTCGTGGTCGGCGGCTGATGTCGCCGAGATCCGTCACAACCGGCTGCGGATGGAGCAGGGAGCCACGGCGGCCAATCTCAAGCGCGGCCCCGGCGGCGTCGTCGACATAGAGTTCCTCGTCCAGGTGCTCCAGCTCGTCCATGGCGCGGCCGATCCACGGCTGCAGACGACCGAGACGCTCGCCGGCCTCGTGGCCCTCCACGACCTCGGCATCATCCCGACCACGTCGTTCACCTTCCTTTCCGATGCCTACCGGCTCCTCCGCCGGATCGAAGGGCGGCTGCAACTCCTCGGCGCCAAGGCCCGGCACGACTTCCCGCCACCAGGCGACGACCGGCGAACGCTCGCCCGGCTGATGGGGCACGAGCAGGCCGATGACCTCGCGGCCGAGGTTGCGCGGACGACGACGCGCGTCCGCGAGGAGTTTGAAGAGGGGTTCACGCGGACGGTGGCGGCTCTGGCCTGACGGCTGACCACCGGCTCCGGACGACGCCCCACACGAGGGCCACCGGCACGACGAGCGCCACGAGCATCACCAGCGACAGCTCCTCCCGGCCGAGGGCGCCGAGGGCCGACCAGGCGGCGGCGATGACAGCGTTGCCGAGGGCTGCGGCCGGTAGGAATGTCGAGAGCGGCATTCCGGTTGCCCCTGCCGCCAGCGCCGTGGCTTCGGCCAGGAGAGGCAACGGGCGCGTGAGAACGACAAGCAGCGGCCCGAGGCGTTCGTGGCCACGGGCGATCGCCGTCCGGTCCTCCGCGTCGAGTTGCTCGAGCGCCCCGCTGCCGAGCTTCCGGCCGAGCCACCAGCCGGCAATCGCTCCGATCGTCATCCCGAGCCAGGCGCAGAGCGTGCCGGGCACCACGCCGAGCCGGGCTCCGCCGTAGGTCGCGACGACACTCGAAGGGACGGGCAGGAGGAGATCACAGGCCAGCACTCCGATCTCGACCAGCGCCAGCATGGTTGGAGCAGGGGGGGGATCGAGCCAGCCGGCAACGACTCGATCGAGCCGCGTGCCGAACAGCAGGAAGGGGACGAGCGGAACGAGCACCGCCCCGAGAACGAGGACGAGGAGCAGGCGGGTGGCGCGTCGCATGGCGGGCAGTCACTCGGGATCGCGGAGGCTCAATCCTGACAGCGGGTGACGTGGACGGCGACATCCATCCCGTGCTGTCCGCCACCGACGAACACGCCGCGGATCGGGCAGACATCACCGTAGTCGCGGCCCCAGGCGACCGTGACATGGCGATCGCCAACGACGCAGTCGTTCGTCGGATCGACGTCGAGCCAGCCGGCATCCCCTCCCCAGGCTGCCAGCCAGGCGTGCGACGCATCGGCGCCGACGAGCGTCGGCGAAGGGGGGGCGTTCGTCGGGGACGATGTGTTGCAGAGATAGCCGCTCACGTAGCGCGCCGGGAGGTGGAGCGAGCGGAGGCAGGCGATCTGGAGGTGGGCGAAGTCCTGGCAGACGCCGCGCTTGAGCGTGAACACATCCTCGACCGGCGTCGAGGTGGTCGTGGCGGTCGGGTCGTAGACGAAATCCCGATGGATCCGCCGCGTGAGGTCGACGATCCCCTCGGCCCAGGGACTCCCCGGTGGAAACGAGGCGCTTGCATAGTCGGCCAGTTGCGGCAGCGTGCGCACGAACGGGGAGACACCGACGAACTCGACCGCTGCCGGAGAGGTGGCGGCGCGATCGCGGACCTCTTCCCAGGGGATGCACGGCAGCGACTGCCAGGGAGGGGGAGCGACGACGGCGACACGGCTCGTCGAGGTCACTGCCAGACGGAGGTGCACCTGACCGATCGTGAACATCGCCACATGATTCCCAAACCAATCGATCCGTGAGGCGCTCGTGGCGGGCGGGGGATCGACGGCAAAGGCATGGAACAGTACCTGCTGGTACGCCGAGTCGCGGGGGCGAAGATGGACCTCGTTGTGGCACACCGGCACCTCCTCCGAATAGGAGTAGACCGTCGTGTGGACGACCTCGTAGACCGTCGCTGGGGCGCGGGCCTCCGGAGCCTGGGCATCGATGTCGATCATGCCTGGGGACCTCCGGCCGGAGGGCCGGCGCAAGCACGGGCCTGAGCCGCGATGTCGACGCCGACGTCGCGGCTCCAAGCGGCGAGCAATCGTCCGAACAGCGGGCCGGGCCGACCGTCACCGACGGCCACGCCATCGAAGCGGGTCACCGGGAGCAGGCAGTTCGGCGTGCTCGTGAGGAGGATCTCTTCGGCCGCGGCGACATCGGCCCGGGTGAGCGGTGTCTCGCAGAAGCTCAGACCCTCCGCTCGAGCGAGCGTGCGGAGGTGGCCCAAGCTAACGCCGGAGAGGGCATCGCCCCGGGGGGGCGTGCGGAGCGTGTCCTCGTTGGCGATCACCACGTTGGCGGTCGAGGTTTCACTCACGTGACCATCCGCGTGGAGGAGGATCGCGCGGGCTCCGGCCTCGAGCGCCCGGGCCTCCCGATCGGCAAGGTGATAGTGCATCCGGCTGCGGCACTTGAGTTCGATCGGCCAGCAGGAGGAGGGGATCTGGGTGGTGGCCACGCTCCGCAGCGCGACGCCGTTGTCGTAGGCACCGGCCCAGGAGGCGAAGGCGAGAGGAAAGGCATGGATGATGACCCTCGGCGTCCCCGGCCGGCCGCCATGCTGAGCCGCCGCGTCGCCCGGGGTTGCGAAGACCACGACTCCGAGATCGCTTCCGGCAGGTCCGGCCGCATGGCAGCGGGCCGCCACTTCAGCGGCGATCGCAAACAGGTCACCGACCGGCCAAACAGGCTCGATACCGACGATCGCGAGGGACCGCGAGAATCGGGCGGCATGCTCGGCGGGAAGAAAGAGGCGACCGGCGAACGACCGAAGTTGCTCGGTGACCGTGGCCCCGAACACGAACCCGGCATCCCCCACGGGGATCATCGCATCAGCGGCGGGAACGAACCGGCCGTCAACCCACGCCACAGCGCTTCGCGCGTCACCTTCAGCAGTGCCAACTCGCAAGGCATTCACTGCTGCAGGGCACTCACCGCTCACGGCTGCCGGAAGCTCAGATCGACCCGTCACGCAGAATGGAGGATAGGGGATTTGAACCCCTGACCTTCTGGCTGCCAGCCAGACGCTCTCCCAATTGAGCTAATCCCCCGGATCGAATGCGTGAGCGAGAAAGGACTGAGCTCCCGGCCGGGGCGGGTGACTCATCAAAACCTATGCCAAAACTATCGCCCGCTTGCGGGAATGTCAACGCGAAGCCACTGTAAGAAGTGTTTTCCCGCGGACAGATGCCCCATGGCCCGTCACCACACCCCCGATCGCGACGACCGTCAAAGGCCCCCGGGCGCTCCGATGCGCCCGGAAGGTTGTGCGCCGACCGGCCCCGAAGAGGGGGCAGCACGGGGGCTTGTGCCCGCTGCAGGCGCTCTTCCGGAAATGCTCCGAGGTCCGGCCACGCTCCTTCTCGGGCTGTATCTCGTCGGTCTCTTTCTCTGTGTGGCGGGGAACACCGCCAGCGGGACCTCGCTCCTCATCGGCACGGTCAAAGATCGGCTGTTCGCGCCGTGGATGGTGCCGCTGTGGCTCGATCTCGGCCACGACACCCGCCTCACCTATGGCCTCCCGGAAGACGCCGATCATCACCTCGAGATCCGCGTGGCCGGAAAGCTGGCCGGAAAGCCACCCGGAAAGCGAGCGGGACAGCCGACGGCCGCGCTCCGTCTCCCCGCCCAGGGGGATCACAGCGAGCGGGCAGCGCGGTGGCGGCGGTTGGCGGCAGCCGCGGTAATGGCCGAGGAGGATGCCGAGCAGGCCGGCGTGTTGCCGGCCGCGATCGGCGCCGGGGCGTTCACTGCCGCCGGTGCCGACGACGTGGAAATCCGGGTCGTGCGGAGCGTGCCCCCGGACTACGCCTCGGCCCGCAACCCGCGTGGCGCCGAGACCGCCCTCGAAGTCCGCGTGCGTCGCCGTGACGGCGAAGTTCAGCTGATCCCGATGCCTCCCGCGGAGGAGGTCGCGCCACTGATCGACGCCGCCCCGGCGCCCGGCGGGGGGAACTGACGATGGGCCAGCGCTCCTCATCTTCGGTCGGCGTCCTTTCCGCCGCGGCAGCCGGCAGTTGGGATCGGTTTTGGTTCACGCCGACGACTGCGGGGCGTCTGGCGGTCGTCCGGGCGCTGGCCGGGCTCCTCGGAATACTGTTGGCATGGAGTTGGGCGGGGGATCTCGACGCCTGGTTCGGCCCCGAAGGAATTGTCTCTCCTCAGGTCCTCGGAGCTTGGCGGTCGCCGACCGCGCTGTCGCTGTTCGATGTGGCGCGGTCGAGCGCCGCGCTGTGGGCCCTTTTTCTCCTCGGCGTTGGGCTCCTCGGGATGCTCGCCGTCGGCGCGTGGACGCCGATCGCGGCGCCGCTTGCGGCCCTGTTTTGGGCCTCGCTCCTCCACCGCGGGCCGATGCTCGTCGGGCCCGCCGATGACGTTCTCGCCGTCATTCTCTGGTGCTTGGTCGTCGGCCGCTCGGGGGATGCGTTCTCGGTCGACCGGCGGCTTGCCGCTGCCGAGACACGCCCCTCCTGGCGCAACGGGCTGGCCCTCGCGCTCCTCCGCCTCCATGCCTCCGTGATCGCGGCGGCGGCGGTGGTAGCGCAACTCAAGGCCGACGTGTGGTGGAACGGCACCGCCGCCTGGTGGCTCGCCGCCCGGGAATCAACGCGGGTCGATCTGACCGGCGTGTTCGCCGGGTCGGAGATCGCCACCAACCTCGTCACGCATGGAATCGTCCTGTTCGAGATCGCCTTCGCCATCGGCGTCTGGAATCGATCGACTCAATCGCTGGTCGCCCGGGCCGGGCTCGTCGGCTGGCCGCTGATTGGCTTGGTCGCCGGGGAGCCGCTGTGGGGCGCCGCGATGGCGATCCTTGCCTGGGCCTGTCTGCCGGACGACTCCGCGGCAGGAATGGCCGGGCCGCCTCTCTGAAGCGCGGTCACTCTGTCGGGATGTCGCCGGCGAGCAGCTTCTCGAAGCCGAGTTCATCGACGATCTGCACGCCGAGTTTCTTCGCCTTCTCGAGCTTGCTGCCTGCGTCTCGCCCCGCCACGAGCCAGTCGGTCTTCTTCGAGACACTCGCCGAGGCCCGTCCCCCGGCGGCACGGATCCTCGCCTCGGCCTCGTCGCGCGAGGAGCGGTCGAGCGTGCCGGTGACGACGAGCGTCTTCCCGACGAGTGGCCCGTCGGCGGCGGGAGCCGTTCCCTGCGGTGCCTCGAGGAGGACTCCCGCGCTCGCGAGTCCTACGATCACCCCCCGGCCGTCATCCGAGGCGAGCCATTCGTGGACGGTTGCGGCGATCACCGGGCCGATCTCGTCGACCGCCGCGAGGTCGTCGACGGTCGCCGCCGCGAGTCGGGCGATGCTCCCGAACCGGTCGGTGAGGATCGTGGCCACGCGCGGGCCCACGTGGCGGATGCCGAGCCCGTTCAACACTCTGGCGAGGCCGCGCGTCCGGCTTTCCGCAATCGCGGTGACGAGGTTCTCCGCCGACTTCTCCCCCATCCGCTCCAGGGGAACGAGATCCCCGACGGAGAGCCGGTAGAGATCGGCATAATCGCGCACGATTCCGGTGGCGACGAGTTGCTCGACGAGCTTGTCGCCGAGCCCCTCGATGTCCATCGCCCCACGCGACGCGAAGAATCGCAGCCGCTCCCGGACGCGCGCGGGACAGGCAACGAGCGGGCAACGGAGAAAGACCCCCTCGGGATCCTTGACGATGGCGGTGCCGCATTCCGGGCAGACGGTCGGTGGCGTCCAGGGGACTTCAGCGCCGGTCCGCCGGTGCGTCTCCACCCGGACGACGTGGGGAATCACCTTCCCGGCCTTCTCGACGACGACCACGTCGCCGGTGCGGATGTCCTTGCGGGCGACTTCGTCGGCGTTGTGGAGGCTCGCCCGGCGGACGATCGTGCCGGCGAGTTCCACCGGCTCGAGGTCGGCCACCGGCGTCACCGTCCCCCCGCGCCCCACCTGGACGCGGATCCCGGCGAGCGTCGTCGTGGCCTCGAACTTCTCAAACTTCCACGCGATCGCCCAACGCGGGGTCTTGGAGGTCGTGCCCGCCTCACGCTGCTGCGAGAAGTCGTCGACTTTGACGACGAAGCCGTCGACCTCGAAGTCGAGGGCGTGGAGCTCTTCGATGAGCATGTTGCCATGGTCGACGAGGGCCCCGATCGACGTGAACCGCCCTCCGCCAGGCGCGACGGCGAGCCCCGCGGCGCTCGCCCAGGCCTGGAGCTCCGACTGCGAGGCGATCCCCAGGCCGGTGGTATCGCCGATCCCGTGGCAGAAGAAGCGGAGGGGGCGGGCGGCACACTCGCGCGGGTCGAGGAGGCGAATGCTGCCGGCGGTGACGTTGCGCGTGTTGGCGTAGGGCGGCTTGCCATCCCGCGTCTGCGTCTCGTTGAGACGGACGAGGTCGGAGTTGGCCATGTAGACCTCGCCGCGAATCTCGATCCGCGCTGGCGGGGCGGCGAGGTCGAGGCGCAGGGGGAGATCGCGGATCGTTCGCGCGTTGTGGGTGATGTCGTCGCCGACGCTGCCGTTGCCGCGCGTCGCCGCCAGCGCCAAGCACCCGTCGTCGTAGGTCAGTGACACGGCGACGCCGTCGATCTTCAGCTCGAGGACCCAGGCGACCGGCCGCGGATCACCGGCTGCGGCGAGGAGGGCCTCGACCTTCCCCGCCCAGGCGACGAGGTCGTCGGCGGAGTAGGTGTTGTCGATCGACAGCATCGGGATCGGGTGCCGCACCGGGGCGAGGCCATCGAGGGCCTCCCCTCCGACCCGCTGGGTCGGGCTGTCGGGGGTGACGAGATCGGGATGGAGCTTCTCGAGATCGCGGAGCTCGTCGACGAGCCGGTCGTACTCGAGATCGGTGATCTCCGGTGCCGCGTCGACGTGGTAGCGCCGATCGTGGTGGCGGATCGACGCGCGGAGAGCCGCGACACGCTTCGCGGCGGCGGCGCTCACGGGGCCGCCTCGTGGGCTTCGTCGCTGTCCTCTCCGGGTGCCAAGTCGCTCGTCGGAGGGGGCGGGAGTCGTTCCCGTTCGTCGCGGAGTCGACGGCGGATGGCGTCGTGCCCGATCTCGTCGTAAGCGATCGACCCGAAGGTCGCCGCGGCCAGGGCGATGAGCTCGACGATCAGCGCCGTCGTCCCCCAGCGGTCGATGAGCCGCTCGAGGAGGTGTGGAGCAGCCCGCGCCGTCTCCGGCCGAATTCCCCGGAGGACGAACAGGCAATAGCAGGCCGCCGTGAGCGTGAAGGCGATCCCCACGATGCCGAGGAGGA
>Ga0209188_1000762_pt1 | contig 29345 bp, 16 predicted proteins | sample C_130625_EF_Meta_FD_187307 | JGI IMG/M metagenome (GOLD analysis project Ga0209188, IMG submission 187307) | Freshwater microbial communities from Lake Croche, Canada to study carbon cycling - C_130625_EF_MetaG (SPAdes) (version 2) | ecosystem: Environmental > Aquatic > Freshwater > Lake... | reverse complement strand
ACATTACAGCAACATTTTCCATGTCATCTTTGTTTTGTACCATCAGGCCAGTAACAGCCCATGTATAGCTATTTGCCATTTTAATTTCCTTTAATTAACTGTTGTTACCACAGTTGGGTCAGCAGCTGGATTAGGTGCTTCTTGTGGTGTTTGTTCTAGTTTTTGACGAGCAATCTCATTCATTACCAAAAATGCACCAGTCTTAGTTGGTAGTTCACCCAATACTTGTTGAATAAAGTCTACCGCTTCTGTTGACAAATCTAAAATCATTAATATCTCCTAATAAAAAATAAAATACACTACTATTTATACATCTTGGTGTGCAGCAATCATTGCCTGGTAGGCAGAAATGACTTCTTCAGTCCATGCTGCGTTACAAATTGCAACAACATTGGCTGGTTGACCTGTGAGGTCTTGGCCAGGTGTCAGACTTGTACGATGGTATGTCTGTGCTATCTGTTCACCATCTTTTAGGATGCGTGTTGCCTCACGGTATAATACAATACCGTTTTCTGTGACTGTAATTTGGTCAATGACTTTGGTTTCTGTTAATGTTGACATGATTATTCCTTATGTTGTCATATAAACGATTGTTCCACCATATTCACCGCCACCGGGAATATCCGACCCACTAACATCAGAAGTATTTCCTGCCGAATATTTTTGAATTTGAATATATGTTGTGCCACCCGGAAGCCAGCCACCTATTACATTTGTTGCACTGGCAAAACCAGATGGTCGTATTGATGGTGATGGTCGTGAAGACCCTGTAGCGGTAAAAGGAAGACCACTCATAATAACAGGTGAACCACTTAAAGTTGATGATGTAAATTGAACCCAAAATGTACAAGTAACCATATTTCCAACTTTGGTATATACGCCTTGCTGATTCGGCATAACCATTGAACCAGAAGTGGCTGTTATTGTTGGAGTAAAAGTTCCTTCTTCATAATCATCTAGTGTGTTTGCATTAGATGATGGGTTCTGAGTAGCGGGAAATTGCAATTGTCCTGTAGAGCCAGTATTTAAAATACCACCTACTGTTAATGCGCCAGTTAATGTGCCACCAGTCAAAGGCAAACCAGCCAATGATTGGCTCACACCATTTGGAAATGTAATACCATTACTACCGTCTAAAATTAAACTCATTTCTTCTCCAATGCTTCAATACGAGCAATTAGTGCAGTAATTGTTTCGGATTGTGTTTCGTTTATTGCTTTTAGTTCTTGTATAGCCGCTGTTAGTGTTGCTACTAGGAATGATGTATCAATGCCTTGAGGCATGATTGAGCCGTCTTCTTTCAGTGCATCTTTTTCACCAGAAACAGCGTGAGGGCATACTTCTGCTAACTCATGGGCAATAAAACCTTCGCCCTCTGTGCCATCAGACTTCCACTTGTATGTAACAGGTTTTAGTTGTGCAACTTTTGCTAATGCACCCGTCATGGGTTGCACATCTTCTTTTAGGCGGTAATCAGACGATGTGTTATAGGAAGTTGTTGTTCCGCTTACTTGTATTGTTCCGCAAGTAGAAAATGTATTTCCATTGTTACTCCAAATAGCGGCATAGTAAGCACTTGTTCCACTTGTGTTTGTAGATTGATATGCTGTGGTTGAATTTCCTACTTGTGTAACTAAACCATTTCCAGTACCAACAAATGTTGCTCTACCTGTTTGAGACAAAGCACTTGTAGTCCCCACCAGCAAGTTACTGCTAGAGTCGATACGCATGGCTTCAGAACTTCCGCTACTACTAAAAGCCATAAAGTTTGAACCATATGTGCAAGCACTAATGTAGGCTTGAACAGCAGAACCGCTTGTTCCGTAGTTAGACCAAACAATACTTTGACCAGCAAGACCGCCAGTTGTGGTACTTGAAGTTAAATGAAGTCCCGCATTTGAAATCGTCCCTGCCGCAGTAAAAGTACCAGTTGGTTGCGACATCAATTTTGATTGAGGTGAAGTAGTACCAAACCCCACATTCTGACTTGTGTCTACGTAAACGGCTGTATTGCCATTAAGAGTCTGGAGTGCCATTGCACCAGTAGTATCACCGGTGAATAGTATACCACCAGGTCCTGTTGTTACTGCGTTTAATGTTGATGCCATTATTGTGGTTCCTCAGCAGGTAGTGGTGTGTTGCCTTCAGCAAGCCACTTTAAATAGGCTTGGTAATCTTTGTTATCTGAAGCAAATGGAATAAAAGCTCTGTCAGACAAACGTTGAACACATTCCGCACCTTTTACTAATTTATACATTTATAACTCCGCAGTTCCAGAAATACATATAGAATATTGATTTCCAGCTGTTAATGTTGTACCTGAATTATCAACTGCAACCGACCTTGTTGATGTAGCCACAACCCTTGCACCAGAAGAAGCGCCAAAACTACCAGCACCATTACCAAATTGTCCAGCCGTACCGCCTGTGTAAGGATTATATGTTGTGCAAGTTGGTGCTGTTCGCATTTCAACTGGCAATGACCAATTTACATATGGTTCTGCGGCCGCTGATGTGCCTCCTTTGCCCATTAATCCATTAGAGTTTGAAGCATTTGCTGCAAGCACCGCAGTTCCTTGAGAAAAGGTAGAAGCAAAATATCTTTGGCACATTTGAAGCTCAACACTATAAGGTCTGTAATCAAAAGATGTTGCGGTACTGCCTTTTTCTAGTTGTACGCCTGTGATATACCAAGTCGCACCTGCGGTTGGTGTTATTTGTGTTGCACCAGTTGCGCTGATGTAGTTTCCGGTGTACCAAGCGCCAGCAGTGTTCAGGAACGTGGAACCTACACTCAGACCCCAACTTATCTCAAGACCATTTCCATTTGTAGTGAGCCATGTTCCGGATGTATCTCCAGGAATAGTTATTGTTTTATATTCAAAAGTATTGGCTGAATTGATTGTGTATGTAAAAACATAAGACCTATTACTAGAACCATTTCGTAATGAACCGCCATATGTTCCTGTTATAGAAGAACGAACCCAAAAAGATAAAGTTACTGCTGTGGCATTTGCTGTTCCCCAAACTAAATCAGCTACATTATAACCTTCGATTAAATGTTTGAAAAAATTATTTTCACCAGAAGATGGTGTGTATGCAGTGCCAACAGTAAATAAAATAGATTTATTAAATCCACCTAAACTTGGAACTACAGACGATTGTCCCATAGTGAAAGTACCAGAAGAAGTATCTTTCACTATCTGCATTCTATCAACAGGAAATGATAAATGACTGGATACTGTGCCACCAGCGTTTCTCTGGTCAATCACCATGGCTCCATTTATGATTCTATTTTTAAATCCATATTGACCAGAATTAACCGTGAATACATCCCCACCAGAGTTGGTTATCGTATCGACAGATAATGTTCCATAATTCGCCATTCTTTAATCCTTAGAGTAATAACCAACGGCTATTACTTGATACAGTTAGTGTAACGTTGTTAGCAATAGTGATTGGTCCAACAGCAAAGCCATTGTATCCAACTGGTATTACTATATTTGAAGTTATTGTATTACTATTTAGAAAAACTCCATCAGTAGATATTGTAGTACCGGCATTTAAACTAACTACGTTTGCTGCACCAGCATTAAAGTTATTAATTAAAAACGGAACAATAAAATTGTTATTAAAATTTGTGCCATACAAGAATCTATCTTTTGGATCCAACGCAAAATTATTTATAGCCGTTGAAGTAGTTATCGGCAACGTACTATTATTTGTTAGCTCTCCGGTTAATTGATTTATTTTATATTGTGTTATTAGACCGTTGATATTATTTGATGTATATAAAAATCTGCCTGTCGAATCCATTGCCAAAGGTGTATATGAATTCGTAGATATTGTTGCAATATTATTAAAATAACCATTAGCTGTAATTAAACATTGTGTAACGATACCGAGTTTACTGGATACATATGCATATCTTCCAGCAGGTTCAATAACTATATCGAAAGCGCCAGATATAGTGGGGTAACTAGTACTAGAACTGTAAAAACCTGTTGGAACACCAGTTGATTGATTGATTGAATATATATAAATTTTATTGGTACCATTCAACACAAGATACAGATATCTACCTGTTGGTTCTACCACAACTCTTGTATTATTTGATCCAAAACCATTTGTTATTGTATTCTGTAGCGTTAATGTACCAGTTGATTGGTTAATAGTAAAAGAATAAAGAGTACCCAAATTATATTCCACAGCATATAAGAATCTACCTGTGGGGTCTACTGTCAAATCTCGGATGGCAGATAACCCAGTGGCTGATGATGTAAGAGTTAAAGCTCCATTAGCTTGGTTTATTGTACAATGACTAATATCATTAGTGCTTGAATTACCAACATAAACAAAGTTTCCACTAGGATGTATTGCTAAACAATATGGATTTGTTCCAACAAGTGTTGTACTATTGTTGGTGAGTTGGCCTGTATTTTGATTTATTATGAACTGACTAACTGTATTGTTCCAGTAATTTAAATCGTAAACAAATCTACCTGTTGGATCAATTTTTATTGCAAAAGGATCCTGTGTACTAACAACAGAAGTAGTATTTGATATTACACCAGAACCTCTATTGATTACAGTAGTTGGAGTAACCACAGGATAATAACTTTTAACAAATGTATTTGATGCTATTGTTTGGCCAGTTATTATAGTTCCACTATGATAAGTTGTATCATTCGCAGCAAAGTATAGTAAGTTTGCTGTGTTACTCAGGTAGCCAGTAGAGTTGGCAATAATGACTGAGTTGGCAAGATAACCAGAAACCGTAGCACCACCACTAGCAGCTGTAATTTGTCTTGTACCATCAGGGAAAACAAGACTAATTACATTAGCTTGGCCAAAATTAGCATTGTTAATTAAATACTGTGTAATTGATCCAGAAGGATTTGATGAATATACAAATCTTCCAGTAGGATCAGAAGTTAAAGACCAAGTAGTACTAAATGTTGGAGAAACAACAACAGAAGATATACTAGTTAAATTTCCTGTACTTTTATTAATAGAATATGTACCTAAGACTTGATATCCTTGGTCAATTATATATAAAAAGTTACCATTAGGGTCTATTGTTAATTGTTGAGGATATGGACTGCTAGTTACAGTACCTATAGTTGAAAGTATTCCAGTAAATGCATCAATTTTGTATTGACCAATTGTACCATCATTATAATTTGTTACATATAAAAATTTTCCACTAGGTTCTATTCCAATTGAGTGAGCTCCAGTACCTGCTAATACAGTATTGGTATTAGAGAGAACTCCATTACTCTGATTAATTGTAAACTGTGTGATGTTGTTTACGAAACCATTTCCAGTCGTGTAAAGGAATCTTCCGGTTGGGTCGATAGCAAATCTAGTACCAGAGAATGCTGATATGGTACTAGTGTTTGTTAAATTTCCATTTGATTGATTAATTGTGAAATGTGTAACGCTACCTGTGTTAAAGGTATACAGGAATCTACCGGCTGGTTCTACATATAAACCTTTTGGTGATACACCTGTCGCTATTGTTGATGTATTTGTCAGAGCACCGGTAGTTTGATTGATAGTAAATTGTATTACCATATTCGCTGCATCTGCAGCAACATACAAATATCTTCCGGATGGGTCTATCATCGAAGGTGTATTGTATGAAGTAGATATTGGGAAACTACCGGTATTAACTAAAGCTCCAGTAGCTGGACTTATAGAAAGAACACTAACTGAGAAACGTCCAACTGCGTATAAAAATCCACCATTTGGATCAACAGACATTGATTGTGGAATAAATCCAATGGCTGTTATAGTATTATTGCTGAGTGTACCATTGCCTTTATTGACTATACCTGTTGGAGTAACAGTTGGATAAGAACTCTTAATGAAATTATTGGCTATCACACTTTGGCCAACCGTTATACTTCCACTATGATATGTTGTATCATTAGCTGCAAAGTATAATAAGTTTGCTGTGTTACTTAGATAACCAGTAGAGTTGGCAATAATCATTGAGTTAGCAAGATAACCAGAAGATGAACCGCCACCAGAACCACCTGCTGTTGTCTGTCTTGTACCATCAGCAAAGATGATACCATCTGTAGCTACGTTACCTTTGACACCAACACCACCCTGAACTAGTAGAGCACCAGTAGTGTTACTTGTTGATACCAATGTATTAGCAATAACAACTTGAGCAGTAGTATTAGTTGTAATTACTGGACCAATATTTGCAACAGCATTATTTGCTGTATTATAAGCTGATTGCATTTTGCCATCAGTAGCAGATATAGATGTGTTCTGTGCTACATCTACACCTTGAATAATGGTAATTGCTGTATTGCTATAATCTAATCTTACGTTTTGACTTGCATCAGTACCTTCTATCACAGTCATTCGTGTATTCTGTGCTGTATCGGTACCTTCTATAATAGTCATGCGAGCATTCTGGCTCACATCAGTACCTTCGATTACAGTTAATCTGGTGTTTTGGGTAACATCAACACCTTGTATAATCGTGATAGCTGTATTACTATAATCTAATCTTACGTTTTGGCTGGCGTTTGTACCTTCAATGATGGTCATTCTAGAATTCTGGCTTACATCAGTAGCCTCAATAATTGTCATTCTAGCGTTCTGACTAGTATCTACTCCAATTGTTACATTGGCTTGAGCATATGTTGCTTGAGTATAAGTACTTAAATCAATACCATTAACTACTACTGTCGTAGCAACTAAATTACTTTTTACATAGTTAGCATTTAAGTTTGCTGTTGTAAACGTTGGGTCAGTAATGATAACATTATTATTTGAATCTAGTTCAGGAGTATATCCCTGGAATACATAGAATTCTTTTGTTCCAGAATCTCTAATTAAACCAGCATGAGCATTCGTACCATCATTATAATGTCCAGCAAAACCAATATCTTTGGTATCACTAACATAATTACCAATACCTAAAATGATTAATGGATCAGCAACAGCTAGTTGTTGTACATTTTGTGAAGCGATGTTACCTGTGATAATTAAGTTACCAGAAACAATTAAATCTTGACTGATGGTTACATTACCCGAAACAGTTTGATTAAGAGAACCGGTTAGATTTAACTTGTTCGCAATATTGGTGTTCTGTGTAACGTCAACACCTTCAATGATGGTCATACGATTGTTTTGGCCAACATCAACACCTTGTATAATAGTAATGGCGGTATTACTATAATCCAATCTTACATTCTGGCTAGAATTGGTACCTTCAATGATGACCATTCTAGCATTTTGGCTATCATTTACGCCTTGTAGATATACTGTATTGGCTATAGACGAACCTGCCGTAATTTGTCTTGTACCATCAGCAAAGATAATACCATCTGTAGCCACATTACCTTTGACACCAACACCGCCAGCAACAACCAAGGCGCCTGTAATATTACTTGTAGAAGGTGTTGTATTCTGTAATAATACAGGAGAGCTACCGGCAAATACTACAACATTATTACCTGCATCATTTACAACCGTACCTCTAATACTAAGAGCAGCTGAGGTGATAAAAGTTGAGGCCATATTCAGATAGCCACCAGAGAAATTTATTCCACCATATCTTTCATCTCTGTAGAAATGATTATCTGGCCAACCTAAACGATAACTAGCACCTGTTGTTGTACTGAAGAAATTATTGGCAGAAGATAAGAATACGTTACCTGTGATACCCATACCACCGGTAACTACTAAAGCACCAGTCGTATTACTAGTTGAATTTGCTGTACTTACGATGTTAGCGGAACCATTACCCTTTGGTATAATATTGATACCAATGTTGGTATCAGAACCTTGTGATGATATTACAACAGGACCACCTGCTGTATTACCTGTTATGTTTACATAGTTAACAGCAGAACTTAGAGGTGAAACACGAAGTGAAGTATCACCACTTATACCACCCAAAGTTATTACACCACCAGAGTTTGTTGCTTCAAGTCTTAAATTTTGACCAACGCCAGATAGTTTAGTGACATTCGATGAATTATCACGGATAATTTGTAATGGTTGAAAGAAGGTGCCGTTATTGTTTTCTTGTAATCTTAAAAACTCTCCGCCAGGAGTATAGAAACTCATGGAAGAACTAAGAGATTTAATTAATGTACTACTACCAACACTAGCATAAGCAGTAACACCAGAACCACTACCTCCACTAAAACTTACTGTTGGTTGTTCAACATAACCAGAACCTGGATTGGTAATAGATAAGAAGTTTGGTTTCCAAAGTAAATTAAATGTAGCACTAGTACCAGTACCACCAGTTACAGAAACTGGATTAGATGGAAGTACTGAATAAGTATTGTATGCTGTGTATGTTACAGATGTAATTACATTAGCTGAAATACCGGTTACTGTTAATGTACCAGCAGAACTTACTGGTGTTCCACCAACGATTGTCAGAACATCATTCAATGAATATCCAGTACCACCATTAACAACTGTTGGTGCACCTGCACTAAAGTTCATATTAGCAACCGAACCTGTTGCTGTGATACCACCTAATGTTGTTGGTGGTGAAATAGTTAAAGTTGGGAATGAAGTATAGTTACTTCCATTATTCGAGATAGAGAGACCAGTAACAGTAGTATTACCAGAACTTAAATTGACACCATTCGCAGTAGAGATATTAAATGCACCAGTGCCTTTAGGTAAGAATGTTAGAGATACGTTTGCATCAGTACCTTGTGCTGAATAAATAACAGAATTGGATGTGTTTGAACCAGAGAACACATGATAGTTTACAGCATTTTGTCCGGCACCAGCATCAGCAATAACAAGTTGTGTACCATTGGCACTTTGGAATTTGGTGTTGCCTGTACCTTTGGTTACTAAGTTTATGTCTATGTTTGTGTCTGATCCTTGAGCAGACAAGATAGTGGCAAAGCCAGTGACAGAACCAGCAACTTGAAGATAGTTAACTGCACTATTAGTACCATCAACCCTGAATTGACGGAATGAACCTGTAAACGTATTAACGCCACCTGTTCCCTTACTCACTATGTTGAATGGAATACTTCCATCATTACCCTGTGAACTAATTGTTGGTGTTCCACCAGTAGCCGCACCCGTCACCTGTACATAATTAACAGCAGAGGCTGTGTGGGCTACACGGAGTTGTTCTACACCTGATGAAGTTCCGTTTGTTCTAAATTGAATAGGAACAGCAGACCCAGTTTCAACAACTGCCGAGGAGCTACCAATTCCTCTTAAAATTGGAGTTGCTGAACCTGCAAATACATTCCAATAAGCGGCAGATGTAGCACCACTATCAGAAACTCTAAATGCTTCTCCACCTAGAGTATAAATACTTAAAGGACTTGCAAGCGTTCTTAATATCGTTCCACTACCAACACTAGCATAAGCAGTAGCACCAGAGCCGCCACCTCCTGAGAAACTTACTGTTGGTTGTTCTACGTAGCCAGAACCTGGATTGGTGATGGTGAATACTGAAAGAATGCCGCCACTAATATTAAAAGTAGCACCACTACCTGTACCGCCCGTCACAGAAACAGGGCTTGTTGGAAATACAGAGTAAATGCCGTTTTGTACCGCAACAGAAATTGCAGTAATAACTCCGCTAGAAACTGTACCAACAGTTAATTGAGCCGCAGTTCCAGTACCACCAACCACAGTTAATGTGTCACCAGCCGTGTAGCCAGTACCACCACCAGCAATAGCAACAGCAGTTACGCCTAAGTTTGCAATTGCAGTTGCTTGTACGCCACTTGCAGTTGTAGGCGCAGAAATAGCCAGAGAAGGAACAGATGTATAAAGCGAACCTTGAACAGTCCTAGTAATAGCAGTAACACTTGTATTACCGGAACTTAAATTGACACCATTCGCAGTAGAGATATTAAATGCACCGTTACCTTTAGGTTGCATCAACATTGATATATTGTTATCTGTACCTGCTGCACTAATTATAGCACTATTACCTGTACCTGAACCTGTTATGTTTACATAGTTAACAGTAGAAGCTGTATCTGTAATTTGGAATTGTTGTGCCGATAGACCACGGGTAAAGAACCGGTGTGCTCCTCCGGCACTTGCAGCCCAATTCATGTTACCTGTTCCAACAACACTTGTTTGATTACCAGCAGGATCATAACTACTTGTTAATGAACCTGTGTTCATATTAAATCTAACTGATCCGGTTCCTTTAGTAACTAAATTGATATCCGTGTTTGCGTCAGAACCTTGTGCTGATAATACTGGACCGTTACCTGTTGTGTTACCAGAAACTTGGAGATAATTAACTGCTGATGATGTGTGATTAATAAGGAACTGTGGCCAACCAGCAGCTGCTGGACTTCCATAAGTATTAAAATAATAACCTGCACCACCTGTATTAGGAATAATATTAAATCTTAATGCAGCGAATGTACTTGAATTTGTTATTCCAAAATAACTTTCTTGTGTATAACTACCTTGGCTGTATTGTAGTGTGTTGAGGTTTGTTGAAGTATTAGATACAACCACATTACCAGAAAGATATGTGTTACCAGAAACACCAAGACCACCAGCAACGATTAAAGCACCAGTAGTATTACTTGTAGATGCTGTTGTTGGATTAACAGTAAATATGCCATTAGTTAATGTTGTTTGTGTAGCACCACCAATAGCTGTGTAAACGCCAGTTGAACCGTTTAAAAATGTTTGTGAACCATTATGTACTAATGTATAGTTAAGTGCTCCTGGAGTTACACTATTGTTATAGAGTCCAGCAAATGCGGATGAACCTGCATATGGTTGGAACGATTGGCCATAAGAAGTTGTGTTACCAACATAAACATTTCCAGAAACACCAACACCACCAGTAACAATTACAGTACCAGTTGTGCTACTTGTTGATGGCACATTGTTGGCAACAGTAAGTGAACCTGCCAAATAGTTTGGTGCCGTACCTTGCATATACAAATTATATGCTGTGTTTGCGCCAGGATTTACTGCACCAAAGAAACCATAGTTAGCATTACTACCCTTAGTTAAATTAGCTGCATAGAATCCATATTGGTTATTAGCTAATCCTGTACCACCACCATCTATTACTTGATAATTGATAGAGTAGTTTACATAACCACCAGATACAACATCATTTCTAGACCAATGACCATATAAGTTTGTAGTTGTACCACCAACAGCATTATGTGATGCCAAATTCAAAAGTCCAATCACACTATTCATCGTACCGGAAGTGTTTGATGAATATGTGTTGAGTCTTAGACCTTGTTTTAAACTTCCATCAGCAGCAGTATACTGTGTGTTCAACCAAGTACCAAATTGTTCGGCACCTGTTGGTGTTGAATATACTTTTGATACTGTGATTGGAGCAAGAGAACTTGTTGTACCAATTGCCAAATTGCCTGTTGCGCCTGTAGCACCCAATATTAATTGGTTCTGTACATTGTCCCAACGCATACCACTATTAGCGATATAACCAGCATTGTTGGCATACAACACAGCATTAGCAGTCCAACCTGAAGACAATGCTTCAGTATTTGCTAGAGCAAAAGCACCATTTGCAGCGTTCCATGCTAACTGAATATTTGTATTCTGAGTTGTGTCAACACCTTCAATGATGGTCATGCGAGCGTTCTGGCTCACATCCGTACCTTCAATGATGGTCATTCTGGCATTTTGGCTAGTGTCAGTACCTTGAATTATGGTGATAGCGGTGTTACTATAATCTAGCCTTACGTTTTGGCTGGCATTAGTACCTTCAATAATGGTCATACGACTATTTTGTGTAGTCCATACAGAACTAATATCTAAACCATTAACAGATGCCGTTGTACCAATCAAATTGCCTTTAAAGTAATTCGCATTTAAGTTGGCCGTACTAAATGTTGGGTCTGTAATAATAACGTTGTTATTTGCGTCTACTTCTGGAACATATCCCTGGAATACATAGTATTCTTTTGTTCCAGAATCTCTAATGATACCGGTATGAGCATTAGTACCATTATTATAATGTGCAGCAAAACCAATGTCTTTGGTGTCACTTAAATAATTACCAATACCCAACAAAATTAATGGGTCAGCGACAGCAAACTGTTGTACGTTCTGAGTATTAATATTACCAGTCAGAATCAAATTACCAGACACAACCAAATCTTGGCTGATAGTCACATTACCTGCCACAGTTTGGTTTAATGAACCAGTTAGATTTAACTTGTTGGCAATATTGGTGTTCTGTGTTAAGTCAACACCTTGAATGATAGCAATAGCAGTATTGACACCTAAGAATGAAGCATTAGATTGATTATAACTTGCTTGTGCTAATACTGTACCTGTATTTGCCTGATTGTAGGCAGAGGACATTTTACCATCAGTTGCAGCAATGTTTGTATTCTGTGTGAGATTTGTATTCTCAATTATAGTAAGTCTATTATTTTGAGATACATCAGTAGCTTCTATAATAGTCATGCGAGCATTTTGGCTCACATCAGTAGCTTCAATAACTGTTAGTCTTGTATTTTGTGTAGCGTCAACACCAATTGTTACGTTTGCTTGAGCATACGCTGCATTTGCCAATACTGTTGCTGTATTGGCCTGATTATAGGCTGCTTGTGATTTTACGGCTATAGATGGGTCACCAATAATTTGTATACCAGTATTTGAACCAATATAAAGTGTATTGGAAACAAAAGAATATGCTAACTGTCCATCAAGTAATGTAGATGGAGCCGTGTTGGCATAAGAACGAAGTATTTGTATCGTGGAGATATTTGAGGAGTTTGCTACTGCCATTAAAAGAACCCGTTATCTATGATTAGTCTTGAATTTTCTGCAGGAGCAATAATAAAAGAATCAGTTGCAGCAACGTATGTAATAACATCACGGTCATTAACACCAGTCATATCTAAATCAGAAGCACTTTTTAGAGTAAATCTTCCACCATAACCGATGGCAGAAACTCTTGGTTGTGAAGTAGAACCTACCTGAACCTTGATGGTAGAAGGTGGTAGTACTGTGACATTTGGCATATTATTACCTTGTTACAGAAGGAGAAACATCGATAACACCTTCTAAGATTCTGGTTACAGTACCAACTCTATCAGTAAGAGTGGTATCATAAACATATCTTCCTGGTGCAATATTGGATGTTGTGGCTGCACTTAATGTTAGTGTGATGGTTGCGTTTGTTGTATCGATACTAGTAACAAACGTTGCCGTGGCATTGGATGAGTAGTATGATTTACGAACTTGACTGTTGGCTGTGTAACCAATTAGATTATAATTGTTACCATACACATCATCCAAAGTAATTGTCGTATTAAATGTAGCACCTTTCTCAAGGTACAAATTTGTATAAGCAGCTGGCATCTTAAATTCCTGAAGTCATTATTCTATTGGATATTTAGTCAATACCTACCTTAGCTCAAAAGTAAAATCGCTTTTTGGAACCCTGGATTTCGTTCCGAGAAATTTTAGGCCGGAACGCAAAATTTCGAATTTTTAGGATTTCTTCAAAGCATCTACTTCCGCCTTCAGTTCTTTGATAGACTCAATCAATAATGGTATCAATTTATCATAATGTACAGTCAAATACTTATCATCAATTGGCGCAGGAACAACAATCTCTGGTAGAATCTTTTGTACTTCTTGTGCGGAAACACCAACCTCACGTTTGACTGTATATCCTAATGCCTGTGCGGTTTCATTTGCTTCATAATAGAAGCCATTAAGTGACATTACCTTTTCCAGAGCATTTTCAATATTACCTATTCTTGTTTTTAGGTTATCATCTGAGTAATATGCAGTAATATTGTTAATAGCACGAATTTCACCAGATGTTCCAGAAGCCGCTGTACCAACACCAAGACTGTTCATTCTGTAATTATTGCTCGTATTGAGTGCATTTGCACTATCAGCAGTTGATGCGCTTGATGCGTATGATGCGCTTGATGCGCTTGATGCGTATGATGCGTATGATGCGCTTGATGCGCTGCCTGCGCTGGATGCGTATGATGCGCTTGATGCGCTGCCTGCGCTGGATGCGTATGATGCGCTTGATGCTGTTCCTGAGATGGAATGATTGAATGTGTTACCAGAATTCAGTGCATTTTTAACAAAAGCTGTTGTAGCAATCTGTGTATTGGCCGCATTTGTATCGGTTGTGTTCGTTGTTGATACACCAGTCAATGTTGCCTGACCTGTAAAACTGCCAGAAGTTGGAGAAGTAAATGAACCCGTAACAATTAAATTTTGTGTTGTTGTTGTATTGTTTATTGAAAGAGAACCTGCTGTAACGCTGCCAGATGCATTTATAGAACCAATTGAAAGACTAGCACCAGTAATACTAGTATTTGAAGTCAGTACATTGAATAAACCAGAAGTAGAAGCAATAATAATTGGTGTAGAAACAACAGTATTTGCTTGTAATGAATCAGTATATGTGGGACCAGTTGCATTAATCACATAACTTCTGACTATATTGTTTGCAGTAATATTATTTGCCAGAGAATTGTCAGTTCTCACTATGGTATTTGCAATAACTTGATTTGTAACCAATGTTTTTGCAATAATTGCATTATTTGACACTTGTAGAGCATAATTTGGACCAGTAACGAACACATTAGCTGACGCTGTTACATCACCAACTGCAGAAGTTGTGCCAGAAACAACAGCTGTTCCGAGAATGGCGGTATTACTTACGGATAAACCTGTTCCGATACCTGCTAAGTACAGAGTACCTGTATTTTTTGTATAGTTATTAGCACCTAAGTTGTTTAATTCACTAGCCACTAAGTTTTGCTGAGCGACCAAATCACCAAAGGTGTTATTATAACTAAGAATATTTACCGTGTTTGCCATTGTTAGTTCCTAGTTGATAAAAGGAGTAAAAGTTCTTTAATTTCTTTTACGTCATTTTTTACATCGTTAATTTCTGATTTAATAATATTTATTTCTATTTTTTGAGTATTAAGTAATTTTGATTTTACTTTATAGTCCTCTAAACCTGGTTGGTCTGTATTAATCAGAGCCATTGTTGCTGTGTCTCGTAGAAATGTTGTTCCTGGTACCTTAACTAGCATATTATGTTACCGCCGGTAATGCTATAGCACGAATATCATCCAACACGGGAACAGCAGTTTTATCTGATGTTGCCAAAACTACTTTAATAGCAAACTGGCTGAAGCTGTTGTATGTTTGTCCGTTTACTGTACTTGTATAAGAAACATAATTTTGTGCTGTTCCACCACTTCCTGGTGCTGCTACATATTCATATAGGTTATTTTTTGTTTCTGAATACTTAGAACTACCACTATTAATGGTAGTCATTAATTGCCAATTTCCATCTTCAAATAATTGTGTGTCGGTTCTGGATAGAATTTTGTAATACACATAAATGTCGGTATTGACTGGTCTATAAGCAGTAAAATACACTCTCAAATCACCAGAATCAAATCCTTGATCCAAAACAACTTTCTTAGTGTAGTATTTTGCAAGACCGTTACCACCAGACTTGGATGTTTCACCAGCAATCGTAATAACAGCATTTGCATTTCCTGTCAACCTTGTGTTTCCTGTTGATTCAGAAAGTGTAATTATTGGAGTTGTTGCGTATCCATATCCACCAGAAGTGATATAGATATTGTTAATATTGCCTTGTGCTGAAACATTTGCTACTGCTACTGCGCCTGAACCATAACCATTAGCAGAGGATACTGTAACCGATATCGTATTTGCATTATATCCGCCACCTGTATTGGCAACTGAAATCATTGAATTTGTTAATTCAAGATTGTTAATATTCCAACGAATGGTATACACACTCAATCCATCATCTGAGATGATTGGAGACACGGCATCGTCTAATGTGCTCATATTAGCATACAATGTAAATGATGTGTTTGAGTCAGCAACAAGTACACGTTGACCGTAACCATCATTCAGGTAAATATCATCATATGTTGGTGTACCATATTTTCCTGGATTCACTCCTGCTGTTGCTGCTGTCGTGAATGTGGAATTAATTGTTGCTGCATATGAATAATTTAATGATGTACTTCCAGGTAAGAAATCTGTTGTTGTTATGTTCAATGCATGAATTGGAACATTAGTATTGGCAGAAGTTACAATCTTACTTGACGTTGTATTTGGATTCAGATAGTAACTGATATCATTTTCAACAACTTTTCTATATGGAAGTCTATTTGGTACAACAAATTGTAACGTTGGATTTACGGCTGTCGAGAACACACAACGATTTATGACAAACATCATAGATTCGTTTTGGTCTGCTGTCCATGTTTGTAAATTTTGTGAAGCAAACAATGCACCAACATACGGAGCAGAATTGATTTTTGTTATTGTTGATGGTATTGCATCACTAGGTAAATTCTTTGTCGAAGAAGCAATAGCACTATCACCCAATTGCGCTGTATAAATTGTATATTCATTAGAAGTCGGACATTTTACAATCATTGAATATAACTTGTTGGATTCCAAATAAACAGGAGCAGGGAATTTAAATATTGTTGCAGTAGTGTCATCCAAATAATGTGGATTATCACTTGTTTTAATATATTCCAATGTTAATGTTACTTGTGAGTTGTCCAATGTGTCGCCATTTGGATAACCATTAGATGTTCCAACAATTGATACTGTTACTGGTGCGTAACCTGTTGATGGTTTTGTTTTAAAGAATAATTTGACAGAATCAATAAAAACACCATTAGGATAATTTTCTTTATCGACAATAAATGTTTGAGCAACTGGATCCCAACGAACAGTGTATGTATAACTGCTTGTATTATCTTTTGTTGCCGTAGACACAAAAGTATTTTTTGCTGAATCTATTGACGCTGCGTAATTTAAACCTTGTTTGGTTGCTTGTAGTCCAGAAGCATAAAATGTTGCTTGTGAATAAGTTGTTGCTGAATCTAAATTGTTTGCAATTCGATTGTCAATTCTAAAACTTCTTTCACCTGTATGGAATGTTGCACCTGGAATAGCAAACACTCCAGATAGCATACCAACCTCATTTGTCTTTAATGAACCGATGGAGTAGATATCTCCCGCAGATGCAGTAACAGAGGTAGCCAACGTTGCCACTTTTGTTGTGGTATTATATGATGATATTACTGCTGATTGACCAACTCCTGTTCCATTAATTACATATAATGTATTACCGCTGTAAATATCTGTGTTGGCGGATATTGGTGCCAATGTAATTGAGGTAGATGAACCATAAGTTTGAATTGTTCCGGAGAAATGTGTGTAAGAACTAATTACTCCACTTGCTGTCGTTGTTTGATATTGACCTGAAGTGTTGAATTGTGCATTCTGAATTGTTGCACCACCGTTAAAATTCGTATTGACAATATCACCAATCACATATAACCGAGCAGTTGTATTTGCTGAAGGATTAACATAGTAAGAAAGAACTTTTGCAATTGGTGTAAAGTTTCCACTAGAATAGTAACCAATAATGTCACCATCTTTAAAACTACCTGTTACACCAGTTAATTCTAATACGTTTGGTTTACGAATATACTTACTAACATTTGTTGCATCAAAATAAGTATTCACAGATGTATTGACAAGCATACCATAAGAGTTAAAGAATACAAATTGACTGCGTATGTATGGAAGTACAGAAACGTCTTGGATGTATCCACCAGTTTCGATATAACTAGAATTTAACTTATCGTAGTTACCTAAGATTGTATTTTGTTGTTGTTGTGTGTAATTGGTTACTTGATTGGTATACCAGTTTCTACCAGCTGCAATTGTTGATACAGAAGTCGTTGCAACAGTAGTTTTCCAGTCACCAACGGACAATACGTTGACTGTATCACTGGCACGATATATTTGCAAGTTTGGATCGACTATTAATAAATCTGGTGATTTAGTTGTGTCAACCCAGTTGTCCATTGGAGGACTTAAAGATACTACACCTTCATTTAATACAACACCAAAAGGATTTAAATTAACAGTGCGTGAAGCAATTGGTTGAGTTACAACATTTGATGTTGAATATGGCAGTGTATAGAAGTTTGAAGAACCAGATTTAGAAATCTTATAGTTCAAATTATTGGCTGTTGTAGAATCAATTTGACCCATATTATACACTAATGATAGTGATTGTAATGGGAAATTAGACACATTCTGTGATGCCGTCATCTGTTTGGTTCTACGATTAATAGTAACCAAATAATCGATATTCGAGGTGTCGGATGTGGAATATCCAGAGAAATCATCAACTAGAATACCGTTTTTGAAACGATTTAAACCGTTAGTATCTGGAATTTGTAATGATGCAGCATCTTTTTCTAATATATTCAATGCTGTATAATATTCCAGGTTATTGACACGATTTTCTAAATTAGAAATGTCGCTCATCATCCAGCGCTTGTGTTTTACCTTCTCAAGTGAAAGATTTGGTAAATTACCTGTTGTTACTTCACTTGGAATATAAGCGGTGTATGGATCATGATATAGATTGGCAATAAGTAAAGCACCATCTGGTTCAGTTGGTAATAAAGGATTATCTGAAGGAGTTCCCTGTATAATACTAAACGCTCTATCTTTACTGAACACCAACTTATCATATCGACCAAAATAATATGAATAATCAGAAGTGAAGGAGGATAAATCAACAGGCATATATGCACCGGCAGCATTAGAACCTGAACCACTAGTTCTGATAGTAAAGTTTGCTTGTGCATTTGTCAATGCAGGTCTAAAATCTACAACATCTCTTAACTGATAAACTGTTCCTGATGTAGCAGTATAACTTGGTATAGCAGCATAATTTTCTGGAGAAGAAGAAATTGGAGTCAAATATGATAGTACACTATAATAACCATCACCACCAGTTGTCTCATAGTAGTCCAATAATACCAACATATTACCCTGTATTGGAGTTTGGCCAATTTTCAAAGTAACTGTTGCGAAATCATAATAAGAATCTCTTTGGCCATTATCAAATGTGAATCTACTTGTCACATCATAAGAAGAATCTGTCAACATTGCATTGGTTGCAGCCGTTGCTGCTGATTTAGTATCAATAATTTTTACAATACGTTTAACGTCTGTGATGTATAATTTTTGTGGTTGACCTGCTGTAACTAAGCCGGCATTCTGCACATATACTTGTCCATATGTCAAATCAACTTTTGTGTAGATTGCAACCGAAGTGCCTGTCAGATGAACAGCTGCATTATCTGTTGTTTTTAAGTTTTTAGCTTTTAGTACATAACTGGTGTCATTACCATTTCTGATAGAAGCTTTAGCAATAACAGTCGCTGTGAATGCTCCCAAATCAGTAGTTGGTGTTATGAATTTGGCCGTTGAACCTGAACCAGACATTTCTACCCGTCTGCTTCCTGTTGTCCATACCAAGTTTTGTCCTGCGATTAATCCACTTGATAATGGGTCAGTCACAATAACCCGGAAGTTTTGTAAAATATTATCAGCTGAGATGGTTGAACCAATAGTTGTATCGGTTGTAATTGGAAAAGAAATTGTTGCAACTGGTGCACTACCAAAAGTTAATGTTCCAACAATGTTACCACCAGAAACACCAAATGATACGTTTCTGAATACTTGAACTGTACTATAAGAGGTATCAACAACAGAACTCACGTAACGATTACCTAAGTTAAATAGTAACTCTGGATTGCTTACGTTTTGTAAAACTGTATCACCTAATGGATTATTAGATACTTTGCTACTATCGGCAATTGCAGCATTCGCCGTGATTGAATATGGTGTACCAGATGTAGACTTAATTATCGTTTCATAATCAGTAACATCAAAACGTAAGGTAAATACTGATGTGGTATCTGGTGCAACTGTAAATGGCTTATCAACAAAAGCTATTTTAGTGGCATTACTTGGTGCATAAGATGAAATTACTCTAAAGTCTCCGGCAGATGTTCCTTTATCAATACTGACTGTTACATGATAATAAGCATTAGCATTAGCAGAGAACTGTGCTGTGTGTGGTAATGTGATATAATTGTTGTTGGCAGAAGCTGCAGCAACGTTTGCTGACAATGTTTGATTTTGTAAACCGAATACATAGGCTTTATAAGTGTATGTATTTGCAGCTGCAGTATTTGAAGCGCTAGAGTATATCATATTTCTGATATAACCAGTTGCAGCCAAAGTCGAACTATACGTGGTTGTATTTGTTGTTGATACGTTTGATGCTATGACAGTGTGAAAATCTACCTGTGGTAGTGTACTTACATCAAAAACTCCATTAGCGGTATTAACATAGAAATAATTTCCATAATCAATATAAGTTGGATTATTATTTGCTGTATATGTTGTTCTTGCACGGTCATTAGTTAGAGTAACATCACTCTGTGTTTCTAATCTATATCCACGAACATAAGAAATACCTTTAGAAATACCCAAATCGTATTTTGCTGAATTTGTTGTATTTGCTTTTGGTGTTAGTGTATAGTCTTTGACGATAAAATCACCGTTTGTATCGTTTGTACGTTTAGCCAAGTAATCATCAATAATAGAATATACTGTACCATCAACTTGTTTTAGAATATCACCATTTTGCAAACGAACCAACTCAATAAATGAACTATCATTTCCTAAATCAAGTGTTCTAGTTTCTAATGTTAATGAAATTGCATATCTATCAGCACCAGGAGCTTGATAGTTGGAAGCAGTTATTGCAGGATCCAACAAAGAAGTGTCGTCTATATAACTAACCAAAGTCTCACTTGCATTTAAACCAACTCTAATTGATGGTGTTGAACTATATTTTTCTAAAACAATTGTATTTTCAGAGACAGCAACAAAGTTGCCTTTAACATAAAATACTCCACTAGAGATGGAAGCAATAGAACTTAAACCTGTTGCTATGTTTGTTGAGGTTGAAGTAATAATTGTTGTACTGTAACCGGAACTTTGTAGGTAAATTGTGTCACCAGAACCAAATTTTGAACCAGTGATATAAGACACAATCAATGTTGGAGCATCTCCGGCAGCACCAGAAGCAGTTGTAGTACCTTCAACAGTCTTCAATACTTTAGCAACAACACTAGAGTCTGAGTTGGTAATAGTACCATTACTAAAAGTTGATGCTAAGACTGTTGAACCACCAACTATAGAATTCAATTTCAAATAATATACATTTTGATTTACTGTTACTTTGCCACCAGATACGGGTGTATTTTGTGTGAAAATTGCATCAGCAAAACTAGTAATTTGATTCTGTAGGATTGTCTGAGATTGCGTTAATTCTCTGGCCTGAACAGCATACCCAGGCTTAAACAGAATTCTATGATAATTTTTTGCTGAATCAAAATCATCATAGTACGGATCTACATTAAAATCGCCAGTGAAATTGGTTGTCATTTTTTCTTTCCAAATTAAAATCTAAGTACAACACGGAATTGTTCCGTGCCATCAGGACTTCTCGATATTGCTGTTCTATTTTCTATGTAGGTCATATATCCAGACATTACAATAAAATCCGGTTCATTGTGACTTAAAACAGTTCGAACTGCAGAGTTTATTGCTCCAGACGCATCTTGAAATAGTGGTTGATTATTAATAATTATACCTTGAGTATTTATGACATTCAATACATTGGTTGAAGCATTAAAACTAGCAACAGTTGCGGTAAATGTTGCTGTTGATACACTAGACCCCTGGTATACTGTTTGACCCGCCACAAAAGAACCACTACCAGGAGAAACAAATAATTGTGATGTTACATCATATCTGTCAGCGCTTGCTAAATTTGGCAGTTCACTAGTTGATTGTGGATTTAATATTAAACCTAATTGGTAATAAACTAAATCTGTTGGAATAGTACCGCCCTCATCACCCGTGAAATCTAAAGATAACATTACATTATTACAACCCAGTTCCGAAATTGGATCAATTGAATGGCCACCAGGAGGTGAAACAGGTGCAAATGCAACCGCTGCAACGTTTGGAGTATTGAATCCACTATCAACATTAATTGTAACATCGGCATATGTATAATTTGTACCCGTGTTAATCATTGTTACATCAGTTAGATATCCTGCTGCATTAACTACAGCCGATGCGGATGCTCCGGTTCCATCTCCAACAATATTAATTGTTACTCCAGTAGGCTCATAACCTTTGCCTATGGTTGTTACATTTATCACATCGATTGATCCTGCACCTGCATCTGAAGCGGCAGGACTCGGCAAGCTCGTGCCGACGAGACAAGGTATCCAGTTTTCATCCAAAAATTTCTGTTTAACACCGCCATTGATAGCATACATGAATTTCCATTTGTATCCATCATTTGTTTGAATTAAGAACGTTGAGTCGAATGTTCCAGGCAAAAACTGTGGCTCGGCCGTAGAGGGTACACCATTGTTATTCCATAGGCATTTAAAAATTTGGTCAAATTTATTTCTAACATAGAAATTTTTCGATATGAGATTTTGTGAGTCTACGGTGAACATATCCACACGGTCATCATAATAATCATACACAACACCTGAAGTCCAATCTCTCCTCGGAATAACAGGTGAAACATCAGATGTTATTATTTTTTTTGCTGCAATAATATTTTTAAAAACTTTTTTAAGTGAATATTGGTCTTGTGTTGGTACTGGAGGATTTTGATAATCGTCCCAAGGAACAGTTCTTCCAATAAAGGCATATAAATTATTATTGATTGTAGCTGAAGCTTGATATGCTGCGGCTGAAGGAGAATAATAATACTGAAAAACTTCGTATACCTTACTACCAGATAACAGTAAAGATGAATTAGCGGTTTGGATTGCCATTATATAATCCTATTATTGTTTTATTGTTATTTTGTGATAGCTACAAAAGTATTGGCAACATCTGTACCAAAAGAAACATAACTAGCACAAATACTAGATGTTGCAGGTATTGTATATGTCGTTGCACCAACTGTTGAATATAGTGATGAGCAACCGTGTGTGAATACTATAGTTCCTCCTGAAGTGTTTGTAATCCACAAATTTATAGTTTTACCAGCCGTTAAATTAGAGAAAGATGCTGCCACACTACTGGAGGCGTTAGCTCTAACTAATGAATTATTTGCAAAATCTAGTGTGATTGCTGTTTGTGCACCAGGATATGCTAAAGGTAAGTAGACTAATCCTTTTCCTGGACTAATCACACCACCAGTGTATACGTTACCTGTAATACCGGCACCACCATATACTAATAAACCACCATTTGTATTGGCAGTAGAACTATCCATTGGAAGACTTTGTAAACCTAATGTAAGAGCATTAGAATCCAAATAAGACCTTGTAAAACCGCCCACATAATTTCTAAAACTTGATGCAGAAAACTGCATTGGTGAAGTACCAGTACCGGCGAGTATTTGTGCTGCAGAATCCGTAGGATTAACACCTAGGGTTACACCAAATGAAGAACTTGTGCTTGCGACAATAAAACCGTCAACATATACATTACCAGAAACTGTTTGATTTAGTGAACCGGTTAAATTAACTTTATTGGAAATATTGGTGTTTTGTGTTGCATCCACACCTTGAATAATAGTAATAGCGGTATTGCTATAATCTAACCTGACGTTTTGGCTAATATCGGTACCTTGAATGATGGTGATAGCAGTATTGCTATAATCTAACCTGACGTTTTGGCTAATATCGGTACCTTGAATGATGGTGATAGCAGTATTGCTATAATCTAACCTGACGTTTTGGCTAATATCGGTACCTTGAATGATGGTGATAGCAGTATTGCTATAATCTAACCTGACGTTTTGGCTAATATCGGTACCTTGAATGATGGTGATAGCAGTATTTTGACCAACATTAGTACCTTCAATTATGGTCATTCTAGCGTTCTGGCTAGAATTGGTATCTTCAATTATAGTAAGTCTAGTATTCTGCGTAGCGTCTACACCCTGAATTATTGTTATAGTATTCGATACTATGGTATTTGATGTTATAGTATTCGATACTATGGTATTTGATGTTATAGTATTCGATACTATGGTATTTGATGTTATAGTATTCGATACTATGGTATTTGATGTTATAGTATTGGATACTATAATATTAGACGTTATAGTATTAGATACTATGGTATTTGATGTTATACTTTGACTGACAACCAAATTATTATTTGAATATAGGTTTGCAGCCAAATTCTTCACAGTCATTTTATTGGTCAGACCAGTCACTAGGTCGACTGTTACAATTAAATTTTTTGCTGTGTTTGAATTTAACTGAGTTACTTCAGTAAGTTCTGATATTTTTATTGATGACATTTTCTACCTTATAAGTCTATGTGTAAGTAATCGCCGTTTTCACCTATGACCAAATAACCATTTTCTGTTGTTAAACCTGGATTGTAATAAGATACATCTCCAAAAATCATTACCGATTGAGTATTAGCATTCTTATTTACACTAATGAATGTGTTTGCAATTGGCCCCAAAGAACTATTGTTGATTGAGAAATTACCATTACTGAATACTTTCGTGACTGTGTAGTATGTTACCCCGTTGAAAGAAACACTATCTCCAGCGTAAATGATATTATTTGAAGGAGTTATATTGGTAAATGTGCCAAAATTGCCATCAAACTGGCCAGTCATCGCTCTTATATTTATGATGTTTGATGATGCGTTTACTGAACCATATGCAACATTTGCAAAAGTCAGGAACACGTTGTCTGTCGTGTAAACTTGATTATTAGCCCAATCAACTTTGGTGATGATTGAATATGCATTTATCTTGTTTGATGCTGTAAATTTAATCCAATCATTAGCAAAAATTGTATTTCCAATATTACCTGAGATTACATTTGTAAACTTGATGATGTTATTACTGATTGTACTGGTTCCCTTAGGTACGGACAACGTGGCATATGCAGCAGAACCAGCCACATAAGCAAGTGTATTTCCTTTTTGGAAGTTGTCGGTAACCGATAAGTTATATTTTTCACCGGTTTTAAGTAGTACTCTTCCTCTCAATCTCATACCAGCTGGATGTAATAGATTGAGAACCAATTCTCTGTATGTTTTTATGGCTTGGTCTGTGGATAATACATATGTATAGTTATTATAATCTTTACTCTCTAAAACAAGTCCATATGTAGAGATTAGGCCATCGTCATTCAGATACTTACCTGAACCAATAACAATACCACCAACAAAACTTGCTTCGGCTCTAGCCAATCCATCGCCATATACTTTAATACTTGTTGAAACACCAACAGAGTTAGTATAGTATTTTTGTGGAATCATAGACAAAGTTGTTGTTGTTTTATTGATGCGAAGATTTGCCGTTTCACTATACGTTCCAGTATAGTTATATGTTCTAATTTGATAAACATCGTTTGCTGGATTAAAAGGTGACGCTATAGACAACTTAGTTATTGAATCGACATATGAACTAAAGGTTATAACATCTGAAGAATTTTTCTGATAAATTACATCATTTGCAGAAGGCAAAGATAAAATTGAAACATTACTCAAAGCAATATCGGCAACACTCAATGATACATTTGCTGTAGAAATGTAATCTGAACCACCAGCTGTGAGAGTAATTGAAGAAACCGAACCAATACTATCAGTTGTTGGTGAGAATGTAGCTCCATAACCCATAATTCCTGTAATAACCAATGAGGCATTTGAACCTGTATTTGAATTTATTACAACAGACGGCATCCAGTCTGGACTATAACCTGTACCACCCAATGGATACGTATTTGAACCTGTCTGTACTGTATTTCCACTAGAGTAAACATAATTTGCTGAAATAATTGAACCGGCCGCATTAACTAAAAGATTGGCATATGCACCTTGGCCTGTGCCGCCAATAACTATTATTGTATTTGAATTTGAGTAATTTATACCAGCATTTAAAATTTGAATTGGTTGTAAAATACCCAAAAGTGCTAAATCATCAGTACCTACCGTTGCACCATTAGATGTAGCATAATTTGATATGGCTGTAATTGCAGGTATTGATGAATAATTTATACCCTTATTAGTCATTTCAATTGAAGCAATTGGTGCAACATTAATTGAACTGAATGTCAAAGAATTTGTGAGTTTAGAATTTGTGTTTGCAAGTCCGGGGTATACACCTGCAAAAGATGTGTATACGACCGGATAAGTTGAATTACCAAGTTGAACAGTAGCTACAGAACCCAACGTATTACCCGTTATCATAGGTAGTGTGATTTGCTTACTAGAGTCGAGTAAATTAATTTGAGCAGCAGCACCTGAACCGCCACCACCAGTTATCGATAATGTTGTGTTTGGTGGTAATCTATAACCATGTGATGGATTAACAACAACAATACTTCCAACAGCACCTTTTGTTGTAGTACCAACTTCAGCTGATGCTTTGTCTGGATCTGAAATATCAGGATTTAAACCTCCGTATACAACAACAGGGTCGCCAGGATTGTAGAAAAGTCCTCTATAACTTGGATTAACAGTTATGGAAGGAACGTAACCCAATATCTTTTCTGTTAAAATAGTTGCTGTGTTTGGTATTGAATACCCTTGGTTTTGAAAATATAATTCTCCATCCAAATAATAAACATCTAGGTTATTATTATCAATCACACGAATATATTCACCTGATCTGAATGTTCTTTGTAAACTAGATATGAAGATTTCAGTTTTAGTTCCAACTTTTCTGGCATAATCTACAATAGCGTATGCTTTACTATTTTCACCAAATAGTCTAAGATTATCAATTAATAACCATTTATCATCCAAAGAATTAATTTTAACAGACCTTGGAATAATCCACTTACCATCAGACGCTTTTAAAATTTGGTCTGAAGTATTGTATGTTTCGGCATTAGAATTATAAAGTGCTCTAAACAAAAACTTATAAGATTTTTCAACACCTTTTGTTTTATATAACTGTTTGGAAATCTTTAATAATTTCCTTTTGTCGGCCAGTGCATCTTCAGGAATATAAGGTAAAAAATCATTAATGAAATATGCAACAAAATCGTCAAGTGTGTTATCTACATCAATATAATTTAGAATATTTTTTGAACCGTAACTTGCGCCTTGGCCAGCCGCATTTGCTATGGTACTTATAGAGTTAGCTGAGTTCGTAGTTTCTAACCATGCATAATAAGCTTCTATAAAAGAAACAAATGTCTGGTAATTAACATCGTCCCGAATAAATTCAGGAAGTTGTTCTGATATCTGTAGAGAAGTCTTGTTATTAAATTGAATCATTATGATTTGGCTATAATACTAACATTGATTGCATTAGAGTCTGTATTATCTAATGTAACAATCTTATCCCTACTTGAAGAAATGATTGTGGAGTTTGGAACTGCTTGTATACTTAACACACCAAGTGAATTATTTACATCCGATGGAAGAAATGCAGTTAAAGTTACGATACCATTTTGATAATCAACGGTACCAGCAGTAGGATTCAAAATAGTTTTTATTCCGTTATCATAATAATAAGTTCTAATAATACCAGAATTTCCAGCCAACACAACAGTTGCAGCACCCAATTGGCCGCCACCACCAATAATTTCAACTAAGGCTTCAGTGTATCCATAACCAACATTTGTAATTTCAATATAACTTAATCGACCATTTGATATTACTGCTGTAGCTGTAGCATCAAATCCATCACCTAAAACATTAACTATCGGTGTGCTTGTATAACCGTAACCAGGATTAACAACATTAATTGATTGAAGTGATGTTGTGGTTGTGGGTGTTTCTTCTAAGTATACGTTTTCTCTAACTACATTGTTATTCTTCGCATCAATTGCTTGGAATGTTGGAGTTACACTAATGCTTTTTGAATAGATATCTTTTTTCAATGATGTACCAAATTTAAACGTATAAGTTGTAGCATTGAGTTTATCTGGTGTGAATCTTTTCTGTAATACTATGTTTGCATCATTTGTTATGAATGATGGGCTTACTGCTTGTACTGCTGAAATCAATCCATATAATTGAAATGTTGAATTAAAAGTGTTCAACGTAGACGCTGCAAAAGTTTGAATGGCGGAATAAACTTGACTCTGTAATTGTGAGATTGTATATTGTGTTAATTTTGGTGAATATAAAATATTCGAATTGACAACAACATATGTATAGTCTACATCAATGATTTTGGGTTTTACTGTAACTACTGAAATTGGTTTGATAATTTCATTTTCAATAATGGTTTTTTGACTATTTGTTAATGTATATCCACCTTTTGGTTTAATTGCCACAAAAATTATACCATAAACTGGAGGATCATTATCTTCACCGCCCCATACATTTACAGCATCAATTGGAAATATGCCAGAATTATTTTGTATCAGGTAGATATAATCTTCTTTGGTAACAGCTCTTCCTTGTGCGGAATACGCCTTAGGAGCAGTATATTTGATGGAGGCGATAGATTCTTTGTCTGACCCTTGAACCGCTGAGGAAACGCCTGTAATAACGGTATTGGAGTAACCCGAAATAGAGTCCATTAATACAAAAGTATTAGCTCCTGTGGCAGAAATACCATTAGATTTAATATACGACAATAGTACTACATTTCCATCAGTCAATAGTTTACCCAAAATACCATCACCAAAATAGATTTGGTAATTACCATTTGGTCCTTCTTGTAGAAAATAAGAAGTGGTAGACGGCATCAAATCTAAAAATTCTTGCGCAAGTGTAAAAACTTGTGAATATGAGTTTGATGTACTTTGTTGTACGACAACAGTTATTGTGGATGTATCAACATCCGTATCAGGTATTTCAAATATTGTTGATGGATTAGTTACAGCGTCATACGTAAATGTCAGATTAACTGGTTCACCTTGTTTTATTGTTAAATTTGAAAATGTAACTGTATTATTATATAAATTTGCGTTAACAGTATAATCATCCAATGTTACAAATTTATAGTTTACACCGTCAATTCCTTCAGACAAGAAATTTGTAAATTTAGGCAAGGTCAGAGAAGCATCAGTAACTTGATTTATTTTTAAATCAATAATTGCAGCTGGTGCCGAAACCGATTTTGGTGTATAGTTTAATAGTTTTGCGTGAGAAACAACAGAAGAACGCTGAATGGCAGAGTCCAAGAACATTTCATTGGCTACCATGTTCAGATAGTAAGCATTGTATTGTGTATTGTATGCCAACAAATCTAAAAGATTAGAAAGTGCGGAGCCTTCATAATTGTAGTCTTTTAGTGTGTCTTGCGATTGTAGATATTTTTTCAGATTGGTTTTAATTGTATTAAAATCCAAGTCCGTTATTTGAATATTTGAATTAGCACCTGCCATTTTATCTATTTCTCTCTAAAAGGAGTGTTACTGTTGTTGGTAATGTAGCATTTTCTATGTAAAACGACAAAGAAAT
>Ga0209188_1000761_pt1 | contig 29361 bp, 25 predicted proteins | sample C_130625_EF_Meta_FD_187307 | JGI IMG/M metagenome (GOLD analysis project Ga0209188, IMG submission 187307) | Freshwater microbial communities from Lake Croche, Canada to study carbon cycling - C_130625_EF_MetaG (SPAdes) (version 2) | ecosystem: Environmental > Aquatic > Freshwater > Lake... | reverse complement strand
AATAAGGACCTAAATTATTAGTAATAATAGTATTTAATGCAGTTCCTCCTTGTTGTAAAATTGTTGCATTAATAGTTCCATTAACTGTTCCACCTGATAATCCTAAAAATAAATTTGTTCCAGCATTCGAAGATAAATAATTTGAACTATTTAATCCAGAAATTGTTGAAAAAATATTTGAAGTTTGATTAGAAGTTAAATAAGGACCTAAATTATTAGTAATAATAGTATTTAATGCAGTTCCTCCTTGTTGTAAAGTTACAGCATTTAATGTTCCACTAGTTGTTATATCTCCTGTAAGTGTTCCTCCTGACAATTTTAAAAACAAATTAGAAGCAGCATTTGAAGATAAGTAATTTGAACTATTTAATCCAGAAATTGTTGAATAAATGTTTGAAGTTTGATTGGAATTTAAATAAGGACCTAAATTATTAGTAATAATAGTATTTAATGCAGTTCCTCCTTGTTGTAAAATTGTTGCATTAATAATTCCATTAACTGTTCCACCTGATAATCCTAAAAATAAATTTGTTCCAGCATTTGAAGATAAGTAATTTGAACTATTTAATCCAGAAATTGTTGAAAAAATATTTGAAGTTTGATTAGAAGTTAAATAAGGACCTAAATTATTAGTAATAATAGTATTTAATGCAGTTCCTCCTTGTTGTAAAGTTGTAGCATTAATAGTTCCAGTAGAAGTAATATTAGAAACATTAATAGAAGGATTACCAATTAAATTACTTGAATTTATAGAAGTAGAACTACTGTTAAAATAATTTGATAATTCACTACCTTGATAAATAAAACTTGTAGGAGAAATTAAATTTGAAATTGTCATTGAAGATGAATAATTGGTGGGCAAATTGAGAGTAATTACACCATTCATATTACTTAAATAACCATTATTTGCACCTGTTATGGAATAAGATGGCAAATTAGAAAGATTATTATAATTAATTAAACTTAAATTACTACCAATACCATAAAGAATTGTTGATGGATTTAGAGATGTTTGATAAGAATTCAAAGCATTACTATAAACAACGTTAATAAAATTACCAGCAGTTGATAAAGTACTTGCAACCGATTGCAAAGAATTATCATTATTAAAATTCATTTAATAATCTTTTATTAATGAATTTAAAAAAAATTATTGATTAAATAAGCATAATAAGAAAAATTAATAATAATGATGATAATGAAATGAATAATAAATATAAAAATTTTACAGAATTATAAAAGAAATATTCATAATTAAAAATAGCAATTTCAATAATATAAGTAATAATTATGATATAATTCACATAAATATTATTGAATATTATAAAAAATCTAATAATACCATTAGTAATAACATAATATCTAAGAAATCTATTATCAATATCATTATCAAAAGTTAAAGAATGTAAATTAAATTCTTTAAATAAAGATGAGAATAAATCAAATGTAGCATTTAATAATACTAAACCAATTATGAAAGATTTTTTTTTAAGAATTATAAAAATCACCAATATAATAATTACTTATGACATAATCGAGAAGACTATCTTTTTCAGGTTTATTTTGCAATAAATCGGTCATAAGATGATTAACGATATAAGAGAAATATAATGAGGTTTTTCTTAAGAAGTAATTATAATTGGGATTAATTTTTCCACATAATCCAGTAGTAATTTTATTAATTCCAAATTAAATGTTTTAATTTAGGTAAATCATCAATATGACAAATCTTATATTGAATGGCGTGTCTTTCATTACCTAAATTATTTAATGTACCAGAGTGAATACAATCACAATTAAATATAATTTTTGGTTTTCCATAAATAATAACAGGATGAGAAGCTAAATAAGGAGCAGTCATATGACTTTTAGGACAAATTGATAATAATGGCCCTGAATTATAATATGATATATGAGTATAAACTGGATATTTAGTTTTATAGATATATTGACTTGATGTAACATAACGATGAAAAGTTGATAATGTACAACCTTTAATTTCATATCTATAATCGATATAATGATAATTGGGAGGTAATAACTTTAATATTTTATTTTTATCATCATCGTCAATAACGATATAACCATCTTTTTTAATGTCTCTATCATATTTATAATTATCATTATATTCATATAAATAACTGATATTTATAATAACAATCAGATAAATAATGAATATAATTATTAAAATTTTATTATTATTCATTCATATAAATTTAATTAAAATAAAAATTTGATTGAATTAAACTTAATTTTTAAATAACTTTCAAAGAGATATAAAGAATAAAAATTAAAGAATTTTAATTAACTACGAATGACAACTGTAGATATTAATTATTATAGATTAGGTGATTTAGTTTATAATAATTATTTGAATGAAGAAGAAGAAGATAAAATATTGAATTATCACCCAATCTCACTTGGTAGTAAATTTATAATTGAAAAAAGAAAAAATAATAAAGATTACATTAATGATACAGATTTCAGATTATTAATATTTATAAAAATATTACTTGAATATATAATTATAAATCAAAATAAATTTCCAAGAGATATAATAAAATCTTTAATAATTCATTTGAGATTGGGTGATGTTGTCGCTGGTACTATATGGTATGAAAAAGGGAGAAGACCATTTGCAATTGAACATTTAAGTAATTTAATTCGCAATTATGAAAATAATGATAATGAAAGCAAAAATGAAAAAAGATATTTAATTGGAAAATGTCATTTTGGAAAAGATTGTTCAACAAATTATGAAGAATGTTTAGAAATGTCAAATAAATATCTCAACGAATGTCTTCAAGAATTAAAAGCGGAGCATTTGAAAGGTGAAGATGCTGATTTTGATTTATGCTGTGCAATATTATCAAATAACTTTTTACAAGGTAGAGGATGTTATAGTTCTATGATAGTAGCAATACGAAGAAGATTGAAATTAAAATTTATTAATAATCCTGATTATCAAAACTTAATTGAAGAAACTAATGATAATTTTAATAAAATTGAAAATATTTATAAATATTCATTTCAATCATTGGAAAACCAATTTAATTTAATTAAGAAAATTTTCTTCAATTATGAAGAAAAACAAGAAAATAATACTAATGATAATGATAATAATCAAAATTATGATCATATTAAACCTTCCATTTTATATATAACGAATGAAGAAACTAATAATGATGAATTAAAAGAATTTATTGATTATTATTCAAATTTAGGAATTATATATATTTATATATATTTAATAAATAATGATAAGATCAAATTAAATTTATTGAATTATAATGAACTCTACATTTATATAATACCAAATAATTTATCATATTCATCTAATAGCATCAATCAAGAAATATTAAATAATTATAAAACATCAATATTCAAAAAGAAAAATAATTCAAGTCATTATTTATATATCAATGACGAGAATAAAAAAGAAATAAAAAATTATTTAATATCAAATAATTTTAATAATTACAAAAATATAAAGAAATATATAAATGATAATTATGATCAAAATGACAAAAATCTAAATTTTTGCCATTAATATAAATCTCATCGCGGAACTCAGCACAGGTCGTTCCAGTCCTTCATTCCAAACAGCGAAATCTCTTCAATTTCATTTTTAATCTTTTCCTTCTTGGTAATTGCTTTCCATTCCTTGTTGAACTTCTTGGTTAAAATCTTCCGTCCATCGTGATTAATCCCATGCTTGAACCCACAGTCTTTTTCAAAACAGCGGATCCCGTGTTTACATGGAACCTTACGCGAAGGGTCGGCTTCTTCCTTGAAGTCAGCAATTTCAGGTGTTTCATTAATGATCCTCAGAAGCAATTGGCGCTCCTCGATGGGGCGATGATGCTTATGAGAGCAATTAGCGAGAGCACAGAACGAATTAAACTTGCAGAAAATCTCGACAGGCATTTGAATAAATGTGATCGTATATACGCAGATATAGGATAATTCTAATTTAAAACCAAATAATCAGTTTTTAATGATTTTCTTGAAAATTAATACAAATTTATTTTTATTTCTTTATTTCTTCAATTTTATTAATAATTTACCTATTTTACCCGATTTAAGAACGCATCTTTTCGTTTCTGGGTTATAAATCTTATCATCAGGACATTCTCCTTTCTCCTTCTTATCATCCTTAACTTTCTTAACTTTCTTAACTTTCTTTTCAATTCCTTTTCCATTTAAAAGTAATTTACCAATTTTGCCTGATTTAAGAACGCATCTTTTTGTTTCAGGATTATAAATCTTATCATCTGGACATTTTTCTTTATCATCTTTATCATCCTTATCATCTTTAACTTTCTTTTCTTTCTTAATTTCAATAAGTGGAGAATGAGAACTTTTACTCTTACTTTTACTAGAACTTAAATTATAATCTAATGATTTAAATTCTTTATCTTTGAGAACATAAATAACAGTTCTTTCATATTTATCAAAAGAAAAACATAATTTATTTGTTCTAGCGTCTAAAACTTGATCTAATTTACATAAAGGCGTATTTAAACAGAAATTATTAGATTTATGAACATCCCAATCAAAAGGCATTAATTCACAAGGATATGAACTATTACCACTAGAAGCATTTAACATAGCAGGATCTTTTGTTGTTCTCATCCATCCATTATAAACATATCTCTTATTTTTACATGTAATTCCACAAATAGCATGATTAAAAGGAACATTTTTATTATAATTTTCTAAAGAAATTGAATCAAGAATATAAGTATAACCTTTAAAATTAATTTCATTCGGTAATTTATTTAAATTTTTGATAGTATTTTTAAAAATAAAATGTTTAAAATTAAAAGAAGTTCTATTTACATATTTATGAAAACCACCTTTCTTATCAAGAAGATTTATGACTAAATATTTAGGTATTTGATTTTTAACTTTATAATTGAATTTATTAAGATATAATAAATTTTTATCAATATCTTGATAATTTTCATAATTAAAAAATATACCAATTTTATTATTTATTCCTCTTACATAATCATATTTCATCATTTCGCTAATACCTAAATAAAAAACATTACTTTTCAAATCAAAACAATCTAATGTTAAATAATCTATTTCTAAGAAATTAAGAAAATTATAAACATAATTATTAATATGCATACCTAAATCATTTTCCATTAATTTTCCTTCTGTTGTTCTTTTTTCAAATTTTAATAAAGATAAAATTTTTTGTGGTGATTGTTTTAATAAATAATCAAAAATCTTAGGATCTTTAATATAACTCTTATATAACATAGTTTTAAAAATAACACTTAATTCATCATTTCTATCTTTAAATTTATTATAATGTAATAATAATTTTCTTGAATTTTGACTATAAAAAAACATCATAAGTAAAGCATTAAACCAACAAGTGCCAGCAGTTTGAGGAATTGTAACAACACTATTGCAAAAATTATCAGTCATTTATCTATAATTACTTATATTTTTTTATATTTTTCTAATATTATTAATAATTTCTTTTTATTATTATCAATCAATTTATTAAGTTCTTTTTTATATTTGTAATATTTAATTAAATTTTCTTTAATTATTTTAATTTCTTTCTTAATTTCATCCTTCTTCTTTTTTTTATCTCCTTTTTTATCTTTTTCTCTTTCTCTTTCTTTTTCTTGTTGTCTCTCAAATTCTTTTCGTTTTCTTATTAATTCATCTTGTGCCTTCTCCTGTTCTTTTCGTTTTCTTATTAATTCGTCTTGTTCCTTTTTAATTTGTTTTTTTATTTCAAAACTATTAGAAGATTTAGAATAAGAAGAATAAGAACTTAATTTAGATTTATTAAAATCCAATGATTTATATTCTTGATTTTTGAGGATATAAATAAGAGTTCTATTTCCTTTATTAAAAGAAAAACATAATTGATTATGACGATCTATAAAACCTTTCAAATTGCATTGTTTATCATTAATACAAAAATCAGCATCTTTATTAACATCCCAATCATAACTCATTAATTCACATGGTAATGTTCTATCGATCTGATTTTTAATTCCAGGATCATTTGTATTTCTAATCCAACCATTATATACATATTTATTATTTTTACAAGTAATACCAGCAACAGCATGACCTAAATTAACATTATCATAATTATAATTACCCAATGAAACTGAATCAAGGACATAAGTTCTACCATTAAAAGTTATTTCATTTAATAATTCGTAAATTCCAGTTGCTTCAAATTTATAACCATTTAAAATGTTAAAATCATTTAATATTTGATCAGTATTATAGCCAAAATAATTAGATACATATCTATTATTTTCCCATAAATTTATGATTAGATATAAAGGAACTGAATTTTGAACTTTTTCTTTAATATAATTTTTATATTTCTGTCTTTCATTATAATCATTTAAAATACTTGCATAAGCTTGATTATTATAATAATTTTCAAATAAAGAAACTGTTTCCGTAATACCAAAATAATAATTTCTTAATAAAGATCCAAAATTTGAATAAGAGTAAGTATTAAAACAATCAATAGTTAAATAATTAATTTTAACAGTTTCAAAAAAATGACCAATAAAAAAAGGGATTAAATAACCATTTTTAAAAACAAAATCTTTAATTTCAGGTTCTAAATTGAATTTAGATAAAATACTATCAATATTATTCTGATTAAAAAATTCAATAGTTTTTTTATCTAATTTATAATTTTTATATAAAATAGATTTTAATGTTTTCGATAAAATATCAGTTTTTCCCTTAAATGGTTTATAATATAATAATAATTTTCTTGAATTTTGACTATAAAAAAACATCATCATAAGAGCATTAAACCAACAAGTGCCATTAATTTGAGGTATTGTAATAACACTATTACAAAATTCTTTAGTCATAAAATTATTTTTCTATTATTATTATTTAAATTAATTTGTTTTTAATAATTCTTTACCTATTTTACTTGTTTTTAAAACGCATCTATTTGTCTTAGGATTTAGAATTTTATCATCGAAGCAAACAACTTTCTTCTCTTTCTTCTCCTTAACATCCTTAACATCATTCTTTTTCTTTCCCTTAACATTCTTAACATCATTAATAACTTTATTTTTCTTATCATCGCTGAAAATAATAGGACTTAAAGCTATTTCTCTTCTATGATTACTCTTATTTGATGGAGATGATGATGCAGATTTGAAAGATCCATTCGAAGATGATGATTTTTCATAAGAATTATGTTCAGAAGAAATATAATCAAATCTATCACTTTCATAAATATTATCATCAATTAAACGAACATAAATTAAGGTTCTGAAACCACTTTTGAAAGAAAAATTATTTGTATCTTTATTTCGTTTGATAGTAGTATTAACACTACAATTATCAGTATCGACATAGAAATAAGATTTATTTTTAATATTCCAATTATATTTAACAACTTTACAAGGATATTTATCTTTATTTGAATTCGAATTAGAATTATTTAAATTATTATATAAAAATTTATTATCAGGTTTATCATCATAATTAATACCAACGACAGAATTGTTAGAACTATTAATTTTATCATTATCAATATTATTATTAGTAGAAACAGCATCTAATTTATATTTGCGTCCTTTGAAGATAATAATATCTTTAAATGATTTCAAACCTCTTATATTTGTCTCATAATAATCAAAATTTAATTTTTCAGCATAATCATCATTAAAATTATTGATATAATTATCATCACTATTATTATGAATATTGACAATAATATAATTAGGTATATAATCATAACTGTCAATAATTTCTTCTTTTAAATATTCTGAATAATCATCGATGTCATTATTATTAGGTAATTTAAATTTAGTATGAATGACGTCATTGTCATCTAGAGAATATGAGAAGTTTTCACTGAAACCAATATAAAAATTCTTTTTATAATAATCAAGAATTAAGAAAGGTATTTTAAATTTATCAAAAAAGAAGGGTAGAAAATTATTAATTGGGTAGCCATTTGTTTTAATAAATTTAAATAATTTATCTTTATTCTTAATATCTTCAAATAAACCAATAATATTATTTAAATTTTTTTTATTAAAATTATTATTATTATTCAAAATGTTTTTAAAAAATAATGATAAATTTTCATTTTCTGGATTAGGATCATTGAATGGTTGTGTTCTCAATAATAATTTCTTTGAATGAAAACTTTTAAAGATCATAACTAAGAAACAATTAAACCAATAATTAGTTTTATTAAGATATAAATTATTTACAGAAGAATATAGAATTAGTTCGTTTATTTTTTTTGATTCATAAAGAACATAAACGAGCATAGTTAATTTAGGTTTTTTTGCAGTATTAATAAAAGTCCATTCTTTACTGAATAATTTAGAACTTTCATCATAAATAAATTTCTTATTATTACAATGAATACCAATAATACTATCATCAAATCCATAATCAAAAGAAACGGAATCAAGAATATATTTATTATTATTCAGAACAATAATTTTTTCAAATGTATCTAACCCATCAATTTTAATATTAAAATTCTTTATATTTAATTTTTTTTTCTCATCTTCCTTAAATCGATCAATAGTATTTGAAATAAATGTATCATTATAATAATTAACGATAATATATTCAGGAATGGTATTATTTAACTTTCTTTTTTTCTCATTTACATAATCATCTATTTTCAATGGTAATTTAAATGTAGAAATAGTTTTATTAAATTTCATAGTTAAAGTAGTATTTTCAGCAAATCCAACATAAAAATCGCTATTATTATAATCAAGAATTAAATAATTAATATTTAAAAAATCGAAGAAATGATGAATAATAAAAGTTTTCAAATAACCATTTTTATTAATATGTTCTAAAATTTCTTGTTGGAGTTTATATTCATTATCTTGATTAACTATTTGATCAAAAATATCATCAAAAACAAAATCTTTTTTATTAAAAATATTTTTAAAAAATTCAAATGAAAAACCTCGATCAACATCATTATTAGTTTCAAGAAATATTTTTTTATAAGATAGTAATTTTCTTGAATAAGAACTATAAAAAATCATAGTTAGTATTGTTGAAAACCAAAAAGAATTATATGAATGAGGTATTTTTTTAATATGACATAAATCTCTCATCTTATTCTATTATTTATTTATAATATCTTTTTCGACACATAGGGCAAGTATTTCTAGTCCATTTTGAAATGCATTTTTTATGAAATAGATGATTGCATTTAGTAATAAACCAATTATCATCATTAGAACTTGTGACAAGTTCTAAACATATTGAACAACTTTTATCAATATTATGATTTTTAATAATTTCTTCAAAATTAAGAATTTGATTAATACGTGTTTCAATCTTCAATTGAATTAATTCTTTAATATAAAGATATGCAATTTCTCTATGAAATAAAATTCTATTAACATTATCATTTGAACTTTCATTATTATCATTAGAACTCAAATTTAAATCTCTAATAAATTTAATAGAATTATTATAATCATTATTATATCTATTGAAAGCATCATATAAATCCCCATAATATAAAATTAATTTTATACAATCATTAATTGAAAAATTTAATACGATTTCATTGGATTTACCATCGATAATATTAGAAATATCAATTCCATTATAAAACTGTTTTCTCGCCAATTCATTTATATATTTGGGAGTACATCCTTTTAATCTATAAGACGATTTTAAAGCCATATAATTCATATTTAAATTAAAAAATAAAAATAAATATCAATTTTTTATTTATTATAATTCTAATCATTAAAACCTAAATATTTAGAGAAGGTTGATTTGATATTAAAGAAATAATGAAGAATAGTTGCAATTCCCAATGATGCTATAAATAAATAAAATAATGAAAATAAATATTGAAAATAAGTTCTATTTTCCTTAAATTCAACATTTGCATTTACCCACATATAATAATGTAAAAAGAAAACTCCTAATAAAGTCATAACATAATCAATAACTGCTAAACCATAAATTCGAAAGCTTCGTAAATTCATATATAAATATTATAATAATTATTAATATAATAAAAAAGATTATATGACATATAAATTATATGAAATATTAGAAGTTGATAAGAGTGCTTCTAATGATGAAATAAAAAGTTCATATAAAAAACTAGCTATGAAACACCATCCTGATAAGAATAAGGATAATATGGAAGAAGCTCAATTAAAATTCAAAGAAATTTCGAATGCATATTCGGTATTATCAGATCCTGAAAGTAGAAATAGATATGATATGTTAGGAGATGAAAATTTCAATGATAGTGGTAATGGTGGGATGCAAGAAGGAAATATGCCCGATATGAATGATATATTCAGTCATTTATTTGGCGGCAATCCATTCGGGGGTGGTAATCCGTTTGGAGGTTTTCATGCTCATAATAGACATAATAATTGTAATGATGTTATAAAACATTATAATATAACTCTTGATGATATTTATAATGGAATATCAAAAACTATTAAAATAAATATTAAGAAACATTGTAAGAAATGTTTTACAACTTGCACAACTTGTAAGGGTGCAGGAGTTATACAGCAATTATTACAAATTGGACCAATGACACAAATCATACAATCTAATTGTAATAGATGTAATGGAAATAAGATTATTAATAAGAATGATAAGAACTGTGGAGAATGTAAGGGCAAAGGTTCTTACGATGTTGAAAATTTGGCACATTTGAATATGGGCAAAGGTTTTGACCAATCTCACACATCTTTCGAAGGATTAGGAGAACAACCACAAATGGCAAATCAAAAGGCAGGAAATTTCATATTAGAATTTCAATTACAACCTCATAAGAGATTTATAAAACAAGGAAATGATTTATTATATAAAGAGACAATATCTCTTACTGATAGTATAATTGGGAAGTCAATAATTATTGATTATTTCAATAATGAACAAATAAAAATAAATACAAATCAATTTGGAATTGTAAATCCGACAAAACAATATATCTTAAAAAATCGAGGATTACCTATTTTCAATACCGAAAATAAGGGAAATATGATTATAGAATTTATAATTAAATATCCTAGAAACTTAAATACTAGCAATAATAATATTGAAAATTTAAAGAAAGTTTTAAATTCAGCGTTTGAATATTAATTATGATAATTAGAGAGGTAATGGAAATTCAATCTTTTTATTAGGATTTATTAATGTCCCTATTTCTGTATCATAATTAGTAGAATAATAAGTTGTCAAAAATTCATCACCAGAATATCTAATATTTTTCTTAGCATCACTAGAATTAAAATTATAATTATCATCACATAGACAATATTTATCAACAACTTCCATTTCGCCACTATTATGATTATAAAGAGGTATTTTAAAAGTATTTTCAATATTACCTGTGGGACAGGAACAATTAACAGTTACATTATGTTTATCACCTGTCTGATAATTAACTGAATATATTTTTTTATTATTATAATGTGAATAAATATTATAATAATTACCAACACTATTAAGATTAATTTTGCATCTATTCATATTAGCGATCTTTCTATTTAATAAGTTCCAATAGACGATATAAATAATAAAAGAAATAATTAAGATGAAAGATGAATTTAAAAGAATTTCAAATAAAGAAAAATCTTTATTAAAAATATTATTAAATCTATTTAATAAAGTCATATTCTAATTATAATTCTATTTTATTTTATTTTGTCTTTTGCATTCATTGTTGCATTACTCGCACTACTTTTAATATAATATTTAATCGAATTAAGATTACATTTAATATTATTTTTTGTATTTTTAATTTCATTTATAATTAAATCAATGAAATTCATATTAGGTGTTGTAATTGGTGCTTGTGAATTGACACAAATATCAACATCTGTTTTACTATTTCTTTCTTCATAATTATCTTCTTCATGATCTTGATTATCTTCATTATCTCCATTATTACCACTGCCTTTATTTCGTTTACCTCCATTATTTTTATTATCATCAGTACTTTCAATATTATCAAGTAATAAATCAATATTGGGATTAAAAATTCTAAGATTTTCAATAATATTATCTTTAGAGAAACTAAAATAATTAGTTATAAATTCTTTGAAATTAATACGAGCACCAATAAATTTAAAGAATAAATCAAACATATAAAAAACCTTTTTATTTATCAATATAGGTAATGGAGGAATTGCTAATAATAATTCTCTCGCAGGAATAAATAATGTTGGTAATCCTGTTTCTGGAATAATATAAATAATGATTAGATAAAATGCATATAATATTAAATATAAGATGAGAAATATTAAAAATAATAGATATGTATAATTAGGAAATTGAAGACCTAAGAAATTTAATATTTTAGATAAAAACTCAGTTATATAACAACTATTACATAAATATTTATTAATAAAAATATCATATGGATAATAAATTAATCCAATAAATAAACAAACAAAATAAAGATTAATAAAAAAAACACCAAATTCATTAAAACTATCACTCATAATTATTTCTTTTAATTTATACTTGATTTTAAATAAGATTTTATAGCATTGGTATAACATTTATTATAAGGACTAATAGAATTATCAATATCTGTTGATAAATTATCAGCGAAACTTGAATTAAATAATTTAAATTTTTGGGACATATTCACACATAAATCAGTATCTTCTTGTATTTTCTCCATACCACCTTTAATTTTTGGACTATTTTTAATTTGATTATATTTTTGCACATTTTCTTTATCATCATTTGTTTCTATTCCATCATTTTCCATTTCTTTCGTTCTACCATCATCGCTTCTATAATTATAATTTATTCCTTCTTTATTATCTTTATCATTATCTTTATCATTAAATTTAAAATCATCTAAATTATTACCTGATAAATAATAAAATATTTCATTTGTTAATTGTTTTGCATTATAACTAAAATAATCTGCAATATCAATAAAAGAAGATTTAACAAAGAAACTAAAAAAATTAGTAAAAAATCTATAATCAAATATTCTTGATATTACTTTATAAACCAATTGAAGAATTCCTATTTCTGTCAAAGTTATGAATGGTGGTAATGCCAATAAGATTGGTTTAAGAGGTAATATAAAAAAGAATGGTATAATTGGAATTGGGAAGATAATAATGAAGGGAACGAAGATGATAATGAGCATCCAGAAAATAAAAATCCATAATAATAATACAAATAAAATTAGAAATATATGAACACAAATAATATTAATTACACAAAAAATAAAAAATACAAATCCTGATAATATGAAAATTCCTCCAAATGGATTTAAATTCATAATTCCAAAAAAAGGGAGAATAATAGTTAAAAGACAATAGAAATTAAATAAGAAGATGAATGCACCACAGAAAATAAAAACTTTATGTAAAAAAAGAACCGTAGGAGTTAATGGATCCATTAATATTAAATTAATAATTAATCTATAATAATATTATAATATTGATTGAAATTATTAATTAATTCAATTGGAATTTCATTTAAATCAATTAATTTTTTATTTAAGGAATATTTATCTAGGGCATTAATAGATGTTAAATATTTAACTCTTTCTTCTTCTGTCATTTGTGCAATTTTGAGAGCAGTATCTTTTCTAATCCCATTAATAATTTTTGGGATATTATCGCTCTTATCTCCGATAATTATTTTTAATAATAATTCAATATTAGGACTGAAATTAATTCTTAATGAGATGTCTTTTAATTGCATATTAAAGATTTTGATATTTGATGAATACATCTGTAAATAATCATTATCATTCGTAATAATAATAATATTGCTTTTTTCTTTTATTTTTTTTTGAATTAGATAAACAACGTCATCTGCTTCTAGATTATCAAATTTGCAAATTTTATAATTATTATTACTTAAATAGTCATCAAATATCGTAAATATTTCAGAATTAAAATTATTCTTCTTAACTCTTGTTTGCTTATATTTATCATAGATCTGATTTCTCCAAATATCACACCTAGGACAATCTAAGCAGAAAATAATATTTGTTTTGACTGTCTTAAATTTACTAATAATTTTTTTCATATCAGTTTCGAAATGTTTAATGAATGCAACCATAAATTCCTTATTTTCAATAATTTTTTCGTGGAGGATTTCAAAATCTTCTTTTCTTTGTTTAAACCATCTTACAGTTGCGAAATAGCGGTTGAAGATGTAATAACTTGTATCAATAAGGATAATATTTTTCTTGGAATTGAAGCGAATATCCATTATAATTATTGTAGTAATAATAATAATTATTAATAATCATTTTTTAAATATAAATAAAAAAATAAAAATTGATATTTATTTAATAATTATTCGTTTTATAATAATAATTATAAATAATGAATGAGAAACAATTAGATGCATTTATTACGGTTAAAAACAATGAGAATTTATTCCTAACTGGTTCTGCTGGAACAGGTAAATCATATACAATTAAAAAAATAATTGAATATTTCGAGAAGGTAGATAAGAATTATGGTTTAACCGCTCTTACAGGATGTGCTGCGAGTTTAATAAATGGAAATACATTACATTCATTTTTATGTTTAGGTATTGATAAAAAATTAAATGAGATTTATAATGATATTATTAAATTTAAACCTAAATATAATAAATTAAAATTATTAGAAACATTAATAATTGATGAGATTTCTATGATGAATAATGAATTGCTTGAATTAATTGATAATTTATTTAAAATGATTAAAAATAATGATAAAACGTTTGGAGGAATTCAAATAATTCTAATAGGTGATTTTCATCAATTACCACCTGTTGTTGGGAATTATTGTTTCACGTCTCCTATTTGGGAAAAATTAAATTTAAGAAAAGTAGTTTTGACGGAATTAATAAGACAGAAAGATGATATAGAATTGCAGGAGATTTTAGAAGAAATGAGAATTGGAAAATTAAGTGATAAATCTTTTGAGAAATTAAGTAATTTGAAAAATACTGTTTTTAGCGGAGAAATTAAACCAACTAAACTTTATCCGACAAATGTCAATGTTGATAAAATTAATGAAAATGCGTTTAAAAAACTATTAAAGAAAAATGATAATATTTATAGAACTTATAAAGCACGTTCAAAATATCCTGACAAAAATATTAGTAATTATGACATTTCTTTAACTTTAAACGCTCAAATTATGGTAATTAGGAATATCAATGTTGAAGGACACTTAGTGAATGGAACAAGAGGGATAATAATAGAAATGGATGATAATTCTGTTAAAATCAAGGATGTTAATAATAGAATTCATACAATTACTTATTATACTGATATTAATAAGAATGTTAAAAATACAATTTCATTTATGCCCATAAAATTGGCATATGCAATGTCTATTCATAAATCTCAGGGGTCTTCAATTGATTGTTTAGAGATTGATTTAGGGGATGATATATTCGTATCTGGACAGGCATATACCGCACTTTCAAGAGCTACAAATATAAAAAATATAAAAATAAATAATCTTGAAAAGAATTCATTTTTCATAAATAAAAAAATATTAGAATTTTATAAATAGCTAAAAAAAATTATATTTTATATAATTAGATAAATAAATATATAAATGAGTTTATATGACAATGAACTTTTAAGAGGTGGTAATAATTATGATGATGATGATTTTTTTGATGAAGATCATCTACCTGATGATAGTAGCGACGAAGATAGTTTTGATGATGATGATTTTTTTGGCGGTGCTCGTAAGAAGAAATCCAATTCTCGCAAATCTGCTTCACCTAAGAAAAGTGCTGATGCGTCTTCAAAACATTCATTCTCAGTTGCCCATGTAGAGATTGGTTCATATGAAGGTGGTCATTTTGTTTCTTCAACTGCCACTAATGCTGCCAAGAAAGCTGCTACTGCCATATTCCGTCATATTGATTTACAATCTGGTGCTGCTAAACCTGGAAAGAATGCTAAAACTGATGTTAAAGTTGATGCTGGATTAAAAGCTAAATATGGCAAGAAACCAATAACTGGTGTAGCTGTCCATTTCATATTATTCCGAAATGAACGCAAATCATTATCCAAATATTATGCTTATGTCGCCAAGCGTACTAAATTAACAAGTGCTGCCAAGGGTCCAGTTGATAAAGATGGAAAACAAGTTAAATATGAATATAAAGTTGAATTAAAGAAATCTGATTTACCTGCTAAATATCAAGCTTTAAATGAGCAACATAAGAAAGATAATAATGCCAAGAAAGCTAAGAAAGCCGCTGCTGAAAAGAAAGCTGCTAATCCCAAACCCAAAAAAGCTACCGCACCAAAGAAAGCTGCCGCTCCCAAGAAAACTGTAGCCAAGAAAGTTAAAGGAACTACATTAAATGATATTATAAAGGCTTTAAGTGGCACTGCGCCGAAGCCCAAAAAAGCCACTGCTGCTAAGAAAGCTGCCGCGCCGAAGAAAACTTCTCCCAAACGTGCTGCTTCCCCCAAACCCAAGAAATCACCAGCCAAGAAAGCTTCACCGAAACCCAAGAAAGCTGCTGCCCCAAAGAAAACCGCTATGAAGGGCGGTAGTGGTTTCTGTAGTTTCTTCTAAATTTAATTAACCTTGAGAAGATGTTGAAAAATTTTTAATATTATAATCATCTTCAAAGAAATAGATTGCAATTAATTTTTTACGATGAATTCTTAATTTATCAGCAACTTCATAAATTTTAATATCATCATATCTGAATTTCATCCAATAAGTGAATAAATGATTATAAACTTCAACGCTGTCATTTAAAAGAGGATATTTTGAAGATTTATCAGTTGCAAGCATTTGCGCTTCTTCGGCTAATCCAATAATATGTTGAAAATGTTTAGTTATACAATCTCTGCATCTTTTATTTTTATTTATTAAATGTTCTTCTAATAAAATAGATTGTTTTACGATTTGTTGCATATTATATTTAGGATCACTAACAGGATCAAGAGCACCACAACTTATTTTATCACAAGTATGATTTTTATTATTATGATTTTGATTTTTATTATTTTTTTTATTTTTATTAAAAATCGAATAATAAACGAATGTAATATAAATAATTAGGAAAAATATTATTAATAAAGAAATATATAAAATAATATTCATATCTATTTATTTATTATAAAAAGAAATTTAACCAGTTTTTTTTAAAAAAAAATTTATTTAGATAAATCATTTATTGTGTTATCACTTGGATTATTATATGCCCAATAATTCTTATTAATTTTCATTCTTGTATGTTGATGTAATTTGAAATAAATATAATAAACAATTATTAATGCAACTAGGAATGATAATACTGATGTTATTATGATTGCATTGATACTATGACCGAATATTAAGATTATTATTAAAGATATTAATAATAAAACAACACATAGAAAATATAAGATTGATAAATAATAATATACATATTTCTCATTTTTAAGTGTTTCAATGGAATTGAGATAGAAATTATATCTATTTTCATAGAAATCATTTCTCTTATTCTTAAAAGTAATCATAGTATTTACATCATCAACACTATTAGCAGAATTGGTCATAATATTAAAAACAGATGCAATATAAGTTCTCAAATAATCATAATATGCTTTTGTAGTATCACTATAAGCATCAAAAATCACATATTCATCCATTGCAACAGGGATGCTACGATAAGTTGCTTTATCAGTATGAGTAGCATTATAATTTATAATACCTGCTAAATATATAAAATTAGTTATATATCCTTGATAATTTTTATTATAATTAACACCACTTTTAGTAGTAAATGATATATAATCATTATAAGCATTTTTAAAATTAGTATAATAATCTGATGGAGTTATTCCAGTTCTCGCCATATGACAATCGTTAATAATATTAATTCCTGTTTGTTCAACATCATTTCCACTAGAACTCGCTGTAGTACCAGCACTAGATGGGGTTGATGTAAATGTTTCTATTATATCTTTATTATCAGTGAAGTTTTCATAAACAAGATTATTATTATATGCGAAATATACTGAAATTCCAAATAATAATAATCCCAATATAATAAATAAACTAATTTTAGAACTACGATTTAGAACATTACTATCAATTGTGAATATATATATAATAATTATTAATAATACTATAGAAATAGCAATAACGGCTTTATATATATTTAATGTTGTATTGTATATTTGCAATTCATCATTATATTTCTTAATTATTTTATTTAATTTTAATTGTGATTCAATTACTCTATTTGACGCAATATTATTATTGCGATTTGTGAGATAAACATCATCATTTACATCTTTAACTTTAAATTTTTCATTAAAAATACCATTAATTTCATTTATTACTCTTAAACAGTTTGCTTTTTGTAAATTATAATCAGAAGAAGCAACTAGGCCAGATTGTACTGGATTATTATTTGATAATTGACCTAATCCAGTTTTAGAAAAATAGTATTTAGTAGATAAACCGTTTATTACACAATTAATATAAAATCTTTCATAATATCTTGCAAATAATAATCTATATAATCCATATTGTAAATTTAAATTAATTATTATTAAATTAAAATAATGAGCATAATAAAATAATCTACCTGCTATTTTAGATTTTGAATTAGGATCTAAAACATCTCTGAAAACAGTCAAATATAATAATTTTAATTCCTTATTATGGCGATTTTCATCACTATAATTTTTTAATTGTAAATCACTCACAATATCATTATAAGCACTAACAACATTATTAAGAGTTATTCCATCTTTTAATTGAGGTATATTATTTATAAATTCATTACTATAACATTTTGTTACTCCACTAGCACCTGTTTCATCGTACTTATTTAAAAAATCATAATCTAAATAATCTTTTATATAACTTAATTGTCCAATATAATTATCGGTTGAACCTTGTCCTGGGATATTAGTTGTTATTGTATGATAATAAGGTAATGGGGGGTAAACTGAATTAGAATTAGTATAATTATATTCAAAAACAGTAGTTGGCATATCTAAAGCATTACTGTCACTTTTTCCATAAAAGTTATTTATATATTGTAAATTTTTTTTACAATCAGATTTTGGTTTGGTAGTACTATCATTAGAAAAAGATACACTAGTTATATTAAAAATATTTTTTAAATTTATACTATTATAAGTAGTATCATAAGATGAATTTCTTGCATCATCTAATGTTATTTTATCAAAATTAGTATTATACGGATCATTATCAATTTGATAATAAACGATTTTATATAAAGCAACTATGCATTTATGTAGAGATAATATATTATATATATAACTTGGATTATATTTGAAATAATTAAAAAATTTATCTTTACCATCCTTAAAATTAACACCTTCTTTGCCATATTTTCCTAGTGTTGATGATGATGGATCAAGTGTATTTAATTGACTATTAGCATCAAGTGCTGATCTTAAATAAAATCCAGCGTAAGTTATAGAATCACTTGCTGGAAATGTAGCATCATGTATATTACCTTGATTAGCAGCAGTACCAGCTGTTTTATCAAATCCTTGAAAAGTTTGATTAGTAAGAGTAAAAGAGCAATTAGTAATATAACTTACAGAATTTTGATATACTTGAGTTATAGTTAATCTATTTTCAGTATCTGTAATATAATTATAAAATTCTCCAACTGTTGTATTATCATAATTGCCGAATTTTTCAATAATTGGTGGTAGAGTTGGTGTTATTGTAGGTTGAATGGGTTGACTTTGATTTTGAGAAGTATCTATATAAATAAGAACACAACCATTTTTACCATTATTATTAATAATTTCTTTTGAATAATAGCAACAATCACCACCATTACCACCACATCCATAACCATAATTTCTATTATCTTTATAATTTCCACCATTACCTCCACAACCAAAAAATAATTTCTGATCAAACCAATCTAATATCATACCATCGCCACCTACTTTATCTTTCCCATTTGATGATATACCACCACCTCCTCCACAAAAAGCACCAACTGCACCATCAGTTCCTTTATAAATAGAAGTATTCATAACAGTTTTACCATTTTTCTTATTAATACCACTACCACCACCACAACCACCATCCAAATTATTATTTTGATTGAAAAAACCACATCCGCCATTTCCACCACCTTTACAGATGAGAGTTTGAATTGAATTATCAGATTTATTATTAAAAGTTAAAGTAGTATCAGTTGCATTTAGATAAATATATTTCTCATTTGTTTTATCATAATTAGAAAGAGAACAATTATTACTAAATGATATATTAAAATTATTATTTGATGAATTATTATTGCAATATGCAATTATTTTTATATTATAATATCTTTTAGGATCAATTTTAATTATTTTGACTTCGCTAAGATAATTATTATTAGTATTTAATATCAGAGCATTATCATTTTTATAGATATAATTATCAACCCAAATAGCAGTATTAATATTAGTATTAATATTTATTTTAATATATTCATCGGTTCCACTTGGGATAATATATCCAGACCAGATATAGAAAGTATTATTATTCCATATTGAACTGGGAATAGTAATATTAGTATCATAATTATTTACGATGAAGTTTTGTATTAATCCCGAATTATTCACATTAAGAGATGAATAATCATCAAGAGAAAATGAGATATTATTAAAATCAATATTGACATTATTATAAATATTTAAGGAAAGTCCTTTTGAGAATAGAGAATTAAAGTCATCAATATCGCATTTTCCACCATTTCCAATTGAAAAATTATAAGTAACGCCGCTATAAAATGGATAATCTTCTTTATAAAAAGCAGCACCAGCACCACCCCCACCACCGAAATAATAACCACCAGCACCACCACCACCAATCATAAATAACTTACCTATAAAATTAGTAGTTGGTGTGAATGAATAATTATTTTTATTATCACTATACAATAACCAAAAAAATTTACTATTACTTTTATCTATATTCGTAGGTTTTAAAATTGTTCCATCTGTTTTATTAATAATTTCATTCATATTCTCTAATTATATATATATAAATATTATTTATTTTTGTAAAATATCGATAAGTTCTAATGGAATACTTTTAATATCATTCCATTTTTTAATATAATCATTAATAATTTCTTTATTATTATTTTTTTTATCTGTAATTAATTTCTTAATATTTTTCCATTCAATGACAGTTTCACTAAATAATTCTTTATTTGTTTTTCTTTCATTTTTAGGCAATGTATCATTCATAATTTTAATCAATTCTAAATGATATTTAAGGAAAATATTATAATCAGTTTTCTTATCATTCTTACCTTCTTTATCATTTTTACACTTCTTAATTTTATCTTCTAAATCTTTCAAATCTTCTTTTGGATTTTCAATTAAATCATCATTACTATTACTATTACTATTACTATCATTATCATTATCATTATCATTATCATTATCATTATCATTATCATTATTATTATCATTAATAATAGGTTCTTCGTGGGTTATATTAGATATATTAATATTTCTTCTAACCCATACTTTCCGATTATTCTTAATTTGGACTGCCCAAATTTTATTATCTTGTCCAGTCTTTTCATAATTAAGTTCAAAACCATCAGCACTATATCCAAAACCTTTAGGGGATTGTTCCTTTCCTGTATAACTATCGGTTGAAAGATTAATACAAGTTTTTTTATTGGTTTTAATCATTATAAATTAATATAAATAATAATGATTATATAAAAAATCATTTTTTTATGAAAATAATTATAAAAAAATAAAAAAATGAATTATAAAATTCATATAATTTTCAACTCGAAAGAATGCCAACTTTCTTAGCAGAAATTGATAATAAATTCAATATTCTTCTTAAAAAGAAATCAATCTTAAAAAAAGATTTGTTAGATTTGAAGTCTTTTATTATAAATGAATATGATAATGATAATAGAATTGATATAGAAGAACTTAAAAATTGTCAAAGAAAAATATTAATTAACTTTGATGATAGTGATGATTATGAATAGATATGAATAGATATGAATGAATTATGAATAGATATGAATGAAATTATTCATAATCATCAAATTCATCATTACATTCTCCACCTTCTAAATCATCTTCATCATTAAATTCATCTATATCAAATTCATCTTCTGGTTCTTCTTCATCTTCACATTCTTCATCATCAACACCTCCTTTTTTTTTGTTTGAAATGATTTCATCATCATCATCTTCTTCTTCAACTACTTCGCTTTCGTCATCAGGATTTATAATAATATCTTCATCAATTATTTTATCATCATTTTCATTCTCATTATCATTAATAATATCATCATCATTTATAATAGAATTTTTAATAAATTCATTTTTGTTTTTAATGGCCCTTCCAATGATTGAAATATGTTTATCAAATAATTGGTATTTCTTTCCACAAACTTCGATTTTAATTTCATCATTTATATTAATAGTATCAATATTAATCTCTGATTGAATACCTGCTGAAATCTTAGGAATAATTATTTGTAAAATAGGAATATTATCATAATAACCTTCTGCCAATAATCCTAATGAGTTTTTAGCTTTAACTTTACATTTAATAATAGAACCTTGTGCTGGATTACAAATTTCAGCGATACATATGACATCGAAATAGACATTAGCATTGAAGTGTTCTTTTTTGAGAGTTCCAACAGACCTCTTAATAACTTTGATAGTATTTTTCTTAATATAACCATATTTTGAACAAATACTCTCAAAATTTATACGAAGTTTATTTAAAATAAGATTTTCAAAATTATTATTAATTTCATTGGGTGTTAAAATAACAGTTGTTCTAAATTTTATGGGAATAAATAATTCTGTATTCATTATTTATATTTAATTAATAAATATATAAATAATTCATTTTTTATTTATATAAAAAATTGATTTATTTATTTTATATAATTAGACAAATAATTATGGAAATTTCATTAAATGAACCTATATTTGATTTAATAAAAAATATAAGTCCTGAAATGAATAATGAAAATACCGAAATGAAAATAAATATAATTAATGCCAATGGTTCGTGGTATGAAAACGAATTCATTAATTTTATTAATTCATTTCGATCAAATTATGATGAAATAGAAAAAGAAGAATATTTAGAAGTTATTCAAGATGATATAATTCTTGAAATTAATAAATTAAATAATATTTATTTATATTGCAATTCAAATAATTATAAAACAAATGATTATAAATTATATAAATTAATTAGAAAGAAAGATGAAACAGTTAAGAATTTATTTGATATTGATATTAATATTCAATTAGATGAAATAAAGATTTTAGAGGATGAACCAGATAAATGGGACAACATTCCAAAAAGATTTAAATTAATCAAGGAGTATAATTATAAAATTGATGATGATATAATCATAATAGCGAAAGTTATTAAGGATAGTATTAAGAATTGTATGACAATGAAGAAATCAGGCATTAATAAATCTGAAAATATTCATTATGAATTTTCGATCAAATTATTAAATAAGATTGATAATCTTAAAATTATTAATGGAATTGTGAAAATTATTCAAGGTCTTTATTTATCTAAGGTTGTTTTAACAAAGAAACATCAAGCTGAAATATTAGATAAATATAAAAATCTTGTGAATATCGTAAATAAATTCGCAAATCCCAATGAAGTTAATAATGAAGTCATCTTATTAACTCCTAAACCAGTCGCTCTAAAACGTATTAATTTAGATAATCCTGATAATTATGGTGTGATCAGTATTTTAAGAGGTTATACGGTTACTGAGAAAGCAGATGGAGAGAGAATGTTGATGTATATCGATGATAAAGGCGATGTCTATACCATTGACAGTTCTAAGAGAGTTGAGGGTACTGGAATTAAGGGAAATAAAGGCGCTTTTAATAGTTTAATTGATTGCGAATTTATCAATTGTAATAAGAGGATTGATGGAATTAAGAGACATTTATTTGCAGCATTTGATATTTATTATTTGAATGGGGAGAATTTAACATCTCTTCCATTAATTCACGATAAGCAAAAATCAAGATATGTTGAATTATTAAAAGTAAAAAAATTATTAAATACGAAAGATTGTAATATTGATTTTATCGCGAAAGAACATAAGACAGGAAAGAATATCTTAGAAGAAAATAAGAAGATTATAACAAATCATAAGAAATTTCCTTATGAAATTGATGGTTTAATTTTTACTCCTAAGGCATTATCAGTTTATGCATTTTATCCTGCGATGCCTGTGGAACCTAAGAAGGATATGACGTGGGCAAATGTTTTAAAATGGAAACCACCTGAGCAAAATACAATTGATTTCTTAATTAAGACAATTGAGAATATTACGAAACCAGATGGAAGGAAATATAAGAAATTTGGGTTATTTGTATTAGATAAGGAATTATTGGAGGATTATAGAATTGACAATGTTTTAAATATTAGATATAAATATTTGAATTTAGACAGATTAAATAAATATTTGGAGAGTGCAGAGAAGGATCAATTTAAATTATTCGTTCCAAATAAATATTATAATGAGAATGATGAATTTTCAATATTGGAATTGGATGATAAGAATGAGATAAGAGCTGAGAATGGGGATAAAATCGAAACGAATACTATCGTAGAATTTAGATATGATTTAAATGAGAAACGATGGATCCCGATAAGATTAAGAGAGGACAAGACGAGAATTTATAAGAAAGGAATTAATGATAAGACAGCGAATACAACAGCTGTTGCATTAGATACTTGGGATACAATTCATAATATGATAAGTATGTCAATGATTACTGGTGGCGAGGAGATTAAGAATATTGATATGAAAGAAGATAATATTTTAGAAACTGATGATATTTATTATGAAAGAAAAGTTCCATTTAATAATATCTCAAATGGGATGTTATATTATCATATGTTAATCAAAAGTAGATTATATAATAGTCCTGATATTTTCAAGATAAATAATAGACCAACAAGAGGGACATTATTAGAGATGGCATGTGGTCAAGCAGGTGATTTCAATAATTGGAAGTTTTCAAAATATTCATTCGTATTAGGTTTAGACTTAGTTAAAAGTAATATTTACACTTCTAAGGGGTCTTATGCGAGAATTTTTAGAGAACATAAGAAACAACTTACTTATAATAATAAAACAGGTAAGAATTTTCAATTAATTGATATGGCATTCGTGGTTGGTGATTGCACGAAAAATTTAAAAACAGGAGAGGCAGCAATAGATGAACCAAGTAGTAAATTATTAAAGATAATTATGAACCCAGTATCAAAACAGCAAAATTTAGAAATTTATGAAAGAGCTATTGCAGGGAGAGGAAATGAAAAATTCAATGCAATTTCTTGTATATTTGCAATTCATTATTTCTTTGAGAGTAATGATAAATTAGAACAATTTTTAAATAATGTGAGTGATAATTTAAAAACAGGAGGATTGTTTTATGCTACTTTTATGGATGGAATAACAGTTGAGAAGGAGTTAGAGAAATCGAAGAAGGGAATAATAGAGGGTAGAAAGACATTAGATGAATATTCAATACCTGTATGGGCAATTATTAAGAAATATAAAAAAGAACAATTTTATAATAAGAAAATTGATGTATTCTTGGAATTAACACAAAAATTAATTACTGAATATTTAGTTAATTTCGAATTCTTAATTAAGAAGGCGAAAGAATTTAAATTGGAATTAGAAGATACTGAATTATTTTCAGAAAGTTATGAAAAAATAAAAAAAGATTTTGAGAATGATAATAGTAATGAGATTTATAGAACAAAATATAATTTATATGAAAATTGGAGAATTGATGAACATAAAAAATCATTAGAAGAATTTGAAACAAATGAAATATCTAAGAGATTTAGTTTCTTAAACAGATGGGTCATTTTTAAGAAAGTTGTTTAAAATTGTGAAGTTATTAATAACATCAGGAGTTAAATTATATGAATAAATTGTTTCAAAATGTTGAATTAACTTTTGAATATTTTTGATATTATTTGAATGACATAAATAATTGAAAACATTATCTTCAGTAATTAATTTTTTTTTATAAATAGTTGTTTGTTGATGTCTCAACTGTGCTAAATGAAATCGAATAAGAGGATTAAGAGTTCTATCCAAATCTAAATCAGTTTTGAAACGATTATATTTAGGATAATAATTGGTAGTTGAGATATATAAATTATAAATAATTGTTTTCATAATATTGAAAATGCCATCAATGGTATTATAAATATTTGAAGGTAATGAAGGATCATTCAAATAAAATTCATTAATAAATTCATTGATATTATAATTATCTTTTTGTAGCATATAGACATATAATATATTATACCACTTATTATGATTATAAGCGTTCACTTCTTCTTTGTGAAGGATTGTGTCAGCACTAATTTTATAAAGTTTATTATTTTTCTTAATAATAACTCCATAATTATTATTTGTGATTGAATTAATACCTTCATCTGGATTTGCATATTTAATTGGATATTTAACATTCAAATAAGCAAGTGGTTGATTATCAATATTCTCTTCTGATAATGTGATACGATTTTTAGTATTAATATGAAATAGACATTTATATTCAGTTCCTAAGTCAAATGAATAATCAATGATATGTTTATTTTCGTGATGAATAATAACGAATTCATATGAATATAAAGGACTTAGATTTGATGTAAATAAATTTCTTAGAATTGTAGAGATATTAGGATCAGTAGGATTAACTTGACTTTTATAAATTTCATATAAAATTTCATCGAGCATATATCCGTGTGTTTTATCTTTATGAGAAAATTTAGATGAATTAATATCTGGACAACTGGAAGAACCGAAATTCCAAACGCCATTATGATAATAGACAGTTAGAGAAGTTCCATCCAATGCCGAATAAAAGACATCAGTAGGTTCATAAATATTTTTAACATAATTGGCAACTGTCGAACGAATAGGAATTGAATTCGAAATCGAGATTACGACATTATTCCCAATACTCTTAGAGAAATCAAGAACGACACTTCGACAAACGTCATATAAATCTTGAAAATCTTCAACATCATCTCTTTTATAAGAATTGTGAAGAAGACAAAGATTTTTATCATTCTTAAATTTCTTGACTTTAATTACTGGCCAATAATGATGTTTCTTTAAAATCTCAATAAGATTATTGACATAATTATTATCGCCATCAATAACATTAGTTGAATTATCATAGACCATTTTAATAATATCATTTAGAGTATGACCCATTTTCCAGAAAAAATTTAATATATATAATAAATTTCATATAAATCTTAAATCATTTTTTTTATTTTTTGAATGAATAAATGAAAAAATGAATAAAAATTGATTATTAAGAGTTTAAATAATGATTAGGAAGAAATGACAAGTATAGATATTATGGAATTGATAGACGAAGATGATAAAAACTTACTCCTAAATAATCGTATTATTAATATGTCTAGAATAGATTGGGGTAAAACAATAGCAGTGTCAAATCAATATATTCAAAGAAATATTTTGCGACATTTATTAAAATCATATGATTATTTGGTATATTCAACAGACGATGATTATCCATTAAAAATAGATATTAGTAATAATTCACCTGGTTTTGATTTGATAATAATAAGACCTGATAATAAATATATTCGCATTCAAAGCAAATTAAGACAGGTTAATGGAATATATGATTATTCGCAACGAGTTCATTTTGAAACAACGAGAAGAAATTCAAGTAAGAATAAAGATAAAAATCATACTGGACATATTTGTTATTCATTAAATGAGTTTGATTTAGTTATGATTTCATTAGTTAATGATAGAACAAATAGAAATGATGTAATAAAAAATTGTAATTTATGGAATTTTTCTTTAATACCTATAAAAGAATTAGAAGACACCGAACATAATATTTGTAATAGTCATATTAAACCAGAAATACTGAAAAAAAATATAATTAATTTAGAAGATGATATTATAGAAAAATTAAATACTTTCTAAAAATAATTCTTTACCTTTGCTATTTATATCAAATAATATATAATTTCTTTTTTTATTGATAGAAGCTCTTCCAAGAGTTCCAGAACCTGCGAAAATATCTAAACATAAATCATTTTCATTAGAATATAATTCAATTATTCTCTCAATTAATTTAACAGGTTTTTGGGTGGCATAATTCATTTTTTCATTATATTGGATATTACTAATATCACACCATATATCTCTCAATGGTACACCTTCCATTTCATCTAAAAATCTTTTTATTCTAGGTAATCCATCTTTATTATATTCCAATCTATTTTCATCGTGTAATTTTTGAATTTTTTCTTTACTAACATACCATTGTTTTTCAAATCCATTCCAAGAATATCTTAAATTCATTCTTGGATTTATTTCAGGTTGAGAATTATAAATCGCGGTAGTAATATATTCTTTATTATAAATATTACAATATTTAACATTTGATTTTTTTTTATATTCTTCATCATAGTTAAAATAAATAGGATTAAATTTTTGATGTGCAGATTTAGAATAAACAATGATATTATCGTGAAATCTATTTAATTTATATTTATTTTTAGCATTTCCTCCTGTTTGCCATATTATTTCATTCCTAAAATTATTATCTCCAAATATTTCATCACATATAAATCTGAAATAATGTGATATTTTAGGTTCTACGTGTATAACTAATGTTCCTGTTTTCTTTAAAATTCTATGACATTCATTAATTCTTAATTTCATAAATTCAATATAATCATCTTTACTCTTAAATTTATCATTAAAATCATAAAAATTTCTACCAGTATTATAAGGTGGGTCAAAATATATTAAATCAATCAATTCATTATTTAATTTTTTTATTAAATTAATATTATCTCCTATATAATAATTATTTTCTTTAATATGATCATCATTTATAACTTCTTTATCATCTTTAATATCATCTTTAATATCATCATCATTATTATGATTAATAACTTTTTTATTTTTTTCTAAAATTAAGTTTATAAGTTCTGTTTTATTTTTAGATTTGCATTTCATAATTCCTAATTCATCGCATTTAATTAGTAATTCTTTTTTAGTTAATTTATTATAAATTTCCATATTATAAATAATTATATGATTAAATATTTAATTCATTTTCATTTTTTTACAAAATTAAAACCAATAATAAATTTGTATTAATTTATTTGAATATGAATAAAAAGTGATTGTTTGAAGTAAAAAAAATAATTAGTATTAAAGAAGAATTGATACTCACCCACAAATCAAATGTCTTACAATGGTATTTACACCGTCGAACTTGACACTTACAAGGAGTTGAAGCGCGAT
>Ga0209188_1000760_pt1 | contig 29385 bp, 30 predicted proteins | sample C_130625_EF_Meta_FD_187307 | JGI IMG/M metagenome (GOLD analysis project Ga0209188, IMG submission 187307) | Freshwater microbial communities from Lake Croche, Canada to study carbon cycling - C_130625_EF_MetaG (SPAdes) (version 2) | ecosystem: Environmental > Aquatic > Freshwater > Lake... | reverse complement strand
CTCTGTCCATCTAATTTCACCCAAATGACAATTTCGAATTACTTAGCCAATCAGCCTTGGCGCGACCAGATTGCTTCATTCTGCGACCAGTACAAAATGCGTCGCGATGCGATGCTTGAATCACTTGATGACTACTTTCCGAAGAGCGCTACCTGGACTAAACCAGGTGGTGGTTTCTATGTTTGGGTTACTTTGCCACCAGAGATTGATACCAAAGCAATGATGCCAAAGGCGATTGTTGCAAAAGTCGCTTATGTTCCCGGCACGGCATTTTACGCTGATGGTTTTGGGACTTGGTCAATGCGACTTTCTTACTGTCACCCAACACCAGAACGTATTCGCGAAGGTATTAAAGCTTTGGCTGGAGTTGTCAATCAAGAGATTTCACGCCGTGGCGGTAAGTTAGAACTTAACTCTTAATCTCTTTAATAATTCTTCGTAAATCTTCACCGCCAGAATATTCAATTACAACTTTCCCTTTACTAGCTGAACCTTCGATCTTCACGCGAGTATCAAGATAATCGCCCAACTCTTCTGCAATTTCATTTAGTTCGGGATTGCCTTTGTGAGTTTTGCGTTTGCTGGTTTTTTTACCAATACCGCCAGTTGCAATTATCTCTTCGACTGAACGCACTGATAAATTTTCAGCAACTATTCGGTTGGCAAGTTTTTCAATTTCAGCCGCATTTGTTAATCCTAAAAGTGCTCGCGCATGACCAGCTGAAATAATTCCAAGTGCAACTCTTTTTTGGACTGCTTGCGGAAGAGTTAATAAGCGCATGGTGTTTGAGAGATGTGGGCGCGAGCGACCTAGCTTGGTTGCTAACTCTTCATGAGTACAGTTGAAATCGGTAAGCAGTTGAGCGTAAGCGGCTCCTTCTTCCAATGGATTTAATTGGCTTCGATGAATATTTTCAATTAGCGCCTCACGAAGTAATTCATTATCTGGGGTTTGTCTAATAATTACGGGAATTGTCTTTAAACCAACTGCTTTTGCGGCACGATAGCGACGTTCGCCCATAATTAATTCATAGCGTCCACCACTTACTTCACGCACTACCGGTGGTTGCAGAATGCCGATCTCTTTAATCGAAACCATTAATTCTTTTAAGGCAGCTTCATCAAAAACTGTACGTGGTTGTTTTGGATTAGGCGAAATTAAATCAATATCAATTTCGTTCTGTTGTCCAACTTCTTTTCCACCAACTGTTAAAGATGTTGGAATAAGTGCATCTAAATTTGTACCTAGGCCGCCACGTTTCGCCATTATTTCTTCTCCGCTATCTCTCTTGCCACTTGCATATAAGAAACTGCTCCAGGTGATACTGGGTCATAAGTCATAATGGTTTGGTTATAAGAAGGCGCTTCTGAAATTCGCACGGTTCTTGGAATGGGAATATTAATTAGTTCGTTTGGAAAATGTTGGCGTACGCTATCTGCAACATCATTTGCAAGTTTTGTTCGACTATCAAACATCGTCAAAATAATTGTTGATAGGTTTAAGTTGGGATTTAACCGCTTCTTAACTAGTGAGTAAGTTTCTAGTAATTGAGTTAGGCCTTCAAGAGCGTAGTACTCGCATTGAATCGGAATTAAAAGTTCTTTAGCTGCAGCAAATGCATTAATAGTTAACAAGCCCAGACTTGGTGGGCAATCAATAAATATGTAGTCGTACCCCGCGCCAGCTTCGATTTTAAACTTTAGTAAATCTTCAATTGCTTCTTTTAGCCGCATTTCGCGAGCAACCATTGGTACTAAATTAATTTCTGCTTGTGCTAAACCAGTATTCGATGGAATACATTCCAGGTGAGCAAAGCCAGCTACTTTCTGCACAACATCTTGAATTTGTGCAGAACCCATTAATATTTCAAAAACTCCAAGGCTCTCTTTATGTTCAACTCCAAGAGCGGTGCTGGCATTTCCTTGTGGATCTAGATCAATAACTAAAACTCGTAATCCACCCATAGCTAGGGCGGCGGCGATGTTTACAGTGCTGGTGGTCTTGCCTACCCCGCCTTTTTGATTGGCGACCACGAAAATGCGGGTATTTGCCGGGGCCGGCATTGGCTCTTTAAGTTTGCGGATTCCGATGACCGTTTTACTAACCCGCTCTGTTTCACGTGGAACACTCTCGTGTGAAAGACTGCTACGAGAATCAACAGTGCTCATGGGGGTAGTTAACTACCTTTGAGTTTACTTAGCCACCTTGACGATTCGACCAAGCTCGAGTCCTGGCAGGTTTACCTCAATTACCTCGGCATTCGGCACTGTTTTTGCTTCCTCTGCTGCTGATTCCCCCTTCACGGCAAGAAGTGCTCCACCTGGTTTGATCATGTGAGAGGTAATTTTCTTTAACTTTTCAAGCGGGGCGACGGCTCGAGCCGTTACATAATTGGCGCTCTTTTTTACATTCTCAGATTTTCCGCGTATTACCGCCACATTCTCGATTCCTAGAAGCGCCACTGCTTCCTCTAGGAAATCCACCCGGCGTTGAAGCGGTTCAATTAAGGTGATTTTTAGATCGGGTCTGGCTAGAGCGATTACTAAGCCGGGTAGGCCCGCACCGCTTCCAATATCAAATAAAAGAGATCCTTCTGGAATTAGCGTTGAAACTGGAAGGCAATTAAATATATGGCGATCCCAAATTCGCTCCCCTTCGCGCGGACCAATTAAGCCGCGCTCAATTCCTGGGCCGACCAGGAATTCGGCATACTTTTTGATCTCATTTTGACGGGTTGGGAAATAGAGCTCGATTAGCTCTGCTTGAGATGTTTCACGTGAAACTTCCATTGCTATTTTTAGGTGGTTTTTAGCTAGGGAAAATAACTACAAAGCGATCTGGGTCTTCACCCTCAGATTCGCTGCTTAAACCAAGGTCTTGAATCGTGTCATGGATGACTTTGCGCTCAAAAGCATTCATTGGCTCTAGGCGGATTTCTTCGCCTGAGGATTTTGCCTTTTCAGCCATTTTTTCCGCTAGTTTTTTAAGCTCAGATTTGCGGCCTGAGCGGAAACCCTCGATGTCGAGCATTAAACGACTGCGGTCACCGGTTGAAGTCTGCACAGCTAGGCGAGTTAACTCTTGTAGGGCGTCTAGTACTTCGCCACCGTTGCCAACTAGGTGATTGAGTTTTCCGCCAACAATTGCAACCGCAGCGCGGTCATTTTCTACATCAATATCAATATCACCATCAAGGTCGGCGATATCAAGTAAGCCCTCTAGGTAATCAGCGGCGATATCGCCCTCTTCTTCTAGTTTGGCAATAGTTTTTGGGCTCTTTTGACCTGGTTTTAGCGCCTTTTCGGTTGTCTCTTCCACAACTGTCTCTGTTTCACTCATAGCCAATATTTCCTGTCCTGTTTGTAGGTTTTTAATAGTATTTGCGGCTTTTGCCCTATTTACTTCTTCTTCTTTTTCTTTTTATTTGGTTGTTGGCGCTGGCCTTTAATTTCAGGATCGATTACCGATCCATCTGCAGCACCATCAATATTTTGGGTTGTTGGGTTTGGGTTTTTTAATGCACGCTTTTTTTGCAACTCTTCATAAGCAGGAGAGCCTGGTGTTGGGTTTCTTTTAATTACATAGAACTGTTGTCCCCAGGTCCAAAGGTTTGTTGTTGACCAATAAATCAAAACACCAATTGGAAAGTTAACACCGGAGACTGCGAAGATAATTGGGAATAAATACAACATGATTTTCTGCTGTTGCAACATCATATTGTTTGAGGAATCCATTTTCGGCATTCCTTTGACCATTAATTGACGCTGTGTTGTGAAAGTAGTCAATGACATAAATGCAATCAAAATTACTGTAACAATCTTTACGGTGCCACTAGTTGTGCCTAAGAAAGTTTGAGAGATTGGTGCGCCAAAGAATTTCGCTTGAGCCGCATTAACTACATCTTGTTGAGTTAAAACACCATGAGCTATCGGTGGATTTTTTCCAATTCCGTTTAAAACTGTAAAAAGCGCAAAGAAAATTGGGGCTTGAGCTAAAATTGGAAAACATGATGCAAGTGGATTCGTCTTATGCTCTTTGTAAAGCTTCATCATCTCTTCGGATTGCTTTTGACGATCATCTTTGTATTTCTTTTGAATCTCTTTTAGGTGCGGTTGTAACGCAGTAAGTGCGCGCTGGCTTTTAATTTGTTTAACGAAAAGCGGGATTAAAATAATTCGAATTAAAATAACTAAGCCAATAATTGCAACTGACCATGAAACACCGCTAGCTGCGCCGAAGATTGGTGAAAGCAGGCTATGGATTGTTTTAATAACCCAGGAAACCGCGATATATAAGGGGTTTAGGATGGTATTCATATATATAGCACCGGTGCTCTCTCGTGGGTTTTCTGCGTATTTGTCGGTACGCCTTTTACAAAATCAACTCCGCCGTTTGACCATGGGTTGCATCGCATAATGCGCCAAGCACCCATTGCGATTCCTTTAATTCCATGATTCGCAATTGCGATCTCGGTGTATGAAGAACAGGATGGGTAGTACTTACATCTTGGCCCCAATAATGGCGAAATGTATTTTTGGTAAAAATGAATTGGTGCGATTAATAAGCTTCTCAAGATTGCACCACATTCCTTTGGTCCGCTTTTTTCACTAGTTTTGAAATCAAATCAGTTGCTTCGGATTTCAAGTCTGCTGTGTTTGCAGCAGGTAATGCTCGGATTACGAAAAGTGAACCTTTAGGCAATGACGTAAAGTTGGCTGCGATTATGTGACGAATTTTGCGGGCCACGTTATGTCGCACAACTGAGTTTCCAACACTTTTATTAATAATTAATCCGCAACGGGCAGGTTGACTAGAGTTTGAGAGATGGAGGTATCCAACAAGGCTGTTAGTCGTTGAACGAAGTCCGCTTTTTGTTGCTTTAGCGAAATCTGCGCTGTTAGAAATACGAGCCGTTTTGGCCAGCATTAGAAAAATTAAACCTAAGTCTAAATTTCGTTAGCGATTAAGCCGAAAGACGTGTGCGTCCTTTTGCACGGCGTGCTGCTAAAACAGCGCGACCTGCACGTGTGGCCATACGGGCACGGAAACCGTGCTTCTTGGCGCGACGACGAACATTTGGTTGGAAGGTGCGCTTTGTCATGGGGACTCCTTGAAAATCTAACGGGGCTTTGCGTAGCTGCAAAGCATGCTCAGGTAAGGAGGTAACGGTACGGGTCTGGGGATAAATCGGTCAAACTGGCTTTTTGCCCCCACTAAACCTCCTGAGATTAAATTTTCTGTGGATAAGCAGTTGCATTTATTTCCAATAGCCTCTACTTTTCGCTTCTATCCACAGGTGCTGATAGGAATAAAGGGTAAACCTCTCCTTTAGACCCACAGGCTGTGGATAAACATGTGGATTCTTTTTGAAGGTTAAGCGACGGGTGGTTTAGACGGTGGAACTTGTAGATCTTGAGCTCACCGCCCTTTGGGGACGTGTAATCGATGCGGTCGCACTTGATGCTCCGCAGCATCGCGCGTTTTTAACTTTAACCAAGCCGCTTGGATTGTTGCCAGGTAACGGCGTCACAAATTTATTGGTTGCGGCCCCGAATGCTTTTGCAAAAGATGTTTTAGAAACCCGGCTTCGTTCCGTACTAGGTGAAGTTTTGTCACGTGAGTTAAACGAGCGAGCAAATATTGCAGTAACTATTGATGAAGCTCTTGAAGTAACAAGTAACCTGGCGGCACCTGAAGTTGAAATTGAGATAGCGACCCCAAAATCTGGAACTGGCCGTGAAGATAATTCAAATAATTCAACAACAACTAATAAAAGTTCTGAGCAATCACAACTAAACCCGCGTTATATTTTTGAAACTTTTGTGATTGGTTCTTCTAACCGATTCGCTCACGCCGCCGCCGTTGCTGTCGCTGAAGCGCCTGCAAAGGCGTACAACCCATTATTTATTTATGGTGAGTCAGGTTTAGGAAAAACTCACTTATTGCACGCTATTGGTGCCTACGCAAAAGAGCTATATGGCAATGTCCGCGTGCGTTATGTTTCCTCCGAAGAATTTACCAATGACTTTATTAATTCCATTCGTGATGACAAAGCTTCGGCTTTTCAGCGTCGTTACCGAGATTTAGATATCTTATTAGTTGATGACATTCAATTTTTAGAAAATAAAGAACGTACCCAGGAAGAGTTCTTCCATACTTTCAATACTTTGTACAACGCAAATAAGCAGATAGTTATTTCAAGTGATCGCCCACCAAAGCAGTTAACTACTCTTGAAGATCGTTTGCGAAGCCGGTTTGAATGGGGTTTGATCACTGATATTCAACCGCCGGAGATTGAAACTCGTATTGCGATTCTACGTAAGAAAGCTGCGCAAGATAAATTAAACGCACCTGATGATGTTTTGGAATATATCGCGAGCAAAATTTCTACCAACATTCGCGAGCTCGAAGGCGCTTTAATTCGTGTTACCGCTTTTGCTTCACTGAGCCGTCAAGGTGTTGATTTAGGTTTGGCTGAAATTGTTTTGAAAGATTTAATGCCAACTGATGCGGCACCGGAAATCACTGGCCAAGCGATCATGGCTCAAACAGCTGCTTATTTCAGTTTGACTCTTGAAGACCTTTGCGGAACGTCACGTTCTCGGGTTTTGGTTAACGCGCGTCAGATCGCGATGTATTTGTGTCGCGAGCTAACCGACTTGTCTTTACCTAAGATTGGCCAGATGTTTGGTGGCCGTGACCATACGACCGTTATGCACGCCGACCGAAAAATCCGTCAATTAATGGCCGAACGTCGCTCTATTTATAACCAAGTCACGGAGTTAACCAACCGAATCAAGCAACAGGCTCAAAAATAGGTATTTGTCTGATTTGAGGGGAATTACCCCCAGATTGTGTATAAGTTGTGGGTAACTGTGGAAAAGGAGGGGTTTTATGTGGGTAACTGTGAACCAAGCTGTTGAACTGTTCAAGCCTTCTTACAACAAATTTTTCTTTACCGTTTTTACCCACAGCTTTTCCCACAAGTTAAAAGGTTTAATTTCGCCTCTGACATGGGGTTATGGGGTTTTCCCACAAGTAACAGGTCTGGTTACTACTACTACATATAACTATATAAAAACACCTGTGCGGTTCCTGCTACTTAATTTTCCTTTTATTCAATTAATTAAAAATAAAAACTTGCAAAGTGTTACTACAGCAGGAAGGCTAACCAAATGAAATTCATCGTCGAGCAAAACGCGCTAGCAGATTGTGTTAATTGGGTTTCGCGCAGTTTGTCTACTCGCCCCATTAAAACCGAGTTGCTCGGAATAGTAATCGATGCGACAGGTGCAAACGTTGAGCTTTCTGGTTCAGATCTAGAAACCTCCAGCAAAGCTAACTTCGCCGCCCAAATTATCGAAGCTGGAAAAGTTTTAGTTCCTGGAAAGTTGTTAGTAGAAATCACAAGATCACTACCAAACAAGCCAATTACAATCACTTTAGATGGCACTAGAGTTTTAGTTACTTCTGGCAGCGCAAAATTTACTTTACCTACGCTTTCAATTAACGAGTACCCAAAATTGCCCGAGCTTCCAGAAAGCACTGGAGTAATAGCCAGCGATACTTTTGCGGCCGCAGTTGCCCAAGTAGCAATCGCTGCTGGGCGCGATGATTCATTGCCTACCCTTACTGGCGTGCATGTAGAAGTAAATGAAAATACCGTTACCTTGGCGGCCACAGACCGATACCGCTTAGCTGTTCGCGAAATGCAATGGCAACCATCAAAACCAGGTGTAGAAACCACTGCTTTACTGCGCGCGCGCACCTTAGCTGATGCCGCAAAATCACTAACAACCTCTAAAGAAGTTTCCCTATCTCTTGGTTCGGCTGCAAGTCACGACCGGTTGGCTGGATTTGCTGGCGAAAGTAAAACCATGACTTCACGCATGCTTGATGGAACTTTCCCGCCATACCGCCATTTATTACCGCAAGATATAACCACAACAGCAATTGTTGAAGTGGCACCACTTCTAGATTCAGTTCGCCGTGTAGCTCTAGTAACCGATAAAACAGTTCCGCTACGTTTGGAGTTTACTAACGGCTCACTATCACTCGAAGCTGGTGCTGGCGAAGAAGCTCAAGCAACCGAATCGATTGAAATTTCATTAACCGGTGAAGATATTTCTATCGCATTTAACCCAGTCTTCTTAGCTGACGGCTTAAACGCAGTTGGTACTCCGTACGTACAAATCTCATTCACTGGTTCAAACAAGCCAGCGATTTTAATGGGTCGCACCACACAAGATGGAGCAGCTATTGAAAACTATCGCTACTTGTTGATGCCAATGCGTTATGCCTCTTAAGTAAATCTTTTAAACGATAGATACTCAAAGTGCGCATCACAAAGTTAGCGCTTAAAGATTTTAGGTCATACCAAACCTTAGAATTAGATCTTCAACCTGGCGTTAATACATTTATCGGCGATAACGGAAGCGGTAAAACAAATATTGCTGAGTCATTAATTTATTTAAGTTTTTTATCTTCACACCGTGTTGCTAATAACCAACCTTTAATTTCACTTGGCGCAACCCAAGCAATTATTCGGGCTGAAATTGAACGAGACGACCGCACCTTACAAATAGATTTAGAAATAAATGTTAGTAAAGCGAACCGGGCGCGAATTAATCAAAACCCAACCCGGAGTCAACGAGAGATTTTGGGCGCGTGCCAAATAGTTTATTTCTCGCCTGAAGATTTAGATTTAGTTCGAGGTGACCCAGGAAACCGGCGGGATTTTCTAGACCGGTTATTAATAACCCGTAGCCCACGTTTAGCCGGGGTTATTGCTGATTACGAACGTGTTGTGAAACAACGCAATACCCTTCTTAAAACTAGATCCAATAGTGCCACCCTGCAACCATGGAGTGAGCAACTAATTAATCTCGGAGCTAATTTAACTGCTGAGCGAATCGCACTTGTCTCTGCACTCAATCCTTTTGTTGCCGAAAACTATCGCAATTTAAATGAAGTTAAACCAGCAAGCATTTCTTACAAATCTAGCTCTGAAGGTTTAAGTAGTGACGTTGCAAATAATGTTGCAGTCCTAACTAGCCGACTTGAAGAAGTTCAATATCAAGAGATTGAACGCGGCACAACATTAATCGGCCCACATCGAGATGACTTAACTTCAACCATCGGGGATTTCCCAGCAAAAGGTTATGCCAGCCATGGTGAATCTTGGTCGATGGCGATTTCGTTAAGAATTGGTTCTTTTAACTTATTAAAAAAAGAAGGTTCTGACCCCATTTTGATTTTAGATGATGTGTTTGCCGAATTAGACACTTCACGCAGACTGCAATTAGTTGCTGCTACAAAAATGGCAGAACAAACAATCATTACCGCAGCTGTCGAAAGCGATTTACCCGCCGACTTAAACAGCGCAAAGTTTTACGTTTCACCTGGCCAAGTAAAAGCAGGTAAATAAATTGTCGAAAAGGGACTTAGCTAAAGATTTATTTACCTCTTATAAAACTGGATTTATAAAGAAACCACGAGACGGTAGAAATAATCCAACCCGTGAAGTAAATCCAAACCCTACTGATCCACAATTAATTAGCGAGCTGTTAAAAAATTTAATTCAAGATCGCGAATGGCAAAGTGGTATCGCCGAAGGAAATCTTTTTGCTAATTGGGAAAATATTGTCGGTCCCGAAATAGCTGAGCACACTGAACCAATTGCAATTCTTGAAGGTGTTTTAACCATCAGAACTTCTTCAACTGCATGGGCAACCCAATTAAATTTAATGAGCAACGACGTTCTAGCCTCACTCCAAGCGAGTGCACCCGGGGCGCTAGTAGAAAGACTTTCAATAATTGGCCCGCAAGGCCCAAGTTGGAAGCGCGGCATACGAACTATTCGAGGCGCTCGGGGCCCGCGCGATACCTTCGGTTAAATCGCTAATAAAGGGTGATTTTCACCCGTTTCCAATAGGAACCCTAAATAGGTAGTTAAAGATCGCTTAAAACCTACCCACAGGGCGAATAACGGCTAGATCTGTATCTCTTTTACCACTAGGATTAAGGCTATTGGTGACGGGATTTATCCCTAGCCGCCCCTGAGGGCGATTTTGCCGCGAGGCAATTTAAGAATTTAAAAGGAGTTTTACCAGTGGTCGAAAAGTCGGGCAATTACGACGCCAGCGCGATCACCGTCCTTGAGGGGCTCGAGGCGGTCCGCAAGCGCCCCGGCATGTATATCGGCTCCACTGGCGAGCGCGGCCTACACCATCTGGTTTACGAGGTTGTAGATAACTCAGTAGATGAAGCTTTAGCTGGCGTTTGTACTGAAATCAACGTCACTTTAATGTCCGATGGCAGCGTAAAAGTAATTGATAACGGGCGCGGAATTCCAGTTGATATGCATCCAGTTGAAAAGAAACCAGCCCTGGAAGTTGTTTTAACCGTTCTGCACGCTGGTGGAAAATTCGGCGACGGTGGTTACTCGGTATCGGGTGGACTACACGGTGTTGGCATTTCAGTAGTAAATGCACTCAGCACAGATTTAGCAGTAACAGTTTTGCGCGATGGTTTTACTTGGAATCAATCTTATAAATTAGGAGTACCAACTGCGCCAGTTGCTAAAGGTGCCGCTGCAACAACAACCGGAACAACGGTTCAATTCTGGCCATCGGTTGAAATTTTTGACACTACTGATTTCTCATTTGAAGTTTTATCTACTCGTTTTCGTGAAATGGCATTTCTGAACCGCGGGTTAACCATTACTTTAACTGATGATCGTGCTGGCCATGTTGATGAAAAAGGCGAACAGTTACGCGTAGTTTATAAATTTGATGGCGGTATTGCCGACTTTGTTAAACATTTAAATACCACTCGCGGCGAAACACATAAATCAATTATATTTATTGAAAACGAAGATAAAAAAGCGCGCATGTCGTTAGAAATCGCGATGCAATGGAATGCTGGTTTCTCTGAATCTGTTTATACGTTTGCTAACACAATCAATACCCACGAAGGTGGTGCTCACGAAGAAGGTTTCCGCACTGCGCTCACTTCAATTGTAAATAAATTTGGTGAAGACCAAGGGTTTATTAAAAAGAAAGAAGATCGCCTAACTGGCGACGATGTGCGCGAAGGTTTAACTGCAATCGTTTCAATTAAATTGGCTGAGCCACAATTTGAAGGTCAAACAAAAACTAAACTCGGAAATACTGAAGCGAAATCATTTACCCAAAAGTGCGTAAATGAAGCTTTAACTGCTTGGTTTGAGCAAAATCCTGGCGAAGGTAAAGAGATTGTTCGCAAAAGTATTGACGCGGCAGCTGCACGTGTAGCTGCACGTAAAGCACGCGATTTATCGCGAAGTCGCAAAGGATTATTAGAAGGCCGCGGCATGCCGGGCAAGTTAGCTGATTGCCAATGGACTGATCCAGAAAAATGTGAGCTATATATTGTCGAAGGTGATTCAGCCGGCGGTTCAACTAAAGGTGGTCGTGATTCGCGCAACCAAGCAGTTCTACCTATCCGTGGAAAAATTCTAAATGTTGAGAAAGCACGTATTGATCGTGTGTTACAAAACAATGAAGTGCAAGCGCTAATTACCGCTCTTGGCACCGGTATTCATGATGATTTTGATGTTGCCAACTTGCGCTACCACAAAATTATTTTGATGGCCGATGCCGATGTCGATGGTCAACATATTCGCACACTTCTATTAACCCTTCTTTTCCGTTTTATGAAACCGCTTATCGAAGGCGGCTTTGTTTATTTAGCCCAACCACCACTTTATAAATTAAAGTGGGGAGGCAAGGAACCAGTTCAATATGCATTCTCTGATCGTGAGCGCGATGGCATGATCAAAATAGGCATTGATGCCGGCAAACGTCTGCCAAAAGAAGACGGCATTCAGCGCTTCAAAGGTTTAGGTGAAATGCCAGCGAAAGAACTTTGGGATACCACTATGGATCCAGAGCATCGCGTGCTAATTAAAGTAACTCTTGATGATGCAGCAGCGGCCGATGATTTGTTCTCAGTATTAATGGGCGAAGATGTCGAACCACGGCGCTCATTTATTCAACGTAACGCTAAAGACGTCAGATTTTTGGATATTTAAATGGATGAAATAAGAAAAGATTACGATCGCCAAGAAACTGTCGACTTACAGGTTGAGATGGCGCGGTCTTATTTAGATTACGCAATGTCGGTAATTGTTGGTCGCGCCCTGCCAGATATCCGCGATGGTCTAAAACCAGTTCATCGCCGCGTTCTGTACGCAATGTACGACGCTGGTTATCGCCCAGATAAGGGCTATTACAAGTCTTCTCGTATCGTCGGTGACGTAATGGGTAATTACCACCCGCACGGTGACACCGCTATTTACGACGCCGTAGTTCGGTTAGCTCAACATTGGTCACTTCGTTACCCATTAGTCGATGGCAATGGAAACTTTGGTTCTCCAGGTAACGATCCGGCGGCTGCAATGCGTTACACCGAAGCTCGTCTTTCACATATCGCCATGGAAATGATGCGTGATATCGATGAAGATACTGTTGATTTTTCGCCTAACTATGATGGCCGTTCGCAAGAGCCAAATGTTTTACCTTCACGTTTTCCAAACTTATTGGTTAACGGTAGCGCTGGCATCGCAGTTGGTATGGCGACCAATATTCCGCCGCATAACTTGCGTGAAATTGGCGAGGGTGTGGCTTGGGCGCTTGCTCACCCAGAAGCAAAATCTGACGAACTACTAGAACAATTAATGAAAATTGTTAAAGGCCCAGATTTTCCAACTAAAGCTCTGATTGTTGGCCGGACCGGAATCGAATCTGCATATCGCACTGGCCGTGGCTCAATTACTATGCGAGCAGTCGTTCAAGTCGAAGAAATTAATAAACGCACTTGTTTAGTTGTAACTGAACTGCCTTACCAGGTTAACCCAGACAACCTAGCTTTAAAAATCGCTGAGCTAGTTAAAGATGGAAAAATTAAAGGCATTGCTGATGTACGCGATGAAGGCAACGAGCGTCTTGGTCAACGATTAGTAATCGTGCTACAAAATAGTGCGATCCCAAAAGTTGTTTTAAATAATCTTTATAAGCAGACTCAATTACAAGATACTTTTGGCGCCAACATGTTGGCTCTCGTTGATGGCGTACCACGCACACTTCGACTTGATGAATTCATTAAGTACTACATTGACCACCAAGTAGAAGTTATTGTTCGCCGCACCAAATATCGTTTAGTTGAAAAAGAGCGTCGCGCACATATCTTGCAAGGCTACTTAAAAGCCCTTGATGCACTTGACACAGTAATTGCGCTGATCCGTGCTTCAACTACCCCCGAAGAAGCCCGCACTGGCTTAATGAAGCTACTTGATGTCGATGAGATTCAAGCTAATGCAATTCTTGATATGCAGTTGCGCCGCATCGCCGCCCTCGAACGCCAAAAAATCAACGACGAATACGACACCTTGATGGCTGAAATAATTGAGCTAAATGCAATTTTGATTAGCCCAGAAAAACAGCGTGAAATAATCGCAACCGAGCTAGCTGAACTAGTAACTAAATATGGTGATGATCGCCGTTCCCAAATTGTGGCCAGCGAAGGTGACTTCTCAGCCGAAGATTTAATTCCAGATCAAGATGTAGTTGTAACAATTACTCGTGGCGGTTATGCCAAGCGCACCATGGCTGATCTATATCGCTCACAACGTCGCGGTGGTCGCGGTGTTAAAGGCGCATCACTCAAACAAGACGATGTGGTTGATCATTTCTTTGTTGCCTCTACTCATGATTGGTTGTTGTTCTTTACTAATCAAGGTCGGGTGTACCGAGCCAAAGTTCACGAACTACCTGATGCTGGTCGCGATGCCCGCGGTCAACATGTTGCTAACTTGTTGGCATTTAAACCAGAAGAAACTATTGCCCAAGTTCTTTCAATCAAGAATTACCTTGCTGCACCTCACTTGGTACTGGCAACTAAAGCAGGGTTAATCAAAAAGAGTGCACTAGTTGAATATGACTCGCCACGAGCCGGCGGCTTAATTGCGATTGCGCTAAAGGGCGACGATGAAGTTGTTAGTGCAGCTTTAGTTGATGCCGGTGATGAATTATTACTAGTTTCCAAGAAAGCCATGTCAGTGCGGTTTGCGGTAGACGATGAATCACTTCGTCCAATGGGTCGTTCAACCAGTGGTGTAATCGGAATGAAGTTCCGCGCAGATGATGAACTATTAACAATGGCGCGCATTACCGCTCAACATGTTGGTGACACATTTGTATTCACTGCAACCGATGGTGGTTACGGCAAGAAAACTCCACTCGATGAATATCGCTTACAAGGTCGTGGTGGCATTGGTATAAAAGCTGCCAAGATTGATGAAAATTCCCGCGGCTCACTCGTAAGTGCACTAGTTATTCGAAACGAAGATGAAATTTTGGCCATCACATCAGGTGGCACTGTTATGCGCACTCCAGCGGCTGAAGTTCGCCAAACCGGCCGCGATTCAATGGGGGTTCGCCTAGTAAACCTCGACGAGGGAGCCCAACTCTTATCAGTAACTTGTAACCCCGAAGTATCAGGGGCGACATCGATGGAAGAACCTGCTTAGATACGCTCGAGTTTTGGTTAAGTAGCGACTTCGGGGTAACCTTTGGCGCTTACCGCAGATAAATCCATTATTTGCGGGCCTATAGCTCAGCCTGGTTAGAGCGCTTCCCTGATAAGGAAGAGGTCGATGGTTCGAGTCCATCTAGGCCCACCCCCCGCTCAACACGGGGACCTAGCTCAATTGGTAGAGCACCGCCTTTGCAAGGCGGGGGTTAGGGGTTCGATTCCCCTGGTCTCCACTCAAGTAATACTTTTCGTACCCCATTTATAAAACGTAAAGGAAAATAAAATGACTACAGCTACATTGCACACAACTATGGGCGACATCGTTGTTGAACTTTTTCCTGATCACGCACCAAAAACAGTTGCTAACTTTGTAGAACTCGCAACTGGTGCACGTGAATGGGTTGATCCACGCACTGGCGAAAAATCAACTGCCAATCTTTACGACGGCACAGTTTTTCACCGCGTTATTGATGGCTTCATGATTCAAGGTGGCGACCCACTTGGTCAAGGAACTGGCGGCCCAGGTTACAAATTTGCTGATGAATTCCACGGCGAACTAACTTTCGATCGCCCCTACATTCTTGCAATGGCAAACTCTGGCCCAGGTACTAATGGCTCACAATTCTTCATCACTGTTGCACCAACAACTTGGTTAAACCGTAAGCACAGCATCTTTGGTGAAGTTAAAGATGCAGCTAGCCAAGCGGTTGTAGATGCGATCGGTACTACAAAAACTGGTGCGCAAGATCGCCCAGTAACCCCCATCAAAATTAATTCAATTACTGTCGCTTAGTAATTTAGAACAGTTTTTGAAAACCAACGAGTTAAATAACTAGCGTGTTAAATAAACGCACCGCAACAAATGCGTTAATTACAATTATCTGCGCAGCTTATTTGATTCAACAATTGGTTCCAGATTTGCAACTTCAATTACTTCTGCCTGGCCGAGATTATTTGCAATACAGTAACGAGTGGTATCGATTGATCACGGTTGCACTAACTCATGGTGGATTAATGCATCTAGGTTTCAATATGTATTCCCTTTACATCTTAGGAACCCCGATTGAATATGCTTTTGGCAAAAATAAATTCTTAATAATCTTTACAGTCTCGCTTTTAACTGGCTCGCTAGCTTCGGTATTTTTAAATACCTCTAATCACGCATCGGTTGGCGCGTCAGGTGCGATCTTTGGCTTATTTGGAGCGTTCTTAATTGTCGGAAAAACAATCGGAGCCAATGTTCGCGAAATAGCCATAATTATTGGCTTGAACTTTGTCCTTGGATTTATCTTGGGTGGTGTCGATTGGCGGGCACACCTGGGCGGTTTAGTTGGCGGAGCTTTAGCCGCACAACTGCTTCTTGTTCGCCGTCGGTAATCGTCGACCTAATTACATGGCTGTAATTCTCCACATCTGTGGAGATCTTTGTGGATAACCCTTAGAAGAAGCGCTCTAAATCTCTAGTTTTAATTAACTAGCGCCATTTGGTGGCTAGCGAGAAGCCAAAAGCGATAAACGAGAAGCCAACCAACATGTTCCAGGCGCCAATATTAGGAATTGGGTAGCGAGTTTGGCTGACATAGAAAGTCACGATCCAGAAGAGGCCTACCAAAAACGAGCCAACCATGGTTGGCGCTAGCCATTTTGGACTTTCAAGCGGCCCATGAGGAGCGTGGTCAACGACTTCTTGAACATGAGCGTGCTGCTCTTGAACTTTCTTACGCAATTTGGACTTAGGCATGTCGCCAAGGGTAACAGGGCAGGGCAAAATATCAACCGCGCCTGCGGGCTGAGTAGGCCAGAATTGCCCCATGTCCGCCACCGAAGTCACCAAAGTTTTAGTCGTAGATAACTATGACTCATTTGTTTTTAACTTGGTGCAGTACTTAGGTCAACTTGGCGCCGAAACCACAGTTGTAAGAAATGATGAAATTTCAGTTGAGGCAGCTAACGATTATGACGGAGTACTAATTTCACCTGGACCAGGAACACCAGAGTCCGCTGGCATAAGTATTGCAATGATTAAATTCTGTGCTGAGCAAAAAATTCCGTTATTCGGAGTTTGTTTAGGACATCAAGCAATCGGAGTTGCATTTGGTGCAACCGTTTCACGAGCACCTGAATTAATGCATGGAAAAACTTCCGAGATAATTCACAATAACGAAGGCGTTTTTGCGAACTTACCTTCACCATTTACCGCAACTCGTTATCACTCATTAGCAATTGAACGAGCAACAGTTCCTGAAGAATTACAAATTACTGGTGAAACTGAAGGTGGCATCGTGATGTCTGTAAGACACAAATCGCTTCCGATTGAAGGCGTACAGTTTCATCCGGAGTCTGTTTTAACTGAACACGGTCATGCGATGTTAGCTAACTGGTTAACTGAATGCGGTGACAGAAATGCACAAGCTAAAGCAGTTGGTTTATCACCAGTGATTGGTACTCGCGGCTAAGGTGCTTTATTAATTGTAATTGTTACTGATTCACCAATCGTGCGCGTCGCACCAGCTTCTGGGAATTGTCGAATTACTACCCCATTCGGCTGAGCAGGATCGTAATCATTGAATTCCTTAATTAAGAAATTCGAATTAATTAAGATTGCACGAGCTTGAATTGCTTCAACCCCAATTAAATTAGGAATTTCAACTTGTCCGTTTGCGATGGTTAGAACCACGCCCGTACCTGCAGTAACAGTTGAACCCATTTCAGGAGTTACTGCCAAAACTGTTCCTTGTGGTTTATCCGATGGTGACACTTCGGTGCGAGCAACAACTAGACCAACGGATGTAAGTATTGCGCGCGCATCTCCTAAAGATAAGCCAACTAAACCATCGGGTACCAACGCATCTCCTGGGCCATCAGAGATAGTTATTACTACCGCCGAACCCTTCTTGGCTTGCGCAGAAGCGACCGGCACTTGATTAGAAACTCGACTTACCGGAATTTTAGGATCGTGGGCGTGCTGCACGGTCACGACATAATCGCCAAGCTGAGCTTTTGCTTCAGTTTCAGTTAACCCAATTACATTAGGTACTGAGTTAGAAGGCCCACTCGTGGTTCCGGTATTAGATAAATTTAAACTAAACACTGAAGCCCCGCTAATAATTAACAAACCAATCAAGCTAATTACTAAAGTTTTGCGAGTAATCGGCTTGCGAGCAATTTTTGCTTTAACAACTTGACCACTATGAATTCTGAATAAATCATCGAGCATTAATCCTGCGCTTTGGTAACGATCAATCGGACGCTTAGCCAATGCAACCGAGAGCATTACATCGATACCTTCAGGTAATCCGGGCAATACCAAACTAGGTAATGGAAATTCACCAGATACATGTTGGTATGCAATTGATACAGGTGTATCACCAGTAAAAGGTGGTTGGCCAGTCATAACTTCATACAACAGGCAACCAGTTGAATAAATATCACTTCGAGCATCTGCAACTTCACCAACAGCTTGTTCAGGTGAAAGATATTGAGCAGTTCCGACTACGTTCCAAGTATTAGTAAGAGTCGCCGCTAAATCATCGAGTGCGCGTGCGATACCAAAATCCATAACCTTGACATCACCTTTATCGGTGATCATGACGTTTGCTGGCTTGATATCTCGGTGCACAATTCCGCGTTCATGCGAATAATCAAGCGCGGCCAATATCCCTTCGCCAATTTCTAAAGCTCGGTCAAGCGGCAAACGTTCGCCGGCGCGAATGATCTCGCGCAGAGTTTTTCCAGAAACTAGCTCCATCACAATATAAGGAGCAGGGTCTTCGCCAGAGTCATAAACCGCAACAATGCCTGGATGGTTTAGTCCAGCAGCAGCCAGTGCCTCTTTACGGAATCTAGTTACAAAAGTTGGGTCTTTCGCCAAATCAGAACGCAGAATTTTCACCGCAACTTTTCGCGATAAGCGTTCGTCCTTAGCTTCGAAAACATCAGCCATTCCACCAGTGCCGATCATGTCACCAAGTCGGTAGCGACCGCCTAATAGTTGGTTCATTTGCTAGCCCCGTGCAACTGAGTTTCAACAGTTAAATCTGTGGCGATATCAGCGACAATAACGGTCACGTTATCGGGTGCATCATTTACATAGGTGGCATCAACTAAAGCAGCAACCGCGTCTTCACGCTTATTTTTCTTCAATAACGACTTAATTTCTTTATTAGAAAGCACACTGCTTAGCCCGTCACTACAAAGTAGGTAGCGATCACCAGCTTTGCGTTCATAAACCACTAATACCGGGTCAAGATTTCCGGAGCCCATCAAAACTTGAGTAAGTAAAGAACGTTGCGGATGGTCATTCGCTTCGGCAATTGTTAACTTTCCTTGATCAATTAACTCTTGAAGCACAGTGTGATCAAGACTTAATTGTTCTAGTTCACCATCGCGCAAACGATATGCTCGAGAATCACCAATATGCATAAGTGCAATGCGATCTTCATGCAGCAATAAAGCAGTCAAAGTGGTTCCCATTCCACGAAGTTCCGGTTCTTCATTAGCGACGCGGGCTATTTCCAAATCAATATCTACCATTGCTTGCGCAAGCAAGTCTTCAATCGAGTCAGCATCAATATGAATACTCTGCGAAATTGGGATTAACTTTGTTAACTCTTTAATTGCAATTGCAGACGCTACCTCGCCCCCAGCGTGTCCACCCATTCCGTCGGCTACAGCGATTAAGTTTGCAGATGTGATTGCAGAATCTTCATTTCCAGATCGACGCAGACCAAGTGCAGCGAGTGCGAATACCGGTTGGCTCATATCGCTCATATCGCTCATATCACTCACACCCCATAGCCTAATGGCGATAGGCAACTGATCAATGCCTAGACCACTCATTTACGCACATCGTGGATCTTCTGCGGATCATCCAGAAAATACTCGTGCCGCATTTATGGCAGCAATCAAAGATGGTGCCGATGGTTTTGAATGCGACTTAAGACTGACGAAAGATGGTCAGGTAATTATTTGGCACGACTCAAACATGTTTCGGATGGCAAACCATAAAGCGGTAGTGGCGCAAACCGAATACTTAGAGCTGAAAGAGATCTATCCAAATTTGATGTTATTAACTGAATTATTAGATATTGCAAAAGAACACAAAAAAGCGCTGGCACTAGAGACAAAGCACCCAGTACCAAGTGGCAACGAAGTAGAAAATAAGATTTTAGAACTTATTAAGCCTTATAAAGATTTAGATATGGCGTTACTTAGTTTTAGCTGGTTAGCAATTGAAAAAGTTGATCGATCAGATACCCAGATAGAAACTGTCGCTCTAGTAAATGCGCTCAACGCTCCCATCATGAATAGATTTTCATCGGCTAAATCATTTGCACCCAGTATTGAGGAAATTCGGAAAAATCCAGAATTAGTGGCTAAATACCAAAGTGAAGGTAAACGGGTTTTTATTTGGACGGTAAATGAAGTAAATGATCTAAAACTTTGTGCCCAACTAGGTGTCGACGTAGTGATTACAGATATGCCGGCGCGAGCAGTAAGCGAGCTCGGGTATCCTTAACCAGTGAGTACATACGCCTATCTTGGTCCAGCAGCGACTTTTACCGAGGCGGCGCTAAAGAAAATAACTGGCCCGAATGATCAACTAATTCCGTACGCCAATGTCACTGCAGCTTTAAATGCAGTGCGCAAAAATGACGCCGAATTTGCATTAGTACCTATTGAGAATTCAGTCGAAGGTGTTGTTGCCCGCACGCTAGACGAATTAGCAACCGGTGAACCTTTATTAATCGCCGGTGAAGTTACTTTGCCAGTCTCTTTTGCATTCATGGTTAGACCTGGAACCAAAGAAATAAAAAGAATTGCCACCCACCCACATGCCGAAGCGCAATGTCGTACTTATGTCGCCACTAATTATCCGCATGCCGAAGTAGTGGCCACTAATTCAACTGCTGCAGCAGCAGAAGCGCTTAATCGTGGCGAGTTTGATGCCGCAATTGCTGCAGCTGTTGCGGCTGATCGCTACGGTTTAGAAATATTGGCTGAAAACATTGGCGATAACACTGAAGCGGTAACTCGTTTCGTCTTAGTCTCCAAAGCCGGTGAACTCACTAAGCCAACAGGGCGTGACCGTACTTCGATGGCGATTTTCATTGGCACCGACCATGCTGGTGCGTTATTAGAAATCTTGACTGAATTTGCCACCCGTAACGTCAACTTAACTTTCATTCAAAGCCGCCCAACGGGTAAAGAGTTGGGCGATTACCACTTTATTGTCGATGCCGAAGGGCATATCAGCGACGCTAATGTTGGCCAAGCAGTCACTCGCTTACGCGAGATCTGCGAGGAAATAAGATTCTTAGGTTCATACCCGCGAGAGGAAAGTAAATGATTGATATCAAATTACTACGCGAGAACCCCGACTTAATCCGCGCCTCTCAAATCGGTCGTGGCGAAGATGCTGGCATTGTTGATCAAGTATTAGCTCTTGATGAAAAACGCCGTGCTGCAATTAATGAATTCGAAGCGTTACGCGCAGAACAGAACACACTTTCTAAAGCAGTAGGTAGCGCTAAAGGCGATGAGAAAGCTTCCCTACTTGAAAATGCGAAAGATTTAGCGAGCAAAGTTAAAGCAGCTGATAGCAAGCGTGCCCAAATAGAGGCTCAAGCTAATGCTGAATCGCTAAAACTCTCGAATTTACTTGACCCTGCTGCTCCAATTGGCGGCGAAGCAGATTTTGTAATTATCGAACACGTTGGCACCCCGCGTGAATTTGCCGAATTCGAACCAAAGGATCACGTTGAACTAGGCAAACTACTTGGCGCAATTGATACCGAACGTGGTGCAAAAGTTTCTGGTTCTCGCTCTTATTACTTAACTGGCGTAGGCGCATTACTTGAATTCGCTCTTGTTAACTATGCAATTAGTAGTGCTGTCAAAGCTGGATTTACACCAGTGATTCCACCAGTACTTGTTAATCCGGCAGCAATGGAAGGTACTGGATTTTTAGGACAAGCAGCAGAAAATGTTTATCACTTAGAAAAAGATGGCCAGTATTTAGTTGGCACTAGCGAAGTTCCACTCGCAGCGTTTCACATGGATGAAATTTTGCCAGCCGATAAATTACCGATGCGATATGCCGGATACAGCACTTGTTTTCGTCGCGAAGCTGGAACTTATGGCAAAGACACTCGGGGAATTATTCGAGTTCACCAATTTGATAAAGTTGAAATGTTTAGTTTCTGTCATCCTGATCAAGCTGTTGCTGAACATCAACGCTTATTGCAATGGGAGAAAGACTTCCTCAACGCAATGCAAATCCCATACCGAGTAATTGATGTCGCATCGGGAGATCTTGGTTCAAGTGCAACCCGCAAATTTGATATCGAAGCCTGGATTCCAACCCAGCAGGCATATCGCGAAGTAACTAGTACCTCTAATTGCACCGAGTTCCAAGCGCGCCGGTTAAATATTCGCTTTAAAGAAGGCGATAAAACTTCAGCTGTTGCAACGCTAAATGGCACCTTAGTTGCAATTCCGCGCATGATTGTGGCAATTCTAGAAAATCACCAAAATTCCGACGGAACCGTAAATGTTCCAGCGGCGCTTCAACCTTTCCTAGGCATGACTCGATTCGAGTTAGTGTGACCGGTAAACGCCCTAAGTTAATCGCTAGTGATCTAGATGGAACCGTCGTAGCGCATTACGGCGAAATTTCACAACGCACTATCGATGCCTTTCGTCGAGCCCACGCAATGGGAATCGAAATTTTCTTTGTAACCGGGCGTCCACCACGTTGGATGCCCGAAATCAAAGCAGCTTTTGGAATTGGAAAAGCAATTTGCGGCAATGGCGCAATGCTCTATGACTTACATAATGAAAAAGTTTTAGAAGAATGGTTGATGCCAGTTGATGCTCAACTCGAAGCAGTTAAACGATTGCGCGCCGCTATCCCCCAAGTAAGTTTTGCGGTTGAATCACATAATTATTTCCATCGCGAAAAGAAATATATTCCTCGTTGGGATGTCGGGTTAGATAATGTAGGTGTCGAAGCAATTGAAGAAATCATGAATGCGCCTGCCCTCAAACTACTAGCGCGTTGTTCGGAACAAGAACTTTCATCAGATGAAATGTTAGAAATTGCCCTTAAAGAATTATCAGAAATAGTTACTGTGACGCATTCAAACCCACATGATTCGTTATTAGAAATATCTGCGATTGGTGTTTCAAAAGGTGCCACCTTGGCCAAAATGGCAGCGCGCTTAAATATTGACGCAGCTGATTGTGTTTCTTTTGGTGATAACCCAAATGATTTCTCAATGTTGCAGTGGTGTGGTCGCTCATATGCAATGGCAGATGGCCACCCAGATGGGCCAAAACACGCAAAATCAGTTGCGCTGCCACATACCGATGATGGTGTTGCGATTGTGATTGAAGAGTTACTCAATCTGCCCGCTTAACTTCAAGTAATTTTTACTCAATTTTAGATAAGAGCGATCCTCAGGTAGATTACGCCGCGGAGGGCTCGCATAGCGGCCGAGTGCACCGGTCTTGAAAACCGGCAGGTGAAAGCCTCGAGGGTTCAAATCCCTCGCCCTCCGCCAGTTTTATTTTCTGCCTATTTCCAGCATGCTTTCTTGTGGCTGATTTCATAGCTCTCAATCAAGAATCCGCCTAGCGCTCAGAATCCCTTGAGAGGACACTTCGCCTTAGAGATTTATAAGAAGTAACTAAGGGAGTCGTGAACTATGTCGGGAGTTTTTTCACCGGGCCGCGCCAAGATCAAAGAGCGCACCCTTCGCACCGATAAATGGTGGATTGAACCAGCAATAACTTTCGGAGTTCTATTTTCCTTCATAATCTATGCGACTTTCCGCGCATTCGAAGGTGCCAACTACTACAAAGACCACCTGATTTCACCTTTCTATTCACCTTGCTTGTCGCAAGCATGTACACCAGAAGCAACCATCTTTGGGTTTACACCAGTTAGCGCTGAAATATTTAACTTCGCACTTTCACCTGCTTTAATTATTTTGATTTTCCCACTTGGTTTCCGTATGACTTGTTATTACTACCGCAAGGCTTACTACCGTTCATTCTGGTTATCACCACCAGCTTGCGCAGTTGCTGAACCGCACACTAAATACACTGGCGAAACTCGCGCACCACTCATCTTGCAGAACGCACACCGTTGGTTCTTCTATGCCGGTTTAGTGTTCAACGTTTTCCTTACCTACGACGCAATTATTTCGCTAAAAAACGTTGAAGGGCAGTGGGGACATTTAAGTGTTGGATCAGTAGTTCTTATTCTTAGTTCAACTCTTTTGTGGTTTTACTCATTGTCTTGCCACACTTGCCGCCACACTATTGGTGGTCGTTTAAAGAATTTCTCAGCGCACCCATTGCGTTACAAGCTCTGGACTCGAGTTTCAATTCTTAATCACTACCATCAACAATTTGCATGGTATTCATTAGGAGCGGTTGCTTTCGCTGATATTTATGTTCGCCAAGTTGCAACTGGCGCCTGGACCAATTTCTACTTCTTCTAAAAGGGGCACTAGTAAATGACAAATATGGAACGTCATAAATACGACGTACTAATTATCGGCGCTGGTGGCGCTGGTTTACGTGCTGCCGTTGAAGCTCGCGAAGCAGGCTTACGCGTAGCAATCATCTGTAAATCACTATTCGGCAAAGCTCACACCGTTATGGCCGAAGGTGGCGCAGCTGCCTCAATGGGTAACGTCAACGACAAAGACAGCTGGATGGTTCACTTTCGTGACACTATGCGTGGTGGCAAATTCTTAAATCATTACCGTATGGCTGAACTACATGCCAAAGAATCACCAGATCGTATTTGGGAGCTAGAAACATGGGGCGCTCTATTTGATCGCACCAAAGAAGGAAAGATTTCGCAACGTAACTTTGGTGGACATGAATATCCACGCTTAGCTCACGTAGGTGACCGCACTGGTTTGGAATTAATTCGCACAATGCAGCAACGCATTGTTGCACTACAACAAAAAGATGGTCGCGAAACTGGCGATATGGAAAGCCATATTAAAGTTTTCGCCGAATTAACCATCACTGACATTCTTAAAGAGAATGGCAAAATCTCTGGCGCCTATGGTTACTGGCGCGAAAGTGGAAGCGAAGTTTTATTTGAAGCGCCTGCAGTTGTTATTGCAACTGGCGGTGTTGGAAAAACTTTCAAAATTACTTCAAACTCTTGGGAAGGCACTGGCGATGGCCACGCTCTTGCACTAAAAGCTGGCGCCAATTTAGTTGATATGGAATTCTTGCAATTCCACCCAACTGGAATGGTATGGCCACCATCGGTTCGCGGAATTTTAGTTACCGAATCTGTTCGCGGAGAAGGTGGCGTTTTAACTAACAACGTGGGCGAGCGCTTTATGTTTAAGTACATTCCAGATGTATTCAAAGATAAGTACGCAGATAATGAAGCCGAAGCCGATCGTTGGTATCTAGATCAAGATAACAACCGTCGCCCACCAGAGTTATTGCCTCGTGATGAAGTCGCGCGCGCAATTAATACTGAAGTTAAGTCTGGTCGTGGCACCGAGCATGGTGGCGTATTCCTCGATGTATCAAAGCGAATTCCAGCTGATGTGATTAAAAAGCGTTTGCCATCTATGTGGCACCAGTTCTATGAGCTAGCTGGCGTAGACATCACGAAAGAAGCCATGGAAGTTGGCCCAACTTGTCACTATGTAATGGGTGGCGTTGAAGTAGAGCCAGATAACGCAGCAGCAGTTGGCGTTCCTGGCTTATTTGCCGCTGGTGAAGTTGCTGGTGGAATGCATGGTTCAAACCGTCTTGGTGGAAATTCACTTTCCGATCTTTTGGTATTTGGTCGACGTGCTGGAATGGGCGCGATTGAATATGTGAAGAACAACGGCGATAACCCAGTTAGTGATGCCTCAATAAAAGCTGCTGCAGCTCGAATTGAAGCGCCATTCTCACGTGAAGGTGGCGAGAACTCGTATTCACTACACGCCGAATTGCAAGAAGTCACTCACAACTTAGTTGGCATCATTCGTACAGGCAAAGAAGTTGAAGAAGCTATTGAAAAAATCGCTGATATCCGCAAACGCAGCGCCAATGTTTCAGTTGCCGGCGGACGTAAGTTCAACCCTGGTTTCCACTTAGCTTTCGACTTAGACAACATGTTGTTAGTTGCCGAAAGCACTGCCAAGTCAGCACTACGTCGCGAAGAATCACGTGGCGGACATACACGTGATGATTTCCCTGGCATGGATACAACTTGGCGTCAGGTCAACAACATCTCATCATTTGATGGCAAGCAAGTAAATGTAAAATCACAACCACTGCCACCAATGCCCAAAGAGTTATTCGACCTCTTTGATATTCACGAACTCGAGAAATACATGACACCCGAAGAAATTGCGAAAGGCGGTTCCAACTAATGACTCGCAAACTGAATCTTCGAATTTGGCGCGGCGATGCCACTGACGGCGCACTACAAGATGTTGTCGTAGAGGCTAATGAGGGTGAAGTAGTTCTCGATGTAATTCACCGCGTGCAAGCAACCCAAATGGGTGACTTAGCTGTTCGCTGGAATTGCAAAGCTGGTAAATGTGGATCTTGTTCAATGGAAATTAACGGTAAGCCACGTCTTGCTTGTATGACCCAAGTTGCTTCATATGGCGATGACGAAACTATTACCGTTACTCCACTTCGTGCTTTCCCAGTGATTAAGGACCTCGTAACTGATGTGTCATTTAATTACCGCAAAGCTATGGAAATACCTGCTTATGAGCACCCTAAGGATCTTGCCCCAGGCGATGCCCGTATGGAACAAATCGATGTAGAGCGCTCACAAGAGTTCCGTAAATGCATCGAATGTTTCCTTTGCCAAGATACTTGCCACGTAATTCGCGATCACGAAGAGAACAAGAAGTCTTTTGCCGGACCTCGCTTCTTTATTCGGATCGCTGAATTAGATATGCACCCACTTGATATGTTGAAGAATCGCAAGCGCACTGCTCAAGAAGAGCACGGCCTTGGAATGTGTAACATTACAAAGTGCTGTACTGAAGTTTGCCCAGAACACATCAAGATCACCGACAACGCAATTATTCCGATGAAGGAACGCGTTGTAGATATTAAGTACGATCCAGCCCGTATGTTCGCTGGTCTACTAAAGCGAGAAAAGCGCAGCTAATGAATTTGCTGATCCGGTGGGGCGCACTAGCTGCATCTTTCTGGGTTGCAACTGCGCTAATACCCGGCATTGATGTCAAAGGTGGGTTTACTACCTATCTTTGGGTTGCGCTCCTATTTGGATTGATCAATTCAATTCTCGGCGGTTTGATTAAATTGCTGACACTGCCGGCTGTGATTTTAACTTTCGGATTATTCTTAATTGTGGTCAACGCTTCGATGTTATTACTGACCGCCGAATGGAGCGATAAGTTAGATGTAAATGGTTTCTGGCCAGCAGTTCTTGCCTCATTGGTAATTAGCGTGATGACTCGAGTTCTTGGTGGAATCTCCAAGAAAGCGATTTCGAACTGAAATCGTTACTGCTCGTCTCCATCGGTGGAGTTGCTGGAACACTAGTTAGATTCGCACTTGGTTTAGCAATTGAAAATGATCGCAATGGAACCCTGGCTGCCAATCTAATTGGTGTAACTCTCGCTGCTGCGCTCTTAGTTCTGATGGAGCGACGCGGAATCACTGAATTGCGTCATCTACTTTTGCCTGGTTTTTGCGCAGGGCTAACTACATTCTCGGCAGTAACTGCTCAATCCCTTGAGCCTAAAGCTGGTGGCTTTTTCTTCTTGGCCGAGAATGTAATTTTGAGCCTAGTCATTGTGGCCATTGTCTTACCGCTTGCTCGAAAAGTAATCCAGGTTCGTTAATGAGAACTCTTTATGTAGTTTTAGGGGCAGCTATTGGTGCTCCTGCGCGCTTTGCAATCGATCAATACATTCGCCGATTCACAACTCGGCCATACGGAATATTCCTGGTCAATGTATTGGGCTCATTTTTACTCGGTTACACCTTTAATAGCACTACCCACACCCACGATTTAATCGCAATAGGTTTTGCCGGTGCTTTCACAACTTGGTCAACTTTTATGCTGGATATTTACTTAGCTTTTGAACTCAAGCGCAAGCCTGAGGCATTAATCAACCTGGCTGTATCACTTGGCTTTGGCCTACTGGCAGCTTGGCTTGGCTTAAAAATTGGAAATTAAATTAATCAGGCGTTAATTGATTGTTTACCGTGATACCCACTGGTATCTAAGTTTTAAGTTCAATAATTAGAGCGCTTCCCCAGCAACTAATACTGAAGGGAAGGCACATGTCACAAATGATCACACTACCAACTTGCTTCGTTTGCCGTTCAGAAGAGTTGGAAATCGTTACCAATGAAGAGTTCGGCCCAATCACAATGTGTAATACATGCGGTAACGCATGGCTAGCAACTTATGAAGATTTTGATTCTTCCTTGTTGCTAAGCATCGCCTCATAATAACGAGTCAGCAACTTACTCGTGGTGGAAGTCCTCGCCACGGCCCTTCTTATATCTATTCTTAAACCTGCGACTCTCAATCAACCATCGCAGCTGACTGATAGTTTTTTTAATTCGGTTAATCACACCAATGAACCTCTCATTTCAAAGGCCTCGGCGACGCGACCGACAGAAACAACAAAAGCTGCAGTGCGTAGATCTATTGAATATTTCTTTGATACTTCATGCACGTTAATGAAGGCTTTCTCCATTCGCGCATCTAATTCACGACGGAATTTATCAATCGGCCAACTGAACTCTTGAATATTTTGAGTCCATTCAAAGTAAGAACCCATAACCCCGCCAGAGTTGGCCAAAATATCTGGCACAATCAAAACTCCTTGCGCACGAAGTTCTTTATCAGCAGTAGCAGTTATCGGCTGATTGGCACCTTCAATAATGAAGCCCGCATTAATGCGATTCATATTTCCTTCGTTAATAACGCCACCTAGCGCTGCTGGGATTAACACATCACATTTAACTTCAAGCACTTCGGCCGAACCAATGCGTTCATCAGCTTGCACATCTTCAAGGGTTTTATGCATGAAAATCGCTTGGATATCTATGCCCTTCAAATCAACTATGCCTCCAGAAACGTCGGAGATAGCAATTACTTTCATGCCTAATTCTTGGCACACTAGCGCTGCATATCTTCCGACGTTTCCAAAGCCTTGGATTGCAACAGTTGCACCTTGAACTTTAACCCCATTTTTTTCCAAAGTTGCAGCAGCTATCCGTGCTACTCCTCGTCCAGTGGCTTCTTCACGTCCCGGTGCACCGAACAGTTCAACTGGTTTTCCAGTTACACATGCTGGTTGAAAGCCTTCTAGACGATGGAATTCATCCATCAACCATGCCATCGTACGAGAATCAGTTCCCATATCAGGGGCCGGAATATCGCGATGATGACCCAAGACGTGAACCAGTGAGCGAGTCCAACGTCTAATTATTTCTTCCTTTTCGATCGAAGTAAGTTTTGATGCATCGACTGCAACACCACCTTTTGCGCCACCAAAGGGAACATCGATTAGCGCGGTCTTCCATGTCATCAAAGATGCTAGTGCGCGGACTTCATCAAGATCTACATCTTGATGAAAACGGATGCCGCCTTTGCGTGGGCCGCGAGCACTCGAATGCTGAACTCGATAACCAGTAAGTACTTCCACATCGTCATTTCGGCGAAGTGGAATTGAAATGACAACCTCACGCTCACAACCACTAAGGGCAGAGATCAAACCAGCTTTCAGACCTAAGATCTCGCCCGCTTGAGCAACTTTTTGATTAACTTC
>Ga0209188_1000758_pt1 | contig 29453 bp, 45 predicted proteins | sample C_130625_EF_Meta_FD_187307 | JGI IMG/M metagenome (GOLD analysis project Ga0209188, IMG submission 187307) | Freshwater microbial communities from Lake Croche, Canada to study carbon cycling - C_130625_EF_MetaG (SPAdes) (version 2) | ecosystem: Environmental > Aquatic > Freshwater > Lake... | reverse complement strand
TCTTAGAGATGATTAAAGAGTTTGCCCCTACTGCCGTCGTGTGTAATGGCGATGCGCTGGACGGGGCTTCTATAAGCCGTTTTCCTCGTACTGATTGGAGTAAGCTGCCAACCATGAAAGAGGAATTAGAAGCCTGTCAATATTATTTAGGTCAAATTGAATCAGTTGCTAAAGGTGCTAAATTGTTTTTTCCCATGGGCAATCACGACCAACGCTTAGAAGCTAACATTGTGGCTAATCTTCCATCTTTTGAAGGTATACCTGGCACTAGCCTTAAAGACTACTTTCCTATGTGGAATCCTTGCTGGTCTTTTTGGGTAAATGAAGATACTTGTATTAAGCATCGTTGGAAAGGTGGTTGGACAGGCGGTAGAAATAATGCCGTTAACTCAGGGGTCAATATGATTACTGGGCATACCCATGTACTTAGCGCCATTCCATTTAATGATTACAACGGCACACGCTGGGGAGTTCAAACAGGTACGCTTGCAGACCCTAATGGTCAACAGTTTAGCTATACAGAAGATACCCCTAAAGATTGGAATAGTGGCTTTGTAATGCTTTCTTTTGAGCGTTCTAAACTATTGCAGCCTGAAATGATTAGGGTTTGGGGTGAGGATGAAGTTGAGTTTAGAGGTAAGATACATCAAGTATGAAGCTTAGTCCAGCTATCCTCAAAAACCTATATAGTGCAATTTACTGCATGAGGCCGTTTTGTACTTGGAAAAGTATGCCTTTGCCAGAAGAAATACACTTTATAGTAAATCAAGACCCTGAATTTATGGGTACATATTTATACGATGATGGTGGTGAATTTGAGCATACCATTACTATTTCTTCTGCTCGATGTGGGACTCTTGATACTGTTCTAAAAGTGCTTTTGCATGAAGCAATCCATATGAGTCGGCACAAGAGTTCTCGCTGGACACATCACGATAAGGAGTTTCGTAAGCGAGCGCACCGTATAGCGTCTGAAATTGGTTTTGTAGACCCTCTTGAACTTTAATACGGTCTTCCGTAGTGAATGTCGTCATTAGCTAGTTTCCTTTCCAAGTTTTTGGCTGACTCTTTCCAATAGCTCCTCACAGGATATTTGGTATTTTCTTTCAAAACCTTTGACACCCAATCCGTGAAGCCCATCGTTTCCCCTATGGTGAGCTGGGCATAAAGGCAAGATTGGGGATGTAGCCCGAACAGCTCCATACCTTCTAACATGATGGAGTTCTGACGGTGTGCCTTCAATCCCAAAGAATTCGGAGCATAGAATACATCCGAGTTCTGCAATCTTATTGAGAGTGTTCTTTTCATCTTTAGTTGCCATCAGCTAATTGATACCATTGTCTATAAAATTCTTTAAATGTAGCAAAAGAATTACCGCATTTTAAAAATTGACCATCTTTGGTAATTTGCCAAAAACCATCAATAACTGTTTCATTATCAGTATTGCCTACAATGATAGTAACAATAAATCCTTCTTTTTTTGCTAAAGATTTGAGCATAATTTTTTGGCCTTCACTTAGCTTTTCACCAGGTTTTTTCCATTCCATTATCAAAAATTGACCATTGCGTTCTGCAATACCATCAAGGTCACATGGTAGAAAACCAGGATTAGTAGGTATTAAGCCTTTAAAGTCTGCATAGTCTGTATGAGTAGCAAACATATTACGCATTAGTTTTTCAGCCATTGTTCTTTCAATGCCCTAACGCTGGCAATCTCCAATCTAATAGTTTCATCGGCAAGGTCATGGGCTATTTTTGTAGCTAAATCATATTTACATTTTGTTGTTGCAGAGTAGTATTGCTTCATAAGTTTTTGAATTTTAAGGTAATTCTCTGAATAATCGTTCATTTAGTTAATCTTTCAATATTTCTGTTGTTTGCTTGCTCTGTACGCCATGTTTCCCAACGCATCTCCGCACTTCTGATTTGCCATCTAAGCGCTTCTGCTTGTTCTGTGGCTATTCCAATGGCTTTACATAGCTCTTGATATTCTTGACTTGCGTAGGCTTCCATTTCTTTTGCGGCAATGCTAGAACCTTCTGCTTGGGAAGCTTTAATTGCTTTAAGAGAATGTCTAAAATTTTCCAACTCTGCAAGTCTGCCTTTTGCAGCCGCATAATCTGGCGCTTTCTTGAAAATGAAGTCGATTGCATCATTTGGGTCGTAATCTTTCATTTAAGATTCATCCATAGGCCAACTTGGGCGGCAGCGTAGCCAATCCAAATCAAAGCATTACTGTTTGAACCTTTAAAATATTGAGCTAAGCCTACAACTAAATACCCAAGCCCTGTTGCTGCGACAATATACCTTTCAAGCATCCCCATTCCCCTTTGTTGCCAGCTTGCCAAGCTGTATAAAAATCATTCAATAATGGTATTGGTAGGTTCTTTTCACTAATGTAGTTTCTAAACCACGTCAATCCTTTTTTGTGCCGTAAAGCACAAAGATACCTTATGCCACACTCATGTTTAGCTTTTTCAAGCACTTTTCTTTGAGAGTCTGGTAAGTATCATAACCATTGCCGATAACACCAAGTTCCCTAGCTTTAGCTTCAATACCTTCATTAGTAAACATCCATTTTTTATCACTTTTTTCTCTCCTAGGTTCAATTACTATTTCATCTTCGTAACGCTCACCATTTAACCATGAACTAGCATGGGGTATAAATTCTAACTCAGTTTCTTTGGCTTTCCAGTATTCGCAATGTGTGTTAATTGCTTTTGCTGCCAATAATTGCTGCTCTGCACTAAGTTTAGCCCAAGCTTTCCTGGCATTGGCCTTGGCTATCTTTCTTGGATATAAAGACCAGAATTCATCAAACATTTCTGTGATACCTGTCAAGTGGGTTATTAATCATTGCTTTAATAAGTTCATCTATATTAAAGAACCATTGAATTACTTTCATGCCATCATGCTGCATGATTGTAAAACTCATTTCTCTTGTGCCTTTCTTAAGTCAACAATTTCGATGTCTTTCCATTCAACTTCACCTGTCAAAATGTCTATCCACGCTTGTTGTAATACTTTGGTTGATGGCTTGACTACTTTGCCTACGTTATCTATGTTTACATAAAATGGGTCTTGATAAGCATCTTTAATAGCCCATCTAAATGCTGGTTCTGCACGAATTACACTCATTTCTCTTGTGCCTTTTCTAATTCATGTACTCGACTCATAGCCTGTGTTGCTAGGTTGTGCATGTCTTTATATTTGCGTTTCAACGCCTCAATTTCAGCTTGTTGCTGACGTAGCATGGTGGCTATTTCTTCATCTGTTAGTTCTTTTACTGGGTGGGTATAGAGTGGGGTAAGGTCATCTACTGGAAAAAAACTATTCTTATCAAAGTAATTGCCTTTGCCGTCTGTCCACGCTACTGGTTCATTGTTCATTGCATCACCCTAACGCTAGGTACTGTAGGTGGGCTTGGTGGTACTAAATAACCTGTATTACCAACCACCGCAGTAGTTACACCTTGTGGGGTCGCAATAACAATTTGACCTGGATAGAAAGTAGCTGTTTGAGTAGTAACGCCCATTGGGTTAACAAACTGAGCTGTTTTGCCGTTAATTTGTACCGTACCCACATTGTTACCACGGGCATCAGTCATTGGTATTGTTTGAGCTTTAGCTGGTATGCCATAAGCAAATAAAGTACCTAATACTGCACCTAATAAACAAGCGCCTAAAAAATCTTTCATGTAATTCCCCTTTAGTTAAACAACAACCATAGGTTAAAAAGATTAATCTTTAAAGTCTATTAGTATTTATCCTTAGTTGTTAAAATACAACTTCCAAGAGGTTTGAGCGAACCTAGCCTACCTAGGTTGCCTTCATAGTTCTTCCATTGAGGAATCGCTAACCCGTCAGTCTTACATGGTATAGGCACTAACTTCGCCACCTATATTGCGCTGTTTCAACCATTACCCCCAGTAGCGCTATTAATCCTATCCCCTGGTATGTCGTTAGAGCCTCGAGATAGGAAGATGAGTTTACTCTTTATTTAAATCTTCTTGCAAGCCAAAAGCGTTGTATTTTAGCAACTCAGGCCAAATTAAATAAAAGTTTTTAGGAAACAGGTCTTGCCTAGTAACTAATCCATGACTAGCTTCTTCAATCCTTGCTCCTAAAAGCATAAATTTATCAGCTGGTATACCCCTTATACGCCAGTTAGATACGGCTGCTGGGTCTACTTTGCACATTCTTGCTACTTTTGCAGTACCACCTAAAAGGTCAATCATTGCTGTGTCTGTAAGTTTTAATTTAGTGTCCATTCACAAAGTTTAACTTAATTGTTGTTTATTTGCATAGACTTTACTTTTTTAATTTACTTGTGTTAATATTCTTCTATAGCAATTTTGCTATGCCATTAAAGGGGAATTTTATGGGTGAATTAAACCAACTAATGCTAGAACATGAAGAATTTTTAGAGTCAGCTTTAGATGATATGGAATATGGCGGTGAACTTACACAAGAACAAGTGGACTGTATTCGTCAAGCTTGTGGCAAACCTAAACACAATGTAGTGCTTAAAAGTTTGTTTGATGACTTTGGCACAATCTTTGGGGGCAACCATGCTTAATCATTCAGATAGTATTGCTAACTTAGCCAAAGCACTATCAATCGTACAAGGGAAACTTACCTATGCTAAAAAAGATTCTGCTAATCCTTTTTTCAAAAGTAAATATGCAGACCTTGAGTCTGTTTGGGATGCTTGTCGTGATTTGTTGGCTGACAATAATTTGGCTGTGGCTCAATTCCCTGGGACTTATTCAGATTTAGATAAGTCTATGTCTTTAACAACATTGCTGACCCATAGCTCTGGCGAATGGATTAGTCAAGAAATGTCTGTACCAGTAACTAAACCTGACAGTCAAGGATGCGGAAGTTGCCTTAGCTACATGAGGCGTTATGCTCTCGCAGCGGTGGTCGGGGTGGTTCAGAGTGATGACGATGGTAATGCAGCAAGCAATAAAACAATTAATCAACCAGCAGTAAAAGCAAAGGAAATTTAAAATGGCCTACGAAATGAAGGAAGGCAGCGCTTCGCTGTTTAAAAATTCACGCAAGACTAGCGATAATCACCCAGACTACACAGGGTCAATCATGTTGCAAGGAAAAGAACATTACCTTAGTGCATGGATTAAAGAGTCAGCAAAAGTTGGCAAATATTTTAGTATTTCTGTTGGAAAAATTAAAGAACCAGTAGGTTTTACACCTAAAGGCTCTGACGAATTGCCAAAAAATACTATTGAAGATGATGTACCGTTCTAGGGGATAACATGAAAACCGCTATTAATGACATTATTCAACAAAACATTGAGTCAATCCATGATGAGGACTTTCATGTTGATGAAACAAGGCAGTTAATATCTATGACTACTGAAGGGTTGATTAGTGTTATTAATACGGTTGTCAAGGTAGCAGCAGAAAAGGTAACAGACGCTGCCGAAAGAGAAGCAATTTTAAAGATGTGTAATTAAATACACAATAAAATGTACATAAAGGGAAATATATGTCAGAGCATTGGTATTGCGCCAAAACAGGCGAACCACGCTATACCACCATTGGTAAAAATGGAAAAGAAAGAAGCACCACGCTCAGAGACGCAAAATCAGCACCAGGCACACTTGTGCCAAGCGTATCAACTATTATCGGACTGCTATCGAAAGCAGGGCTTGATACATGGAAACAAACAGAGGTACTCTATGCCGCTACTGAGTTTCCACGCTTAGACGGTGAACCTGAGAAAGAATGGGTAACCAGAATATTAGAGCTTGCCAAGCGTAAATCTAGGGAAGCTGCCGATAGAGGCACATTAATCCATAACTTTATAGAAACCCATTACAACGGTGATTTCATTCCTGAGAGGCCAGCGTATGTATCTATGGTTGTTAATGCCGTAGAAGCCCATTTTGGAGTTCAGGATTGGATTGCAGAACAGTCTTTAGTATCACCTATGGGTTATGGTGGTAAATGCGACCTTCATTGTTCTACTGTAATAATTGACTTCAAAACTACGGAGAAATGCCCTGGTGATTTAACACCCTATCTAGATAATACCTTACAGCTTGCTGCATATAGAGAGATTTTAGCCCCAGGAGCTAGGTGTGCCAATGTGTATATTAACGGCACTACTAATGAAGTAGCTATATATGAGCATGATGAGCAAGACATTAGAGATGGGTATGAAATGTTTTTAAACTTGCTAAATATCTACAAACTTAAAAATAAGTTAAACTAATCCAAGAGTCGGTAGGTGTGCTATCCCCTTTGCACAACCATACATCACGGAGTCCTGCCGACTCACCTTATTCTGGGCGTTAAGCCGCCAATGTAGGATGCAGTAATTGGGTTATTTTGCGGCTTTCTCGCCCATTGATAACAACTGCCAAATACAGCCCAATTATTTTTCATTTTCTTGACCTAGGTCAATTTTTTACCTCAAATACTAAGTTAAATTACTTCTAACGCAGCAATAACGCTGCTTAACAAGGGGAAACAAAATGGAATTACAAAGCACTTCATTATATTTAGGCGATACATTGCTTGATGTAGATTTCTACATGATTGAACCAGAAGATGATATTGGATATACAGGCGATATAGAAATTGAAGATGTACGCATTGCAAACACAGACATTAGCGTATTAGAAATGATTATTGCGCTAGATTGGGATAAATTTCAAAAACAAGTAGAGGAAAATGTATGAATATCAAGTTAAGATTAGACCAAATTAATCGTTTAAAAGCAGCATCAAGCGGTATATATGGTGATTTGCGTGACAAAATGACAGATGACCATATTGAATCTGTAGGCAAAAAAATAGATGAAGTATTGTTTGAATTACATAATGAATCACCTGATGCATTTACTACTTTTGCTTATAAAAATCAACAAGGTAAAGTGATGTTTAGTAAGTTGTCCCAATACTAATGACTTTAAATTTAGATAACATTTTTGCAGAAAAATCCCCTTGCGATAGGTGCGACCAATTTGATGAATGTAAAGATTCTGAGTTAGCTTGTAGAGCATTTAGCTTTTATGTATTAAATGGTTTTTTTTATGAAGAAACTCCCAAATACCCTACAAATAATCTCTTTAATAAGATATTTAAAGAAGATGATAATGCTCTTAAAAATTACTTAAAATCAGTAAGGGCTAAAGAGCAAATGGGTATTGTAGATTTATTTGAGAAAGAATAAGCAAATGGATATAAGAATTGAAATTGTTAAAGAAAATGAAGATGGTTCAGCAGACGCTTTAGTACATTTTGACAAGGAAGGTCTTGGAATGTTGGTGCAATACGGCATTATTGAAATTCTTAAACAGGCTATTAATGAATACAAAATACCAGCTAAGAAAGGTAAAAAATGACATTATTTATTAGTTTTTTTGCTTTATCAGGAATGATAGCTTGGATAGGTATTATGTCTATTATTGCTTTAATTTGGATGGAAAAAAGATGAATAACGATTACATATACACGCCCGTAGGTACAGACATTACTGTACGCTGGAAGTTGACTGGTTGGATTCCACCATCTGAATTGCTAGAATATCAAGATAAATGGAAGTATTACCAAGAATTGCCATTACGCAAACTAGATGACAATGCCAAAAAAGAATACGAATTAGTAATGAAAAAAGCTAAAGTAATGCGTATTCGTTAACCATTTTTAATCATATTTAAAGCTTCTTTTTCTTCTCTATCCACTCTGGCAAGCCAACCCTTGCCAAAAACAGAGAATGTTTTTAATGATTGGTAGTATTCACGCCTAGCGGTAGAGAATTTCTTGATAAGATTTGTGCTATTACTGGCGGAAATAAGCTTTCTTGTTCGACTTCCAATAACTCCGTCAGGTACGCAGCCAATAGAGGACTGAAGAAGTTTAACGCTTCTTCCTGGGCCTGCGTTAACTGCCATTGAAAATACAACAAAGTCGAGTCCCCTAGGTAATACTTCACAATATGCTGTTCTCCAGTATTTAAGTTCGTACAAGGGGGCTACATCGGCTTTGGTAAGGTCTTTCATGGTCTTTACAGGATGACCTACATATTCTTCCCAAACAGCCTTGGTAACCCCTAAATTAGTCTCGCCGCCTGGGTCGCTGGGATGATTAACCCATCCACCTTCGGAAGCTAATACTAAGTCTAAACACTCTTGAAAATTATTGGCCATTTAATCCTATTTGTTGGTTAATCCAGTCTTGCAAAGTAATTAATTGCTGGGTTGTTTGGGCGCATTGCTCGGCAACAAGTAATATGTCAACGGTTTTTCCATTAATGGCAACGGTGGAGTTGGCATTGTAGGACATTGAACCGCTACTGGCGTTGTGCAAGCTGCTATAAAAATTGTGGATATTATCAACATTAGCTTGATAAGTTTTTTTAACATTGTCATTAATTATCTCCTGTTCTTTCTTAATTGCTTTATTGGCATCAATTTGTTTTTGAGCCTCTAAAACTACTTTGCTTTCAAAATCAGCAAAGCGTAAATGTTCTATATAAAAACCAGCTCCAAAACCACCAAAGGCTATAGCCATGTAAATATAGACTTGACTGCCCATACTTGTTAATAAGTTAAATAGAAAGCTCATTGTGGCTCTGCACCTGCTAATTGTTTGCCAGCTACTGAAGCTGCTCCTGACCCTGAAATGATGCCTAAAGCGCCTGCAAGCTCTGTAAGGCTAATTTCTTTGCCAGAATAAATTAAATAAATAGCAGATAAACCAACCAATAAAAAACCAAGCATCCATGCCCATCTTGCTATGCAATGGGTTTGATTATCTTTTCCAGTCAATATCTGTGTAAATATTCCATTCATATTTTATACCCCCAAGTCAAATACCAAGCAATAACCGCAGCCGCTGCAAAACAATAAAACTGAACTTTTCTAACAGCTTTTAAATCGTGCTGGAATTCTTCATTGTCTTTGCGTTGCATATTTTCAATATCTAATTTAATTTTAAGTACCGCTTCCCATTCTTTTGCGCCATATTTTTTTACAAAATCAATTTTTAATTTGGCTTCTTCATCGCTTATTTGTTTTTTATGTTTCCAAGATTCTAAAGCTTTAATTAATGCTTTTTCTTTCCTAAACTCTGTTTCTCGCCTTTGTCTTAATCGTTCTTGTGCTTGTTTGTTAGCAACATCAAGACCATCTCTTTGTATGTTTTCAATAGACTCAGATAGCCCTTTGCTTGCTGCTCTGCTTGCTTCGATGCTATCTGTAAGGCTTCTAACGCCTTCAGGTATTCCGTATGCCACATCATTTACTTGTAAAATAGTGTGCAATAAAGCCAATAATAGAACTAATGCTTGATACAACCATCATGCCTACCCAAAAGCCACCTCTGCCTTTGTTGGCTAAAGCAAGCAATTCTTCCATGCCTTCTTCTAGCTTATCTACTTTTTGAGTTAAAGTATCAACCTTTTCCCAAAGTTGTCCGTATCGTACTGGGTCAATTTCAAAAGACATATTTAAACCTTAAAAATTTATAAAGAGCCGATGATTAAAGCAAGCAATTCTTCATATCTAACACCAAGACGAGTATGACCATTTGGCAATGTATCAGAGCAAAATACACCATAGTTTTCAGCAGTAAGACCTTGTGCCTCAAAAGCAGCTTTTACATCTTGTGCAATTACACCAAAATGAATACGAGCATTAGGGCCTTTAACTAATACGGCATCGTTAAACTTAAAGGTTTTCATCATGCCTTTTAGGGCTTGACCTACTGCTTTTTCTGCTGCTGTTAAGTCTGCTACTTGTTGTTTATCGTTGCGGTCAGAAGTATTAATAGTGCCTGTAGTAGCGTATACAGTAGTCCAACGCAATCCACCAGAACCTAAACTTAAAGTGTTGTCAGGTGAAGGTACAAATTGACTTGGAGATAAAGCAGCAATAATTGTGCTATTTTGACCCCATGAAAATGAAGTTCCATTATGCGACATAGAAGTGTTGCCGTTATAAAGCTGAACAGCAGAACTAGCTAAAGCAGCAAATCCACTACTATTTGAAGTAACCGCCCCTGATGCCGTAACTGTTGTAGCACTTACAGAGCCACCAGAAAGATTAGTAGCTGTTGTTGCAGTTGCAGCATTACCACTTACAGAAATACCCCATGTACCATAAGCGCCTGTGCCGCTAACTGTAGGGGCATAAGTGCTAATGTTGCTAGTAGTAATAACAGTAGCACCACCTGAATTATATGGGGTATACCCTAATGCCGTAGTGACATCACCTGAATTTAATGTAACCACTCCAGAGCGCGTATTAAAGCTAGTAACACCTGAAGATACTGCGCTAATTGCAGATTGTACAAAAGCTGTAGTGGCAATCTTTGTAGAGCTATCTGATGCTGGAGTTACTGTAGGGGCTGTAGATACACCTGAAAAAGCAGCAGTAGTAGCAGATAAAGCTAAAAAAGCACCATTTTTTGGATTAGCAGCACCAATAGGTGCGCCATCAATAGTACCGCCAGTAATTGTAGGATTAGAAATCTGATTAACTGTAGCTACATCTGTAGCGGCTGTACCATCAGCAACCCCTGTAATCTTGTTATTGCTCATTTGCAAAATGCCTGTCATAGGCGATGTACCGTCTGTAGCAACAGAACCTGTCAAAGCTGTAGCTACATCGCTAAATGTAGTATTAGCCCATGTAGAGGTAATAGTAGTCCCTGTAACAACAGGATTACCTGCTGGTAAGGTGTAAGTTCCGCTTGAGCGTGGCATAGTAATTCCTTTATTGTGCTATTTGAGCTGTAGACTGCATTAATAAAATTTTAGCTAATTTTCTTTGATTTTCTGATGTTAATGGCGCATTCTTTAATCCTGCTTGCTCCATTAATAACGCAGCTTGTTTTGGGTTTGCCATAGTTTCAGCTAATTTTATGGCCAATTCTTTATTTGCATCACCATAAGCTAATTTACCAACTCTTTGAGCTACATTACCTAACATTTGACCGCCTGGAAAACCTCTTAAAGCATTAGGTATTCCAACTTGATTAGCCATATTTGAATAAGCAAGTTTTTGTACTGTGTCAGAACCTACGCCTTTTCCTTCTTTTTCAGAAAAAGAAACACGCTCTAAATCTTTTTTAATTGCTTCTAATCTATTAATTTGACGGTCAGTTAAAATCCCATCTTTTTTCAAAGCATCAAAATTTCTTGAAAATTGAGCAGAATAAATCTTTTGACTTTCTGGTGAAACAGATTTTTCAGCTAATTTAGCAATAGATTCTAATTGGTCTATAGGTTTTGATGCTCTAGCAAAAGTTTCTCTAGCTATTTTATATTCTGGACTAACTTCAGAATTTTCAATAAAACTAAGCAATCTATTTTTTGCAGTTTTTTTAGCTTTTAATTCAGCATCAAGACTAGGATTTTTAGTATTTATTAATTTAGCTTCTAGAGAATTAATTTGGCTATCTAAAGCTAATTTAGTTTCATGCAAACCACGCAATGAATTTGCTGGGTTGCCAATTTTTTTACCTTCATCGGCAGCATTTTTACTGGCTTGAATCATTGCTGATTTAATAGATGGAGATGTTGTTAGTCCCCTAAATTCTGTTTGTAATTTTGGGGTTAAAGAAGAAAAATTAATGCCTTTTTTAAGAGCTGGTTCATATAAATCATTACCAAGTTCTGTTCTCAACGCAGTATATTTTTGCGTTCTTGTAGGGGTTGCAATTCCTTGTAAGGCGTTAGTTCTTGCTTCAATATTTTGAGCTTGTCTTTGAGCCATAATATTTGTAGCTTCAGGTGAAGAAGCTGAAACTGCTCTTTGTGCGGCAGCCAAACTTGGCACACCAGAAATTTCACCAACAGTAGGCTGAACACCCTTTACTAATTGTGGTGCATTTCTAATATTTTCAATTGCTTGTGGAGCTTGACCTCCTGCAAAGTCACGCAACGCACGACCAATAATTTTTCCTTGACCACTTTCATAAAATGGTTCTAAAGCTGATTTAGCAGCGTTATAACCGCCTTTAATTAATCCGCCTGCTCCAGGTAAAACACCGCCTAATGTAGCTTGAATAGCTATATTTTGTGCTTTAGCATCTTTAAATTGTTCAGGCGTTAAATTAGTTTCTTCTGGAGTTAAAAATCCTGAAGTTATACCACCTAAAACTCCTCCACCAATTTTTTGTGCCATGCTAGGAATCATGCCAATATTACCGCCAGCTAAAAATGGCGCTGCTTGACCAACTGCACTTCCAATTTGACTTGCAGCACTACCCACATCTCCCATTTGAGCTTGTGTACCTTTTTCAATTTGATTAATAGCATTTACAGGTATATCACCAGCATTTGAACCAATACCTTTGCTAATTAATTGAGCTAATGCAGCAGGGGCTTTAGCAACACCAGTAGCTACATTTAAAGGCAAGCTAACTGTGCTAGTTAATGCTTCTTGTGCAGATTTAGTTGCGCCTGTAGGTGCAGAACCATAAGAAGATGTATTTAGAGGTATACCTTCAGGTGAATATTGAATATCCTCAGCACCTTGAGTGTACATATTACCTTGCTCAGGCTTAGCTTGAGCCATACGCATTTTGGCTTGAGCTATTGCAATAGCTTGCTGTTGTTCTAATGTTAAGTCTGCCATATTATTGACCTTTTGGAGCAAACAAAGCTTGTTGTTCAGGAGTCATATATTGTAATAATGCAGGGTCAAATTTTTGATTTGAATTGGTGTTTGTTGTTCCAGGTCTATATGCAGGAACAGCACCAATATCAGGTGTTATACCCTTTTCTTTACTTTCTAAATATTTATTAAAACCATTTAATTTATCAATAATTACTTTGTCATTGTCATAAATAGAAGGCAAGAAACGCATAATAATTGCGCTTTCATTTTTAGATTGTGCAGTACCTGCCCTTTCTTTAATAACAGAAGAAGCTGTATTAAATACTTGTGACCTTGATTCAACAGCAGAAGATGGCAGTTTTTGATTCATTTTTGAAGCACCAAGTTCTCCAGCAATAATTTCTGGTGCTGCATATTTAGTTCCAAAATATTGTCTATTTTGTTCAACGCTTTTTAATACATCATTAATAGTTGATTTTTGTTGATTAATTGACGACATTTCTGTTTGCAAATGTTGTGGTAATGGAGGCATTAAAGCACCAGTTGGCGTACCTGTTGCACCACCTTGACCTCCGCCTATAGGTGTAAGGGTTTTTGTATTTGGATTGTATTCTGCAAAACCACCTCGAACTGGTACAAGTTGTGAAGCATGAGGCGCAAATACTTTAGGGGCTTTAAATATTACTTGTCCTTGAGAATTAACCAAATTACCATCTACAGAATGTAATTTTTCATTTCCTTTTTGTTCTGTTACAGCTCCGCTTAAACTTGTTTTTTTATTTACAGCACCTTCTGCAAGGGTAATTCCTTTTAGTTCTTCTTTTGCCATATCACGCAATATAGGATTATCACTACTTAAAGCAAAGCGCAACGCAGCGCCTTTGTCTTGTTGTTCTAATTGACCATATTGTTCAATTTGTTGAGCTTGTTTTTGACGCAAAACTTCAGCAAGTTTTAATTGTTTTTCATCTAACTGTTTGTTCATTGATTGCCCAGCAATACCACTAAATAATGGGGCTAATTGCTGAGTAATTGAAGGAGCTACATAATGACCTGACACCATATTACCTTGTGGCTGTTCAAATGCTTTTGAAGTGAGCATTTCAGCAAGTTTGCGTTGACGAGATATATCAGCGTATTCAGGATTATTTGGGTCGGTTAAGTATGCGTCTTGTGCCATGATTAAGCCTTTGGATATAACAAATTAGCCAATAATTGATTTGTTGGCGCTGTAGGTGATGCTATGTTTTGACCAGATACATTATAAGAATCTGGGCTAATTGATGCTGTTTGTTGTTGCAAGAATGGTGTGTTATTCATGCGATATAAACCACCAAATTGCTCCATTGGTGTTTGGGTAGCTTGTAATGCAGCAGCGTAAGCTTGCGGGGTAGATGATTGACCAGAATTACTTAAAGTATCAAAAATGCTTTTTGCACGATTAACATTGCTATAAACATCTTTTGCGGTTGATGCGTAATCTTTTAATTGAGCTAATTGTGATGCAGCATCAGCTGATGCAATAGCCTCGCCTTGATTTAATCCTGTGTAACCAAGTTCACCGTATGTTGGCCCAGCCATTCCACCTTCAACACCTGTAACTCCTAATTCACCGTAAGTTGGCCCTACTGCTGAACTTGAAGTTGACAAAGCTTCTAACCCAGCACCAGACTCTACTCCTGCTGAAGAAGCTAAAGAAGCGTCTGCTGCTGCATTTGCAGCTGCGGTAGCCTCTGCTTCAGACATTCCAGCAGCAATACCATTTGCAAAAGCTTCACTCCCAGCCGTTGTTGCGGCTTCGGTTGCGGCTGTTGTTGCTCCAGCTTCTGCTGCTGCAGCCGCACCAGCTTCTGCTGCTGCCGTTCCAGCTTCTGCTGCTAATGCTGCACCTTCTGCAGCGCCTTCTGCTGCAAGAGAGCCACCAGCAGTAAAATATGCAGCTACGATAGCTGCTGGTAACGCCCAACCATAAGGCGTTAAATTAGTCATAAATTTGTCTGCTTGAGCAAATCCTTTGCCGACAGGTTGTGTAACACTTTTATCTATAAAAACACCAACATCACCAATAGCATTTCCCACAGAGCCAAACGCATCGCCAACAGCGTTGCCAATAGACTCAATAATGCCACCACCTTTAAACGGGGTGCGCTGTAAATCGTAAGACCATCCAGAATGTTTGCTTTTAATCATATTTGTGACATCCACATAAACTTAGGATTATCAGACTCTTGAACTTCAATTCCTAAATTTTTTAATAATTGCAAAATTTGAGTTGGTGGCTCAGTACCGTATACTGTTTTAATACCAGCACTTTGTAGCTTTTTAACAAACTCTAGTATTGCTTTAGCTAATTTAATTGGTGAATCTTTGGTAAATAAATGTAGCTCTACCGCTTGATTATCAAGTTTAAATGCCACTAATACAGAATTACCCTCATGGAAAAGAACCGCTTTTTTAGCTTTTACAGCTTGAGCAATTCCCTGTAAAACCTCATTAGGGTCTACATCTTGAGTATCGGCAATAATGATTTCTGATGGAGTCATAATTATTTAAAATATTGGGCCAATAAAATCAGGCGATGCTTGATTTATGCTTCTTGTAGCTAAATTATCAAAATAGTTATAAACACCTGGAATAGAGCTTGCTAAACCAGTTAAACCACCGCCGCCTAATATTCCAGCAGTACCTAAATTAAATAAGCCTGAAGTTAAATTATTCTTTTGCGCTAATTGAGCATTTCTAGCGGCAATATCAGCAGCACTAGATGTAGCGTAAGCACCTGTGTAATCAGGGCCAGTTGTAGCTGCTTGACTATAAGGGTTTATATAACCAGGAGTAGCTAAAGACTTAATGTTAGCTGCTGTTTGGTTTTGAGCAGTATTAGCTTGTATGCCTGTTTGCATACCGCCAACAATAGCACTTGTTAATTGGTCATTAAGTGACTGACTTTGTAGTGTTTTAGCACGGTTGTAAGCCTCTGAACCAGGCATAATTCCTTGGTTGGCTAACTGGGCATCTAAACGCTCTTGTGCTTGTTTTTGCTGTGGTTGCAAGCGTTGCATAATTGCATCGCTATAAGTCTGACCAGGATTAATGCCATAAGCAGGATTAGTTAAAGAATTCTGTAATCCTGTTAATGATTGAGTAGTTAATTGTTGTAACTGTGGGCTTAATGATTGATTAGCAGACCAAATAGGGTTGCCTTGAGCATCTGTACCTGTTTGGGTGTATTGCAATGAACCATAAGGCGTTTGTTGGTTTACACGATTAGCGGCAGTAGCCGTTTGTGCGCCAGCTAAGTTAGCTAATGAAGTTTGCTGTGCAGCTTGGATATAAGGGTTTGTACTAGATGAAAAAGGGTTAGCAGTAGTAATACCATATGGATTAGTATTTGGCTGTGTACTAGGGTTAGTAGGATTTTTTTGCTTGTATTCAGGACTAGCTTTAAGAGCGTTAGTAATATCTTGAATAGACTTGCCTGAAGCTAATTGACCTTGCCAATATTGCAATCCAGCAGCATCAGGTGTACGACCTAAAACTTGTTGATACAAATTTGAAACAGGGTCATTTGCTTGTGTTGCTGTTGCAGTAGGGTTTCTTTGTGTATATTCAGGACTAGCTTTAATAGCATTGGTAATGTCTTGAACAGATTTGCCAGATTGCAATTGATTTTGAAAATATTGAAGTCCTGCTGCATCAGGAGCACGACCTAATAAACTTTGATATAAACCGCTAACAGGGTCATTAGCTCCACTAGCATTAGTGTTTGTTTGAGCGTTTAATTGAGGATTGTTTATATTAGTATTTGCTGCTTGTTGGCTCATAAGATTATTCATAATATTGAATCTTTCGCCAATAGATTCATTTCCAGTATAAGGAGCGTCTGGTTTATATCCTGGAGCATAAGGGCCTGAACCAGTACCTTCATCCATTTGACCTGGATTTGTTTTCCAATAATCTAGTTGTTGCTGTGTAGGAGGAGTGTAGCCTGGGCCGCCACCAAGAGGGCCTGTTAACTGTTGAGTGCCGTCAGGAAAAGGATTAACAAATCCCTGCTCGTAACTACTAGGGTTCATTAACCCTGTCATTGTGTTTTGATATGTGTTTTGTGGCACATTACTTTGCGGGTCTAGAGTAGACTTTTGTTGCTGAGTCCAATCTTGATAATTTGGCATAGGCTGTCCAGGGCCAGGCAATACTGAACTAGCGTATTGATTGTATCTATTTAATGATGTGTCTACTGCGCCCATGACCTACTCCTAAGTGTTTAGTTAATTACCAAGGGGTCGGCAATGCCGATTATACCCTTAAAAATCATTAGATTACAGTACCTTGTTCCATTACATAATCCGTAGATACCCAATGTACATCAATACCAGCGGAAACCATATTTAAGTTAATACCACCAGCATAGCCTAAACCTGTAACCCCTTGCCATTGGCGAGAAATTACTAAGTTTCCAGCAAATACAGAATTATCCCATGTAGCCGTACCCCATATTGCGGTAGTGGTAGGGGTTTGCACAAAAGTGACTTTTCCAAGGTTATTCTGTGTCTGGAAATCGGTATTAATACCAGCATAAATACCAGGAGTACCCACATCAACTAAGAATGTAGGGCGAACCATAGTAAAACGCTTTTGTTGTCCTGGTTTGTCAAAATAGCTATATGCCTGTTGACAAGTGGCTGAAATATTAGCTCCATTGTCAGCATTAGTATCAAAAAACTTACCTACAAAACCTGTGCCACCAAAATACAAATCATCATTACTTAGTTCAAAACAAGTCGTATTAATGCCTGTAAAGTTGCACCAAGCCTTACTGATAGTGTGCATTACATATTGCTGAGTGCCTGTAGTATCAGGGATGTTAATAATCAGCATATTGGGTTTGGCAAAATAAATAACTTGCCAGCCATATTCAGTAGAATAAGTATCAGCAGCTAAAGAAATAGCATAATAAATCTTGTCGGTAATGTTTATTCTTGGGTCTAAACGGCTAGATTGCAAGGCAGAAGCCAAAGGAACTAAGCCATCTTGAGTAAGCAATAGGATGTCCCCACCCCATTTATAATAGAACCTACGGCTAAATACGTAACCTAGTTGCCATACACCTTTTAATGCCCATGTGTCAGCATTTGATGGGTCTGTGCCGTTATAGACAATAACCTCACCCATATTGGTAACAAAAACTGCGTAATCGTCTGCGCCTTGACCAGCGTCAATAGTCCAAGTAGCCATTCCTTGAAGAAAGCCACCGTTACGAGCAATACCACCAAAATCTAATTGAGAAGCTGCGCCACCTAAAGCATTAACAGGTAAATACCATACTTTTAAAGTATTTTTTTCTGTAAAATATAAGCGATTTTTAAATAAATTTACATTAATAAATGTATTAGGGTTTACCCCAGTTACACCAAAATTAACTAAATAAGAACCAATAGTAAGAGCATTAGTAGCAGGGGTACTAGCCATTACATAAGTAAAAGTGCTTGCACCTGTTACTGTAATAATATAAGTGCCGTTGTAAGCCGTAGGAAGGTTACCAGTAAGCGTTACTTGGTTGCCTGTGACTAACCCATGCGGTGTAGTCGTTGTAAGCGTGGCAAGCGTTCCAACATGGGTAATCGAAACAATTGCAGAGGCTGTTGTAGTCGTAGCCATCTTAATCCAATTAGTACCGTCATAGATTAAGGTAGGGTCTGTGCCATTACAAGCTACTAAGAAATTACCGCCTGCAGTAGTAATATTGACATACTGAAACTTGTCATTGGTAATTGTATAAACATTGGTCGCAGTAGCGGTATCGCAGTTATAAATAGCCGTACCAGCCGCAGCAAATAGTTTTTGAGTATTTGCGCCAGCATAGTTCATTAATGTATTAACTTTACCTGTAATGCCAATAGACTTTTTAGAATAACCCTTCCTTAACTGCACATCAGTAGGATTGGGGTACAAATTAGTCAAAGTCACCGCATCGGTAACTGGCATTTGTGCAACAGAATCTCTAGCGTTCCAACCGCCAATAGGCGATGTGATAGACGCTGTAAGGGCGGTAAATGGTTTAGCTTGCATTATGTACCGTAGTTACTGTCAGGGATATTAGCCCATCCAATTAGCACTTGGCTTGGATTAGGAGCAAATGATAGGTTAGGAGCGCCTTTATCATTGGCTTTGGCAATTGACAAATAACGCTGATAATCTTGAGTTAATGCAGTAGTGTCAAAAGACTTAATTTGGAAGTATTTAAGCTTGGTATAAAGCACCATGACACGGTCATCAAGGACAGTTGTATCATCATCATTTGTAAAGCTGTTTTTTATAGTGCCGTTAGCACTTCTAGCCCAGCCTTTAGAACGATATTCCCAGCCTAAATACTCTTGGGTGTTCATTGGAGGCCAGATTTGGAATTGGTTATCTAAGATTCTCCAACGAATTCTAGGGCCAGTTGAGATATAGCCAGACTTGAGCCATTGCCATTGTTGAGCATCTTCACCACCCAACATTTCCCAATGCTTAGTTTTATCCCACATCGTGCGGTCTGTAATAGCTTCAAAGTCATCAGGAAGGTCATAGGCAGTTTGCGCCAATACAACAGAACCCGTACCTGTACCTGAAGCCATTTGGCTCATGGTAATTTGCTTTGAGGTGTTATTTGCTGATATTACATTGGTGTCCTGGTTAATGTTATAGCCAGTAATCTGCCATTGATTTGTGACTGCACTAATATTAGTACCGCTAGCTACAGTCAAAATAGTAGAACCATTGACTGTAGTAGCGTTTGTTGTAATAGCTTGAGTGTAAAAACGATACTGAACTTGTAAAGCTTGCCAATCATGCTCTTTAATTAGCTCATACCCAGCAGCGTTCATCAAAGACAAGATTTGTTGCGTATCTTGGCTAGGATTTCCTGCCACATTAGGGGTAACGGCTAAATTAAGCTCAGATTGAACTTGATTTACGAGTTGTAGCATCGTTGATGACATATTAAGCCTCTGCTTCTACTTTTTGTTTGCGTGGTTTTTTAGTTCCAACAGCGGCAAGTAGAGCCGTCATCTGAGATTGCATCTCAGCCAGCTTTGCGTCTGTTTCTGCCTTGATTTTAGCATTTTCTTCTCTAAGTTGTGCTACTTCTTCTTCACGCTTAGAAATATCGGCAGTTTGGTTAGCTACAGACAGAAAAGCCTTGGCTTTGTCCCTAAAAGCATATGGGGACATACCAGCAATCATGCCAATACGCTGCAATTGTTGGTCACCGCAATTGGCAACCGCTTCTACAGTATAAAATTTGATGCCTTTTAGTTCTTCCGCTTGTCCCATAGTCAATAAAGGCCATTCTGATAGGGGAGTTCCTGTAAAACCTTCATGGTTTCCTGTTTTGTTCTGATAATCAGCCCAATGCAGGGGAAATCTACGCTTATGCCTATCTTCAGCAATAGTATCAATGATATTAAGCTGGTCACCAGGGGTCATAATAGTGATGAAATCCATCTCTTTGAAGATTGGTCTGCCTTGGGCAATAGTTTCATCTTTAATTTCTACGGGGCGCTTATAAAAGCGTACTGCAAGTTGCGAATCCGCATTACGGATGTCTGATTCAATAGCCATTTAATTCTCCTAAGGGATTAGGTTGTTAAAAGAAAAAAGGGACTCCCCTTTTGAGAGAGTCCCGTCTGTACTACAAGTAAAACTTAAACAGAAGCTGCACTAAACCAGCCATAATCGCCAGAAGCCATTGCAGTTGCTGGAGCTAAGTAAGTACCAGCAGAAGCAGTTGCTACAAAGGTTGAAGCGTTAATAGAGCAAGTTGTTGTAGAAGCAGTAATAGCTGCACCAGCTTTTGCCCATACATATCTACGACCGTCAGAGCCAAATACTTCTGCTCCTAATGGGCCAAATGTTGGAGCTGTACCGCCATTTGATGCAATTTCTGCAACGGTTTGTGTATCGTTAAAATCAATCCCTGATAGTGGGGTAATGGTATATGCCATGATATTTCCTTTATGAGTTAAATAGACCAAAAATAAGGGTTTCCCCTTACTTTTTAGTTGGTCATAATGCCTTGCAAGAAGCTGTTAGATGTAGTCAAGTTACCAGCCCAACCGTATAACTTCACGATTGCGTCTTGGTTAATTGACTGACGCTCACCACCAATAGGTACAAAGTTACGCTCTTTGTGTGGGCGTAAGAAAATGTAGTTGGTGTTCAAGAAGTACATTGTGTTAGAAGGCTGCTCATTACCATAACCACCGCCCAATACAACATCAGCAGATGTACCGCCACCGTAGAACTTTAATGAAGCGAAACCAGCAGCACCAGCTTCTTCGGAAGCGATACGCTGAATAGCTTGCAATGACTGTACATACAGGCTGTAGAAGTTGTTATCAGCAACAATCAAGTCAGCTTTGTCTGTTCCACGAACTAATTGAATAGCTGTAGAAGTCATCTTAGCCAAGATGTTTGAAGTAGTGATAGTTGTACCTGTTGTAGCAACGTTCTGCCAGAAAGTCCAGTTAGCACGGTTAATACCACCGTATGTACCTGTTGTTGGAGTAGAGGAAACAGCAGCAGCCAAACCATCAAGGTTCTTACCGCCATTACCTGTACCGTCTAGGAACAAGTCACCAGAGATACGGTTTAACAAACGAGCTTCAGAAACTTGCATACGACCATCTAACAAGTCGATGATTGCTTCTTTGCTTGAGTTCTGCAACATTTCCAAACCAGACATTGTTACTGCGTCTGCATACTGAGAAATTTTATACTGAGCAGCAGAAATAGGGCTATCTGGAGCAATGTTCAATACTTCATAGCCAGAATAGCTATTAGCATTATTTGAGTTGGGGTCGTTGTACATTATTTCCTCGAGGATGACATTACCACCTGAGAATGGGCGTACATTGCCCTTTTGATTTAAACGCTGCAAAATTGCGTTGTTTTGTGTTAAGTTGTCTGCCAATTCACCGCTACGACTTTGAATGGTTGTAGCGATAATATCGGTAATTGCGCTATTAGCAAATGCCATGATAATTATCCTTAAAAAATGTGTCCAAAATTAGACTAAGTTAAACCCTGCCACTCAATGCGCCTGAATTTAATTGGTCGGCAATAATTGAGCGTCTATCCTTCTTATCTGTACCATTTGTCGATTGTCCGCTAGGAGTAACGGAGCGTGGACTTACAGCAGCAGCCTTAGCTTTAGCTACCTGATTCGCCTTTGAAGCTTGTTGCTTTGCACCAGAGATGAGTTTCTCTTGTTCTAAAGCCCATGCTTCATCGTTAATACGAACAGCCAGCTTATAAGCCGTTTTCAGGTCTTGGGCCTTCCCTAGCTCAAGGAGTTGAGCCATTTCTTCCCTTACCAATTCAAAGTGCGGTGCATTACCACCACTCTTAAAACTTTCAATCTCTCCCATGAGGCGGTTATTTTCCTCTTGGGCAAATCTACTTTTTATTACACTTACCTCTTGATTTACCGATTGTAATTGGCTCATCAATTGTTGGGCATAAGGGTCAAGTTGTTGTACTTGGCCCATATTGTTTAATTGTATACCATAATCGCTTGCAAGCTTTTGAAACATTTGAACTTTTTGCTCTTGGGGGGCAGAACTTAGCACCATGTGCGCCCGACCTAGGTTATTAATCCAAGTAGCAGGATTGATGCCTTGTTTTTGCAATTCAGGAACAAAAGGAATAATTGCCTCTTTTAACTGTTTGGCTTCATCAGCTTCAGCCTTATAGGTGCTTACGCCACGCTGGTATTCAGATTCACGCTGATTGGCATATTGGGCAAATTTAACAAAGTCATCTCTGTTAATCTGCTCGCCTTTCTCCATTTTGTCCCAAATTTCCTTGTATTCCTTCTTCCAGGTAGTTGGGCGCTTGTACTCTACTTGTTCCTCTGTATTCTCCTCTGGCGCTCTAGCTTCAAGTTCAACAGTTTCACCATCCGATTGTTCCTGTTCGTTAGCAAACCGCCCTTTTTCATCACGAGCTTGCTCATTTTCTTCAGATATATCGTCTTTTGAAAGTTCAATTTCTACCTCGTCTGGTGACTCTAAAGTACCTTCTTCAGCCTGCTCCATTGCTGCTTCTATCATTGACCTACGGTCTAATTCTTCTGACATGATGTTCCTTATCTGTAGTTAAGTTTGGAATACGCCAATTCAGCAATTTGACGCTTTCTTGCCTCATTAGATTTATTGTTGATTTCAATAGCTTTATGTTGCTGCGGCACATCATTGCCAAGTTCAATCATTCTGTGTTGTTTGAGGTGGCTTCTATGCTCGCTACGGCTTTTAATCCATGAGCCATCAACTTGGCTTACATATCCGTCAATGTCAGACATCACCATAGCGGTTTCTTTGGGCGTCATTTCTAGCTTTTGTTGCCAAGCTTCTTCAGCTTCTGGGCTACCAAACTCAAATCCCCAGTAATAAAGGTATTTTTCCTTGTCATCCATTTGCGAATAGTCGTAATCTTCACTATTTTGTTTACAAGATGGGCAACATTTTTGAATCTTTACTAACATTACATTCTCCCAATAAGTTCAGGTATCTTGTGCAATTCATCTTCTTCGACCGTCACTACTGAGTCGTACCAAGAACCATGTTTCCAACGCCAGCATTTAAACTCTTTTTTAGGCATGATGCAGACGGTTTTAACACCCAAAGCACCAGCTAGGTGCGCTATGCCTGTATCAACAGTCACAAGCCCTTTACAGGCTTTTAAATGGCTTGCAGTCTTATTCCAATCCTCTTTCCAACCATCATTAGGCAAAGGTGACCAGAATCTATCTTCTTGGGGATTAAATGAATAAGCGTCATTACCTACTAATTCCAGCATAGTTTCAGGTCGCATTGTGCGGACATAATGCAAAAGACCTTTAGAAGTAGCCCAATTTACTGCTAATTTTTTAGGGATATTGCTAGGCAAAGCATCTAAATAGCCTTCTGAGCCTACTATTTTTTTGGCTGTCATAGGGAATAAAGCCCTTGCATACGCTGGCGCTAGGCTAATGTAATAAGGCAAAGAAATCATGCCAATCCAGTAGTCAGACTCAGTAGCAATGCCTTCTTCTGGCATATTGCTAAATACATCAACACAGTCCATTTGACCAAATAAACGATGTAATGAGCCGTTTTGCAATAGCACTACAGACTTAGCTCCCATGACCTTTAAAAAAGGTAGGAATCGAGCATACTGAATAATGTCACCAAAACCTTGCTCTGCAAGGACAGTAATGGTTTTCCCTAATAAACTTTCACCTCTCCAAACAGGCATTTTTAATGGCTGAATGTATGGTTGAGCTTGGTTTGCCATCACCGCATCGTGCCAACGATACTCAAATAATCTAAATCCTTGCTCTAATCTGCCATTATGAAGATGCTCGTAGGCTAACTTGTATTGTTGGTGTGGATTTAAAGTAGTAGTAATAATGCTTCCTCATCGTCTAATTCTTGCAAGCGTTTTGCTTCTAAGATAGCCATTTCGGTTTGTATCCGAACTAGCTCTTGTCTAAGCATTACGCCATGCAAAAGTTCTTGTTGTTGTTTAACAAGGTTAGCGATGGTATTGTCTAATGCAGTTATCTCAGACGGTATATCTTCGCTAACTTCTTGATTGGATTGTACTTTATTTTTCTTTTGCTTGTTTTTAGGAGTTGGGTCTACCAATTCCTTAATAGCAGATTTGCGGTCAGCTTGAGCCTTACGATAAGCGTCTAAACGCTGCTTTTCTAATTTAGCTATCTTTGCTTGTAATTTTCTAGCTCTTTCAATTTCTTTACGAGTAAAGCCGTCATGGGTATCGCCTGTTACAGGTACGCCAACAAAGCCTTCAATGCTTGCTGTGTCGTTGCTATCTGTAGCTGAAATAGTGCCTGTAGATGGTACAAGAACAGCACCTGTAATATTAGCAGTATCGTTACTATCCGTTGCCGAAATAGTCCCTGTAACAATAGGATTAGCTACTGTACCTGTAAGAGTAGCAGTATCGTTACTATCGGTTACATTAATTGTTCCTGTAATTGCAGGAAGTTGTATATCCGATATAGGATTAGTCGAGAACGGGGTAAAACCTAGCATTAGCTACTCCATACCTCTGTTGGTTCTGTAGGGAATACTGAATCAAAAGCAGGGTTAAGCACAATAGCTCTAACGGCAGAGCGATACTCTAAAAATGCTTGGCGGTTAGTCAAATAAGGGTTTGATTCGGCAGAATCAGCAACAGAAGCAATAGCAGTCCAATCAGTATCAGATAGTATTTGCTTGCCTTTAGCTTTGTTATTGGCGGCTAATTCTGCGTTTTTGGCGGCAATCTGCTCTGCATCCATATCTTCAACAATAAACGATGTATACCATGCGCCATCTTGCTCAATTACAGGGCCAGAGATGACATACTGATAAATACCGCAAGTAGGGTATGGGCCATCTAACACTACATCTGCACCAAACTCATTAAGAGTTTCTACAGGAATAGGATTAGGAAAAGAAGTATCAGGGAAGGTTTGCTCCCATTGTGGAAGGTACATTACAGCACCAGTATCACGAACTCGAACTAACATAATTTATCCTATGCAATAGCTAAAAAGATATAAGAAGCACCGCTTGTATTAATTGCAGCAAGAATTGTTGCGTTTACTGTAAATCCACCAGAGGTTGTTGTTACAGAGCCTAAAGTCGCTGATTCTGCTGCCGTAGAATTTAACAATAAATAAGGGTCTGTAAGCGTAGTCATTCCTCTAGCTGTGTCGTAAACATACCAATCACCAGTAGAATCTGTACGCTTAATTAATACAAACGTAGCTCCACCAGTAAATCCACATGAAATAGCTTGTGTAGTGCCGTTACCTGTATAAGAACCAACTTTAGATACACCAGGACAAGTAGCAAATAAGTAGGTTACATAAGATGAGCCTGGGCCATCAAGCGTTGGTTGAAATCCTGTTGTTGACGCTGTTCTTGTAAAAGATGTAAAAGCCGCTGTTGTGTTTAACAATCCATATTTTTGTAACCCATACGAATAACTAATCCAGTCACCTACATCGTTACGCTTTTTTGTAATCCAAATTTCAGGAACAACTGTTAAGTTATGTGGCCGTTCTGCATATGTGTTATCCCCTGTATAACAAACCTCATCAAAGAATCCTGGTCTGCGAGCTAAAGTCCAAGTAACATAAGTATATGCACCACCACCACCACCGTCATAATTATAGTAAGCACTTGTTCTATTTACCGCAGTATTAGATTGAAATTCAGTTGGAAGTCCTGCTGAAAAATCACCTTCTGCTGCTGTGCTAGATGATGTAAGATAAAACCCATTTCCACGAAGTCTGTCGTTAAAACCTGGTTGCCAACCTTGACCGCCAGGGGTTCTATTATCAACAAACTCTGCATCTACAGTAAATCCTGTAGTAAGAACTTGTGTAGAGCTATTGCCTGTATATGTTATAGGTTTAAACACAGTAGTAGCATCTGTAGGCACTTTCATTGGTCTACGGATTGCCATATAAATATGAGTAGACGAACCAGTACCACCACTCAAACCATTTATTTGAAACCCTGTAGCAGTTGGTACAAAGAAAGGGCCACCATTAGTTTGTTCGGCAATAGATGCGTTTGCTTCAAGATAAGGGGTATTGGAATAATTTGCGCCCCTCATATTATCAGCTAATATCCAATTTGCTCCTACCCCACTACTACTATCAGAACACTTTACAAGAATCCATTGTGGCTCATATCCTAAATTAACTGTAGCGTTATTACTACCATCTTTAGTAAATGACCCACAACTAATTACATTATCTGTTCCTGTTGTGCCAAAACCACCAGCGTTATGGGCAAATATATAAGCAACATAAGTTTGACCATTAGAATTTACAGTTGGAGTTGCACTAACTGTAAAATTTGTACTTGTTGGAGCAACATATCCTACAGTAGCAGGGTCACCCCAAGTAGTTCCATCATCTCTAACAAATGCATTGGTTAAATTTAATACGCCATAAGCGTTTCCATCGCCACCGCCTGCATTTGCAGACCTTTGCCAAACTCTCCAGTTGCCTGTAGTGCTTATACATTTAACAATAATCATTCCTGGCACAGAACCAAGATTATGGTTTATTGCTCTAGCATAAGTATTATCACCAGTATAAGTAACTATGTCAAAAAACTTAGGTTGTTTGGCAAATGTCCATGAAACATATTTGTCACCTGATTTATTTGAAGCAAAGTTATCATCATTAAGAGAAAACCCGTTTGAAAGAAATGACATGTCAAAATTGTATGATTGACCACCATTGCTTGAAGAATTAAGAGTATATAAATTGCCACGAATAGTGTCGTGTAATGAATGGTCACGAACAGCAGTTCTATCTTTTATCCAAACTAATCCACCTTTGCCTGTTACATCAATACCATTATTGATAGTTTGTGATGTGCCGTTACCTGTATATAACCAAGTAGAAAATACATCCTCGATGTAATTAGCGGCAACAGCGGCAGGCTGACTGCCTGTTTTAGACGCAGCACTAAACATTAGTAGTTCAATCCAAAAGAGTTGCCGTAGGTATTTGTGCCATCTTGGAAGAAAGTAAAGATGTCATATTTACCGCTTGCAGATGATGCTGTAGGTGCTGTGCCACCAGGCCATTTAATCGTAGAGCCACCAGCCCAAGTCAATGTATAAGCACCTGAGTAAGTAACAATAATTACAAAAGATTTACCAGCTACTGAGCTAGGCAATGTAATTGTGCCGTTAGCGTTAAGGCTTAGTTCTTGTACTGTTCCGTTAGCAAGGCTGACTGTAAAGCTAGAACCAGCAGCAGGAGCGTAGAGCGTTTCTGTGTAATTTGTGACTACTGGGGTGTTCAATGCTGGGGCAGTAGCTAGAGCAACGACTGTACCTGTACCGCTAGTTGTATAACTTGTTCCCCATGCGCTACCTGTAGAGTTGCCAATACCAGCACCAGGATAAGTCATTGGGGCAGTATTAGTTACTGTAATAGAACCGCTAGAAGTGATAGGGCCACCACTTACAGAAATGCCTGTGCTTGCAGTTAAATTGACTGAGGTTACAGAGCCAGACCCTTTATTATTAAAGGTAGTCCAATCGGTGCTAGTAAGATAGCCGTTTACGCTTCCTGTAGCGGCAGGCATACTAATAGCAGGAGTATTACCACCACTTGATACTACGGGGGCTGTGCCTGTAACGCTAGTTACTGTGCCTGTTGTAGGTGTCGTCCATGTAGGTGCGCTTGTGCCTTGGCTTGTTAATACTTGACCACTTGTTCCGACTGCACTTAAAGCTAAAGCAGAAGCTGTTGAATATGGTACTGAACCAGCAGAAGCGGTCAAGCTTGCGTTTGTGCCGCCACGATTTAATGCAATATTATTACCATTCCAAGTTGCTGAAGTAATAGAACCTGGGTAATCTAAAGTGTTAGTAGACCAAGAAACATTTGAAGGACTTTGGTCATGCCTATCCCAAGAACCAGCAGAAGTTGCATTAGACAATAATGTAACGCTAACATAACCGCCAGAAGGAATAGAAACAACTAAAGTATTAGAGTTGTTATTAACTGTAATTGAACCGCTAGATTGATTGTTATTAAATGTATATGCCGTTCCATTGACAAGCGTAGTGGCATCAGGCAATTTAATCGTTTGACCGCCTGAGCCTGTAATTAAATAATCTAATGGTGATGCAACAGTTAAAGTTGTTGTACCGCCTGTTGCCGCAATAGTTTGTAATGTATTTAAAAAAGCATTGGCGGAAACATTTGCATTAGCATCTTGATATACCGCTTTGCCAGCAGGGTAATCACCAAATACATATAAAGTGCCTGTAAAGCTGACCAAAGCATTAGCATTACTGGATGAAAGTACAGTATCACGGCTAAGTGTTCCTGCGCCTACAGTACCAATGCCTACTTCCCATTGCGTACCGCCAGCATTGTAGATAGTGTAATAAGTTGTATTGCCGTTGCCGACTGCTGAACTAAAAGTCTGAAACTGCGTAACAGCGCCAGCAAGCGTTAATGTCCCAGTACCTGTCGTGGTACTAGTTTCTTGGACACGGTCTTTAAGAATTAGCGCCATGATTTACCTTAACTGTTAGCTCGGATGATTGTTCCTGCTGAAATGCTGACTGTTTGACCTGATGCAATAGTCGTAGTATTGAGGTTCATATCAGCGCCTGAAGTGCCTACTGAGCCATCCATTACTACTGTTGTGCCGTCAGATTTAACTATGCGAAAGAATGTTGCTGTGTTTGATGCTACTGCCGTTCCGCTAGTAACTGAACCTAATGTAATCGTACCGTTAGAGTCTGTACCAAAGCTACCAGCTACAGTTAAGCTAACTAATAGGGTTTGAGTAGAGATAGCAGTATTAGCGTTAGTTGGCTGTGTGCCATCGTATAGACGAATGATTGAGCCAGAGCCAGCATAGGTGATTAGACCTGTTTGCTGGGCATCTCTAGTGCCGTTTGAGTATTTTAAGTTTGATGCCATTATCTAACTCCTACAATTTTACCGTTTTCATCACGAATAACAGTCTTAGGTTGATTTAGTTTATCGTGGATAGCGGCAATCATCTGCGCTAACTGTTGATTCTGTTGCTGTAGGTTTTGGACTACAGGCTCTAGTGGATGTTGAGTCATGTCATACCCCATTGTGTCCTGCAATAATTTTGCAGTTTCTATATTGCGAATGTAAGCTTCTAAACCATCATCTAAGCCTTGATTAATCCTAGCGGTTTCAATTTTAGTCGCATTATCAAGGTAAGCCAAGAGAATGTCCCTATTATTAGTCATCTCAGCTTCTTTGGTGTTGCGTTCTTCTTCAAGCTTGAATTTTAACTGGT
>Ga0209188_1000757_pt1 | contig 29459 bp, 26 predicted proteins | sample C_130625_EF_Meta_FD_187307 | JGI IMG/M metagenome (GOLD analysis project Ga0209188, IMG submission 187307) | Freshwater microbial communities from Lake Croche, Canada to study carbon cycling - C_130625_EF_MetaG (SPAdes) (version 2) | ecosystem: Environmental > Aquatic > Freshwater > Lake... | reverse complement strand
TGGACCCCGCCCCCTCGACAAGCCGCGCACCGCTGGTAGCCTTGCCTCAAACGTCCAGGGAAAGACCACCATGCGGCACCTGCTGGCCGCGCTGCTGCTTTGCCTCCTCGCCGGCCGCGGCGCAGATGCCTATCCGGACCGTCCGATCCGTTTCATCGTGGGCTTCGGCGCCGGCGGCACCAGCGACATCATCGCCCGGCGCGTCGCGCAAGAGCTTGCGGTCGAGCTCGGCCAGCCCGTCACTGTGGACAACCGCACCGGCGCCGGCGGCAACGTCGCCTTCGAAGCCGCCGCGCGAGCCGAACCGGATGGCCACACCATCGTTTTGGGCTCGCCGGCCTTTGCGGTGAACCCCGCGCTCTATGGCGACCGGATTCGCTGGCAGCAGCGCGACCTCGCACCGGTGATCCTGCTGGGGCGGACGCCCATCGCAGTGATCGTACGGCCGGAAAACCCGGCGCGGAGCCTGCGCGAATTCGTCGAAGCGCGGCGCAGCGGGCCGATCCTGGCCGGCATTTCCGGCAGCGGCACCTCCTCGCACCTCGCCAATATCCTGCTGCGGGTGGCGACGCAGCTGCCTTTTGAGAACGTCTCCTATACCGGCGGCGCGGCGCCTTTCCTCGACCTGATGGCCGGGCGGCTGGAGATGATGACCTTCCCCGCGCCGGAGACCGTTTCTTACCTCGATGCTGGCAAGATCCGCATCCTCGCTCTCTCGGAAGCGACCGCCGCGCCGGCCTTCAAGGGCATCCCGACGGTGGCTGAGGCCGGCTGGCCGGGGGCGGCGATGGCCACCTGGTACGGGCTGATGGTGCCGCAGAAGACGCCCGAGCCCGCCATCGCTGCGCTGAATCGCGCCGGCAACGCGCTGCTGAGCAAGCCCGAAAGCCGGACGCGGCTGATCGAGCTCAGCGTTGATCCCGCCGGCGGCACGGCAGCCGAATTCGGCGCCTATATCGTCGCTGAGACCGCACGCTGGCAGCGTGTGATCGCCGAGACGAACACCCGCGTCGAATAACCCCCGCAACCTCGCACAGGACAGACTGACATGGCAGCCCCACCCTCCGCCCGCCGCGACCGCATCAACCCGCATTTTCCCAAGCTCGTCGCCATGACGCACGACTATGTCTATGGTGACGTCTGGGAACGCAAGGAGCTGTCGAAGCGCGAGCGCAGCATTGCGACCATCGCCGCGCTCGTGGCACTCGGTTGGTCAGACCAGCTGAACAGCCACATCAATCGCGGCCTCGGCAACGGCCTGACCCGCGAGGAGATTTGCGAGATCATCACCCACCTCTCGATGTACGCCGGTTGGCCGGCGGCGATGACCGCGTCGCATGTCGCGGTCGATGTGTTCGAAGCGCAGGACAAGGCGAAGGGCTGACCCCATGAAGATCGGTTTTATCGGCCTCGGCACCATGGGTGCCTTCATGGCCGCCAATCTGCAGAAGTCGCAGTACAAGCTGATGGTGCTGGATGTCCGCAAGGACGCCGCGCAGCGCCATCTGGATGCCGGCGCCGAATGGGCGACGACGCCGAAGCAGATCGCCGAGCAGTGCGACGTGGTCTTCACCAGCCTGCCCGGCCCGCCGGAGGTGGAGGCGGTGGTCTTTGGCCCCGATGGGCTGCTGGCCGGCGCCCGGCCAGGCCTGGCTTATTTCGACCTGTCCACCAACAGCCAGGCGTTGATGCGCCGGGTGAACGCGGCGCTGGCCGAGAAGGGCGCCTTCGGCTTCGATGCCCCGGTTTCTGGCGGCCCGAAGGGGGCGGAGAGCGGCAAGCTCGCAATCTGGGTCGGCGGCGATCGCGCCACCTATGACAAGCATAAGAAGGTGCTGGACGCGATCGGTGACCAGGCCGCCTATATCGGCCCGATCGGCACCGCGACGGTGGCCAAGCTCGTGCACAACATGGCGGGCTACGCGGTACAGACTGCGATGGCGGAAGTCTTCACCATGGGCGTCAAGGCGGGCATGGACCCGACCGCTTTGTGGAAGGCGGTGCGGCAGGGCGCGCTAGGCCGGCGGCGCATGTTCGACCGCGTCGCCGACCAGTTCCTGATCAACAAGTACGATCCGCCGGCCTTCGCCCTCAAGCTCGCGCACAAGGACGTGACGCTGGCGACCACCATGGGGCGCGAGCTCGGCGTGCCCATGCGCTTCTGCCAGCTGACGCTTGAGGAGATGAACGAGGCGCTGGCGCGCGGCTGGGGCCATCGCGACAGCCGCGTGCCGATGCTGCTGCAGGTCGAGCGCGCGGGGGTGAAGATGGAGGCAGACCCTGCCGAGCTGCAGGCGATTATCGACGCCGACAAGGGCTGAGCACGTGGCGGTGGAGAGGTTGCGCCAGCCCGGCCAGATCGGCCGGCTCGCCCTGAAGAACCGGCTGATCATGGCGCCCATGGGCACCAATTTCAGTACCAGCGACGGCCTCTCCACCGAACGCGACAGACTGTACTACGAGCTCCGCGCCAAGGGCGGCGTCGCCGCTATCGTCACCGAGGCGATGGCGGTCTCCGCCGGCGGGCGGGCGCACAACAACAGCCTCTGGATCTATCACGACCGCTTCATCCCCGGCCTCGCCCGGCTGGTGGAGGCGATCAAGCGGCATGATTGCCTGACCATCGGCCAGCTCAACCACCGCGGCGGCCTGCTGCGGCGGCTGGTGCTGAACATGGAACCGGTCGGCCCCTCCCCCTGGCGCAACCCGAATACCGGCGATGCCGTCCGCCCCCTCGACAAGGCGGAAATTCGGGAAATCCAGTGCGATTTCGTCGCGTCTGCGCGCCGCCTCTGGCAGGCCGGCTACGATGCGGTGGAGCTGCACGCGGCCAATGGCTACTTGTTTCAGCAATTCTTCACCCGCCGGATCAACCAGCGGGAGGATGAATACGGTGGCAGCCTGGAAAACCGCGCCCGGCTGTTGCTGGAGACGGTGCACAGGCTGCGCGACGCGCTGCCGGACTTCCCGCTCTGGGTCCGCATCTCCTGCACCGAATACTGCCCGGATGGCTACACGACCGAGGAGATCGTCGCGCTGGCGCAGATGCTGGAAGCGGCCGGCGTCGATGCACTCGATCTCTCAGGCGGCACCAATGAAAGCCCGGCGTTATCGCGCTTCTGCATCCAGCCTCCCTCGATGCCGCGGCGGGTGCTGGAGCCGCATGCCCGCCCGATCACGGAGGCCGTAGGCATCCCCACCATCATTGCCGGCCGCATCCTGACGCCGGAGGATGCCGAGGCGGTGCTGGCCAATGGCAGCGCCGATTTCGTCTCACTCGGCCGGGCGCTGACCGCCGATGCCTATTGGCCACGCAAAGCCTTTGGCGAGATTCCAACGCCGATCCGCGGCTGCATTTCCTGCAATGTCTGCTTCGAGCGGCTGACGCTGGAGAAGGACGTCGCCTGCGTCACCAACCCCATGCTCGGCACCGAGTTCGAGGAGCTGGCCCTGGCCGAGCCGCAGCTCGGCCCGCCGGGCGATGTGGCACCCCTTCGCGTGCTCGTGCTCGGCGCCGGGCTCGCCGGGCTCGAGGTGGCGCGCATGGCCGCGGCGCGCGGTTATGACGTCGAGGTCTGGGAACGCGCGGCGCGGCCCGGCGGGCAGATGCACTTGGCTGTCGCCGCGCCGGACAAGACGGAGGTATGGCCCGCCTGGAACTATCGCTGGGACCAGGCACAGGCGCTCGGCGTTCGCATCCGCTACGGCATCACCGCCGATACGGCCATGCTGCGCGCGGCCCGGCGCGACCATATCGTGGTCGCAACCGGCGCGCGGCCGCGCCTGCTCGACCTGCCGGGCGCCGCGCCGCTGCCGGCCTGGGCGGTGCTGGCCGATCCCGATCTGGTGCCGCAAGGCAGCGCAGTCGCGGTGATCGGCGGCGGGATCGTCGGCGTCGAGGTGGCGGAGATCCTGGCGCAGCGGCGCTGCACGATTACGGTTCTGGAAGCGGGGCCGGCGCTCGCGCCGCAGATGGCGCGCAACAACCGCACCGATACGCTGCTGCGTCTGCGGCCCGCCAGCGTCGCCTTCCACACCAAGGCTGTGGCCGAACGCCTTGCCGATGGCCAGCTACATTTTACCATCGACGGCGCGCCGGCGACGACGCCGGCCTCGGTCGTCATCGCCGCGATCGGCGCCTTGCCCGAACGCGGCGTGCTGGCGGAGGTGGAGGCCAGCGGCCTGCCCTTCACGCTGGTTGGCGATGCCAACGAGCCCGGCGATTTCCTCTCCGTCCTGCGCGACGCTCAAATGACCGGCTATGCGCTCGGCTTGCCTGCCAAGGAGCCTGCCCGATGAGACCGATCCGCCGCCGCCCGTTGCTGCTGGCCGCCCTCGCCGCCCCCGGTCTTGCCCCCCTAGGCCTCGCCCAGGCGCCGGCCTTCCCGCAGCGCTCCGTGAAGATCGTGGTGCCCTTCACGCCCGGCGGCGCGGCCGACATCACCGCGCGGCTGCTGGGCGAACGCATGGCACCGCTGCTCGGCCAGCCCGTGGTGGTCGAGAATCGGCCAGGCGCCGGCGGCAATATCGCAGGGGAGGCCGTCGCCCGCGCCGCACCGGATGGCTACACGGTCTTCCTGGGCGGTGCGACCATCCTGCTCGCTAACCAATACCTTTATCGCAGCGCGGTGCCCTTCGACACCTTCCGTGACTTTGTCCACATCTCCCGGGTCTCGGTCGGTACCACGCTGCTGGTCACCCGCAATGATCGGCCCTGGCAGGATTTCGGCCAGCTAATTGCAGCAGCCAAGGCGAAGCCGGGGCAGATCAGCGCCGGCAATTCGGGTTGGGGCACGATCAGCAACCTGACCCTGGCCAAGTTCAGCAAGGTCGCGGGCATCGAGATCAGCCAGGTGCCCTATCGCGGCCTCGCCCCGGGGCTGAACGATCTGATCGCCGGCAATCTCGACCTGATCTTCGACGGCATGCCCGCGATCATGCCGCATGTGCGCGAAGGCCGGCTGCGGCCGCTCGCGGTCGGCAGTCAGCAGCGCGTCACCTATGTGCCGGGCATCGAACAGGTGCCAGGCATGGCGGAACTGATCCCCGGCACCGACATGGATATGGAGTTCTGGTACTGCATCTCCGCCCCCGCCGGCACGCCGCCAGAGGTGGCGACGGCGCTTCACCGGGCGACGGTTGGAGCGGCGGCGGTGCCGAGCTATCGCGAGAAGCTGCTGCCACTCGGCTTCGATGTGGTGACGGATGCGAGCCCGGCCGCCTTCACCAGCTTCATGCGCGACCAGGAAGCGCTATGGCGCGACCTCGTTGCCGTCTCTGGCGTCAAGCTCGACTAGCCCCGGGCAGGCTGGCATGCTCGGACAAAACGGGGGGACACGGCATGCCGAGGCTTGCGGGCAAGATCGCGCTCGTCACGGGCGCTGGGACCGGCATCGGCCGGGCCACCGCTGAACTTTTTGCGCGCGAAGGCGCCCGGGTCGCGATCGCCGAAATCGACGTGCCCTCGGGCGAGGAAACGGCGCAGCGGATCACCGCAGCCGGCGGGGAGGCGATGTTTCTCCGCACCGATGTCGGCGAACCCCAGAGCATCGAGGGGACCATCCGCACTGTCGCGCAGCATTGGGGCGGGCTGCATATCCTGCACAACAATGCCGGCGGTTCGACCAATGTGGACGATACCGTCGTCGACGCGCCACTCGAGGAATTCTGGCGGGCGATCCGGCTCGATCTCTTTGGTACCTTCCTCGGCTGCCGCTTCGCGATTCCAGAGATTATCAAGTCTGGTGGCGGATCGATCATCAACATGGCCTCGGTCGTCGCACTGATGGGCTTCCCGGGGCGCGATTGCTACACGGCAGCGAAGGGCGGGGTGGCATCGCTGACCCGCTCGCTCGCGGTCGAATATGGACGGCAGGGCGTTCGGGTGAACGCGGTGGCGCCGACGGTGACGCTGACCGAACGGGTCAAGGCGCTACTCGCCGGCAACGAAGCGATGCAGTTTCTCGCTGCGCAACACCTGCACGGGCTGGGCCAGCCCATGGATATGGCGCATGCCGTCCTCTACTTCGCCTCCGACGAAAGCCGGATCGTCACAGGCGTGATTCTTCCCGTGGACAGCGGATTGGTGACGCTATGAGCAACAAGACGCGGATCGGCTTCCTCGGCCTCGGCCAGATGGGGGCGCCGATGGCCGAACGCCTGCTGGCCGAGGATGTGGAGCTACACGTCTTCGACCCCAGGCCGGAGGCCATGGCGGGCTTCGTCGCCCGCGGTGCGGTGGCGCATGCCTCGCCCAAATCGGTCGCCGATGCCGCCGGCATCGTCTTCGCCTGCCTGCCGACGGGGAAGGTGAGTGAGGCCGTGGCCCTCGGCCCGGAGGGCGTGGCCAGCGGCAGCGCGGTGCGCATCCATGCAGAGATGTCGACCATCGGACCCGCGACCATCGGACGGATCGCCGAAGGGCTGGCGGCGCGCGGCATCGCCTGTGTCGATTCGCCGATTAGCGGTGGCCCGGCGGGGGCGCGGGCGGGGACGTTGGCGATGATGCCCGCCGGCGCCCCGGCCGCGGTGGCGACCCTCCGGCCCTGGCTGGAGCGCATCGGCCAGCGGATCTTCCTGATGGGCGAACGCCCCGGCCAGGGCCAGACCATGAAGCTCGTGAACAACCTGATCTTCGCCGGCAATACGGTGGTTGCGCTGGAAGCCTATGCGCTCGGCGCCAAGGCCGGTCTCGATCCTGCGACGATGGTCGAGATGGTGCAGGCCGGCACCGGCCGCAGCTTCGTCGGCGATGGGCTGATGCCGAAGGTACTCAGCGGAAGCTTCGATTTCGGCGCGGCGATGTCGATCCTCGACAAGGATGTGATGCTCGGCATCGAGGAGGCAAAGGCGCAGGGCGTGCCGATGTGGACGCTGGAACAAGCGGCACGGGTCTGGCGCTTCGCCGCCAGCCAGGGAATGGCGGGGGAGGATCTCTCCCGCCTGGCGACGCTGCTGGAGGGCTGGGGCGGCGCGCCGATCCGCGCACCGAAATAGCTCAGCGCAAACCCGACCGGCGCAGGCCCGCCTCGTACAGATTGCGGTCCTGCGCGCGTTGCAGCGGGAAGCGGCGCATCGCCTCGGCAATGCCGAAATCAGGCTCGATCGCCAGCAGCCGCTCACACATCGCCCGCGCCTCCGCGGTGCGGCCGAGATGCGCGAGGGCGACGATCAGCGGCTTATAGGGGTAACTGAGCCCATCATGCAGGGCGATGGCGCGGCGGCACACATCCGCTGCGGCCTCGTAGTGCCCCAGGCAAAGCAGAGGGAGGCTGCGCGCCGCTTCGAAGAAAAACGCATGGGGATGGCATGGCGCGAGTTGCGCATAGCGATCCAGGCGTCCAAGTGCTTCCTCATGGCGCCCCAGGTAGCATTCGGCAAAGCCGGCGAAGACCCAGGCCATGGAGAGGTTCGGATTCAGCGACAGCGCTCTCTCATGCAAGCTGAGCGCATCTTCCGGACGATGATGTACGAAGGCCAGGACGTGGCCAAGAATGGTCAGCGCCTGCGCATCCAAAGGATCAAGGGCGACGGCACGGCGCGCATCGCGTTCGGTGGTCATGGCAGCGGCTTTTTTGTCGCGGGCCCAGCCCTGGCCGATCAGCAGCAGCCCCCAATAGGCTTGCCAGGCATAGGCGGCGGCGAAATCAGGCTCCAGGTCAGTCGCCGCGCGTAGGCGATCCCCAGCTTCCAGAAAACTCTCCCGATCAAGGTGCTGGATCGCGGGAATGGCGCGCAGGAACAGGTCGTAGGCAGAGGGATTGAAGGTGGCACGTCTGCCGGCCCGACCGGCTTCGATGGTCAGGATTTCCTGGTCAATTCGCGCGACGACCTCGGCTGCGATTTCGTCCTGCAGCGTCAATAGATCGTTGCTAGCGCGCTCGAACCTCCCGGTCCAGGCGATCCCCGTCGGCGGGCGCAGATCAGTCAGGCTCAACGAGAAGCGGACGCGCGCTCCCAAGCGCTGCACAGTACCTCCCAATAGCAGATCGATGCCTGCCTCATTGGCAGCGGCGTCTTCGCCACGCTGCTCCGTCGCACGGGCGAGGGAGCTATGGTCGACGACAAATAACCAACGAAATTTCGCGAGAGAGAGGGTGATCTCCTCGGCCATCCCGACCGACAGATAGGGCTCGGTCTCCGGGCCGAGGGCGCGCAGCGCCGCGACGCCCAGGCGCGCTCCCCGCAGCCCGGGCTGGGCGGCGGCCGTCGGCCCGGCCCCGATCGATCTCGGCGGGGCATCATTCGTAGCGGAGTACCGCCCAAAAGACTGTGGCGTGGCCTCTGCCAGACCCTGCCACGCAGCCGTCCTGATGAGGTCCGCACCGGCGAGTTTCGGCGCGATAGCGGATTTGCGAGACGCGGTGTCGCTGGCGCTATCCCGCATCCGCTGGCGCTGCTCTTCGAGCCAGGCATCGAAGGCCGGATCGAGCCCGCGGAGGTCGGTGAGGAGTGCATCCTCGATCCTGCCGGCCAGGAGATGAGGCCCCGCAGGCGTAACGGACGGCGCAAGGGCATCCACCCAAACATGTTCGGCTTGGAGGCGAAGGCTGTCCCGTTTCGCCTCTATCAAAGATATTCCAACGGGGCCCAAGGCTTCCTGCAACTCATGCAGCGCTTGGCGCAGGGAACCGCGGCGTTGCTCCTCTCCGCGGCGCGACCAGAGCAATTCGGCAAGGCGTAGTCGCGCCACCTGAGCTCCCTTGGCGAGGCCGAGTATGGCAAGCAGGGCGCGCGCCTTGCGTGACCGCGGCAGGACATTCACGCTAGCGACCGTCCATGCCTCCATCACGCCGCAGAGGACGAGACGCAAGCATGGTTGGGGCGAAGCGAAGGGCGTTGGCGCGGCCAGCGGGGTATCTTCCGGCGCGCACGTTGATTCGAATACCTGCATACAAAACAAGATAGCCCAACTGACTAACACTCACGCAAGGTTTTCGAGAGTGATCAGATTCAGATTGGGGCAGCCGAGCAAGCTGCGGATCAGGCTTCGGCCAACTCCATTGAAGCGGCAGCGCCCTGACTGCGGCGATTGCGGCGCTGTTGCATGCGCGAGGAGAAGACCAACCGAGGACCAGGAATTGCGAGATGCGGTTCGGCGGCAATGACCGCCTCCCGGAGGTCGCGCTCGGCCCGGGTAAGGTCGAAGGCAACGAAATCCCGCTGAATCGCCTCCGCCAAGGACTTCGGCGGCGGGAGGTGGCCAGCCGCCATCGCGGTGGCAAGTTCACGGCAAGCGATGAAGCGACGCGCTGCGTCAATGACGCATTGCACCCCTTTTTCCTGATGGTCCTCGACTGCCGGCGGCAGGCTGATGACGAGGTCCGACATGGCCCTTCTGGCTCCAAACTGGTTTCCGGCCGGATCTCCGACGGTTCCGCCCCGGTGGCGGCCCGAATTTTTTATGCCGGGAGGGCCTTGGGCTTCCGTTAGAAGTGAATGGCGAAGGTGAATTTGCCGTTAAAATCACAAGCGAATTTCAACAGGACAGGAACGCATACCGAGAGTCACCGAAATTATCGATAAAATTTCCGGTTATTAGCTTTTTGGTCCTAATTAAAGAAATTATTCTTTGTTCTCTCGAAAATATGGGTTATATCTCCTGCGTTGCTGCCGCCACGCGGCGCAACCCGCCAGGCGGGCCCAGGCCCGCAAAACAGGAGCCCCCCAAGATGCAAACAATTCCCATGTCCTCAATCGTCGATACCGGAAAAGTGCGCCTCGGCGCCGGCTGCCGCCACCTCACCTCTATCCTCGCCCCAGCCGCAGTTCCGAACGTGCCTCCCGCAGCCGTCGCTGACAGCGGCAAGGTCCGTCTCGGCGCTGGCTGCCGCCGCTGAAGCAATGCCGGTCGGGGCGCACGCCTCGACCGGTTCAGCCTCATGGCACCACGAACAGGGAAGCCGGCCATGTCCAAAGCACCTTCGGTAGTCACCTTTTATCGCATGATCGACAGCGCTTCGGCGCCCGAACGCGCCGATCGAAGCGCCTTCGGCAGCTTGCCCACCCGCGCATTCCGCCATTGCGACGCGGTCACCATGGCGGCGGGCTATGGCTGGTACATCGCCCCGCCAACGGACCTCTCCCTGCTCTGGGATGGCCAGGAGATCCTATGGCGCTGCCCAGGCCTCGCCGATTGGCAGCGTCTCGATGCCGCGCAGTTTCCGCATTTCGCGCAACGCTTCGACGCCGCGGCACCGCCGGACATCAAGGAATATTCTCCGCCGTTTCTCACCGCTCTGCAGGAGCCCGGCCTCGTGCAGATCTGGACTGGCTTGGCAGCACGCACGGCGCCTGGCTGGAGCCTGCTGATCCGTGGCCTCGCCAATCTTCCCCGGCATCCTGGCTATGAGTGCTTCGAGGGCATGCTCGAGGCTGATCGCTGGTTCGGTCCGCTTTTTACCAACCTGCGGCTGACTCGCACCGGAGTCCCGGTCACGCTGCGTGCGGATGAGGCTTTCCTTCAGGTCCAGCCCGTGCCTCAGATCGCCTATGCTGAATCCGTGCTCGGTCAGTCCGCCCTCGTAGAGCGCCTGGAGGATTTCACGCCGGACGACTGGGCCGCTTATCACGCCGCAATTGTGGCGCCAAGCCAGGACCCGCAACGTTCCCCCGGCCGCTATGCCGCCGAAGGCCGCCGCCGGAGGCGCAACCTCTGCCCCTTCGACGGCGTCGCCGCCCAATCAATCCTCGTCCAGTAAGCTCGCTAGTTTAAGGGCGACACCCTTCGAGCCCTCCACCCGCAATTTGCCGGTGGAGAAGGCAAGCATCGGGCTGAGCTTGCCGGCGATCAGCCTCGCCAGATCAGCACTGCTGAGGCGCAGAATCGTCGCCGCCTCGGTCTCCGCATCCGCAGGCCCGATGGCCGGCTCGCTACTTGTCGCATCCACCAGGATCGACCGGCCGGTATCGGTCAGATCGAAGCGGACACGATAGCCGAGTTGTCCAAGGCTGCTGGCCTTGGCCTGCATGGCATCGATCAGTTCCTCGAACACATTCATCCTCTAATTCTAACAGCATGCCGGTATGCCGGAAAGCTTCGAGGTTGGACTGAGGAACGCGCCATCGCTAGCCTTGCCCCGCAAATCGCCTCGAAGCGGCACCGGAGGGAATTTGGACGACGCTTCCGACGGCAATGGCATGCCTTGGCTGCGCACCTACCCGCCAGGCGTCGACTGGGCGATGGCACTCCCGCCGACGACTTTGCCGGCTTTGTTCGACGCGGCGGTCGCCCGCTTCGGCAACCGACCCTGTCTCGATTTCCTCGGCCGCCGCTGGTCCTATGCCGAGGTCGGCGCCCTGGCCGGCCGCGCCGCGGCCGGGCTGCATCGCCTCGGCATCGGGCCGGGCAGCCGAGTCGGCCTCTGCCTGCCGAACGGGCCGCACTACGTCATCGCCTTCTTCGCAGTGCTGCGCGCCGGCGCCACAGTGGTGAACTGCAACCCCCTCTATACCGAGGAGGAACTGACCCGGATCGTCTGCGATGCGGGGGTGGAGGTGATCCTCGCCCCCGACCTCCGGCCGATCGAGGCGCGGGTGCTGGGCCTGCTCGGCACCACGCCGCTGCGCCATGTCGTGGTCTGCCCCTTTGCCGAGGTCATGCCCTGGCTGAAGGGCCTTGCCTTCCGGCTGCTGAAGCGGGACATGATCGACCATGCGCCGGCCGGGGAGACGCGCTTCTCCCCCTGGCGGGCGCTGCTCGATGGCCCGGCCGTGGCGCTGCCGCTGCCGGAGCCCGGCGATATCGCGGTGCTGCAATACACCGGCGGCACGACGGGGCTGTCCAAGGCGGCGATGCTGACGCATGCGAACCTTGCCGCGAATACCCGCCAGGTCACGGCCTGGTCGCCCCATCTGACGCCGGGGGCGGAGCGTATGCTGGCGGTGCTGCCCTTCTTCCACGTCTTCGCGCTGACCGCCTGCCTGCTGGCGGCGATTGCGGAAGGCAGCGAGATCATCCTGCTGCCGCGCTTCGAGGCAGGGCCCCTGCTGGCGACGCTGCGGCGGACCCGGCCGACCATCTTCAACGTCGTCCCCACCCTGCTGAAGGCGCTGATCGATGCCGGCGTCAGCCGCGCCGACCTCGCCTCGCTCAAGGTCTGCATTTCCGGCGGCGCGCCGCTGCCGGCGGAAATCCAAAAGAGCTTCGAGGCGATCGGGGCCTGCCGGGTGGTCGAAGGCTATGGGCTGACCGAGGCGAGCCCGGTCTGCCTCTGCAACCCCCTGGTGGGCGAAAGCCGGCCCGGCACGATCGGCCTGCCACTGCCGGGGGTGCGGGTGGAGCTGCGCGCCCTGGACGACCCCATGCGCCTGGCGCGGCCGGGCGAGCGCGGGGAGGTCTGCGTCGTCGGCCCGAACGTGATGGCCGGTTACTGGAGGCGCCCGGCGGAGACGGCCGAGGTCCTGCTGCCCGACGGCTTCCTGCGCACGGGCGATGTCGGCGTGATGGACGATGGCGGCTACGTGACCTTGGTTGACCGCATCAAGGACCTCATCATCTGCTCCGGCTATAAGGTCTTTCCAAGGATGATCGAGGAAGCGCTCTACCGGCACCCGGGCGTGGTCGCGGCGACCGTCGTCGGCATGCCCGATGCCTATCGCGGCGAGAGCCCCGCCGCCTTCGTCGAGCTGCGCCCCGGCAGCACCGCGACAGTCGAGGCGCTGCTCGCGATGTTGGCCGAGTCGCTGTCCCCGATTACCATGCCTAAACTGATCGAGATTCGCCCACACCTGCCGCGCACCGCCGTCGGCAAGCTCTCGAAGACCGAGCTGCGCGCCGAACTCAAGGCCCGCCAGGCGGTGCCGGACCCCCACCACGCAGGAGCAGCGCCATGACCGATGTGCTGATCGCCGCCTATCGGCGCAGCCCCTTCCACTTCGCCCAAAAAGGGGATCTGGCGAAGCTGCGGCCGGACGACATGGCCGCGCAGGTCACGCGGGCGATGGTCGCAGAGACCGGTATCGATCCGGCGGAAGTCGAAGACCTCATCCTCGGCTGCGCCTTCCCCGAGGGCGAGCAGGGGCTGAACCTCGGCAAACTCGTCGCCTTCATCGCCGGCCTGCCGGAGAGCGTCGGCGGCGCCACGGTGAACCGCTTCTGCGGCTCCTCCATGCAGGCCATCCACCAGGCGGCCGGCGCGATCATGATGGGGGCGGGCGAGGCGTTCCTGTGCGCCGGCGTCGAGAGCATGAGCCGGGTGCCGATGATGGGCTTCAACCCGATGCCCAACCCGGCGCTCGCCGCGCGCTATCCACAGGCCTACATGGCCATGGGCGAGACGGCGGAGAATGTCGCCCGGCGCCAGCAGATCACCCGCGCCGACCAGGATGGCTTCGCGCTGCGCAGCCAGCAGAAGGCCGCCGCCGCCCAGGCGGCGGGCCGGCTGGCCGCGGAGATCGTGCCGATGGAGGTCGGTGGCAAGCGCGTCGCCGCCGATGGCTGCATCCGCGCCGAGACTACGACCGAAGCGCTGGCCGGCCTGAAGCCCGCCTTCCGCCAGGACGGCACCGTCACCGCCGGCACCTCCTCCCCGCTCACCGATGGTGCTTCGGCGGTGCTGGTCTGCTCAGCTGCCTATGCGGCGCGGCGCGGGCTCACCCCGCTGGCGCGGGTAAAGGCGGTGGCGGTCGCGGGCTGCGCGCCCGAGGTGATGGGCCTCGGCCCCATCCTCGCCAGCCAGAAGGCGCTAGCGCGCGCCGGCATCGGCGCGCGTGACCTGGATGTGGTGGAGCTGAACGAAGCCTTCGCCAGCCAGGCGCTGGCCTGCCTGCGCGAACTCGGGATCGACGAGGCGAAGGTCAATCTCGATGGCGGGGCCATCGCGCTCGGCCATCCGCTGGGCGCGACGGGGGCGCGGATCACCGGCAAGGCGGCGGCGCTGCTGCAGCGGGAAGGCGGCCGCTACGCGCTGGCGACGCAGTGCATCGGCGGCGGCCAGGGCATCGCCACGGTGCTGGAGGCGCTCTGATGGCCATCACCAAGGTCGCGGTCATCGGCGCCGGCGTTATGGGCGCCGGCATCGCCGCGCAGGTGGCCAATGCCGGCCTGCCCGTGGTGCTGCTCGATATCGTCCCAGGCGGCGCGGCGGTGGCGGTGGAGCGGATGCTGCGCGCCGATCCCGCGCCCTTCATGCGCCGCGCGGCGGCGCGGCTGGTCACCACCGGCGATCTCGCGACCGGCCTGCCGCTGCTGGCCGATTGCGACTGGATTATCGAGGCGATCATCGAAAAGCCCGAGGCCAAGCGGGCGCTCTACGCGCAGCTCGCGCCGATCCGCAAGCCGGGGTCCATCGTCTCCTCCAATACCTCGACCATCCCGCTCGCGGCGCTGCTGGAGGGCGAGGGCGCGGCGCTGGCCCCAGATTTCCTGATCACCCATTTCTTCAACCCGCCGCGCTACATGCGGCTGCTGGAGATCGTGCGCGGCCCGGCGACGCGCCCGGAGGCAGCGGCCGAAATCGGCGCCTTTGCTGACCGGATGCTCGGCAAGACCGTGATCGACTGCCATGACCGGCCCGGCTTCATCGCCAACCGCATCGGCGGGCTCTGGATGCAGTCGGCGATCAACCACGCCTTCGCCATGGGACTGACGGTCGAGGAAGCCGATGCCGCCATGGGCGCGCCGATCGGCGTGCCGAAGACCGGCGTCTTCGGGCTGCTCGACCTCGTCGGCATCGACCTGATGCCGCATGTCGCCGCCAGCATGAAAGCGACACTGCCGGCCGCGGATGCCTATGTGCAGGGCCTGCAGGACCAGCCACTGATCGCCGGCATGATCGCCGAGGGTCGCACTGGACGAAAGGGCAAGGGCGGCTTCTACATGCGCGAGCGCGGACCCAGCGGGGAGAGCCTGCGCCGCAGCATCGATCTCGCTACCGGCGCCTATCGCGAGACGCAGAAGCCGCAGCTGGAAAGCCTGTCGCTGCGCGACCTCAAGGCCTTCGTCGCGCATCCCGACCGAGCCGGGCGCTATACCCGCGCCGTCCTGCTCGACACCCTCGGCTATGCCGCCGCGCTGGTGCCGGAGATCGCCGACACCGTGGCCGATGTCGATGCCGCCATGCGGCTGGGCTACAATTGGAAATACGGCCCCTTCGAGCTGATCGACCGGCTCGGTCCGGGCTGGCTGGCCAAGGCGTTGACGGAGGCGGGGCGGCCGGTGCCGCCGTTGCTGGCGATGGCGGGTGAGCGGCCCTTCTACCGCACTGCCGATGCCGCGCTGGAATTCCTGGGCGACGATGGCGGCTATCATCCCGTGCCACGGCCGGAGGGGGTACTGCTGCTGGGCGATGTGAAGCGCCGCGGCCCAGCACTGGCCGGCAATGCCAGCGCCTCGCTCTGGGACCTCGACGACGGCGTCGTCTGCCTCGAATTCCACAGCAAGATGAATGCGCTCGACCCCGGGACGCTGGAGATACTGAGCAAGGCGGTCGCGCTGGGACGCAAGGGCGCCTTCAAGGCGCTGGTGATCTATAATGAGGGCGAGCAATTTTCGGTCGGCGCCAATCTCGGCCTCGCCCTCTTCGCCGCCAATATAGCCGCCTGGGGCGAGGTGGAGGGCATGGTCGAACAGGGCCAGAAGGCGATGCTGGCGCTGCGCGCAGCCCCCTTCCCCAGTGTCGGCGCGCCATCGGGCATGGCGCTCGGCGGCGGCTGCGAGATCCTGCTGCATTGCTCCGCCATCCAGGCGCATGCGGAAAGCTATATCGGCCTCGTCGAAGCCGGCGTTGGGCTGATCCCGGGCTGGGGCGGCGGCACCGCCATGCTACATCGCTGGGCGGAGGCGCCGCGCGCGCCGCGCGGCCCGATGCCCCCCGTCGCCAAGGCCTTCGAGATGATCTCCACCGCGCAGGTCGCGAAATCCGCCTTCGAGGCGCAGGAGATGCTGATCCTGCGGCCGCTGGACGGCATCACCTTCAACCGCGACCGGCTGCTGGCGGATGCCAAGGCCAAGGCGCTGTCCCTGGCGGAGGGCTATCGCCCGCCAGAGAGCAAGCCGCTGCGCCTGCCCGGCGCCTCCGGCCGCGCCGCGCTGCAGCTGGCGGTGGCGCAGCAGGCGGCGATGGGCCGCGTTACGGCGCATGATGCCGTGGTCTGCGCGCATCTGGCCGAGGCGCTGACCGGCGGGACGCACGACCAGACCGAGGAGGTCGGCGATGCCGAGCTGCACGCACTGGAACGCGCGCAGTTCATGGCCCTGCTGAAGACCCCCGCCACCCTCGCCCGGATCGAGCACATGCTCGAAACCGGTCGCCCCCTGCGCAATTAGAGGTCGCCATGCCGATCTACGCCGCCCCGCTGCGCGACATGCGCTTCGTCCTAAACGAGCTGGCCGGGACCGCCACGCTGCGTGCCCTGCCCGGCTACGAGGAGCTCGGAGCTGATCTGGTCGACCCCGTGCTGGAGGAGGCCGCGAAGTTCTGCACGGAAGTGCTGCTGCCGCTGAACCAGTCGGGTGACAGCGAAGGCTGTACGCTGGCCAATGGCGCGGTGCGCACGCCGCAGGGCTTTCGCGAAGCCTATGATGGCTTTCGTGCTGGCGGCTGGACCGCACTCGCCGCCGATCCCCAATGGGGCGGCCAGGGGCTACCGAAATCGATCGGTGCGCTGGTCGAGGAGATGATCTGCTCGGCCAATCTCGCCTTCGGGATGTATCCGGGCCTGTCGCACGGCGCCTATTTGGCGATCGCCAAGCATGGCTCGGCTGACCAGCAGGCCCTGTATCTGCCGAAGCTCGCCAGCGGCGAATGGTCCGGCACCATGTGCTTGACGGAGCCGCAATGCGGCACCGATCTCGGCCTGATCCGCACCCGCGCGGCCCCGGAGCCAGATGGCAGCTTCCGCATCACCGGAGGCAAAATTTTTATCAGTGCCGGCGAGCACGACCTGGCGGAGAACATCATCCACCTCGTTCTCGCGAAGCTGCCGGATGCGCCGCCCGGCACGCGCGGCATTTCGCTCTTCGTCGTGCCGAAATTCCTGCCGACCGCGGCGGGTCGGCCCGGCGCGCGCAATGCTGTGACTTGCACCGGCCTCGAGCATAAGATGGGCATCAAGGCGAGTGCCACCTGCGCCATGGCCTTCGACGGGGCGACGGGCTGGCTGGTCGGCCGCCCGCATCGTGGCCTGGCGGCGATGTTCACCATGATGAACGAAGCCCGCCTCGGCGTCGGTGTGCAGGGCCTCGGCATCGCCGAGGTCGCCTATCAGAACGCCGTCGCCTATGCCCGAGACCGGCTGCAGGGGCGCGGGCTGGACGGCGCCGCGGCGCCGGACAAGCCGGCCGACCCGATCTTGGTGCACCCGGATATCCGCCGCATGCTGCTGACCATGCGGGCAATGACGGAAGGCTGCCGGGCGCTGGCTGCCCTGGTCGCGCAGGCGCATGACGTGGGGCAGCGCCACCCGGATGCGGCGGCGCGGCAGGACGCCGACGACTACGTCCAGCTGATGACGCCGATCATAAAGGCGCTCTTTACCGATACCGGCTGGGAGGCGGCCGGGCTCGGCATGCAGGTCTGGGGTGGGCATGGCTATATCCGCGACAACGGCATGGAACAATTCGCCCGCGACGCCCGCATCACCCAGATCTACGAGGGGACCAACGGCATCCAGGCGCTCGACCTGGTCGGGCGCAAGCTCGGCACCCATGCCGGGCGCTACCTCCGCAGCTTCTTTCACCCCGCGCTGGCCTTCATCGAGGCGCAGTCTGAGGTCCCGGCGATGGAGCCCTTCTTGCTGCCGCTGTCCAAGGCCTTCGGCCGGCTGCAGCAGGTGACGGCGGAGGTAGCGAGGCGCGGCCTCAGCGACCCGTTCGAGGCCGGGGCGGCGGCGAGCGACTATCTGCGCCTCTTCGGCCTCACCGCCCTCGCCTTCGCCTGGGCGCGGATGGCCGAGATCGCGCTGCGTCAGGGTCCGGAGCCGGCAGGCTTTTACAAGGCGAAGCTGGCGACGGCGCGCTTTTTCATGCAGCGCATTCTGCCCGAGACCAGCAGCCTCGCCGCCAAATGCCTGGCCGGCGGCGAGACCTTACGGGAGATGGACGCGGCGCTGTTCTGACGCCGCGCATCCCGCCGTCTAGTCTTACTGTGTCATAAATTGAGTTTTACGGCTGATCCGCGGACAACATGGGCATCGCGGCAGCGTTCGGGCGATGGTCCTGGCGATGGCGACACGGACAGAAGCTATCGAGTTCACCACGTGGCGTTCAGGTCTGATCGGGGGAGCCGCGTGGTCGATAACCCCTGGATAGGGGAGGTTCCTCGACGAGAACCTCGTTGCGGGGTGCTGAGGGGGGAATCGCTCCCCTTTCGGAGATCAGGAATCCGTAGGCGGCGATGCACAGCGTGGCGTGGTGGTGGAATCCCCGCCATCCCCGGCCTTCGTAGTGACCAAGCCCAAGTTCCTGCTTGAGTTCCTGGTAGTCCCGCTCGATCCGCCAGCGCAGTTTCGTGGCATTCACCAGAGCGCGGCGGCTGATGGTCGCGGGCAGCGTGGACAGGAAATACTTCGTCGGCTCGGCTTCGTCCAATGGCCATTCAATCAGGCACCATTCCTCGGGGCGCGGTATGGAACGTTGATAGTCGCGATGTGCCGGGCGAACCCGCACGGCGGCGAAACGCGAAGCCAACTTGGTATTGGTCCCTTCGCGCCAGGTGACCCGCCGCCAGGCATTCTTGGGCAAGTCCAGCGCCAGTTGCTTGGCCGAGACCGGCTGATGCTCGGCATCACGACGGATCGCCGAGGTTCGGCGGCCACGCCCGCTCCATTCTTTGGGCGGCAAGGGCTCGATACCCGGCGGCCATAGGGTGGTGCTGGACTGGATGCCGACGGCGTAGGCCAGAGCGATCTCGGTGATGCCGTCGCGGAAATCCGTGTCGTTGCCATAGCCTGCATCGGCCAATACGAACTCGGCATCGATCCCGGCAGTAACGGCCCCACGCAGTTGATCCAGAGCGATCTGCGGCTTGGTCTGGAAGACGATATCGTCCGGTATGCCTGCCTGGATTCGTCGGGCCGGGTCGTCACACCATTCGTGCGGCAGATACAGCCGATACGCGATCGGCAGGCTGGCATGATCGTTGGCCGCCGACAGGCTCACTGCGACTTGGCAGTTGTCCTGTTTGCCGAGTTGCCCGCAGTACTGCCGCGCCACACCGACGGAGTGCTTGCCCTTCTTCGGGATGCCGGTGTCGTCGACGATCAGCGCACGGATCGGGCCGCGCTGCGCGATGACGGGCAGGACACGGGCACGCACCGCGGCGAGCACCGCCTCATCAGACCACTCCGACTTCGCCACGAAGTGATGCATCGACTGATGCGCCGCCTGCACCCGCGCGGGCTGCACGCGTGCGGCCATCGGCTCGACGCTCTTGCGATCGCCCGGCAGTAGCAACCCGGCGCAATACGACTGGAACGGCACAACGCGATCGGCGTGTCCCAACACCGAGGTGATTCCCTCGACATACTTCGCCAACCGTGATTCGCTGCTCCGCGATTTCGATTCGAGACCCACAACCCGCCTCCACGAGTGAGAATCTCAACGCTGACAAATCCGCGCCGAATCGGACAAGTATTTTATGACACAGTAAGACTAAAGCGTGCTGGACCAGTCGCCGGGGATGAAGCGGTAGCCGCTGGCGGTTTTCTCGATGAAGCCCTGGGCCGGGAAGGGGAAGTGGTAACCGGTCACCCGTAAGCGGTCGGCGGAGACCATATCGAAGACTCGCCGCCGCGTCGCCTCGGCCATCGTCGGGTCAATATCGAACACCGCGTGATAGCCGGGCATGACCGCGAAAAGCTCCGGCCGGTTGGTGACGTCGGCAAGGAAGACAAACTGCGCATTACCATCGGCCACGCGATAGATCGTATGCCCGGGCGTATGGCCATAGGCGGGCATGCCGCGAATGCCTGGCACCGCCTCCGCCCCTTCAGCCAGCGGGCGGACTTTGCCCTGATAGGGCGCGAAGCGGCGGGCGGTATTGGCAAAGTTGCCGCGCTGGAATTCCGGCGTACGGCTTTCATTGCCCGCATCGGTCCACCAGCCCCATTCGACCGCCGGCACCAGCACCTCCGCGTTCGGGAAGGCGGCGCCGCCCGCGCCATTCAGCAGACCGTTGATGTGATCCCCGTGGAAATGGCTCTGGATCACCGTTGTCACCTTGGCCGGGTCGATCCCCGCCGCAGCCATGTTCTCGATCATCCGCCCGGCCGTGGCGCCCGACGGCGTCACGCCATTGCCGGTATCGAAGACGACGAAGTGCGTCGGCGTCTGTACGAAAGTGATCGTGAAGGGGATGCGGAACTTATCGGTGGGCAGGAAATTCTCCGCCAGCACCTTCTGCACATCGGCCAGCGGCGCGTTGCGGACGAAGCCATCCAAGGACCGTTCGTTGTAGCCGTCATGCACTGTGGTCACGACGAAGTTACCCACCTTGAAGCGATAGAAGCCGGGCGCCTGGGCGGCCGGCGCCTGGGCCAGCGCCGGCGTCGCGCGCCCGGCGAGCAGGGGCGCGGCGAGGATCACTGGCGTGGCCAAGGCGAGGCGACGGGGGAGGCTCTGGGACATGGCGTGGACCCTTCCTGAAAGAGTGCGCTTGATCGGGCGCTTTGCGTCAAGGTTCAAGCGATTTCAGTCGGCGCGGGTGAAGGTGACAACTGCCTCCAGATGCGGCGACCAGAGGAACTGGTCGACCGGCACCGCCGCCAGCACCCGGTAGCCCGCCTGCGCCAGCATTGCTGCGTCGCGCTGTAGCGCCGCGGGGTTGCAGGAGACATAAATGATCCGCGGCACTGCCGCGCGGGCCAGCAGCGCCACCTGCTCCGCCGCCCCGGCGAAGGGCGGGTCCAGCACGGCGGCGGCGAGGCCGCGCAGCTCCGGCCCGGCCAGCGGCTGGCGCGTAAGATCCCGGCGCACCGCCTCCACCCGCGCCTGCGCGGCATTCGCCGCCCCGGTCAGGGCGGCGACGGCGCCAGCCTCCCCCTCGAAGGCCCGCACGCGGGCGCGTGCGGCCAGCTGCAGGCTCAGCGTGCCCAGCCCAGCATACAGATCGGCGATCACCGCCCGTGCCGGCAGCCGCGCCGGCAGCCCCGCCAGCACCGCGGCAACGATCGCCGCCTCCCCCGCCGCGCTCGGCTGCAGGAAAGCGCCAGGTGGCGGCACCACATTCACCCCCGCGAAGGCGATGCCGACCGGGCCAAGCTGCGCCGCCGTCTCCGCCACACCCTCGCCCCGCGCCCAGGCGATGCGCGGCAGGCCGTGCGCGGTGGCGAAGGCAGCCAGCTTCACGCGGCCCGGCGCGTCCAGCGGCCCATCCGTCCGCAGCAGCAGGTCCGGCCCGGTATCGAGCAGGTTCAGCACCGCCGAGCCCTCCCGCCGCAGCGCGGCCAGCCCCTGCAGCAGCGCCCGCAGCGGCGCGAACAGGGCAACGAGGCGCGGGTCGAGCACGGTGCAAGTGCCGAGATCGACCAGCTGCGCCGCCCCGCGCGCATGAAAGCCGAGCGTAATGCCGCCGGCGCCACGTCGCACCGCCAGATCGGCCCGGCGCCGCACGCCCGGTGGGGTGCTGGCCAGGGCGGCGACGGGCGCATCGGGGAAGCCGGCCCGGGCCAGCGCTAGCACCAGCTTGTCACGCTTCCAGGCCGCATACGGAGCGGGCGCCCAGTGTTGCAGCGCGCAGCCGCCGCAGGTGCCGGCGTGTGGACAGGGGGGGACGACGCGCTCCCGGCTTTCGGCCAGCCAGAGCTGCGGTGTGGCGCGCTCTCCGGCGATCTCGGCCAGAACACGCTCCCCCGGTAGGGCGCCGGGGACATAGACCGCGCGGCCGTCTCGCCGGGCGATGCCGTCGCCCTCTGCGCCAATGGCGGCGATCGAGAGCTCAGTCGGCATTTGGAAGATTTTGGGCTGCGATGCGGATCTCGACCAGGAAGTAGCCAAGCGCGGCGATCGCAGCGAACATCGCCAAGACCAGCAGCCCGCCGACCGCCCTAGCGAAGCCAAGTTCAAAGAATGCGCCGACGAAGGAGGTAACAATCAGCAGGCAGATCAGCGTCGCCGCCAGCACCCCGCAGACGATGGCGCGATAGACCGCCCAGGCCCGCCGCACGAGGATACGCCGCTCCCCCACCACCACCTCAGCCGCGCCGTCCCGCACTGCGCGCTCGCGATCAACAACCCGCGCGAGGCGGCCAGCCAGCACGTTAATCAGGGTCGCCATGGCCGTGAGCAAGAAGGCGGGCGCGATCGCCAGCTGGATCACCCGCTCGATCTCCGCGACCTCGGAGGGCTCGACCATACCCCGGGCCCGGCCCTAGCCGCCGAAGGCGTTCAGCCCGGTCTGGGCGCGGCCCAGGATCAATGCGTGCACGTCGTGCGTGCCCTCATAGGTGTTCACGGTCTCCAGATTCAGGACATGGCGGATGACGTGGTAGTCGTCGACGATGCCGTTGCCACCGTGCATGTCCCGCGCCACGCGGGAGATGTCGAGCGCCTTGCCGCAATTGTTGCGTTTGACCAGGCTGATCATTTCTGGTGCCGCCTTATGCTCGTCGAACAGCCGGCCCACTCGCAATACCGCGTGCAGGCCCAGCGCGATTTCGGTCTGCATGTCCGCCAGCTTCTTCTGGACCAGCTGCGTCGCCGCCAGCGGCTTGCCGAACATCTTGCGGTTCATCGTGTACTCGCGCGCCGCCTGCCAGCAGAACTCGGCCGCGCCCATGGACCCCCAGGCAATGCCGTAGCGGGCACGGTTGAGGCAGGAGAAGGGTCCCGCCAGGGACTTCACCAGCGGCAGCCGATTCTCTTCGGGCACGAAGACCTCATCCATCATGATCATGCCGGTGACCGAGGCGCGCAGTGAGAACTTGCCCTCGATCTTCGGGAAGGTCAGGCCCTGCATGCCGCGTTCGAGGATGAAGCCGCGGAGGATGCCCTCGTCGTCCTTGGCCCAGACGACCGCGACATCGGCGATCGGCGCATTGGTGATCCAGGTCTTGGAGCCAGAGAGCGAATAGCCGCCATCCACCTTCTTCGCCCGCGTGCGCATTGAGGAGGGGTCGGAGCCGGCATCCGGTTCGGTCAAGCCGAAGCAGCCGATCCATTCGCCGCTGCGCAGCTTAGGGAGGTATTTCTGCTTCTGCGCTTCCGACCCGAAGGCGTGGATCGGATACATGACGAGGGAGGACTGCACCGAGAAGGCGCTGCGATAGCCACTATCGACCCGCTCCACCTCGCGCGCCATGAGCCCGTAGGCGACATAGGAGACGCCGGCGCAGCCATAGCCATCGAGTGTGGCGCCGAGGAAGCCCATCTCCCCGAACTCGTTCATGATCTCCCGGTCGAAGCGCTCGTTGCGGAAGGCGAGCAACACACGCGGCAGCAGCTTGCCCTGACAGAAATCACGGGCCGCGTCGCGGATCATTCGCTCCTCTTCCGTCAGCGCGTCCTCCAGCAGCAGCGGATCTTCCCAGACGAAACCTGGGCGGGACTTGGCCGGGGCGACGATGTTCATGGCGCTCTCCTGACGGGCACGGGTAGCGGGCATCGGCGCCCGGGCGGGGTTGGGTCGGGATATGAGAGCAATCTGGCCCCGGAGTGGCACGGCCGCAACCATCCGCACCGGGCGGGCGCCGGGGGGCTTGCAGCGGCTCCTGGGGCTGGGCACATCCCCTTGATCGGCCAGGAGAGCCCCCGTGAACGTCCAGACCCCCGGTGCCGCCGCCCCCGCTTTGGCCGACCCTGGCCCGGACCGGCTGCGCCTGCTGCACGCGATGGAGCGCAAGCTGCTCTGGCTCTCGGCCTGGATGATCCATCACGCGAACCATGTTCGGCCGAACCGGGACGGGTTGAAGGTGGGCGGGCACCAGGCCTCCTGCGCCTCGGTCATTTCCATCATGACCGCCCTGCTGTTTGAGACGATGAAGCCGCAGGACCGGCTAGCGGTGAAGCCGCATGCTGGGCCGGTCTTCCACGCTGCCAACTACCTCTTTGGCCGCCAGCAGCGCGAGAGGCTCGAAACGCTCCGCCAGTTCGGAGGTATCCAGCCTTACCCGTCGCGTGTGAAGGACGGGGCGGAGGTGGATTTCTCCACCGGCTCGGTCGGCCTTGGCGTCGCGCTGACCAGCTTCGGTAGCCTGGTGCAGGACTATGTGAAGCTGCACGGGCTCGGCCGGCCGGAAATCCCGGCGGGCAGGCACATCGCGATCGTCGGCGATGCCGAGCTGGACGAGGGCAATATCTACGAGGCGTTGCTGGAGGGGTGGAAGCACGACATCCGCAATGTCTGGTGGATCGTCGATTACAACCGCCAGAGCCTGGATTCCGTCGTGCAGGATCGCCTGTTCGGGCGGATCGAAGGCCTGTTTCGCGACATGGGGTGGAACGTCGTCACCCTGAAATACGGCCGCAAGCTTGAAGCCGCCTTCGCGCGGGAGGGCGGCGAGGCACTGCGGCGCTGGATCGATGATTGTCCGAACAGCCTCTATTCGGCCTTCACCTTCCAGGGAGGCACCGCCTGGCGGAATGCCCTGCTCACCGACCTTGGGCGGGAGCCGGGGGTACGGGCGCTCATCGACCCGCTCTCGGATGAGGAGCTCGCTGGGTTGATGACCAATCTTGGCGGTCACGATGTGGCGACGCTGCTGGAAGCCTTCCGCGCGCAGGACGCCGCCGGCGACCAGCCGACCTGCTTCATCGCCTACACCATCAAGGGCATGGGACTTCCTTTCGCGGGGCATAAGGACAATCACTCCGGGCTGATGACCAAGGAGCAGATGGCCGGCTTCAAGCAGGATATGGGCATCCGCAGCGGCCATGAGTGGGACCGCTTTGAAGGGCTAGACCTGCCGGAGACCGAGCTTGCCGCCTTCGTCGCAGGCGTTCCCTTCGCCCAGTTGATCGCCCCGGAAGGTCGGCGACTGAACGCCGCATCGATTGCGGTGCCACAGGACAGCTTCCCGCGGCCGAGTGTGCCCGCCGGCCGCAAGCACTCCACCCAGGCGGCCTTCGGCGAGATTCTGGCCGAGCTGGGCCGGGGCCAGGGTGAAGCCGCCGAGATCGCCAAGCGGATCGTGACCACGAGCCCTGATGTTTCCGTCTCGACCAATTTGGGCCCTTGGGTGAATCGCCGCGGGGTCTTCGACCGGCATCTGAAGAACGACGTCTTCCGCGACGCCAAGCTGGCCAGCGCCCAGCGCTGGGGGATGTCACCGGAAGGCCAACATATCGAACTTGGCATCGCCGAGCAGAACCTCTTCCTGCTGCTCTCGGCGCTCGGCCTGGCGCACGACCTTTACGGCGCGCGGCTGCTGCCAGTCGGCACGGTCTACGATCCCTTCGTCAATCGCGGCCTCGATGCGCTGATTTACGCCTGCTACCAGGATGCGCGTTTCATGCTGGTCAGCACCCCCTCGGGTCTGACGCTCGCCCCGGAGGGCGGCCAGCACCAGTCCATCAACACGCCGCTGATCGGCATCGCCCAGGACCGGCTGGCGAGCTTTGAGCCCGCCTTCATCGACGAGGTCGCGGTGCTGATGCGCTGGGGCTTCGAGTACATGCAGAAGCCCGAGGGCAGCGCCGTCTGGCTGCGCCTTTCGACCCGAGGGCTGGAACAGCCGGCGCGCCCGCTCGACCCCGCGGCTGTGATCGCTGGCGCCTATTGGGTGACGCCGCCCGCGCCGGGCGCCCGCATCGCCCTGGCCTATCAGGGACCGGTGGCGCCAGAAGCCTTCGCCGCCTTCGCGGCGCTGCGCGAGGAGGAGCCGGAGGCTGGGCTGCTCGCCATCACTTCGCCCGACCGCTTGCACGCCGAATGGTTGATCGCGCGGCGCAAGGCGCGCGCCGGCTTCGGCGCGCCGAGCCATATCGAGCAGTTGCTGGCGCCGATGGCGGCCGGCTCGGCGTTGGTGACGGTGCTGGACGGCCACCCGGCGGCGCATGCTTGGCTCGGCGCCGTGCGCGGCCAGCGGGTGGTGCCGCTCGGCGTCGATCACTTTGGGCAGGCCGGCGATATTCCCGATCTCTACCGGGAATACGGGCTCGACACCGACGCCATCTTGGACGCGTGCGCACAAGCGCTGCTGGGATAGGCAGCGACCTGCCCGGCGCGCCGTCCCCCCCCCCGGCGGCCGCCGGGCGACGCTTAGTCGCGCTTTTCCGTAAAGAAAGGCCGGCCGTCAGCGAAGATGTTCGGCTTCAGGAAGATACCGATCACCGTCGCGCCTTCCGGCCCCGCCCAGGCAACATGGGTATTGCCTTCCGGCCGCCAGACGAACTGGCCCGGCAGGCATTCACCTTCCTCATCCACGAACCGGCCACGTAGCACATAGGTCTGCTCGATCGCGGTGTGCTCGTGCAGCGGCACCTCCGCTCCCGGCTCCATCTCCAACAGCAGCGTGGCGACGCCATTGCCGTCGCTGTAGAGCGTCTTGCTCTTGATGCCCGGGAACTTGCTCTCCTCCCAAGGCATGTTCGGGGCGTCGACGAAGACAGACCGGGGCGAGGGCGCATCCACCGTCAGGCGGCGCCGGACCGTTTGCAACTGGGAAACGCGGGCGAGATCATCGGGCATCTTGGCCTCCCTCAAGCGTGTTTCTCATACGCTATCCCGGCGTCCGCCCGCCCGCCAAGTCCTTTGCCGGCGGCGGCGGGCCGACCTGGCAACCTTTTCCTGTCGGGCATAACCTACGCTAGTTTGAACGATGCGTATCGGAGGTAGAGGACCATGGCCACGCGTCGCGGTTTCATCGGCTGCCTGATCTGCGCCACCAGCGGGCTGGTCGCCACTGCCGTCGGCGCCCCGGCACAGGCCCAGGGGATCGAACGGAAGACCCTCAGCACCATCGACTATCCCGGCGATGGCAAGGTCTCCATCCTACAAACGCTGCTGGCGCCGGCGGGGACCGTGATCGCCAAGCATACCCATCCGGGTATCGAAAGTTCGGTCCTAACGGAAGGCGAGCTCGAACTTGACGTGGTGGGCGTCGGAACGAAAGTCTATGTCGCGGGCGAGGGCTTTCAGGTACCGGCCGGCGTCGTGCATGGCGGCAAGGTACTGAAGACTGCCCGCCTCGCCATCACCTATGTGGTCGAGAAGGACAAGCCGCTCGCTACTCCGGCCTGATGCCCGATTTCAGCCTGGAGGCGGCCGCCGGCGGGAGGGTCGCCGGGGTGGACGAGGCCGGACGAGGGCCGTTGGCCGGGCCAGTGGTCGCAGCGGCAGCGGTGTTTCCCGTCGGCGTACCGGCGGCGCTTGCCGCGCTGCTTGATGACAGCAAGCGCCTGAGCGCCGCCGCCCGCCTGAAAGCTTTCGCCGCCTTGATCGAGGCACGCGAGAGCGGCATCGCCGAATGGGCGCTTGGCGCGGCATCGGCGGCGGAGATAGGCCGGCTTAATATCCTGCGCGCGACGCATCTTGCGATGGCACGCGCCGTTGCCCGCCTGCCGGCCCCCCCCACGCTGGTGCTGGTGGACGGCAATCAGCCGCCACGAATCGACCTGCCTATCCGCTGTGTGGTGGGCGGCGATGCGGCGAGTCTTTCCATCGCGGCGGCCTCGATCCTCGCCAAGGTCGTGCGCGACCGGGCCATGGCACGGCTCGACCGGCGCTGGCCGCAGTATGGTTTCGCCGCTCATGCCGGCTATCCGACGGCGCGGCACCGGGCGGCGCTGGTCGCCTATGGCGCTTCGCCGCATCACCGGCGAGGCTTCCGGCCGATCGATGATCTCTTCGCAGCGATTGACCCCGCGACTCGACGCGGCGAATGATGCGGCCACGCGATTCGCAAGGGGATACAGGTGGGAAGCGGGCTGGACCTGCCGCTGGACCAGGTTCTGGTCGGCGATTGTATCGAGAACATGCGCCGGCTGCCGCCTGCTTCGGTGCACGCGATTTTCGCCGACCCGCCTTATAATCTACAGCTGAAGGGTGCGCTGCGGCGGCCGAACGACACGCTGGTCGATGCTGTTGACGACGACTGGGACCGCTTCGAGAGCCTGGCCGACTACGACGCCTTCACCCGCGCCTGGCTCACCGAAGCGCGGCGGGTGCTGCGCAAGGACGGCACGATCTGGGTGATCGGCAGCTATCACAACGTCTTCCGCCTCGGTACCGCGTTGCAGGATCTCGGCTTCTGGGTGCTGAACGACGTCATCTGGCGCAAGGCCAACCCGATGCCGAATTTCCGCGGCCGGCGCTTCACCAATGCGCATGAGACGCTGATCTGGGCGGCGCGTGGGCCGGAAAGCCGCTATCGCTTCAACTACGCGGCCATGAAATCGCTGAATGACGATTTGCAGATGCGCAGCGACTGGTTCATCCCGCTCTGCACCGGGGCGGAACGGCTGCGCGATGCGGCGGGCGCCAAACTACACCCGACCCAGAAGCCGGAGGCATTGCTGCATCGGGTGATTCTCGCATGCACGGCGCCAGGCGAGGTGGTGCTCGACCCGTTTCTCGGCACCGGCACGACTGCCGCCGTCGCCCGCCGGCTGGGCCGACATTACATCGGGCTGGAGCGCGATGCAGGCTACGCTGCAGCTGCCTTAGCGCGCGTCGGCGCCATCACACCGCTGACCGAGAGCGAGGCGCTGATCACCCCCAGCCGGCGGGAACAGCCACGCATTCCATTTGGCACGTTGGTCGAGCGGGGTCTTGTGCCCGCTGGGAGCATTCTGGTCGACCGGGCGCGGCGCTGGCGGGCGACGGTGCTACCCGATGGCTCCCTACGCTGCGGCCAGGCGCAGGGCTCGATCCACCAGGTCGGCGCGGCGGTGCAGGAGGCACCGAGTTGCAATGGCTGGGCCTTCTGGCATGTGGATTTGCCGAACGGGCGGCTGCGGCTGCTTGACGAGTACCGGACGGAAATGCTGGCGGGCTAAATTGGCAACGCCCCGCGGCAGGGCCGCAGGGCGTCCGAAACCGTCAGACGACGGCCACGAAGGTTAGCGCGAACCCTGGCGAACGTTCGGATTCACAGTCGCCCCAGGTGCGGACGATGTGGCCTGCGTAGCGCTCGGGTTGGCGACCATACCTGAGCCGACCCCGCTGCCAGCCGGAGCCTGACCCGAATAAACGACATTCGGCCGGCCGGGCGCACTGCTGCCCACGGTCCCGGTGATGGAGGCTTGGCCGGCCGAGGCGTTCGGGCTGTTGCGACCGGCGACGTCATCCGCCAGGCGCTGCGCGAGCGGCGCGGAACTGCCAGCCGAGGTCGGGGCGATCGCCGGGGCGTCGGGCTTGTAGGCGTTGCAGGCGGCGAGCCCGGCGACTAGCGCCAGCGCGGCGAAACGGGTGATCATGGGCGGCTCCTCATCTGAAAGGACACACTGTAAAATGCACTCTAAGACCGCGGTAGCGCAGTTGGCTACCTCCGCCGCAGGCAGTGTGACTTTTTGCTCCACAACCTGTTGCACATAAGCCGCAGTCCAGCAATCGCCTTCCTCCGGAGATCTCAGCGCCGTGCGC
>Ga0209188_1000756_pt1 | contig 29465 bp, 25 predicted proteins | sample C_130625_EF_Meta_FD_187307 | JGI IMG/M metagenome (GOLD analysis project Ga0209188, IMG submission 187307) | Freshwater microbial communities from Lake Croche, Canada to study carbon cycling - C_130625_EF_MetaG (SPAdes) (version 2) | ecosystem: Environmental > Aquatic > Freshwater > Lake... | reverse complement strand
TTAGCTGATTTAGCTCGCGCTGCTGCTCGCACGCTAACTGTGGCAACTGGCGCCGAACGAGCAGCAGCCCTTAACGCCATTGCTGATGAGATCGAATCTCGTAGCGCTGAGATTCTGGCGGCTAATAGAGTAGATATTGATCGCGGTATTGCCGAAGGTATGCACCCACAATTGCAAGATCGTTTGCTGCTTACCGCTGAACGCGTTAAAGGAATTGCTAATGGTGCGCGCCAAGTAGCAGCGCTAGAAGATCCGCTCGGAAATGTTTTGCGCGAACGCACTCTGCCAAATGGTCTACATCTAAAGCAGATCTCAGTTCCATTCGGGGTAATCGGGATGGTTTATGAAGCCCGCCCAAATGTGACCGTTGATGCGGCAGTTATTTTATTGATGTCCGGTAATGCTGCGTTATTACGCGGTTCATCAACGGCAGCAAGTAGCAACGCGATTTTGCTCGAGGTAATGCGCAGCGCGCTTGCCAAGACTAAGATTTCGCCAGATGTTCTGCAACTTGTGCCATCTGATGACCGCGATACTGTGAAAGCGCTATTAAACGCCAGGGGCAAAGTTGATCTAGTAATTCCGCGCGGCAGCGCTGCACTAATCCGCATGGTGGTTGATGAATCAAGCGTGCCAACTATTGAAACTGGTGCTGGTGTTTGTCATGTATATGTCGATGAGTTTGCCGATCTAGCAAAAGCGCTACCAATTTTAATTAACTCTAAATGTCACCGCCCAAGCGTTTGTAATGCAGCTGAGACTCTGCTGGTTCATGAAGCTGTTGCCGCGACATTTTTGCCAACGGCGCTTCAAGCACTACATGATGCTGGCGTTAAATTAAATGTTGATGCCCGAACTTTGGTTATTGCAAATGAGTTAAAGATTCCAGCAACTCTGGCAACAGAAGAAAATTGGTCAACCGAATATGGCATTCTCGAAATGAATGTCGGGGTAGTGGCCAGCGTTGATGCAGCTGCTGATCACATTGCTAAATACGGTACTCAGCACACCGAATCAATCGTTTCCGAATCAAATACTGCAGTTCAGCGATTTATCGCACTTTCAGATTGCGCCGCAGTAATGATCAATACCAGTACCCGTTTTACCGATGGCGAACAGATGGGCTTTGGCGCTGAAATCGGAATTAGCAATCAGAAACTTCATGCCCGTGGCCCAATGGGTCTCGAAGCTATGACTACAACCACCTGGATCGTCACTGGCGACGGTCAAATCCGCCAGTAATAGCCCATTAAGATTGGCCACATGAGTTCGTTATCTCGCGATGATGTCGCAAAACTTGCCGGCTTAGCCCGCATTGAAATGAGTGAAGAAGAGCTAGTTGCTCTATCAAATGAGTTCACTGTCATTCTCGATGCAGTTGCCCGCGTGCAAGAAGTTGCTGGCGCCGATGTAGAAGCTACTTCGCACCCACTGCCACTTCGCAACGTATTTCGCAAAGATGTAGTTGTGTCAAGTCTTACGCCCGAAGAAGCACTTTCTGGTGCGCCTGCGCAAGAAGAACAACGATTCCGTGTGCCGCAGATTTTGGGTGAAGAATGATTCGCTCAACTGCTGCCGAAATGGCCGCCAAACTTGTCGCCGGTGAAGTTACTTCAGTTGCACTTACCCAAGCACACCTAGATCGCATCGCAAGTGTTGATGCTGATGTTCATGCTTTCTTATATGTCGATACCGAAGGCGCACTTGCTCAAGCCGCAAGCATCGATGCCAAGCGCGCAAAGGGTGAAAAACTTTCACCACTTGCTGGAGTTCCGCTTGCACTTAAAGATGTTATGGCGCAAAAGGGTATTCCAACAACTTGTGGTTCAAAAATTCTTGAAGGTTGGCGCCCACCGTATGACTCAACGGTTGTGGCAAACCTTAAGAAAAATGACATTGTTATTTTAGGTAAAACCAACATGGATGAATTCGCAATGGGTTCATCAACTGAAAATTCAGCTTACGGACCAACACATAATCCTTGGGATCTAACTCGTATTCCGGGTGGTTCTGGCGGCGGTTCATCTGCTGCCCTTGCAGCTTTTGAAGCACCCCTTGCAATCGGAACTGACACTGGCGGATCGATTCGCCAACCAGCAGCCGTTACTGGCACGGTTGGAGTTAAGCCCACTTATGGTGGAGTTTCTCGTTTTGGCCTGGTTGCTTTCTCATCTTCGCTAGATCAAGCGGGGCCTTGTGCACGTACAGTTCTAGATGCTGCGCTTCTGCACGAGGCAATTGCTGGTCATGATCCAAAAGATTCAACCAGCATTAATGCACCAGTGCCACAAGTTGTTGCCGCAGCTCGTGCTGGTGATGTTAAAGGTATGAAGATTGGCGTTGTTAAAGAATTAAACGGCGATGGATATCAAGCTGGCGTTCGTGCCCGTTTTGAAGAATCACTTGAGCTGTTAGCACAGGCTGGCGCTGAAATTGTTGAAGTTTCAGCACCTAACTTTGAATACGCACTTGCTGCCTACTACTTAATTGCACCATCTGAGTGTTCCTCAAATCTTGCGCGCTTTGACGCTATGCGTTACGGCCTACGTGTTGGTGATGTCGATGGCGCATCAGCTGAATCAGTTATGAATCTAACTCGCGAAGTTGGTTTTGGAAAAGAAGTTAAGCGCCGCATTATTTTGGGTACTTATGCGCTTTCTTCTGGTTACTACGATGCTTATTACGGAAGCGCGCAAAAGGTGCGTACTTTAATCACGCAAGATTTCACTAATGCTTTTGCTAAGGCAGATGTATTGGTTTCGCCAACTTGCCCAACTACTGCATTTAAAATTGGTGAGAAAGCCAATGATCCACTTGCGATGTATCTAAATGACATTGCAACTATTCCAGTAAACATGGCAGGTATTGGTGGCATGTCACTACCTTCAGGTCTTGCTGATGAAGATGGGTTGCCAGTTGGTTTCCAGATCATGTCACCAGTGATGAAAGATGAGCGCATGTATTCAGTTGGCGCAGCACTTGAAGCAGCGCTACTAAGTAAGTGGGGAGCACCATTGCTCGATAAAGCACCAATCATGGGAGGTGCTCAGTGAGCCTTACTTATGATGATGTAGTTGCAAAGTACGAACCAGTACTTGGCCTTGAAGTTCACGTTGAACTAAATACAAATTCCAAGATGTTCTGCGGATGCAGCACTATTTTCGGCGCCGAGCCAAATACTCAAACTTGCCCAGTTTGTTTAGCGTTGCCTGGCGCTCTGCCAACGGTAAATGAAAAAGCGATCGAATCAACAATCAAGATCGGCCTTGCGCTTAACTGCTCAATCGCGCCGTTTAGCCGCTTTGCTCGCAAAAACTATTTCTATCCAGATATGCCTAAGAACTTCCAGATTTCACAGTACGACGAACCAATCTGCGTTAATGGCTATGTTGATGTTGAGATCGAAACTGATGAAGGTACCAAGCAATTCCGCGTTGAAGTTGAGCGCGTGCACATGGAAGAAGACACTGGTAAATCACTTCACGTAGGTGGTGCAACTGGTCGTATTCATGGCGCTGATTACTCCCTGCTTGATTACAACCGTGCCGGAATTCCATTAGTTGAAATCGTTACCAAGATTGTGCCGGGCACCGGTAAATATGCACCAGAAGTTGCTAAAGCTTATGTCAGCGAACTGCGCGATATTTTGCGTGGTCTTGGGGTATCCGATGTAAAAATGGAGCAAGGCTCACTTCGTTGCGATGCCAACGTTTCATTGCGTTTAATTGGCTCTGATGTATTAGGTACTCGCTCAGAAACTAAAAACGTTAACTCACTTCGTTCGGTAGAACGTGCAGTACGCGGTGAAATGATTCGCCATGCCGAGCTATTAAATAAGGGCGAGCGAGTAGTACAGGAGACTCGTCACTTCCAAGAAGACACTGGTTTAACTCGCTCTGGCCGCTCGAAAGAACAAGCCGAGGATTACCGTTACTTCCCAGAACCAGATCTAGTTCCAGTTGCACCTGATGCTGCTTGGATCGAAGAACTACGTACTGGAATTCCAGAGCGTCCATCACTGCATCGCAAACGTTTGCAAGAAGCCTGGAACGTGCCTGCTAAAGAAATGGAAGCAATGATTAATGCCGATGTACTTGGCATTGTTGAAGCAACTGTGGCACTCGGCGCGGATCCAACTAAAGCGCGTTCATGGTGGCTTGGTGAAATTTCACGTCTTGCTAATGAGCGCGACACTGCAATTGCAGAACTGGCAATTACGCCAACCGATGTTGCTGAAATTGTTGCTCTAGTTGAAAAGGGCGAACTAACTGACAAGCTTGCGCGCCAAGTTGTTGAAGGTGTCATTGCCGGCGAAGGAACTCCAGCTGAAGTTGTGAGCAAGCGCGGCATCAAAGTTGTTAATGATGATGGCGCACTGATGGCCGCAATCGAAAAAGTTTGTGCTGAACAAGCCGAAACTGCCGAGAAAGTTCGCAGTGGTCACTTGCCTGCAGCTGGTGCGCTAATTGGTGCAGTCATGAAAGAGACAAAGGGCCAAGCAGATGCTGCTCGCGTACGAGAGCTTCTACTCGGCCACTTAGGTCAGTAATCCGGGGTCAGTAATCCGGGGTCAGTAATCCGGGGTCAGTAATCCGGGGTCAAGCTAAGTAAATTAGTGCCCAGCAACAGCACCGTCTGTTTCAACGATCGCTTCTTTGCCGATATTAATAAAAGCAAAGACCACGATTGCGCCGACTACTAACAGACCAGCGCTGCACTTAAAGACCACAGTAAAGCCATGTGTCATTGCGGCATGAATTAACTTTGGTCCCAGTTCGCCATGGTTAGTTATGTAAGTAGCTGTACTTGTTGCAGCAATTGTATTTAGTAGCGCGGTACCAAGTGAGCCACCAACTTGTTGGCTGGTATTAATGAGTGCGCTTGCAACACCAGCATCTTGATTACCAATTCCATGCAGTGAAGTTGAAGCACTTGGAATAAATACCAAACCAAGACCAATACTTATGACCGGCAGAAATGGTAGAACATGCGTGAAATAGCTGGTCTCAGGTGTAATGCGAGTTAATAGCAAAAGACCTGATGCCGACATAATCAAACCAGTAACCATTAAAGGGCGAGGACCAATCTTTGGTAACAACTTTGAAGCGATACCGGCGGCAAAAACGATTCCGAAAGTAAATGGCAGGAATGCAAAGCCTGACTTAAGCGGTGAGTAGCCAAGCACGCTTTGCAGATAGATTCCTAGGAATAAGAACATTGAGAAAATACCGGCACCGATAAATAAAGAACTTAGGTATGAACCGCCGCGATTACGTTCCAACAAAACGCGCATAGGCATTAGTGGGTTACGAACTCGTTGTTCAATAGCTACAAAGATAGCTAGCAAGACAACTGAAGCAACTAAGAATCCAATTGTTTCGGTAGCTGTCCAGCCGACAGTTGCTGCACGGTTGAAACCGTAAACCAACGAGAACAAACCTAACGTCGCAGTAAGAACACCTGGAATGTCGTAGCTATGTTCGCCGCCAGCCTTAGATTCCTTAACAACTGGAATTGCAAATAGTGCAGTAATTACTGCGATTGGAATATTTACGCCCAAGCACCAACGCCATGAGAAGTACTCGGTTAATACGCCACCAAGAATTAAGCCAATTGCTGCGCCGCCACCAGAGATGCCGCCATAAACTGCAAAAGCTTTTGCGCGTTCTTTCGGATCAGTGAAAGTAACGCTAACAATTGAGAGTGCAGCTGGAGCGAGCAGTGCACCGAACACACCTTGTAGAGCACGTGCTGCGAAAAGTAGATCCTGCGATGCTGCGATTCCGCCAAGTGCTGAAGCGCCTGCGAAACCAAGCAGACCAATGATGAAAGCTTTTTTGCGGCCAATAAAGTCCGCAATTCGACCGCCTAGTAGCAGAAGTGAACCGAATGCCAGGGTGTAAGCAGTGACGATCCATTGTTGGTTAGCGTCGGTGATTCCAAGATCAGCTTTTGCGCTAGGAATTGCAATATTCACGATCGAACCGTCTAGAACCACCATCAACTGTGCGATAGCGATAACGCCGAGTGTGCGCCAACGGTTTGGATCAAGAGTGGATTCAGTATTTTTTGAGGCAGACAAGGCAAACTCCAGTTCGAAAGAATTATTTGAGGCTTTTGATTAGGTTCTTACAGGTTAGAATTATGTCATGGCGAACATGAAACCGCGCTCAGGTCTAGTTACTGACGGCTTAGAGCGTGCCCCGGCCCGAGGCATGTTGCGCGCAGTTGGAATGCAAGATGAAGATTGGGTGAAACCTCAGATTGGTATCGCGTCATCGTGGAATGAGATCACTCCGTGCAATCTTTCCCTCGACCGTTTGGCTAAAGCTTCACGGCAAGGCGTAATCGATGCCGGTGGGTTTCCAATGCAATTCGGAACTATTTCAGTTTCCGACGGAATTTCAATGGGCCACGAAGGAATGCACTTCTCGCTAGTTTCGCGTGAAGTAATTGCTGACTCAGTAGAAACAGTTATGCAAGCTGAACGCCTTGATGGCATGGTCACATTTGCGGGTTGCGATAAATCGCTACCCGGCATGATGATGGCAGCTGCACGTATAAATGTGGCATCAGTATTCGTTTATGCGGGCACAACTCTGCCAGGCCAAGTTGATGGAAAAGATGTAACGATCATCGATGCTTTCGAAGCAGTTGGCGCGTGTGCTCGCGGTTTGATTTCACAGGACCAAGTTGATCGCATCGAACGTGCAATTTGTCCAGGTGAAGGTGCGTGTGGTGGCATGTACACCGCAAACACAATGGCTTCAATCGGCGAAGCAATTGGTTTGTCGCTTCCTGGTTCAGCTGCGCCTCCGGCTGTTGATCGTCGACGCGATGCATTTGCCGTTAAGTCCGGAGCTGCAGTTGTTGAATTAATTCGTCAAGGAATTACAACGCGCGATATATTAAGTAAGAAAGCATTTGAGAATGCAATCACAATGTTGATGGCGCTCGGTGGCTCTACAAACGCTGTTTTACACTTACTTGCGATTGCGCACGAAGCCGATGTTGATCTTGAAATGGACGACTTCCATCGCATCGGATCAAAGGTTCCGCTACTTGGTGATTTGAAACCTTTCGGTCGCTTTGTTATGTCTGACATGGATAAAGTCGGGGGAGTTCCAGTAGTTCTTAAAGCACTACTTGATGCTGGTTTGCTGCATGGCGACGTATTAACTGTTACCGGAAAAACTATGGCTGAAAACTTGGCCGAGATCGCACCACCAGATCCAGATGGTGAAATATTGCGCGCAACATCAAAGCCAATGTCACTTGGTGGCGGAATCACAATTCTTAAAGGTTCACTCGCTCCCGATGGCGCAGTTTGCAAAACAGCCGGTATTGGAATTGAAGAATTTGAAGGACCAGCACGAGTATTCGAACGCGAACAAGCTGCAATGGATGCTCTTGAAGATGGAACAATTCAAGCCGGCGATGTAGTTGTGATTCGTTACGAAGGACCAAAGGGTGGCCCCGGAATGCGGGAAATGTTAATGATCACTGGTGCGATTAAAGGCGCCGGTCTTGGTAAATCAACTCTGCTCTTAACTGATGGTCGCTTCTCTGGTGGCTCAACTGGTCTTTGTGTGGGCCACGTTGCACCTGAAGCGGTCGATGGCGGACCAATTGCATTTATTAAAGATGGCGATCGAGTTCGCATTAATACGGTAACTCACCAACTTGATCTATTGGTCGACGATGCTGTGCTGGCCGAACGACGTAAGGATTTTAAGCCAGTGCCACATAAGTACACCCGCGGCGTCCTCGCCAAGTATTCCAAGCTAGTTGGGTCGGCTTCAAAAGGCGCTGTCTGCGACTAAAAATGTGATCAAGCAGACTCTCTCATAATTTGAGATGGCAATCTCAGGGGTTGACTCGTGCGCTGGCTCATTGGAGAATACGGACATGCGTTCATCAGTGGTGATCCGAAAGCGTGCGATCTAGCAACATCGATCGCGCGCTACCCTCAGTTGAAACTGAGGGTTTTTTCATTTAACCGTTTAGCGCAAATTAGTAAGAGAGTAACTAGAGAGTAAGAGAGCGAAAGGAGTAACGAAGATGAGTCAAGTAACTGGAGCCCAGAGCCTAGTCAATAGCTTGGAAGCAGCTGGCGTCGATGTCATGTTCGGTATTCCGGGTGGTGCAATTTTGCCGGCTTACGATCCGATCTTTGATTCTAAAATTCGCCACATCTTGGTTCGTCACGAACAAGGTGCTGGTCATGCTGCAACTGGTTATGCCCAAGTTACTGGACGCGTTGGCGTTTGCATTGCGACCTCAGGCCCGGGTGCTACCAACTTAGTTACACCTTTGGCTGATGCTGCGATGGATTCAGTTCCGATGGTTGCTATTACTGGCCAAGTTCCTTCCCTTGCTATTGGTACCGACGCGTTTCAAGAAGCAGATATTCGTGGCATCACGATGCCATTTGCTAAACATAATTATTTAGTAACTGACCCAGCTGATATTCCTCGAGCAATCGCTGAAGCGTTTCATATAGCAAGCACTGGTCGCCCTGGCCCAGTTTTAGTTGATATCGCAAAAGATGCGCTACAAAAGATGACTGATTTTAAGTATCCAACTTCAGTTAACTTAAAGGGTTACCAACCAAAAGTTGAACCAAATGCACAAGCAATTGCTGATGCGGCAGCGTTAATTACCCAATCAAGCAAGCCAGTTTTCTATGTTGGTGGCGGTGTTATCAAGGCCAACGCACATCGCGAGCTATTAGAAATTGCAAACCTACTGGGCGCTCCAGTTGTGACAACTCTTATGGCCCGTGGCGCTTTCCCGGATAGCCACCCACTGCATTTAGGAATGCCAGGTATGCACGGAACAGTGGCCGCTGTTACTGCTCTACAGAAGTCAGATTTATTGATCACCTTGGGCGCTCGCTTTGACGATCGCGTAACCGGAAAGCTTTCAACATTTGCGGTAAATGCCAAAGTAATTCACTGCGATATCGACCCAGCTGAAATGAATAAGAATCGCTTCGCAGACGTTGCTGTTATCGGCGATGTTAAGCACACTCTTCAAGCGCTAATCCCAGCCCTCAAAGCTGCTCTTGCTAAGAACAAGCCAGACTTAACCGAATGGTTGCGTCAGATGAATTCACTAAAGAGCGCGTACCCACTTGGTTATGACAAACCTTCAGATGGTTCACTTTCACCTCAATATGTAATTGAACGCCTAGGAAAAATTTCTGGGCCAGATACCATCTTTACTTCTGGCGTTGGTCAACATCAAATGTGGGCTGCGCAATTTATTTCATATGAAAATCCACGCACTTGGCTTAACTCTGGTGGCTTAGGCACGATGGGTTACGCAGTTCCTGCTGCAATGGGTGCCAAAGTTGGAGCTCCAGATACAACAGTGTGGGCAATCGATGGTGATGGTTGTTTCCAGATGACTAACCAAGAGTTAGTAACTTGCGCACTAAATAATATTCCGGTGAAAATCGCGATCATTAACAACGAAAGCCTCGGCATGGTTCGCCAGTGGCAGACCCTGTTCTACGAAGGTCGTTATTCAAATACCAGCCTCGAATCAAAGCGCGTTCCAAATTTCCCAATGTTGGCTGAAGCAATGGGTTGCGTTGGTTTAAGTTGCGAGCGTCCAGAAGATGTTGATGCCACGATTGAAAAAGCGATGAGCATTAATGATCAACCAGTAGTAGTTGATTTCCGAGTTCATCGCGATGCGATGGTGTGGCCAATGGTTGCTGCCGGAACTTCAAACGATGACATTATGATCGCGCGCGAAACTGCGCCTGACTGGGATTCACAGGAGTTATAAAAATGGCCCAACATACTCTCGAAGTTTTAGTTGAAAACTCACCCGGTGTTCTTGCCCGCGTAGCGGGTCTTTTTTCACGCCGTGCTTACAACATCGAACGCCTAACTGTTGGACCAACTGCCAACCCAGAAGTTTCCCAGATGGATATCGTCGTTAGCGTTGAGGGCCATGCCCTTGAGCAAGTTATCGCACAGCTCGATAAGTTAATTAACGTCATATCAATCAAGGAAATCAAGCCCGCTGAGGCCCCTGAAGTCCACGATACGCAACCTGATTATCAGAATTAAACCGACCAAAAACTATCCAGTAACCAACAAATAAGGAGCATGACCAAATGGCAACTATGTATCACGAAGAAGATGCCGATCTTTCGATTATTCAAGGACGCAAAGTTGCGATCATTGGTTACGGGTCACAAGGTCACGCACACGCACTTAACTTGCGCGATAGTGGAGTCGATGTTCGAGTTGGCTTAAAAGATGGTTCACCATCACGCGCCAAGGCTGAACAAGAAGGTCTTCGCGTTACTAGCGTTGCCGAGGCGGTTAAAGAAGCAACTGTTATCATGATCTTGGCGCCAGATCACTTACAACGTCACATCTACACCGATTCAATCTTGCCTAATTTAAAAGATGGCGATGCATTGTTCTTCGGTCATGGTTTTAATATTCGTTTTGGTTACATCAAGCCATCAGCATCAGTTGATGTTTGTATGGTTGCGCCAAAGGGCCCAGGTCACCTCGTACGTCGTGAGTATGCGGCAGGCCGTGGCGTTCCAGTAATCGTGGCAGTTGAACAAGATTCAACTGGCAGTGCATGGCCGCTCACACTTTCATATGCCAAGGCAATCGGTGGACTTCGTGCTGGCGGTATCTTGACCACCTTTACTGAAGAGACTGAAACAGATCTATTTGGTGAGCAGTCAGTTCTTTGTGGCGGCGCATCACAACTAGTTATGTATGGTTTTGAAACTTTGACTGAAGCTGGTTACCAGCCGGAAGTTGCTTACTTTGAATGTCTACACGAACTCAAGCTAATCGTTGACTTGATGTACGAAGGTGGAATCGCAAAGCAGCGCTGGTCAGTTTCTGACACTGCTGAATTCGGTGACTATGTTTCTGGCCCACGCGTTATCGATCCAAGTGTTAAGGCAAACATGAAGGCTGTTCTAGCTGATATTCAAAGCGGCGCATTTGCTAAGCGCTTTATTGATGATCAAGAAGCTGGCGCACCTGAATTTAAGTCACTTCGCGCCAAGGGTGAGTCACACCCAATCGAGTCTGTTGGTCGCGAACTACGCAAGATGTTTAGCTGGATGAAGCAATCTGGCAACGATGATTACCAAGAAGGCAGCGCATCCCGTGGCTAAATCCGTAGTTCTAATTGCTGAAGAGTTAAGCCCTGCGACACTTGAAGCACTTGGCCCGGATTTTGAAGTTCGTCATTGCGACGGCGCAAACCGAGCCGAGTTGCTTCCGGCGTTAGCTGCAGGAGTGGACGCGGTTTTGATTCGCTCGGCAACCAAAATGGATGCCGAAGCAATCGCCGCAGCTAAAGGTTTAAAAGTTATTGCACGCGCCGGTGTTGGTTTAGATAACGTAGATATTCCAGCATCAACTGCTGCTGGTGTCATGGTTGTTAATGCGCCAACTTCAAATATCGTTTCAGCTGCTGAATTAGCAATCGCGCTAATTTTGGCATCTGCTCGTTTTGTTTCACCAGCACACGCTGCACTTCGCAATGGCAAGTGGGCACGTTCTAAATACACCGGCGCTGAGTTATTTGAAAAGACTCTCGGCATCGTTGGCTTTGGTCGCATTGGTCAGCTAGTGGCACATCGCATGCAGGCATTTGGCATGAATGTGGTTGCTTATGATCCATATTTGCAACCAGCTCGTGCTGCCCAACTTGGCGTAACACTTATGGACCTTGATGATCTTTTAGCAGCTAGTGATTTCATTACGATCCACTTGCCAAAGACAAAAGAGACCGCCAACTTAATTGGTGTTGAAGCGCTGAAGAAAGTTAAGCCATCAGTTCGCATCATAAACGCTGCTCGTGGTGGCGTTCTTGATGAGGCCGCGCTATTTGATGCAATCACTGAAGGTCGCGTAGCAGGTGCTGGCCTTGATGTTTTTGCAACTGAACCGTGCACTGATTCACCACTATTTACTCTTGATCAAGTTGTCGCCACACCTCACTTAGGTGCATCAACTGATGAAGCTCAAGAGCGTGCTGGCATCGCAGTAGCTGTTTCAGTGCGTAAAGCACTGGCCGGCGAACTAGTTCCTGATGCCGTAAACGTAAAGGGTGGTGCTATCCATGAGGATATTCGCCCTTCTTTGCCGCTAGTTGAAAAAATGGCCCAGATTGCAACGGCAATCGCGGGCGAACTTCCAGTAAGCATGGAAATTAACGTACGCGGAGATATCTCTGGCCACGATTCATCAGTACTCGCAATCAGCGCGCTTAAAGGTGCGCTTACTGCAATTGGTTCTGAAGATGTGACATATGTAAACGCACCTGGCATCGCTGCCGAACGCGGAGTTACTTCATCTGTAACCACCGATGCCGAAAGCCCTGAGTACCGCAGCATGATTTCGCTGCACTGTTCACTAAGCAACGGTAAATCGCTAAAGGTCGATGGAACTTTGATGGGTATTCGCAAAGTTGAAAAGATCATTGCAGTTGATCAATTTGATCTTGACCTACCGCCAACTGATAATTTGTTATTCCTTCGCTACACCGATCGCCCTGGCATCGTTGGCGCAGTCGGAAATATTCTCGGTACCGCCAAAATAAATATCGCAGGTATGCAAGTCTCTCGCGATTCAGTTGGGGGAGAAGCGCTAATGGCAATTACTGTTGACTCACCAGTTAGCGATGAGCTAATTGCTGCGGTTGCTAAGGAGACTGGCGCCGGTTCAGTTCGTTCTGTGACGTTGGTGAATTAATGGCGCATTTCAACTTAGCGGTTATTGCGGGCGATGGCATTGGGCCAGAAGTAGTTGCTCAGGGACTTCGAGTTTTAGATTGTGTTGCCGCAAAACATGGTGCAACATTTAATAAGACTTCTTATGATCTAGGTGCTGCTTACTGGCATCGCACAGGTGAAGTTCTACCTGATGCGACTTTGGCTGATCTAGCTAAAGCTGATGTAATTTTGCTGGGCGCAGTTGGTGACCCAACAGTTCCGAGCGGAGTTCTAGAGCGCGGTTTATTGCTTAAGCTACGTTTTGCTTTCGATCATTACATTAATTTGCGCCCAGCTAAGTTGATGCCAGGTGTCACTGGCCCACTTGCGACTAAAGCGCCGATTGATTTCGTTGTTGTTCGCGAAGGTACCGAAGGCCCATATGTTGGCGCTGGTGGCGTACTTGCTGAAGGCACTGAGAACGAGATTGCGACTGAAGAGTCACTAAATACTCGTCGTGGTGCAGAGCGCGTTATTCGCGATGCGTTCGCTCGCGCGAGCAAGCGCGATCGCAAGAAGTTGACCTTGATACATAAGAACAACGTGCTAACTCGTGCCGGAGGACTATGGACACGCACTTTCAATGAAGTTGCGAAAGAGTTTCCAGACATCACAACCGATTATTTGCACGTCGACGCTGCCTCAATGTTCATGGTGACCAACCCCGAACGCTTTGATGTAGTGGTCACAGATAATCTTTTCGGTGACATTGTGACTGATATTGCTGCGGCTATCTGTGGTGGTATTGGGCTAGCGGCATCAGGCAATATCAATCCAACCGGAAAATTCCCATCAATGTTCGAACCAGTTCACGGTTCAGCACCTGATATCGCTGGCAAGAATCTTGCTGATCCAACTGCAACAGTTATGTCAGTTGCGATGTTGCTAGATCACATGGGGCTAAGTGATGCTGCTCGCGAAGTTGAACGCGCCGTTGCGCAAGATCTGCTTAATCGTGGCGACCAGAAACGTTCTACAACTGAAGTTGGCGATGCGCTTCTGGCATTGCTCAACGCTTAGGCCAAGAAGGGAAAATGCAATGAAGTACCGCCTTTCAACAACTGCCGTATCTGAAGCTGATCGCGCCGAAAAAATTGCAAACCCGGGTTTTGGTAAGTATTACACCGACCACATGGTTATCTGCGAATGGAATGAAGCAACCGGTTGGGATGAGCCGGAACTAATTCCATACGGTCCACTTTCCTTAGATCCAGCAACGGCCGTTTTTCATTATGGCCAAGAAATTTTCGAAGGCATGAAGGCATATCGCCAACCAGATGGGGGCATCTCGCTTTTCCGCCCCGATGCTAATGCGAATCGTTTTGCCCGCAGTGCCAAGCGATTAGCGTTACCGGAAATGCCAATCGACCTATTTATTAAGACGGTAGAAGAGCTCGTAAAGACTGATGCTGGTTGGGTTCCAGGCAAGATTGGCGAAGCTCTTTATATTCGCCCATTTATGATCGCAACTGAAGTTGGTTTAGGAGTGCGCCCAACAAATAAGGCGACTTACTTACTTATTGCGACTCCAGTTGGCGCCTACTTTGATCCATCTAAAGCAGTTAGCGTCTGGATCTCAACTGAATATGTTCGCGCAGCCCTTGGTGGCACTGGCGAGGCAAAATGTGGTGGTAACTATGCAGCATCGCTAGTTGCGCAGAAAGCTGCTGCGGCTCAAGGTTGCGATCAAGTTGTCTGGATCGACGCAGTTGAACGCAAATGGGTTGAAGAGATGGGTGGCATGAATCTTTACTTCGTAAGAGGTAAAGGCGCTGATGCAACTGTTGTAACGCCAAAATTAACTGGCACTTTGTTGCCTGGCATTACTCGCGATTCAATTCTTAGCGTTGCTAAAGACCTTGGATACAAAACTTCTGAAGAAATGATCAGCATCGATGATTGGCGCGATGGTGTTGCCAGCGGTGAGATCACTGAGATTTTTGCGTGCGGAACTGCAGCGGTAGTTTCACCAGTAGGTCAAGCAAAGAGCAACATGGGAACTTGGGTGACTGGCGATGGCCAACCAGGTGTAATTACTATGCAAATTCGCAACACGTTACTTGGAATCCAACATGGCACAATCGCCGATACTCATAACTGGATCCACAAGGTTATCTAGGTAGCGATCATGACAATCAATGATGCCTTTCATATCTACGACACCACTCTGCGTGATGGTGCGCAGCAAGAAGGTTTAAACCTTTCGGTACATGACAAGTTGGCGATCGCGCGGCACCTTGATGATTTAGGGGTTGGTTTTATTGAAGGCGGCTGGCCAGGCGCTAATCCAAAAGATACTGAATTTTTTGCTCGCGCTAAGAAAGAGTTGCAATTAAAGAATGCTACTTTCGTAGCATTCGGCGCAACACGTCGCCCTAACGTAAAAGCAGCCGACGATGCCCTTCTGGGAGCTCTTCGCGATAGCGGGGCACCAGCCGTTACGTTGGTAGCAAAGGCTTACGATCGACACGTTGATCTTGCGCTTAAAACAACACTTGATGAGAACCTCGAAATGATTCGTGATTCAATCACCCACTTACGCGCCGAAGGTCAACGCGTATTTCTAGATGCCGAGCATTTCTTTGATGGCTACCGTTCAAATCGCGCCTATGCAATTGAAGTAGTCCGCGTTGCCGCTGAATCTGGCGCCGATGTAATCGCGCTTTGCGATACCAACGGTGGCATGTTGCCTGATGAACTTAGCCAAGTTGTCCACGATGTTCTACAAGCAAGCAATGCTCGCCTGGGAATTCATTGTCACAATGACACTGGTTGCGCAGTTGCTAACTCAATGGCCGCAGTCGCAGCTGGCGCTACACATGTACAAGGAACACTTAATGGTTATGGTGAGCGCACGGGAAATGCTGATCTAGTAACGATCATTGCCAACTTAGAACTTAAGAAAGAGAAATTAGTTCTGCCCGCGAATGCTCTCCGTGAGTCATTCCGCATTTCACATGCGATTGCTGAAATTACCAACATCAATCCAAGCGCTCGTCAACCATATGTTGGCGTTTCTGCATTTGCGCACAAGGCCGGCCTACATGCCAGTGCGATTAAAGTTGATCCTTCGCTATACCAACACGAAGACCCAGAATCTGTCGGAAACGATATGCGCATGTTGGTCTCTGACATGGCTGGTCGCGCTTCAATCGAAATGAAATCTCTCGAACTAGGAGTTGATCTCGGGGGAGATCGCGAATTAGTTGGTCGCATTGTTGATCGCGTTAAAGAAATGGAATCACGCGGATTTACTTTTGAAGCGGCCGATGCTTCATTCGAACTATTGCTCCACGAAGAAATCAATGGATCGCGAGCTTCATTCTTTACAATCGATCACTGGTTAACATCCGTTGAACGAAACGAAGATGAAAGCATTATTACTAAAGCTGAAGTAACTGTTACTGCCCAAGGAAAACAAATCATATGCTCTGGTGCGGGTAATGGCCCAGTTAACGCTTTTGATAACGCACTACGAAGTGGTTTGCAGCAGCTTTATCCGGAACTTGCAACACTCGAATTAACTGATTACAAAGTACGTATTTTGGAAGGTCGCTTGGGAACTGGCGCAGTTACTCGCGTACTCGTTGAAACCAGCGACGGCAAAGGTGAATGGAACACTGTTGGTGTCCATGAAAACGTTATTGCCGCATCGGCCATGGCGCTTGAAGATGCCGTTACCTATGGCTTACTAAGGCAGGGTCGCAAACCCGAGTAACCTTGGCTCTTATGAGCACTGATTTTCAATCATTAGTAAATGAATTTCAGCGCCATTTAGAATCCGAACGAAATCTTTCAGTACACACTGTTCGCGCATATGTTGGCGATCTGCAATCTCTAATCAATCATCTTGAAACTATGGGCAAAACCGAAATCTCAACGCTCGACATGGCGCAGATTCGTTCTTGGCTGGCTAATCAGCAAGTCAAAGGTGGCGCTCGTACAACTGTGTCACGTCGCGCAGTATCGATTCGACTCTTTACCAAGTGGGCTTTTAAACACAATTATTTGGCAAGCGATGTCGGTGCGAATTTAGCAACACCAAAAGCACATCGCACTTTGCCTGAAGTTCTAGATGCGACAAGTACTGGAATTGCGATGGACGCACTCGCTGCCCGAGTCGATGAAGGTGAAGGACCATTAGCCCTTCGTGATCGCGCAATGGTTGAAGTTTTATATGCAAGTGGTGCTCGTGTGGCCGAACTCTGCGGATTAGATCTGCAAGATATTGATTACGACCGTCAAACAATTCGAGTCTTCGGTAAAGGTAGTAAAGAGCGCACAATTCCAATTGGCAATCCGGCGATGCGCGCACTTAAAGCTTGGCTGGCCGATGGTCGCCCACTGCTGATGAAAGAGCAATCCGAAAAGTGTTTATTTATTGGCGCTCGCGGAAAACGTATTGATCAACGTACTGTGCGCACCGTTGTATATAACGCGCTATCGGCGCTAGAAGGTTTTGAGCGAATGGGGCCACATGCTTTGCGCCATTCGGCAGCAACGCACTTGCTTGAAGGTGGTGCTGATCTGCGCACAGTTCAGGAGATACTTGGCCATGCCTCGCTTGCGACTACTCAGATCTATACGCATGTTTCAACTGAGCGTTTGCAAGCAGCCTTTAAACAAGCGCATCCGAGGGCTTAAGTAATGAAGATTGAATTAACTCGAGCATTTGCCGAAATTGAAGAACACATTAAGAGCGGTGATTTTGTGCGCGCTGTTTTATCTGGTCGCCGCCGCAATTTAACGCCTTCAGCTGAGCGCATTGATATCAAACCGGTTCTCATTAAAGGCGAAGAAAAGTTGCAGATTCAATCCACCGATGGCCGCCAAGTTACAACTAAGAATGTAAGCGCTGCCGCAATAGATTTCGCTGAGTTCTTGGGTCAAGGTTTTGCGAACTTACTCGTTGAAAGCACAACTGAAAGTTATTCAGTGCGCATCAGCAAGAAAGATGAAGCGCTAGTCACTATTGGCCGAGTAAAGCTCGAGCGCGATTTAGCGCATGATCGCCAGAAGCAGCGATTGTTGCCTGAAGACAATCGCATCTTTGCACTTCTTGGAATGCATGATGGTCATAAGCGAATCAAGCCATCGAAAATGGATAAGTATCGCCAAGTTGAAGAATTCCTACGGTTATTGAAACCAACTCTTGATAATGAAGTTGGCGCGCAATCAGAAATCTCAATTGTCGATCTAGGTTGCGGCCATGCTTACTTAACATTTGCGGTACAAGAATATTTAAATAGCGCCACGCAACGAGTTAAAGTATTAGGTATTGATGAACGCGAAGAATCAAAGCGACATAATGACCAAATCGCTAACTTATTGGGCGCCGATGCACAGTTCCTAGTTTCCAAGATTGCCGATACACCGGCGCAAACAGTAGATATCGCAATCGCACTCCACGCGTGCGATACCGCAACTGATGATTCAATTGCATGGGCAGTTAAGAATTCGGCCAAAGTAATTATGTTGGCGCCGTGTTGTCACCATGATTTGCAAGCTCAGATCGATCTCGTTCCTGAACCTTGGTCGTTACTAACTCGACATGGCGTGGTTAGCGAACGACTGATTGATTTAATGACTGACTCGTTGCGCGCCCAGATTCTTAAACTTTTGGGTTATCGAGTTGATATCGTCGAATTCATTGGGGGAGAACACACCCCTCGAAACATCATGATTCGTGCGGTGAAAACTGGGGTCAAAGTTGACCAAGCTGAGGTCGATCGTTATCAGGCCATGTTGGCCGATTGGAAGATCGCCCCACATCTGGCAGAACTGCTCAAGAGCGAGCTTTCCGCCCGTATTTAAGCGGTACAAAGCACTCACCACGCTCAGGTAGGATTTGCCCTGCATCAACTACCTAGTTGGTGACATCTCAGCACTCACCGATTTCGATCGGCATAGTCATCTCGGTCCAAGTAATTGGTCGATGAATTCGAGTGCGACGGGTGAATCAAATTGATTCACCAAAACCGAGTCAGGTTTATTCGTTGCCGCGTGCGCGAAAAACCGAAGAAGGAGCGTGCCGTCATGGCCGTAGTAACAATGCGAGAACTTCTCGACAGTGGAGTCCACTTCGGACACCAAACCCGTCGATGGAATCCAAAGATGAAGCGCTTTATTTTCGCTGAGCGTAATGGCATCTACATCATCGACATCCAACAATCACTTGCACTTATTGATAGCGCATATGAATTCGTAAAGGATGTTGTAGCAAAGGGTGGCCACATTCTTTATGTTGGCACCAAGAAGCAAGCACACGAACCAATCATTCAGCAATCAGCTCGCGTAGGCATGCCTTACGTAACAGAGCGTTGGTTAGGTGGAATGCTTACAAACTTCCCAACTGTATACAAGCGAATTCAGCGTCTTAAGGAACTTGAGAAGCTAGAAAATGCAAACGATCAGTTGCTAACTAAGAAAGAACTTCTAGTTCTTCGTCGCGAGCGCGAGAAGCTACAGAAGAACCTAAACGGTATTCGTGACATGACCAAGTTGCCTAGCGCAATTTGGGTTATCGACACCAAGAAAGAGCACCTGGCAGTTCAAGAAGCTAAGAAGCTGGGAATTCCTGTTATCGCTGTTCTAGACACTAACTGCGATCCAGACGAAGTTGATTTCAAGATTCCTGGTAACGACGATGCAATCCGTTCAATTGGTTTGCTTACTCGCGTTATCACTGATGCTGTTGTAGCTGGTCTTGCTGCACGTGGCGCAACTGCTGCTGCCGAAGCAAAGCCTGCCGAAGCAGCTGTAGCAGATGCTGCTGTTGCTGCTGAATTACTAGAAAGCGCTGCAACACCTGCAGCCGAGACAACTCCGGAGGCATAAGTGGCTTACACAGCTGAAGATGTAAAGAAGCTGCGCGAAGCAACTGCAGCAGGCATGCTTGATTGCAAAAAGGCACTTGACGAAGCCGATGGTGATTACGACAAGGCTGTCGAAATCATTCGCGTTAAAGGTCAAAAGGGTGTTACTAAGCGCGAAGGACGTCTAACTTCAAATGGCCTAGTCACTTCACGTGTTAGCGGCGACCTTGGTGTAATTCTTGAACTTAACTGCGAAACAGACTTCGTAGCAAAGGGCGAGCGTTTCCAAGAGCTAGCTGAGGAATTAGTTGCACATTTAGAGTCTTCAAAGATTGCCGATGTTGATGCGTTCTTAGCTTCAACAATGGCTTCAGGTAAAACTGTGCAAACCACAGTTGATGAAGGCAATGCAACACTTGGCGAGAAAATTGAAATACGTCGCATTGGCGTTCTAGCTGGTTCACCAGTTGGCGTTTACATGCACCGCACTAGCCCAGATCTGCCACCACAAGTTGGCGTTCTTGTTCAGTTGACCAAGGATGCTGGTGAAGTTGGTAAGGATGTTGCTCAGCACATTGCAGCTTTCGCTCCACAATATGTGAAGCGCGAAGATGTTCCAGCCGATGCGATTGAAAATGAGCGCCGTCTAGCTGAAGAAACTGCTATCAACGAAGGCAAGACTGAGCCAGCTCTTTCTAAGATCGTCGAAGGCCGAGTTACTGGTTTCGTTAAGGAAGTTTCCTTGATCGAGCAGTCATTCGCTAAGGATGCCAAGAAGAGCGTTAAGCAGATTCTGGACGAAGCGGGCACTGATGTGACTGCATTCTTCCGCTTCCGCGTGGGTCAATAACAGGTAACTAAACGCCGAATAGACTCACCAGAGATTATCTAGAAGTAAAGATCTAGAGGATAAGGAGCACTCATGCCGGGTACACGAGGTACATACGGAAGAGTGCTCCTTAAACTTTCTGGTGAAGTTTTTGGTGGCGCAAAAGGCATCGGGGTTGATCCTGATGTGGTTCAAGATGTTGCTCGCCAAATCGCTGACGTTGTTCGCACTGGCGTTCAAGTAGCAGTTGTTGTCGGTGGCGGTAATTATTTCCGCGGCGCTGAACTACAACAGCGTGGCATGGATCGCTCTCGAGCTGACTACATGGGCATGCTCGGCACAGTTATGAATTGTTTAGCGTTACAGGATTTCCTCGAAAAAGAGGGCATCGCAACTCGCGTACAAACCGCGATCACTATGGGCCAAGTTGCCGAACCTTATATTCCACTTCGCGCCATTCGTCACTTAGAAAAAGGTCGCGTGGTTATTTTTGGTGCTGGCGCGGGAATGCCATTCTTCACAACCGACACAGTTTCTGCGCAACGCGCACTTGAAATTGGCGCCGAAGCCTTGTTGCTCGCAAAGAGTGGCGTCGATGGCGTTTATTCAGCTGATCCAAAGAAAGATCCAAAAGCAACTAAGTACGACTCAATTTCCTACGATGAAGTTTTGAGTAAGTCACTGGCTGTGGCCGATGCAGCAGCATTTGCACTATGCCGCGAAAATAAGTTGCCGATCGTAATCTTCGATTTAATGACAAATGGAAATATTGCTCGCGCCGTTCGTGGCGAATCGATTGGCACGATCGTCGCATAAGCGATGATCACTAAGTTAGGCGGAAAACCAAATGGCAGATGTAGCAGCAACGTTAAGTGATGCAACGAGCAAGATGGATAAAGCGGTAACTGTTGCGAAAGAAGATTTCGCAAGCATTCGCACCGGCCGCGCTAACCCTGCCCTTTTCAACAAGATCATGGTTGATTACTACGGCACCTACACCGCACTTTCGCAATTAGCTTCAATTCAAGTTCCTGAAGCCCGCATGGCAATCGTTTCACCATTTGATAAAGGCGCTATGGCCAGCATTGAAAAGGCAATTCGTGATTCAGATTTAGGCGTTAATCCAGGCAACGATGGCGTGGTTATTCGCGTTAATTTCCCACAGTTAACTGAAGAGCGCCGCAAGGAATATGTGAAAGTTGTTAAGACTAAAGGCGAAGACGCCAAGATTTCGATTCGCAATATTCGTCGCGCAGCTAAGGAATTGCTAGAAAAGGCTGAGAAAGATGGCGATATCGGTAAAGATGATTTAACTCGTGCCGAAAAAGAGCTAGAAAAAATGACTGGCGATCACACCACCATGATCGATGAGTTGTTAAAGCACAAGGAGGCCGAACTCCTCGAAGTCTAAGGAGTTTGTAAACCCATGGACGATCTCCATTCGATTAACGATGCCATTAATAGGCGTGCCGGGCGCAAGCTGGGTCCTTCGATTTTGGTTTCACTTTCGTTAGTCGCAATTGTTTGGGCGTCGCTTGCTTTCGAGCCAGTTATTTTTGCGGCCCTAGTTACCTTGGCGGTTTGCCTAGGTATTCGCGAAATCTCTCGTGCCTTCGCTCAAGTAGAAACCAAAATTTCGAATAATGCACTTATCGCAGTTGCAATCGGTTTATCTATTGCCACTTGGGTTGACGGCGTTGAAGGTTTGGCAGTTGCGACTGCAGTTGCGTTACCACTTCTGCTGATCAATTTGTTGCGTGGCGGCCCCGAGGGTTTTGTGCGTAGTGCAACCGCGACGACGTTAGCGCTCATCTATTTACCTTTTCTGGCTGGCTTTCTCATTCTTTTAGGAAACGATGAAAAAGGTCTCGAACGAGTAATGACCTTTGTAATTCTGGTTGGTTGCAATGACACCTTTGGATATTTCGTGGGCGTATTAATTGGCAAGCATCCAATGGCGCCAAAAATTAGCCCTAAGAAATCTTGGGAAGGTCTAGTCGGCTCAATAATCTTCACCACTTTAGGTGGCAGCCTGATGTTCCATTACGTTTTGGATATTCAGTGGCACATTGGCGCAATCGTCGGGCTACTAATTGTTTTCACGGCAACCAGTGGCGATTTAATTGAAAGCGCTATGAAACGTGATTTACATTTAAAAGACATGGGTTCACTATTGCCAGGCCATGGCGGAATTCTTGATCGCTTGGATTCTGTCCTTCTCTCCGCCCCAGCGCTCTGGTTAACGCTGGAATTAGTTCGTAGGTACCTATAAATGGAAGAAATAAAGTTAGTTTTCGATGAACCGGTTCAGCGTAAAAAGGCGCCTAAGCACTTAGCTGATTTAGCGCCTGCCGATCGCAAATCTTGGGCAACTGAACTTGGGTTTCCGGGTTATCGGGCAAACCAAGTAGCAACTCATTACTTCTCGCACTTGGCTCATGACCCCACCACCTGGACTGATATTCCAGCTGATTCACGTCAGGCTCTGGCTGATGCACTAACCCCGTCGCTAATTAAATTGGTGCGCACCGTTACTTGCGATAACGGCATGACTCGTAAAGATCTCTGGAAATTACATGATGGCGTTTTAGTTGAATCGGTTTTAATGCGTTACACAGATCGAACAACTGTATGTATTTCATCGCAAGCAGGTTGTGGCATGAACTGTCCGTTCTGCGCTACCGGCCAAGCAGGTTTAACTCGCAATTTATCTGCCGGTGAAATTACTGAACAGATTGTGGCTGCCGCGCGCACTTGCGCAAATGGCGAACTACCTGGCGGGCCAACCCGACTGTCAAATATTGTTTTCATGGGCATGGGCGAACCACTTGCTAACTACAACGCAGTGTCGCGCACCCTTCGAAATATCACCGATGAGAATCCCAATGGTCTGGGCATTAGCGCTCGCTCAGTAACAGTTTCCACAGTCGGTTTAGTTAACGGAATTGAAAAGTTAATGGCTGAAGATCTAAATGTGACTCTGGCTATTTCGCTGCACACTCCTGATGATGAGCTAAGAGATTCCTTAGTGCCGATTAATTCGCGATATAAAGTACGCGAAGTATTGGCAGTAGCTGATGATTATGAAAAGAAGACAGGGCGTCGATATTCGATTGAATACGCACTAATCCGCGATATTAATGACCAAGCTTGGCGCGCAGATCTTTTGGGTCGCTTGCTAAAGAACCGTAATGCGCACGTCAATTTAATTCCGCTAAACCCAACCCCTGGTTCGAAATGGACCGCATCGCGCCATGAAGATGAACTTGAGTTCGTGCGAGTCCTAGAAAGTTATGGTGTGCCAACAACGGTACGCGATACTCGTGGCCGCGAAATTGATGGTGCCTGTGGCCAGTTAGCTGCAGCCGAACTAGCCAAATAAAAGGCAAAAGTCGTAGGCTAGGCGGCATGGAACAACTACAGAATTTTATCAACGGTAAATCAGTCCCTGGTTCATCTGGCGAAGTAACCCAATTAATTAATCCAGCAACTGGTGAGGTCTATGCGACTGCGCCGAAATCAAACGCTGCCGATGTTGATGCTGCAATGAAAGCTGCATCTGATGCTTTTGTGACTTGGCGCGATTCAACCCCCTCAGAGCGCCAACGTGCTCTGCTAAAAATTGCTGATGCGCTTGAAGCTCGGGCCGATGAAATTATTGCAATTGAATGCCGCAACACTGGTAAACCAATTGCAGTAACAACTTCCGAAGAAGTTCCACCGATGATTGATCAAATTCGGTTCTTTGCAGGTGCGGCTCGAAACCTTGAAGGCAAGTCAGCTGGCGAATACATGCACGGCATGACTTCATTCATTCGTCGCGAACCAATCGGAGTTTGCGCACAAGTAACTCCGTGGAATTATCCAATGATGATGGCAGTCTGGAAATGGGCACCGGCAATTGCTGCAGGTAACACTGTGGTGCTAAAGCCAAGTGATACAACTCCTGCTTCGACTTTATTTATGGCACAAGTAATGAGTGAATTCTTACCTGCTGGTGTTTTCAACGTTATTTGTGGCGAACGCGAAACTGGAAAATTATTTGTTGATCACACAACTCCAGTAATGGTTTCTATTACTGGCTCAGTTCGTGCTGGTACTGAAGTTGCAACAGCTGCAGCCTCGCAATTAAAGCGCGTGCACCTTGAACTCGGTGGCAAAGCACCAGTTGTGGTATTCGATGACGCTGATCTTGATGCGGCCGCTGAAGGCATCGCAGTTGCTGGCTTCTTTAATTCTGGCCAAGATTGCACAGCCGCAACTCGAGTTTTGGTTCAAGCTGGCGTCTATGACGCAATGGTTGCTAAGTTGGCAGATCAAGCAACTAACAACATCGCCGTTGGCATGCCAGATAGCGACGCGTTAGTTGGTCCGCTAAATAACGCCAATCAGTTGGCTCGAGTTAAGGGCTTTGTAGATCGCACACCTGCCCATGCCAAGATCGTTGCGGGCGGCAAGCAACTAGAGCAGCCGGGCTATTTCTTTGCGCCAACTGTGATTGCAGATCTAAAACAAGATGATGAGATGATTCAGAACGAAATTTTCGGACCAGTTATTACGATTCAAAAGTTCGCGACTGAGGAAGAGGCGATTTCCCTAGCCAACGGCGTTGATTACGGCCTGGCTTCGAGCATCTGGACCAAGAATCATGGCCGTGCAATGCGCCTATCTCGCGCCTTCGACTTCGGCTGCGTCTGGATCAATACTCATATTCCGATTGTGGCTGAAATGCCGCATGGTGGATTCAAGCGTTCGGGCTATGGCAAAGACCTATCTAGTTATGGTTTTGAAGATTACACTCGAATTAAGCACGTAATGTCGAATCTCGGCGCGTAATAGTCCATAATTACGCTCGTTGAACTCACCGTCCACCATCTAACAAGAAGAAGGCCTGATAACCCCACACTTGCACGACCTGCGAAGGAGCTAATCAATGTCTAAAAAAGTTTCTAATAAAGAGAATCACTCACCCGAAGTTCAAGCAATAGTTGATTCGCAGGTTTCTCGTCGCGCCTTATTCGCAGGTGCCGGTGGCATTGGAATTGCTTCACTTCTGGGTCTTAATTTATCTGAGGCAAGTGCTGCCACAACTGGTGGAACTGTCCGTTGGGCGAACTGGGGTTACTACATTGATTTCGATGAGAAGACTAATAAATATCCAACCATTGAAGCGTTTACCAAGAAGACTGGCATCAAAGTTACCTACCAAGAGGCCATCGACGATAACGATACTTTCACTGCAAAAGTTTCCCCACAGTTAAAGCTCAAGAAAGATATTGGCTATGACTTGGTGACTCCAACCGAGTGGATGGCTGCTCGCTGGATCGGGAGCGGTTTCACCAAGAAGTTCAATGTTGCAAATATTCCAAATAAGAAAAATGTTATTGATATTTTGGCTAACCGTCCGTTAGATCCAAAGCGCGAGCAAACCTTGCCTTATGCCGGAATTATCGCGGGTATTGCCTGGAATAAGAAAAAAGTTCCGGGCGGTTTCCAGACCATGGATCAAGTTTTTGATAAGAAATACAAAGGTAAGCGCCAGATTTTGGTGCTTTCAGAAATGCGCGACACCATCGGCTTGATCATGATGTGGCAAGGCGTCGATATTTCTGGAAAATTCACCGAAGCCCAATTCATGAATGCGGTTACTAAATTCGAGCAACTTGTTAAAGATGGCTACATCGGCCAGATCAAGGGGCAGTCTTACGCGCAAGATCTGCAAGCAGGCAACGTTAGCCATGTAATTGGTTGGTCTGGTGATATCGCACAACTGAATCTACAAGTTGGTTCAGACCAATTCGGCTTCGCAGTTCCAGAATCTGGTGGAACTTTCTCATCAGATAACTTCATGATTCCTTCAACTGCCAAGAACCAAGCTGGTGCTGAAGCGCTAATTAATTACTATTACGATCCAGCAGTTGCTGCTCGTCTTTCTGCTTACATCAACTATGTGTGTCCGGTTAAGGGCGCACAAGATGAGATGGTGAAATTCAATGCCAAGCAAGCAAAAAATCCATTGATTTTCCCAACGGCTGCAACCTTTAGTAAGTTGCATGTGTTCCGTGGCTTAACACCTGCTGAACAACTTAAATTCTCGACTGCCTTCCAGAAAGTAAGTGGTAACGGATAGTGCCAGACGTATCAACTGCAGTAAAAGGCGATCTCAAACTTCAGAACATTTCTAAGTCTTACGGTGACTTCAAAGCGGTAGATGATTTATCGCTGGTAATTCCAGAAGGTTCATTCTTTGCGCTGCTTGGTCCTTCTGGCTGCGGAAAAACCACTACTCTTAGAATGATCGCCGGTCTCGAAGAACCAACAACTGGAACAATCTCAATTGGTTCTCTCGATATTACTGACACTAAGCCGTATCAACGTCCTGTAAATACAGTTTTTCAGAACTATGCACTTTTTCCACATTTAACTATTTTCGAAAATATCGCTTTCGGACTTCGACGTCGTGGCATCAAAGATGTAACTGAGGCAGTAAATAAAGTTCTGGCATTAGTCGAACTTCCTCATCTGGCTCAACGCAAACCAACACAGTTATCGGGCGGTCAACAGCAACGTATTGCTCTTGCTCGTGCCATTGTTAATCGTCCGGCCTTGTTGCTGCTTGATGAACCACTTGGTGCGCTAGATCTAAAGCTTCGTCGGCAAATGCAAATTGAACTTAAGTGGATTCAAAAAGAAGTTGGTCTTACTTTCGTACACGTGACTCACGATCAAGAAGAAGCTATGACCATGGCGGATACGATCGCAGTAATGAACGAAGGCCAGATCGAGCAAATGGGCTCACCAGCTGATCTTTATGACAATCCAGAGACCGCTTTCGTGGCTAACTTCTTGGGTCAGTCCAATTTAATTAAAGGAACCATCAGTGGCAATGATGGCGATTCGCATGTAGTCGATCTATTTGGCCAGAAGATTTCGTTGCCAAAGAATCGCTCGCACGCTGTCGATAACTCAATTTTGGCTGGTATCCGACCGGAAAAATTCCGCATCTCACGGTTAGGTTCTGCGACTTCTGGAAATATTTTGACCGGCGGACACATTGAAGATGTTTCTTACATTGGCGTTTCAACTCAGTACCAAGTCGAAATGCCTTGGGGTCAAGAACTTATGGTCTTTGAGCAAAACGACGATGGGGTTGCGCCATTTAGCAAGGGCGAAGATGTGAATATTTCTTGGGAACCTACTTTCACATTTGCTCTTCGTGGAGACGAAGACGCCAGCGCCGGTTCTGAAGTAAATCCTGACGAGGAAGAATAAGTAGTGGCTGCAGTTTCAAAAAGGGCTGGCCTAAGTAATCCGCTTTACTCGCTAAAACAAAAACTAGCGACGCCCTACCTGCTTCTTTTGCCAGGCATGCTTTGGCTTGTAATCTTTTTTCTCTCACCAATTCTTACCTTGGTTAGCACTTCAACTAAAGAGCCAGGGCTAGGTATTGGTGAGTATGTGCAGACCTATCGCTGGGCGAATTATTTGGATGCACTTAGTGCAATGCATACACAATTTATACGCTCCTTTGTTTTTGCAATTCTGGCAACCTTAATTGCACTTGCAATTGCTTACCCGCTTGCATATGCGATTGCCTTTAAATCAGGCAAGTGGCAGAACGTTCTTCTGGTATTAGTTGTAGCGCCATTCTTCTGCAGTTTCATTTTGCGTACCATTGCTTGGCGCCAGATCCTTGCCCAAGATGGCATCGTTTTTAAGATTCTATTGTTCTTTCACATGGTCACTCCAAATACTCAACTAACTTCAAGTGCATTCGCAGTTGTTGCAGGATTGGCTTATAACTTTCTTCCATTTATGACCTTGCCGCTGTACGCGAGCCTAGAGCGAATAGATCCGCGTACTTTAGAAGCATCTGGTGATCTTTACGCAAACGGGTTTACTACTTTTCGCAAAGTGACTGTTCCGCTTTCTATGCCTGGGGTTGTGGCCGGAACCTTGCTAACTTTCATTCCAGCCGCTGGAGATTTTGTGAATGCTCAGATTTTAGGTAACCCGGGCACCACCATGATCGGCAATGTTATTAACGCGCAATATTTGCAGACCACAAATTACCCATTAGCTGCGACCTTATCCTTCTTATTAATGCTCGCAATTCTGGCGATCGTAATGGTTTACATCCGCAAGTCTGGTACCGAGGAACTGGTATGAAAAAATTCACTCGCTGGTTTTCCAAGAATTTTGTGCGGATTTATGCCGTACTTGGTTTTACCTATTTATTTATTCCGATTCTTTACACGTTTGTTTTCTCGTTTAATGACTACGTTAGAAGTAACTTGGTTTGGCGTGGCTTCACCTTAAATAATTGGAAGAATCCTTGTGGCCCACTTGATATTTGCCCAGCTCTAGGTAACTCAATCAAGATTGGCTTGTTAGCAACAACCGGTGCCACAATTCTTGGAACCTTGATTGCATTCGCGCTTGCTCGCTACGCGTTCAAGGGACGAAGTTTGGTAAACACTTTAATTTTCTTGCCGATGGCAACCCCAGAACTAGTCTTAGGTGCTTCGCTCTTAACTATGTTTCTAAATCTAGGTTTCAATCCGGGTTTCTGGACCATTGTTATTGCCCACGTAATGTTTTGTATTTCTTTTGTGGTCGTTACAGTGAAAGCACGCATCGCAAGCCTTGATCCTAGGCTAGAGCAAGCGGCAATGGATTTATATGCAAATGAACGTGAAACTTTCCGTCGTGTGACTTTGCCATTAGTGGCACCAGGTATCGCTGGTGGCGCACTTTTAGCATTCAGTCTTTCTTTTGATGATTTCATTATTACGAATTTCAATTCAGGAACAACTATCACTTTCCCACTTTACGTATACACCCATGCAGAGCGCGGTTTACCGGCACAGGCAAACGTAATTGGATTTTCCATGTTTTTCTTAGCTTTAGCGATCGTGATAACTGGGCAGATTGTGGGTCGTAAGCGTAAAGTGAGCGCATGACCAATCACGGCAACTTGTATGGCCCCAGCTTTACCTTCTTAGGCATTCCAGCTTGTGATCTTGAGGTGCCAGCAAGTTATGCCGAT
>Ga0209188_1000753_pt1 | contig 29547 bp, 23 predicted proteins | sample C_130625_EF_Meta_FD_187307 | JGI IMG/M metagenome (GOLD analysis project Ga0209188, IMG submission 187307) | Freshwater microbial communities from Lake Croche, Canada to study carbon cycling - C_130625_EF_MetaG (SPAdes) (version 2) | ecosystem: Environmental > Aquatic > Freshwater > Lake... | reverse complement strand
GGTACAGGAAATAGCAATAATATTCCTTATCGTTTCCAATACCCATCTTCTGAATTATCTACCAATGGCACAAATGTAAATGCTGCCATAACATCTCAATATGGTGGTAAGGATGACATCAATGCAAAAATGTGGATTTTACAATAAATCTAATGAACAAATTTTTGTAATAAATTACAGAAGGGTCTCCAATTGGGGACCCTTCTTTTTAAAATAGTCACTATGAAACCCATTCACTTATTTGCCCTTTTTTGTTTATTTTTTCCCCACTCAATGCTTGCGCAAACCACGTTCAAAAAATTACCTCTTTCAAAAAACAAACTTGTCGTTATTGCCCATCGAGGTGATCATACCATAGCGCCAGAAAATAGCTTGTTGGCCATTCAACATGCCATCGATGATGGGGCTGATTATGTTGAATTAGATATTCGTACAACCAAAGATGATCAGCTTATTTTGATGCATGACGGGACCGTTGATAGAATGACGAATGGAAAAGGAAAAATAAATGAACTTAGTTTTGATTCCATAAGAGCCTTAAAATTGTTCAATAAATCAATGCCACTTGCAGATACGTTTCAAGTGCCAACTTTTGAGGAGGCATTACAAGTTTGTAAAAACAAAATAAATATATACTTGGACTTTAAAGCAGCCAATGTACAACAAGTGTATACTGCCATTAAAAAAGCAGGAATGGAAAATCAATTAGTGGTATACATCAATGCTCCCAATCAATTTGTGGAATGGCGAAAACAAGTTCCTTACATGCCATTGATACTAAGTTTAAACACCAAGATTCAAGACAGTGCTACAATGGTTCAGTATTTGAATAAGCTTACCATAGATATTTTAGATGGTAATTGGAATGAATACACGAACGCTACAGTCAAAGCAGCACAACAAAAAGGTGTACCAGTTTGGGCCGATATGCAAGCGGCTAAAGAAGATGAAAATTATTGGCAACAAGGTATACAATTAGGCCTATTAGGCATACAAACGGATCACCCAAAGGAATTGGTACAATATATTAAAAAATTAAAACTCAATAATTTTTAATATAAGAGCTTAATTTTTAAATTTTTTGCCACTTAACAATAGTTTTAGTAAGTTGTTAATGTATACATTATACGAACTCAAAACTTTGTTTATGAATGGTAGGGCTTGCCTGGTCTTTTTTCATATACTTTTTCTTTTGAATTTATCAAAAGCAAAATCACAAAATAGTAACGATCAAAAGGATAGTATTATAGCCCCTGTAATTGTCTCCAAAATCATTCATAGCTCAGAGAAGGACTTAGGGGATATTGTTACTAAATTTATAGATCGAAAAAAGAAAGAAACTTTCAAAAGACTTGATTATAAAAAATACAACTTTTCAATCCTACCTGCTGTTGGCTATACCTTACAAACCGGTTTTGCAGCACTTGTAAGTGGTAATGTAGGTTATTTTTCAAACCCAGGTGCTGAAGAGAAAATGTCTACAATTACAACGAGTCTAACCTATTCACAATATGACCAAATTATCTTTCCCATTTATGTAAATATTTGGTCAAAGAACGGCAAGTATAATTTAATAGCTGATAATAGATATATCTCCTATCCTTCAAATATTTTTGGTTTAGGGGGCACTACAGATCCCAACAAAGGCCATACCATTAATTTTAATCAAATAAAATTTCATGAAACTGTATTAAGAAAAATTACCAAAAATGTGTTTGGAGGTATTGGATTTTATTATGATAATTTTTATAATATCAAGGTGTTAGACCCACAAACAAGGCGCACAAATGTATTTATCCAAAAGGAAATAGGAAATACCGAGGTAGAAAGTGGACCTGTTTTTAAAGTTGTTTATGATTCAAGAAAAAATCAATTGAACGCGGATAAAGGTAATTTTTTGAATCTAACCCTAAGACAAAATTTTGAAGAATTAGGAAGTAGTAAAGAGTGGGCTTCCTTGTTAATTGATGCTAGAAAATACATTCATTTTCCTAGAAATTCAAAAAATACCTTGGCTTTATGGAGCTATAATTGGTTAACTATTGCTGGTAATCCAAATTATTTATTGTTGCCAAGTACAGGGTGGGATGATCAATACAATACAGGTAGAGGGTATATTCAAAGTAGGTTTAGGGGAAAACAAATGGTTTATTTTGAAACAGAATATCGTTATGCAATTACACAGAATGGATTAATCGGGGGGGTTATTTTTGCAAATGTTCAGAATTTTAAAGGAAATATAAGACCATATGATACCTTTTTACCAGGCTATGGAGCCGGCATACGCATTAAACTCAATAAACAATCTGGTGCCAATCTTTGTTTAGATTATGCTTTTGGAAACGGCAGCCAAGGTTTATTTGTAAATTTGGGTGAAGTGTTTTAAATTAATATTATGATCAATATCAATCCGCATTCTATAAAAATTTGCATGCTTTTCATGTTTAGTTTTGCTTTAAGCGCTTGCAGTAAACCAGATGTGTTGGATAATAATTATGGTTATTTTTTAGATGCGTATATTAACAATGTAAAATATACAACTAGTTCAGTTGCCACTTTTGTACAACAAAACCAACCAGGATGTATTACTACCAAAACGTATACGATTACAAATGTGGGTCAAATAAATGTTGATAGTTATTTCTTGGATGTATACTTGAAACACTACGCAAAAAATGCCGATTTTACAACCATAAAACCAGGAGCGCATAAAATTTACGATGGTGGACAATTATTAAGCGCCTCAACATGTAATTGTGATTTAATAATTGGCCTAGTGGATAATAGCATCCCAAATATTTACAACAATACCTTACTTCAATCCACAAATATTGTAAGCAATATCACAACAATTACGAAAAAAGATTCCACAGCGGCAACCTATACCTATTTAATAAGTGGGAATTTTTCTTGTAATTTTAAAAATACGAACAACGTGAATATACCCGTAGTGGGTAATTATACCATACCCATCAAGGTTGCTAAATAAATTAATACTTCGTGCTCAATGGTTTATATATTTTTAAATATATGCCCTAAAAAAATTCGAAATATATGTAATAATTTATACATTTAAGTAGCTAAATACTACTTATTTCATGAGGTCTATTTTTTTTCTGTGTTTGTTGCTTGTTATCGGTTCACAATTAAAGGCACAACAAAATCAAACCCGCTCTATTTGCAGTGGTGGCGTCGTGAATTTAACCGCAGTTGATTTTGGTTTGCCTGATACGACAACTTTTACTTGGAACTATACAGTAAGTGCTGGAAATGTGGTTGGGTATAGTGCTGCAACAACTGCTACAAAAACATTTTCACAAAATTTAACAATTAGTGGAAACATAGTGGGTGTTATGGTTTATTACCTCACTCCTTCCTTTGGCAACCCATTTATTATTACCATCAATGTAAATCCAACCAATATACAAGTGGATGCAAGCGGCATTACGCCTACCATTTGCAGTGGATCTAATTTTTATGCCAATATAAGCGGGGTTCCGCCTAATACACAATATACATGGACAGTACCTGTTATGAGCACTGGTGTTGCAGGTGGTGCCGCACAAGCGACCCCACAACCTTATATTGTTCAACCTTTAAATTATACAGGGGCAGCAGGAACTTTTGGAACTGCTCTATATACGGTAACACCAATTGTTGGTGGCTGTTCCAATCCAAGTTTCACTTTTTCAGTGACCATTGCTACTGCTGTAGGTACCGCACCAAATATTAATAACGCAGCAACGATTACGCCAAAATGTAGCGGTAGTACCATTGCATATAATGCAACAGCAAGCCCATCAGCCGCTTTTTCATGGGTAAGACCAGCCCAATATGGCATTAGTCAAAACGCAAATTTGGGTAATAGCAATGCTATTAATGAGGTTTTAAACGATACCCTATCTACCCCCGTATCTGTATATTATTTTTACAATTTAACATATGGAAGTGGTAAATGTATTAATACGAATGTGGTGACAATTACTGTAGATCCTATTGCTTCCATTACACCTAAAACAGTTACGATTTGTAGTGGTAGTTCCTTTACTGTGAATATTAACGATATTGTACCACCCAATACCCGGTATACTTGGACGACTCCAACCATTTCAGGAGGATCAGTTACAGGAGCTGCAGCGCAAAGTACTCAAGTGGCAAGTATTCAGCAAACTTTAACAAACAATCCTATAACCAGAACAACGCAAGTTACCTTAAACTATATTGTAACCCCTTATGCCATTACAGGTTCAACGAGTTGCACAAGTCCAACTTTCCCATTAACAGTAACTTTAAACCCTGTTTCCACTATAACACAACAAACTGCTGTTACCTGTAGCAATCAACCTTTTAATATCCCATTAACCGCTTTTCCACCAGGCACCAATTTTACATGGTCATTGGCACCATCTATTTCACCCAATTCAAGTGCTATTTCGGGTGGCACCAATCAGACCACTCCAACAAATGTAATAAGCCAAACTTTGGTAAACAACACTGCCCAAGCAGCAACTGCCACATATTTAATAACGCCAATAACAGGTAATTGTGTGGGTACACAATTTAATGCAATTGTTACGGTCAATCCGCAACCTAATATTGTAAACCAAAATCAAGCAGTTACTGTTTGTAGCGGGGCGGCCATTAACTTAACTCAATCGGGGGTACCTACCAATACCCTATATGCTTGGTCAGTCCCTACTATCTCCCCTTCCAATACATTATCGGGGGCCACTGCACTTATTAATCAACCTATTTTTAGTCAAACGCTTACCAATAATACAATTACGCCTTCAACGGCAAACTATACCATTACACCTATTGCCGGGGCTTGCGCTGGTTCGCCCTTTACTGTGTTGGTAACTGTAAATCCAGTTGCTAATTATAGTACCCAAACTTATAATTCTTGTAGTGGTGTTGCTTTTAGCTTTACGCCCTATAATGCGCCTGCTGGAACCAATTATATTTGGGGCAATCCAAATTATCCCCAAAATTCAAGATTAAGTGGGTCCAATTCACAATCTATACCTCAAACTAATATTACTCAAACCATTAGTAATTTAGCGGATACAGCTTCTATCGCTGTGTATACAATTACACCTAATACAAATGGGTGCCAGGGCCCCGATTTTAAACTATTGGTTACTGTGAATCCTTTACCTATTGTACCAGATTTACAACAAGCAACTTGTAGTGGTTCTCCTTTTAATGTTACCCCAACAAGTTCAATCCCAGGAACCTTGTATACTTGGAATGCGCCCGAAATTCCATTGAATAATGTGACTGGAGGAACTGCCAAGACTATACCCGTCACTACCATTAACGGAACTTTACTCAATGCAACGCTTGCTAATGCCACTGCAAAGTATACAGTTACACCTATTGCGAATGGTTGTGTTGGGAATACTTTTAATTTAATTGAAATTGTAAATCCTGTTCCTGTTGTAAATTTAATAACTCAAAAAATTTGTAGCAATACCGCATTTGATGCTGCCCCAACAGGATTACCCATTAATGCAGTAACACTGTATACTTGGAGTAACCCTGTGATTAGCCCAGCCAATGCTTTAAGTGGTGGCAGCAATCAAGATATTGCTGTCACTAATATTAGTCAAAATTTAGTCAACAATACCAATGCGGTGGCAACAGCTTCCTATAATGTGACCCCCAATACAGGAGGTTGTATTGGAGCTCCTTTTAAAGTGGTTATAACAGTTACACCAAGGGCCAACATTGCTGAGATGAGTACAAGTATCTGTAGTGGGGGCACTTTTATTACCATACCCAAAAACGCACCCATAGGAACTAAATATGCTTGGTTAGATCCGATAGTAACAACAGGTATTATTGGAGGTTCAGCGAATGCTTTGTATGTGGACACCATTTCACAAACGCTAATCAATTCAAATTCAAATGTAAGTGTAGGGCTTGCAGTATATTCGGTTACCCCGATAACAGATGGTTGTACTGGAAATAATTTTACGGTTAATGTCAATATCAATTCCAGTAATGCTTTATTGTCAAGTACATTAAATCCTGCTGCAATTTGTAGTAGTAAAACGTTTTTATATACCCCCACTAGTAATATTACGGGCACTTCATTTTTATGGACAAGAGACTCCATTGCCGGCATTGACAATCCATCAAAATATGGGTATGGAATCGTAAATGAAACTTTAATAAACAATACCACCGACCCGATTACTGTTAAATATTATTTTACGCTTTCTTCCAACGGCTGTACCAATTTAAATAAACAAACAGTTTTTCTCGTGGTGAATCCTACCCCAAAATTAAGCAGCACCCTTTCGCCCGCTTCTTCTTGTTCAGGAGCCACCTTTAATTATTCAGCTATTTCAAAATCTATTAACGTAAGTTTTAATTGGAGTAGAACCTATGTAGCAGGTATAAAGGAATCCATCACAAATGGTACTGGAAATATATCAGAGGTTTTGACAAATAATACTGCCAATATTTTACAAGTCCCGTATTTGTATACCCTAAGTTCAAATGGTTGTTCCAATCAACAAACGGTGGTATTGGCTTTAAATCCGGTTGTTTCCTCTCCTGATATTAATGTGAATGCTTGTAGTGGTACCGAGATGAATATTACGGCGAACAATGTACCTCAAAATACCCAATATACTTGGTTGTTCTTATCTAGTACGGGAGGTGTAACTGGTGCAAATTCACAAACCTATGTGCCACAAAATAATATTACCCAAAAACTATTTAACAGTACCAGTAATGTTCAAAATGCAACATTTCAAGTTACCCCTTCCTTGCCTAGTGCTGTGAGTTCGGGTTGTTTGGGTAAGCCATTTAATTTAACATTGATTGTTAATCCATTGCCATCCTTAACATCTAGCTTGGTAACCAATCCAATTTGTAGCAATACCGAATTTAATTATGTTCCTACTAGTAATCTTACAGGAACCACATTTACTTGGTTTCGAGATGCACTTACGGGTTTACAAAATGCAAAGTCTTCAGGAAATGGAAATATTAAAGAGACACTAATAGACACAACCATTAATCCGTTGACCCTTTATTATAAATTTGTTTTATCAGCAAATGGATGCAATGACACTACCTATGCTATTAAGGTAAGTGTTAATCCAGCACCTAGTTTAGCTGATAAAACTGTAAACATTTGTAGTGGTAACTTTTTTAGGTTACCCAATGATATCATGCCTATTAATACCACGTATAAATGGAGTAAACCTCAAATTATTCCGGCGAATAGTTTAACAGGATATGCAGCTGCCACAAGTCCACAAACATTTGTGTCAGATAGTTTATTCAATAATACACTCAACAATGCTACGGCTATTTATACTATTCAACCCTTAAATAGTATTTGTGCGATTGCTCCTTTTAATTTAATTGTAAATACCCTCCCTATTCCAATAATTGCAGACCAAGAAATAAGTGCTTGTAGTGGTTCAAACTTTGAATTTAGGCCTTCTAAAATACCTTTAAATACATTGTTTCAATGGCAAAACCCATTGAGCATTCCTTATGGTATCGTTTCGGGTTATGTGTCAGATGCACTACAACATAATTCCATCGTTCAAAAATTGGTGAATCTAAGCAATGGAAATGCAAAAGCGGTATATACCATTTTGCCATCAAATAATGGATGTGCTGGACCTAATTTTAATTTGACAGTTAACATAAGTCCTATTCCAACATTTTCTATAAATGCATTGACCTCTATTTGTCAAAATGTAGTTGATACATTTTATGTTAGTTTATTGGGTAATGCGCCTTGGAGTATAACTTATTTTGACAATGCATCAAGATTACCTAAAACAATTAATAATATAACAACGCCTTCTCAAAAAATTATTCAAACAAGTTTGCCAGATAGTAGCTACACTTTTAAACTAATTAATATTCAGGATGCATTTTGTTACAATGATACCAGTACCAGTACTTTTGTTCAAAAAATTCTTCCTTTACCACATGATTCTATTATCGCCCCCAATGGAAATCAATTATGCCTCAATCAAACTTTACCATTGCTTATCAACAGCAGCACCAATTTATTGTATTTGTGGTATTTAAAAGATTCATTAATTGCACAAACAAATAGCAACGCCATTAAAGTTGCAAAAACAGGAGTGTATACAGCTGTTTCAAAAAATCTAGAAGGTTGTTTAAATAAGACAGTAAATAATATTGAGATAAAACAACTATTTGACAATCCTAAGATCAGTTTTAACAATGATGTTTCTTGTAAGGAAATTCCGATTCAGTTTATCAATACCTCCGATACTACAACGACTGGGCCTTTAAAATGGACTTGGAAATTTTCTGAGATTGATTCTGCCAAAGGGTTTAATGTTCAATACACTTATAAAGATGGAGGAACAAAATTGATTAAATTGATTGCAACTTCTTTAATTTGTAATTATAGTATTGAGAAAGATTCTTCAATTTTAATTAGAGTGCCTAAAGAAGGCGTTAACTTGCCCCCCGTTACTACTTATTTAAATACCAATACGAAGTTGGAAGGTCGCAATATTCAAGGGGTAAAATACAAATACCTTTGGGAACCAGCTTGGGGACTCGATGCCAACAATGTACTAAATCCTATTTTTAATTTTAACATCAATCAAGTTTATAAAATTCATTATATAGATAATTATGGGTGTGTAACTACTGATACACTGCCTGTATATGTATTTAACAATGGCCTCATTGATCTATTTGTCCCAAAGTCTTTCTCTCCCAATAATGATGGGGTTAATGATCAACTTTATGTTTATTTAGCAGGGATCTCCAATTTTCACTTCATAAAAATTTATAACAAATTTGGACAACTTGTATTCCAATCTAACTCGGCAGATATTCCTTGGGATGGAACAATGAATGGAAATCAACAGCCATTGGGGGTATATGTTTGGGTAGCCGAAGGAATGGATATTAATAATAAGCTAGTTACGAAAACAGGTAGCGTTATTTTATTGAGATAAAAATGAAAAAGACAATCAAGAAAATAGTAGTTTGTATCACGATACTCATTGCCAATAAAGTTGTTGGTCAAGACCCTAATTTCTCACAATTTTTTGTAGCTCCTTTAACTGTGAATCCAGCCTACACAGGATTCTCTGATTATCAATGGCGTTCCCATGCCAACTTCAGAAACCAAAACCTTGGATTAGGTACAACGTATGATACGAAATCAATTTCTATTGATGGCAGAATTGTTGATAACGAATTAAAACAAAGTTATTTTGCAATGGGGGGTCAATTATTAGTAGACCAAGCAATGGCTGGAATTTATAAAACAAATTTTGTTTCTTTACAAGCTTCCTACCATATTACCTTGGGAGGGAATGATGAAAAAAAACATGGATTGACTATTGGGTTGGGGGGCATTTATAACAAAACAAATATTGATTATGCAAGTTTAACCAGTAGTCTGCAGTTGAGTCAGGGTGGATTTAATCGTCAACTACCTGTAGGAGAAACTTTTTTACAAGATATTCCCGATAAGCTTAGTGCAACCGCGGGCATCATGTATTCATATAGCTCAGAACAACAAGTACTTGATGTTGGTTTTGCCGGCTATCGCTTTAACAACAATAATATTTCAGTTTTAGCAAATGGGAAACAACTTACAACACCCAGGTATGATGTTCATGTGGATTATGCTAACTTTTTAAATTTTAATTTAATCCTTTTTTTAAAAAGTTACTTTCAAACTCAAAATGGAATTAATAACGTAATTGGGGGAGGGCATTTTGAATATTTTTTGACAGGTAACTATGCACATTTACAAAGATCAGTTGACCTTGGTTTATATTATCGATATAATGATGCTATCATACCTTATATTGGTATAGCCAACAACCAAATCAAGCTCGCTTTTTCCTATGATATACAAGTCTCAAAAATGAAAGCGGCAGCAGTCTTACCCACTTCTTATGAAATTTCCTTAACCTATCGAAGGTTAAAGAACAAATGGAACCCACTTTTACAGTAAGATTTAATTAAGCAATTCTTTTTATGTCTGCTCCTAATGCTTGCAATCGAATGTCTATATTTTGGTAACCACGGTCTATTTGTTCTATATTCTGAATGGTACTTTTTCCTTGGGCGCTTAAGGCAGCAATCAACAAAGCTTGTCCTGCACGGATATCAGGACTACTCATGGTAATGCCCCTCAAAGGATATTTACGACCGAGTCCTATTACAGTGGCTCTATGTGGGTCACACAATATTATTTGGGCACCCATATCAATTAATTTATCCGTAAAAAACAACCTGCTTTCAAACATTTTTTGGTGGATGAGAACACTTCCCCTTGCTTGAATGGCTGTTACCAAAACAATACTTAATAAATCGGGTGTAAAGCCTGGCCAAGGGTTATCATAAATAGTAAGGATACCTCCGTCCATATAGGTTTGAATTTCATAATCCTCTTGTGCAGGTATGAATATATCATCCCCTTGTATGTCAAAATCAATGCCTAGTAATTTGAATTTGTTGGGAATGATTCCCAAGTGCTGTACCCCTGCATTTTTAATCAAAATTTCACTTTGTGTCATGGCAGCAAGCCCAATAAAAGATCCTATCTCAATCATATCGGGTAAAATGCGGTGCTCAGTCCCTCCTAATTTTGCAACCCCTTCAATGGTTAATAAATTGCTTCCTATTCCTTGAATTTTTGCACCCATTCGGTTTAGCATGTTACACAACTGTTGTAAATAAGGTTCACAGGCTGCGTTGTAAATGGTCGTAATACCTTCTGCTAAAACTGCTGCCATCACAATATTGGCAGTACCTGTTACCGAAGGTTCATCTAGCAACATATAACAACCTTTGAGTCCTTCTGTTTTAATCGTGAAGCAAGCTAGGTCTTGATCATATGTATATTTTGCACCTAACTTTTCAAAACCAATAATATGGGTATCTAGTCTCCGACGTCCAATTTTATCCCCTCCAGGCTTTGGAAGATACGCAATGTTAAAACGCCCCAATATAGGACCCGCCAACATAACGGAACCCCTTAATCTACCACTTTTTTTTCTGAAATCATCGGAAGCTAGATAATGTGGATCTAATTTGTCAGCTTGAAAAAGACAGGTATCTTCTGCTACTTTTTGTACCCTTACCCCCATTTCTTGCAATAATTCGATCAATAAATTTACATCAACAATGTTGGGAATATTTGAGATGGTAATCGGGTAGGTTGTTAATACGACTGCTGATAAAATTTGCAGCGCTTCATTTTTTGCACCTTGTGGAATGATTGTTCCTTGCAAGGGTTTGCCTCCGTTAACTTCAAATGAACTCATGTGAATAGAAATCTAGTATCTCTTTTTAAAATTCCGGTTGTTGTTTCTTCCTCCCCCACCGGAAGCAGGTCCACGCCCTCCTTGTCCACCACGATTGTTGCGATTGTTATTTTGCCACCTTCCACCTGTTGGACGATAATCATCACTAAAATTTTGGTTGCGATGCTTAATATATGGGGTGTTGCTAAATTCAAGGCCACCACCTGTAATTGCATTTAATTCATTTCGGATCGCATCATCTTGAACCAATTCTTTGTGCCAGTTGCTGTAAGCTAGTTTCATATAATGAGCAATGCTGTTCGCAAAACCTGCTTTCTTTTCTTCATCTGTTTCAGCCATTGCTTTATCAATCACCAATTCTAAATTTTTACCTAAATGCGCATATTTAATTTTGCGCTTTGGGTAAGGTAAAGGGTCTGGTTTTTGTTTGTAAGTTTCTTTGGTAGGTATTGGATAGGGACTATCTACATCCAATTTAAAATTGCTCATAAAAAATAAGTGATCCCATAATTTGTGCTTGTAATCTTCTACATTTTTAAGGGTTGGGTTTAAAAAGCCCATTAACTCAATCACTACTTGAGCTTGTTCTTGACGTTTGGCTTTGTCCTCGATGGTCATAAGATGATCCACCATCCTTTGAACGTGACGGCCATACTCTCTCATCCCCATAATGCTTCTTGCTGTATTGTACTCCATGTATATAAATTCCTAATAACAAATGTAGGTTTTTTTACGATTACTTACCCTATTTTAACAATAAGCATACTACAGATCTTTCTTTTCAAAAAAGCTTTTTGTGTATATTCGCATTATGGAGCAATTGTTAGAACAAATAGAAACCATCAAGGCCGAAATCGCTGCTACCGAGGCTACTACCGCGGATCAAGTAGAACAATTTAGAATCAAATTCCTAGGAACCAAGGGTTTGGTGAAACAAATTATGGGGGAGATGAAAAATGTGCCCAATGAGCAGAAAAAAGAGTTTGGCCAAATACTGAATGCCTTTAAAATTTTAGCGGAAGAAAAAATGCAGCAATTGCAGGATGCATTGGTGGACCTTGGAGATATTGATGGAGCAAAATTTGATTTTACCTTACCGGGTGACCCAGTGATTGTTGGAACAAGACACCCATTGAATTTAGTGCGCAATCAAATGGTTGCTATATTTAAAAGACTTGGTTTTGCAGTGGCTGAAGGTCCTGAAGTAGAGGATGACTGGCATAATTTTGGTGCCATGAATTTGCCGGAGGATCATCCAGCACGTGATATGCAGGACACTTTTTATGTGCAAGCGGCCACAGCGGATCATTCAGCATGGTTATTAAGAACACATACTTCAAGTGTACAGGCACGAGTGATGGAAACACAAAAGCCACCCATCCGTGTCATTTGTCCGGGTCGTGTATATCGTAACGAAACCATTTCGGCAAGAGCACACTGCTTTTTTCACCAAGTGGAAGGATTGTATATTGATGAAAATGTAAGTTTTGCTGATTTAAAACAAACCTTGTATTTCTTTGTACAAGAGATGTTTGGTAAGGATGTAAAAGTAAGATTCCGTCCAAGTTATTTTCCCTTTACCGAGCCAAGTGCGGAGATGGATATTAGCTGTCAAATATGTTCAGGTAAAGGATGTAATATTTGTAAGCATACGGGGTGGGTAGAAATTTTAGGTTCTGGAATGGTGCATCCTAAAGTGTTAGAGAACTTTGGCATCGATCCTGAAAAGTATACTGGCTTTGCGTTTGGTATGGGTGTGGAAAGAATTGCACAATTAAAATACCAAGTAAACGATTTACGATTATACGCTCAAAATGATCTGCGTTTTCTAGAACAATTCAAGAGCGTCTGATAAATCAATATGTTACACAATACCAAGGGGATTGTACTACGCGTAACAAAATATGGTGATACGAGTTTAATAGTGACGGCGTACACGGAGCTTTTTGGTCTGCAACAATACATTCTAAAAGGGGTGAGAACCACAAGTAAGAAAGGAGCCAATAAGGCAGTGTATTATCAGCCTGCAGCCATTTTACAAATGGAAGTTTACCATAGTCCGATGAAAGGATTACAAATGGTTAAAGAGGTAAACTGGGAATATATTTATCAAAATGTATATTCAGATGTAGTCCGAAACGCTGTGGCTACTTATATTGTAGAGATATTACAACAAACTTTACAACCAGAACCCTACCCTGAATTATTTTATTTAATTGAAGATACTTTTAAGCAATTAGATAAGGGAGATGCTACTTTAGCAAGCAATCTTTCGATTTATTTTTTAATTCATTTATGCGAAACCTTGGGTTTTGGTTTGCAAGGAAACTATTCTGATGTCACTTGCTTTTTAGATGTGAAAGAGGGCCAATTTGTAAATGAAAAACCGCTGCATCCCTATTTTTTAGAAGGCCCCGAAGCACAAACGGCCAGTACTTTTTTACAAGTTCAGTTTTACAATGATCTTGAAAATATTACTTTAAGCGGCATACAACGAAAGAAAATTTTGGAGCTATTTCAATTATCGCTAAGCTGGCATTATAAAGGGTTTAAAGAAATAAAATCATTGGCTATTTTACAAGCAGTGTTGTATTAAAGATTTAATAATTGTGGTTTGAATATATTTACTAGTTTTATCATCATATCTATTTTATGAAATTTAATTCATTTTTATTATTTCTTTCAATTGGTATTTTCATGAGTTGCGCCTCTACAAAATATACCATGACAAAAACTGGTGCCATAGATTTTCAAGCGCACCGAGGAGGCAGGGGATTAATGCCTGAAAATACAATACCGGCAATGCTTTCGGTAATGGATAATCATAAAATCACAACACTTGAAATGGACTTGGCTGTTACAAAAGACAAGCAAGTAGTGGTTTCACATGACCCCATTTTAAACCCATTGATAACTACGAAGCCAGATGGTTCATTTATAAAGGCGAATCAGGTAAGTGAAAACATTATTTATCAAATGACTTATGATCAACTACAAAAATTTGATGTAGGCTTAAAACCCTATCCTGTATTTCCTGAACAAAAAAAATTAGCAGCTACCATTCCAACATTAAGTGATTTAATTGACAGTGTTGAAACAAAAAGTAATCGCATAGGCCGAAAAATGTTTTATAATATTGAAATCAAATCGGTTGATGGAAAGGATATAATTGAACATCCTGTTCCGGATGAATTTGTGGATTTAGTTGTTCATTTAATAAAGCAAAAAAATATTACTAATCGTACTTCTATTCAAAGCTTTGATCTAAGACCTTTAAAAGTATTGCACCAAAAATATCCAAAAGTACAAACTGCTTATTTGGTTTATGGAGTTGGTTGCAGTGATGCGCAAAAGCAAATTGAATTATTGGGATTTAATCCTACAATATACAGCCCTGAATATAAATATGTTACTCAACAAACAGTAGATTATTGTCATGCACACAAAATAAAAATTATTCCTTGGACAGTGAATACAAAAAGTGAGATAAATGCTTTGCTTGCAATGGGTGTGGATGGTTTAATAACTGATTATCCAAATTTGATTGGGAAGTAATGCTTATATAATGTAGAATCAGAAAAAATTAAATATTCTAAATAATTCTTCTCGAATCCGCATTCGATAAATTATTTTCACCAGCAACATTTTCAATCACCACCACCCCTGGTTTTTTACCGGTTTCAAAACTACCTAAATGCTTTTCCATTTGTAAGGCGCGCGCGCCGTTAATGGTTGCCCATCCCAACATTTCAGTTAATGGAATTTGTGGGTTGTGTTTTTGAATGGTTTTTAATTCATCCAACATATGTAAACTCCAGTTGCTTGCATAGCTATCCGTGCCTACTACAATAGTTGCTTGTTGTGATCGAAGCAATTCAATGGGTGGCATGGTTTGTTCAATGTATTGATTGGCGTTCGGACACAAGCACCAAAAAGTATTGGGCATTTGTTTTTTCACAGCAGCGATATCATCGGCATTGGTAAAACTATTGTGTACTAAAATAGTTGCAGCAGCATTTTTAAAAATGGGCAACACCGATTGCAAGGAAGAAAGTCCTGTTGGTTCGAAAAAATCTAAATTCACTTTTGTTCTTTCATACATCCCTAAAAAGGAACCGGTCTTTGTTTTAAAGAAATCATTCTCGTCAGGTGTTTCCTGATTGTGCATGCTAATAGTGTTTGTTCCAAAATGTTCACTCAGTAATTTCCATAAACTATTGGTCACAGAATAAGGGGCATGGGGTACGAGTGATGCACGTATACAATTTTCCTCAAATGTTTTTTGTATTTCCATGCCCGCTATTATTTTATCCTGTGCACGAGTAGGATCTAAATCATACAGTTCAACAAATGTGTAGTATGCTAAATTATGTTTTGCTTTTTGTGCAAGGGTATCTAGGGTGTTGCTGATATCTCCCACGGCAACAATTCCATTAGCCAACATTTCTTTTTCTGCAGCGACAATTGCATCTTGAATCGCAGCTGGTTCCACTTGACGCAAAGAAACTATTTGTTTTACAAATTCCTGCAAACCGGTGTGCGCAGGAATCATGCCCTTCATATGGGACAATTCTAAATGGCAATGTGCATTGATAAAACCGGGTGTAAGAATACCTTCAAAACTTTGAATATCATCTCCAGCGTCTTCAATGCCAACAATTGCTTCTACAATACCATCCTTAGTGGTAATTAAAACCAATTGATCTTCTAACAATTCGATGCCCGTAAAAAGTTGGGTCGCTTGAAATTTTTGATACATATATATAAGTAATTAGCAAAATTAAGGGTAATTAGCCAATTCCTAACTCGTTGATTTTCAGCCCCTATTTAGTATCATAAATATTATTATTCAAAATTATTATTGATTATCAATTAGTTACAAAGGAGCGATAAAAATACATCCAAAAAAGGCCTAAAACACCAAAATCCCGTCGTACCTTTGCCCTCCCTCCAAAAAGGGGAATTATTAATGGTTAGCGGGATAGCGCAGCCTCATTTAAACAAAGAATTATGAGTAAACTACATTTCACCACGAAGCACGCCAACGCGGCTACCGTAAAACATGGCTGGTACATTGTTGACGGTACTAATCAAACCGTAGGACGTATTGCTTCAAAAATTGCAGCTGTTCTACGTGGTAAGAACAAGGCTTATTACACTCCTCACGTTGATTGTGGAGATTATGTAATCATCATTAACGCAGAAAAAGTACAATTGACTGGAAATAAATTCCACGATAAACAATACTTGAACTACTCTGGTTACCCAGGTGGAAAAAAGGAAGAAGCTGCTGAAGATTTAATCAAGCGTCGTCCAGAAGTGATCATGGAAAGAGCGGTGAAAGGGATGTTACCTAAGAATCGTTTAGGCCGCAAGATGATCAAAAAATTATTTGTGTATGCGGGTCCAAACCACCCACACACTGCACAACAACCTAAAGAATTTAAATTTTAATTAATTCCAAATCTAAATAAATGGAAAAGCAAACAAATGCAGTAGGTCGTCGTAAGGAAGCCGTAACACGTGTTTTCGTTAGCAAGGGTACTGGAAAAATTACCGTTAACGATAAAGATTACAAAGCGTACTTCCCATTGGTATACTTACAAAATCAAGTAGAAGCGCCTTTGAAAGCGGCAGGTGTTGAAGGAAAATATGACATCATTATTAACGCAACTGGTGGTGGAATGAAAGGACAAGCAGAAGCAGCCAAATTAGGTATTGCGCGTGTATTGGTTGAATTAAATCCTGAAGTCCGTCCAACATTAAAAGCGGCTGGACAATTAAAGCGTGATCCAAGAAGTGTTGAACGTAAGAAATTCGGTCACAAGAAGGCACGTCGTAGCTTCCAATTTAGCAAGCGTTAATCCAACAATTACAACATTCATTCATTATTACAACTTATACAAATGGAAAATAATACTTCACTTCAACAGCAACTTTTGGAAGCTGGCGTACACTTTGGTCACCTTAAAAAGAAGTGGAATCCAAAAATGTTACCTTATATCTTCGCTGAGAAGAAAGGGATTCACATCATTGATTTAAATAAAACGGTAGATCATTTACAAGAAACGGCTGCAGCTTTAAAGCAAATCGCTAAGAGTGGTAAAAAAATTATGTTTGTTGCTACGAAGAAACAAGCAAAAGAAATTGTAAGTGAGTGTGCCAAGAAAGTAAACATGCCTTATGCTACGGAGCGTTGGTTAGGCGGTATGTTGACTAACTTTAATACGGTGCGTAAGAGCGTTAAAAAAATGCAGAGCATTGAAAAAATGTTGAATGACGGAAGTGCAGACAGCTTAACTAAAAAAGAGCGTTTGACTTTGGGTCGTGATAAAGATAAAATGGAGAAAGTGTTAGGCGGTATTGCTCAATTGGGCCGTTTACCAGCCGCTTTATTTTTAGTGGATATCGGTCATGAACATATTGCATTGGCAGAAGCAAAGCGTTTAGGTATTCAAACTTTTGGTATGGTAGATACCAATTGTGATCCTAACAAAGTAGATTATGCAATTCCAGCAAATGATGATGCTACAAAGTCAATTGCAATCATTACGAACTATATCACTGCAGCAATCGCCGAAGGATTGGCTGAGCGTCAAGCTTCAAAAGAGGAAGAAAATGAAGTAGAAGAAGGTGCAAATGAATTGGAAGCAAAAGCGAAGCGTATGGAAGCGGAAGCAAACGCTGAAGGTGGCAGAGCCAAGCGCGGAGCTGGTGCAGGTCCTTCTGCTCCTGGTGCGCCAAAGCGCCGTACGACCACTGGTTCTCGCGGTCCTGTAAGAAAATAATAATAAATTAATTGGGTTATTTGTGTCTGTTGGGATACGAATAACCCAATTGCATTAATTTGCTTCCTTTTATAAATACCTAAATTCATTAGAAATTTAAAAATTAATTTTATGAGCGCTATAACAGCACAAGACATTAACAAATTACGCCAAGCTACCGGTGCCGGTATGATGGATTGTCGTAAAGCATTGACTGAAACCAATGGTGATTTTGAAGGAGCTATCGATTGGTTACGTAAGCAAGGCCAAAAAGTGGCCGCTAAGCGTAGTGATCGTGAAGCAAAAGAAGGTGTGATTATTGCAAAAACTTCTGCAGATAATAAAGCAGGTTTTGTGGTATGTATTGCTTGTGAAACTGATTTCGTTTCTAAGAATGCCGAGTTTGTTGCATTTGCACAAAGCATTGCTGATGCTGCAGTTGCCAACAATGTAACATCTGCCGAAGCATTAAATGAAGTAACGATAAATGGTACCACTGTTGCTGATATGATCAATGATAAATTAGCGGCCATTGGTGAAAAAATATCTGTAGCTAAATTTGAAAGAGTGGATGCGCCGTATGTAGCTTCTTATATTCATGGTGCTAACCGTATGGGTGTATTGGTTGCTTTAAGCACTGAAGCTGCTGAATTAGGTAAGGATTTAGCAATGCAAATTGCTGCGATGAATCCGGTGGCAGTTGATGCAGAATCAGTACCTGCTGAAACAGTAGCACGTGAAAGAGCTATTATCATTGACACCATGAAAGAAGATCCTAAAATGGCAGGTAAGCCTGAAGAGATGATTGCAAAAATTGCTGAAGGTAAAATTGCAGCATTCTTCAAGGAGCAAACTTTATTAGCACAGTCTTTTGTTAAGGATGGTGCTAAATCAGTCGGCGAACACGTTAAAAGTGTAGGTGCTGATATTAAAGTGATTGAATTTAAGCGAGTAGCATTAGGATAAGGTAACTTTTTAAAAATGAATCATAATGAAAGAGGGTCCCCAAAAGACCCTCTTTTTATATACCTTACTTTAAAGAAAGCCGTCCATATAAATCCAAAAAACCTTATTCAAAAATTGTATCTTGCACCTATAAATCTAAATGAGTATGCAGCCCAAGTACAAACGTATATTATTGAAACTATCTGGCGAGGCTTTGTTAGGAAATGAAAGAACGGGTGATCCATTTAATCCAAAAATCATTGAGCAATATGCAAATGAAATAAAAGAAGTTGTTGCTTTAGGGGTACAAGTGGCCATCGTAATTGGAGGTGGTAATATATACAGAGGAATGAATGAGGCGGATAGTGGTATTGAAAGAGCACATGGAGATTACATGGGAATGTTAGCAACCATGATCAATGCTATGGCCATTCAGGCCATGTTGGAAAAAATAGGGGTATTTACTCGCTTACAATCTGCCATCAATATGGAACAAGTTGCAGAACCTTATATACGCCGGAAAGCTTTAAGACATTTAGAAAAAGGGAGGGTTGTTATTTTTGGTGCTGGTACGGGTAATCCTTATTTTACAACGGATACTGCAGGTTCCTTAAGAGCCATCGAAATGAAAGCTGATGTTATATTAAAAGGCACCCGTGTTGACGGCGTTTATGATGCAGATCCAGAAAAAAATCCCTCAGCAAAAAAATATGAAACCATAAGTTTTCAAGAATGTATCACAAATAATTTGAAAGTAATGGATATGACTGCATTTACTTTATGTATGGAAAATAAATTACCCATCATAGTATTCGATATGAATCAACCAGGCAATTTAGTAAAATTGGTAAATGGAGAAAAAGTGGGAACTTTGGTGGGATAAATCTTAGAATGAATTAATTATGCAAAAAATAGTTTCTATTTTATTTTTGAGTTTACTTTTTACGGTTTGTTTACAATGTAAGGCTCAACAAAAATTAACGTTAAAAGAGGCCGTTAAAATAGCTTTACAAAATAGTTATGATATCAAATTAGTTGAAAATACAGTAAGCATTTCAAAAAATAACAATGATTATGGTGTAGCAGGGGCCTTGCCATCGATTGTAGCCACCGGAAGCGAAAATAAAACTTCGAGTACTTTACAACAACAATATACCGATCCAACACGAAATACAACAAAGTCAAATGTGGAGGGAACCACAGTAACAGCGGGCCTTTCTGCTTCGGTTATTTTATTCAATGGGTATCGGGTACAAACAACCAAAGAAAGACTAGCAGCTTTAGAAAGTCAATCGAATTCATTTTTACAAGTACAAATTCAAAATACGACGGCTACTGTTATGCAACAGTATTACAACATTCTGCGTCAACAAGCTTACCTCACTACCTTACAAAAATCAATTGAAGCCAGCGAAGAACGGGTAAATATTATTAAAGCAAAACAAAAAATTGGTGTGGCTAATGAAGCAGATTTACTTCAATCTAATTTAGACTTAAATGCATTGTTGCAGGCAAAAGAAAATCAATTGTTAGTGATTGAACAAGCAAAGGAAGATTTGTTAAATAGTTTGGTATTGCCTACTAATACGAATTTTGCACTTTCCGACTCCATTGTGATGGAAGGAACATTGGGATTAAAAGACATTGAAGAAAAATGTTTACAAAATCCAAGTTTGCTAAGTGCACAACAGCAAATAAAAATCAATGAACTCATTGAAAAAGAAACACGCGCTTTAATGTACCCAACTTTAAGGGCAAATACAGGGTACAATTTTAGTAGCAATAAATCTGCAGCTGGTTTTAGCTTATTGAATGAATCTTATGGACCAACTTTGGGCATTAACTTGTCAGTTCCATTGTATGTAGGAGGAGCTTCCAAAAAAGCGTATAAAAATGCTAAAATAAATACAGCTTCTGCAACCTTTCAATATAAAAATGCAATTGCTGATATGACAACAAATGTTACAAAAACATTCAAAGCGTATCAAACGAGTGTAAATCAAATCCCCACTGAATTACAAAACTTTCAAATGTCCCAAAAGCTATTGAATTTAGTTTTACAAAAATACCAATTAGGTCAAGCAACAATCGTGGATGTTAAACAAGCACAACAGAGTTTTGAAAATGCAGGCTTTAGGTTAGTAAGCTTATCGTATACAGCAAAAGTTGCAGAGATTGAATTAAAACGCGTTGCAAACCAATTGACTTTCTAATATTTGACGTTAAGATGCAGTCCCTAATTGTTAAAGCGCCCGGAAGAATTAATTTAATTGGAGAACATATTGATTATAATGAGGGTTTGGTGCTTCCCGCTGCCATTCAAAAAGCAGCCATTGTTTCAATTTCTAAACGATTTGATGATCAATTTCACCTAACTGCTGTGGACATACCGGATGAGTTAGTAATTGAATCCTATGCTGATTTATGCATTCAAGAAAAACAATGGGCAAATTATATCATTGGTGTTATTGTCCAATTTCTTAAGAAAATCAAATTTCCAACAGGTTTTAATATTGCGATTACCAGTGACATTCCCATGGGTGCAGGCTTATCAAGTTCTGCTGCTATTGAGTGTGCAGTTGCTTTTGGAATCAATGAATTATTCGAATTGGGAATTGACAGGATGGAATTGGCATTCATGGCACAAAAAGCAGAACATGAATTTGTAGGGGTACAATGTGGTATAATGGATTCATTTGCAAGTTTATTGGGTAAAAAAAACCATGTTATTTTATTGGATTGCAAAACCTTGACCTATCAATATTACCCTTTGGACTTACAAGCACATTCAATACTTTTATTGGATACAGGCATACAACATGCACTTGCCAGTAGTGAATACAATAACAGAAGAAAAGAATGTGAAAATGGGGTGGCCTTGATACAATTAAAATATCCAGCAGTAACAAGTTTAAGAAATGCCACGATTGAAATGCTGAATGAATGTGTCCCCCAGTTAACAAATAAGAAAGTATACAAGCGATGTAAGTATGTGATTGAAGAAATTGAAAGAACACAAAATGCATGCATGGATTTAAAGGCAAATAATTTGGAAGCTTTTGGACAAAAAATGTTTATGACACATGATGGGCTGTCTACATTATATGAAGTAAGTTGTCCTGAATTGGATTTTTTGGTGAATGAAGTTCGCAACAAACCTTCCGTTCTTGGGGCCCGTATGATGGGTGGTGGATTTGGCGGTTGCACCCTTAACATTATTCAAACCAACCAAGTTGAAAAAGTTATCAAAGAAGTTAAAATTGCTTATGAATCAACTACTGGTAAAGCCTTAAACTATTATGAAGTAAGCTTGGAAGATGGCGCAGGTATTGTATAAAAAGGTAAGCCCTTCGAATGTTCGAAGGGCTTACCTTTTTTATACGCTTAAATTTTTTATGCGCTTAATACCAAGATCCATTAATGGTTGCATCACCATTTGCATTGTTGTTTCTATTTCTACGTTTAACATTGCGGCTATGAATAAAAGTAGTCACAAGTATGAAAGGAATAAAAATAAAAGTCAATGGAGGTATTCCTAGGAAGCTTATCCATTTACCACCAAAGTGTCGACGCATTGGGCGCTTTAATCTTTCGGCAATTATATACATTCCAGGAACAATAAATAGCGTCATAAAGAAAGCAAATGCCAAGCCAAAGATGATGGTCCAGCTCAATGGCTTCCAGAAAGCAGCATTGTCACCACCAAAGAAAATGTGTGGATTTAATTCACTAAATAAAGTCACAAAATTAATATTGAATCCAACGGCAATTGGAATAAAACCAAGTATTGCTGCAAGTGCTGTAAGTAATACAGGAATAATTCTTGTTTTACCCGCTTGGATAACGGCTTCTCTCGTTTTCATTCCTCTGTTTCTTAACTCATCTGCAAATTCAATGACCAAAATACCATTTTTAACTACGATACCAGCCAATCCTACAATGCCAAGGCCAGTCATTACACCTGATAATTTCATTCCGAATATGGAAATACCTAAGAATACACCAATGATACTAAATAAAATTTCGGTCAAAATAATCACGGACTTAGATACAGAGTTAAACTGTAATACTAAAGTGAATAAGATTAACATTAAAGCAATAATTAACGCCTTACCTAAGAAGCTTACTGTTTCTAATTGTTGTTCATTTTCCCCAGTTTGTTGAACGGTTACACCATCAGCAATGCCTTTATAATTACTAATGTATTGTGCAATTACCACATTCACCGCTGCAGGATTAAAACCTTGATTGGTTAACACATTACTGCGCAATTGTATTTGTCTTTTTTGGTTTTTTCTTTTGACACTGCCTAATGTGGTTGTAGGTTCTACTTTAACGATCGCGCTAATTGGTATATTTTTAACCATTCCACCAGCAGCCATGTCACGGAAGGAAATACGCATATTTAATAAATCCACTAAATTATTTCTTTGTATTTCTTCATTTCTCAATTGAATTTTGTATTCGTCTTTACCATCTTTAATTTTTGAAACTTCTTTACCAAATAAAGCGGTACGAATTTGTAAACCTACTTGAGCACTTGAAACACCTTCTATCAAAGCACGATCCCGATCAATGGTTAAAGTCAATTCCGGATTTTGTAAGTCAACATCCATTTTTAATTCTTCAATACCTGGAATTTGTGCAGCGTCTAAATAGTTTTTAAGACCTACCGATGTTTTTATTAATTTATCAAAATCATCCCCTTGTATTTCAATGTTTACAGGAGGTTCAGTGGGTGGACCATTTGATTCTTGGGTCACCGTAATCTCTGCACCAGGAATACCTTTCATTTCATTACGAATGGCTTCCAGATAAGGTTCAGTTGATTTACTATCTCGCTTCTCATATTCTACAAAATTTACTTGAACACGTCCCAATTCAGTTCTTGTACTTCTATCCCCAGTCATCGGGTCGCCAGCTCCAACAGCCACATTGGTAATGACGCTTTCCACCAACGGATTTTTTTTGCCATTTTCAATACCTAATACCTTGTTTACTTTTTTTTCTAACACTTTGGTTACTGAATCGGTATAGTCAACTTGTGTACCAGTTGGTAATTTTAGATAAACATAAATTTGATTTGGGTCACCAATTGGGAAAAATTCAATCCCTACACGTCCTGTTCCGATATTGATCCCTAGTAATACAATTGAAAAAATAAGTAGTATAAATGTACCTACTAATAATTTTACCGGTCTCCATCCACTTAATGCTCTCCTTAAAATTCTTTCATAAGTATTCATCAATTTTGGTAAAACTGTTTCTTGGAAATGTTCAATGGCAGCTTGGATGAAAAATTTATTTGCCAATACCAAAAGCATAAAGAAAATCAAAAGGTTACCCAAGAAAGTAATGCCCATAAAATCCAATAAAACACCAATACCCAACGGAATCCAGAAATTTTTCTTCTTAAAAATAAGCCACTTAGGTTCGTTTGATTTTGATTCTTCATGGTTCATAAAATCTACTGCAAATACCGGGTTCATGATAAATGCTACAATCAATGATGCTGCTAATGTAAAAATTAACATAGCGGGCAAGTACACCATAAATTTCCCAATGATACCTGGCCAAAACAATAAAGGAAAGAATGGAGCAAGTGTTGTAATGGTACCAGCAAGCACTGGTATGAATACTTCTCCTGCCGCCATTTTTGCCGAAGTGGTGGCTGTTAATTTTCCTTTTCCTTGTACAAAAATTCGATGTGTATTTTCAATCACCACGATGGCATCGTCAACAATAATACCTAAACCAAATAAGAGTGCAAACAATACCATGAAGTTTAAGGTAATATGTGTTCCTACAACTAAGTCACCTGCAGGTAAAAACACAAAGGCAACAAACATACTTAGTGGAACTGACAATGCCACAAAGAATGCATTGGTTACACCCATAAAGAACATTAAAACAATCAATACTAAAATAAATCCAATTACAATAGAGTTAACCAAGTCGGTAAAGGACGATTTGGTTCGGATACTTTGATCACCGGAAATAACAGCATTAACGTCTTTTGGTAAAGTTGTTTTTTTTGCCTCTTCAACAATTTTTTTTACTGCATCCGAAGTTTCAATTAAGTTATCACCACTACGCTTAATAATATTTAAGGTTAATACATTTTTACCATCTAAGCGTGCATAGCTCTCATTGTTTTTAATAGTGTCTTTAATGGTGGCTACGTCTTTTAAATAAATTGGTGATCCGTTTGTGTTTCTTACAATAATATTTTGAATGTCAATAGCCGTTTTTAATTGTCCTTTCAATTGAAGATTACGGTTCATATTTCCAACTTTCAACAAGCCACCAGATAGGTCAAGATTTTCTCTTTGAATGGCAGCAGTAATATCATCAAAAGTAATGCCTGCGCTTTGTAATCGGTAATTGTCCGCATTAATTTGAAATTCTCTTTCAGGGGCACCTACTAAGTCAACCCTATTAATTTGCGGAACACTTTCCAATTTATCTTTTAAATCGTCTGCATATTTTTTGAGTTGAACTGAATTGTAGTTACCACTCAGGTTTACATACATAATGGGTTGTTCACTAAAGTTAACTTCAATAACCCTAGGGGCTTGGGTTAAATCATTGGGTAGGTCTGATTTTGCTTTGTCAACCGCGTCCTTTACTTTTTGGAGTGCAATATCAGGTTTAACATCTGTGCTAAATTCAATCGTAACCGCCGAGAAGTCTTGTTGCGAAACGGAGCTGAATTTATTGATTTTAGCACCACTAATACTTTTGATTTGTTTTTCAATAGGACGGGTTACTAAGTTCTCAATATCTTTTGGTGAATTCCCTACATAAATGGTTTGCACATACATTGTAGGAATTACAATTTCAGGAAATTGTTCTTTAGGAAGGGTAAGAAATTGATAAATTCCACCTAAGCTAATGATCAACATCAATAAATAAATTGACGTTTTATTGGTAATACTCCAAGAAGTGGGTTTAAATTCTTTAAACTTTTCTTTTATTTTTTGAATTGTCGACATATGGACAGTTTGTATTAATATTTTCGAAAATTATTTTTGTACAGTTGTAACAGATTGACCATCGTAAAGCGATTGGTATCCTTCTGTAATGATAGCATCACCTACAGCAAGTCCAGATAGTACTTCAATCGTATTACCATAAAATTCACCAACAGTAATAATTTTTTTACGGGCTACTAATTTTCCATTTTCACTTGCTGCTGTATAAATAAATTTATTTTTATCATCGTTTTGTAAAAGATTTACAGGAACGGCGATGGCATTTACTTTAGAATAATCTTTAATTTTAACCTGAGCCAATTGGTTGGGTCTAAAATCTTTATCCATGGGCAACTTAGTTTCAATAAAAAAGCTTCTACTTAATGGGTCTATCACATTACCAACTATAGCTATTTTTAAACCTAGGTTTTTTTGAAGGTCAGGAAAAAATAAGTTAATATCGGTACCCACTTTTACTTTGCCCACATAATTTTCAGGAACTTGAGCAGTAATTTTTAAATGATTGGTATTAACAATTTTAATTTGTCCAGGGCCCTGAAAAAATTCACCTACTTTAACATTTACTTCTTCAGCCACACCGTCTACATCACTATAAACACTTGTAAAGGCCAATTGATCTTTTGCCATTCCCAATTGTTCGGTAGCAGCTTTTAATTGACTAGACAAAGCTTCGGCATTTGTTTTTGCAGTCATTAGTTGAATTTCACTACCAATATTTTGCTCCCATAAATTCTTTTGTTTTTCATAAACTGACTTAGCTAAGGCAGCCTGTGCTTTTAAAGTCTCAATATTTTGAGCAGCAGCAGCGGCACTTTGTTTAATAAGTGTGTTGTCCAATTGTAATAATAATTGTCCTTTTTTAACGAGGTCTCCTCTTTTAACAAATAATTGTCTAACCTGACCACCCCCTGCACGTGGAGTTACATAGGATACACTTTCTGATTCTATTTTTCCTTGTAGTTCAATATAGTGGGTAAATTCTTGGGCAGCCACAGGCGATACGGTCACTAAAATTGATTTTATACTTTCTTGACTACCTACTTCTTTTTCAAGAGAAGCAATTTTTGCATTTAATTCTAATGCTTGTTTTTTTAAATCAGCCAATGCTTTCTTTTTGGTGTCAACCGAATTGTTTCCTCCACCACAAGCCATTGTGATCAAGGATAAACTAACTGCAAATAATTTTAAACTATGTTTCATTTGTATTTATTTTAAATGTTTGTGTGTAATGTATTTTATAATTTACCGGTTGATTTTAATAAATCTACTTTAGCAATTAAAGCACTGTAAAGTGCATTCATATAATTGTTTTGTGAAGTCACTAAATCGGCTTGTGCTGCAGAAATTTCAGTGTTTGAGCCGGTACCTGCTTCAAACTTCTTTTTAGTTTGCATGTAAACAGTTTCTGCTAACTGCATATTTTTCTTTTGAAACTGAACAGTGGCAACAGCGGAAACATAGTTTAGTTTTGCTTGACCAATTTCACTGTCAATACTGTTTTTTAAGGATTCAATTTGATTTTCAGTTTCTCTTAATTCTAGTTTTGTACGGTTAATTCTTGCATTGGTTGCAAAACCATTAAAGATGGGCAAACTTATGTTTAAACTTAACAATGAAGTGGTAAACCAATTACCCCCCTTGAAAAAATCAAATTCACTGCGTTGTGCATTTTTAGAATAACTAGCTCCCATGGCAATGGTAGGCAAATGGCTTAGTTGGTAGCGCTTTATATTGTATTCATTCAATTTCTTAACGGTACTTAAATATTGAAAATCTTTTCTTACATCGTATTGGAAACTTGACTCTGATAAAACGTCATTTGTTAAACTTTTTTCATCAATCACATCCGTTAAAATCAAACTATCCTTAACAGGCATGCCCATTAACATTTTTAATCCCATGTAACCATTTGCAATGCTATTGTCAGCTTTTAATTTTTCAGTTTCTAAATTGTTTAATTGAACATTTACTTTGTCAACGTCTAATTTTTCAGCAAATCCATTTTTGTACATGATAGCAGCATCACGGGATAAGGTTTGTAAACGAGCAATGTTCGCAGCCAAAATATTTAATTGAGTTTTACTTGCAGACAATTGGTAGTAAATTTTGTAAATATTTGCTTTGATTGATTCCTGGGTCAAGGCTGCGTTTTTACGTTGTAATTCCATCGAAGTGGCACGCGCTTGTAATGCAACAAATACTTGACCATCAAACAACAATTGCTGAAGGTTTGCTCCATAATTGGCGTTGAATTTTGTACCAAATTGTACGGGAATAAAAGTACCTGCAGGCCCCCCAAATATTTGGGCTGGTAAAAGCGAAGTGGGAATTTTTGTATAATCAACCACACCGGTACTTGTTGTGATGGTTGGGAAAGCAGCAGCAGCAATTTCACGATTGGTTTGTGCTTGTACATCAATAGCTAATAATGCATTTTTAACTTGTACATTATTTCTTTGTGCATACTCAACACATTGTTCCAAGGAAAAGGCATTTACTGTTTTGTTTTGAATTTGTGCCTTTGAACTGTGCGCAAATGCAAGAATTAGGAGTAAGGAAAACAGGTTTTTCATTTTTGTTTATTTATTGCTTGATTATTTGTTTATGATTGATGTAGGTTCTTCACTTTGTTGAGCATTTGCTTTTAATTCCTTGTATTGCATGAGTAGTCTTAACCCTTCACTCGAAACCAATCCATAAATATAGTGCTCCATAATTTGGGTATTTACATTTCCTAAATCAAATTTGCTTAATGGAAAAAATTGAGCATTAAAGGTGATTAAACTTGTTTCAATCCTATAGATGGTTAAAATTTCAGGATCAATATCTTTTCGGTAAACACCTTGGTCAATGCCTTTAAGCAAGTTGGTTTTAACCACATTGTGCATGAAATTATTTTTATGTTCCTGAATTTTTTTAAAGGCTTCTGGAAAATACTTGTGTATTTCCATAACTGTTAATGGATTCATTTTTTTGAACATTTCTTGAATGTCTTGTAAGACCATAAACATTTCATGAAGTGCATTCTCGGCGGTTTCTTGCGACCTTAAACACATTAACCGCTGTTCTTCCAACTCAAGTTCTACAACAGCAAGGACCAATGCTTCTTTGTCTTTATAAAACTGGTAAATGGTCTTTTTGCTGATGCCTAAAGTTGTAGCCAAATCATCCATGGTCACATACCTAACACCATTCAAAACCATCAGTTCCCTTGCTTTCAATAAGATTCGGTTCTCCATACTACAATTTAAGGGGCAAAACTATGGAAACTAAATTCGTTTTCAAAGTTTCTAGTTTTAATTTTTAAATATTTATGTTGAATGGTAAAAAAGGTTGAAATTTGCTCTTTAATCAACAATAATATGTCTTCAAAACGCCACAATATTCGTAGGCAATTGATTTTAAGTAAATTAGCACAATTGTTTTTTCAAGGGGTAGTGGTGCTGGCGCCTATCGGGGTCACCATTTGGGTAGTGGTAAGTTTGTTTACGATTGTAGACAATTTTTTGCCTAATATAGTAAACGATTTTTTCC
>Ga0209188_1000752_pt1 | contig 29548 bp, 31 predicted proteins | sample C_130625_EF_Meta_FD_187307 | JGI IMG/M metagenome (GOLD analysis project Ga0209188, IMG submission 187307) | Freshwater microbial communities from Lake Croche, Canada to study carbon cycling - C_130625_EF_MetaG (SPAdes) (version 2) | ecosystem: Environmental > Aquatic > Freshwater > Lake... | reverse complement strand
AGAGAAAGAAAATTTTCAATTAAAGACTAGCCTTCATAAGGAGCAAAATCTAGTAAAGGAATTAACGGACCAAGTACAGGAGGAAAAGTCAAAGTTGGCCGCAGCTATGATGAACACTGCCAGTATGCAGCCTGCGGATAAAGAAACCTTCATCAAAAAAGTAGACCAATTCATTAAAGAAATAGATACTGCCATTAAAAATTTGAATCCTTAAATTATGTCAGAAAACCAAGCTATCTCCGAAAATCAAGAAGCCAGTTTAATCCCGGTAAATATTACTATTGCCGATAGGTCCTATCGTATAAAACTAGCTACTAAGGACGAGGAAGCGGTCCGCAAAACGGCAGCTCTTATAAATCAAAAATTGGTCGAATTTAAAAATGCCTATGCGGGCAAGGATATGCAGGATTATATATCCATGGTTTTACTTTGGTTCACCACAGAGCAGCAGCAAACCGGTCAAAACCTCTATGAGCTAGAAGACCTTCAAAATCAGATAGATGCGCTTACAAGTTCTATTGAAAAGGCAATTTAGCTTATAGAATTTGCCCTCATCGACTACATTCTTTACATTAATTGATTATCTTCGTAGCGGAACCTTTGACGCATTATGAATAATCTAAATACGTCATCCTAAAGTTAGAGAAGAAACGAAGCTTGCTATAGGTGACTATCAATGATTTATAAATAATATAGGATTAATGTTTTAACCTCACTCATCATGAAGTTTTAACCTCATTAACAACGAAAAAGGGGAGTATGCATTATTTACAAACAACAAGATTTAAACAATGGACCAAACCATATTATTCGTCATCATTGGAGGCGCTTCCCTGCTTGGGGGCTTACTCATAGGCAAAATTGTATTTGCCCGCAATACCAAAAAACAAGTTGAAGAAGCCGAAGCACAAGCTGCTAATATTTTAAAAGAAACCGAATTAAGAGCGGAGACGATTAAAAAAGAAAAGCAATTGGAAGCGAAGGAGCGTTTCGTACAATTAAAGTCCGAACACGATCGTGAACTTTTAGAGAAAAACAAGAAAATAGGTGAGGCAGAAAATAGAATTAAGCAAAAAGAACTTACAATTAATCAAAAAGAAGCTTCTATTGATAAACAAGTCAAAGACAACGAGGCCACTAAAGAAAAATTAAATCGTGAAATTGACTTAATCAATATAAAGCGCACTGAATTAGAGAAGCACCAAGAAGAGCATATTCGTCGTCTTGAAAAGATATCTAATCTAAGTGCAGAAGATGCCAAGCAACAACTCATTGAAAGCTTAAAAAATGAGGCGCAAACACAGGCCCTTGCTCTGCAACAAGATATTATTGAAGATGCAAAACAAAAGGCTAACAAAGAAGCTAGAAAAATTATCATTCAATCTATACAAAGAACTGCTGCAGAAGTAGCCATTGAAAATACAGTGACTGTATTCAATTTAGAGTCGGATGAAATGAAAGGTCAAATAATTGGAAGAGAAGGTCGTAATATTCGCGCCATTGAAGCAGCTACTGGAGTGGACTTAATTGTAGATGATACACCAGAAGCAATTTTACTTTCTTCATTTGATCCACTTCGACGTGAAATTGCACGTTTAAGTTTACAACGTTTAGTGGCAGATGGGCGTATCCATCCAGCCCGTATTGAAGAAGTGGTAGAAAAAACACGTCGTCAATTAGAAGATCAAATTGCAGAAATTGGAGAACGTACCGTTATTGAATTAGGTATTCATGGATTACATAAAGAGTTGATTCGTATTATTGGTAAAATGAGATTCCGTTCTTCTTATGGTCAAAATTTATTGATGCACTCTCGTGAAACTGCTAATTTATGTGGAATCATGGCAGCTGAATTGGGATTGAATCCAAAACTAGCTAAAAGAGCAGGTCTTTTACATGATATTGGTAAAGTACCTGACGAAGAAACTGAATTAAGCCATGCCTTATTAGGGGCTAAATTAGCAGAAAAATATGGCGAGAACCCAGCGGTGGTAAATGCTATTGGGGCTCACCATGATGAAATGGAAATGCAATATGTGATTTCTCCGATTATCCAGGCTTGTGACGCCATTAGCGGTGCGAGACCAGGAGCTAGAAGAGAGATTATGCAACAATATATTCAGAGAATCAAGGACTTAGAAAATTTAGCCATGAACTACCAAGGGGTAGAAAAAGCCTACGCGATTCAAGCAGGCCGTGAGTTAAGAGTTATTGTGGAGGCTGAAAAGGTAACGGATGCCAGTTCTGATCAATTGAGCTTTGAAATTGCCCAAAAAATACAAACTGAGATGACTTATCCTGGTCAGATTAAAGTAACCGTTATCAGGGAGAAAAGGGCTGTGAACATTGCCAGATAGGCAATTATTAATTTTGAATCAAATAATTTGGATAATAAGGTGGGTTCTCCTACCTTTGCCGTCCGCAAAAACAATGTATTATGAGCGAAGCAGTAAAATTTGTACACGAGCAATTGACCGCAAAAAAAGAATATCCAGCCTTCAAAGCTGGTGATAATATTACCGTAAACTACAAAATTGTAGAGGGTGGTAAAGAGCGTATCCAAAGTTTCCGTGGAGATGTTATTAAAACACAAGGAACAGGCGCAACTGCCTCTTTCACAGTGCGTAAAATTTCTGATGGAGTAGGCGTTGAGCGTTTATTCCCTTTCTTATCACCAAATATCGATGGTATTTTGTTGAATAAGTCTGGTAAAGTACGTCGTGCTAAATTGTACTACTTACGCGATAGAAGCGGAAAGAGTGCTCGTATTAAAGAAAAAAGATTCTAAAAAGATAGCTAGTACACCACTAGTAAACTATATAAGCTCCGTTCTCATATCCATGAAAACGGAGCTTTTTTGTAACAAATAATTGGCTTTTCTATTTTATAATTACCTTACCTTTAAAGTTCTAAATTTAATATTATGGGCAACTTAGGATTTCAAGAATTATTAATTATCGGTGTAGTTATTTTAGTAATGTTTGGCGGACGTAAAATCCCTGAATTCATGCGTGGATTAGGGAAGGGTATTCGCGAATTCAATGACGCAAAGAACAATGTGAAAAAAGAAATCGAAGAAGGAATTAAAGAAAAAGACGAAAAACCTGCTTAATTTATAAGCCTTTGTTTCGGTTTACTTCCATCAAAGAATATCATGCTGCATTAACAGTAGAGCAAACAACTTGCACCCAAGCGGTAAAATATTACTTGGATCAAATTACTGCACATGAAAATTTAAATGCTTTTTTAGAAGTTTTTTCTGATGAAGCTTTAGAGCAAGCTAGAATATTAGATACTGAAAGGAAGCAAGGTAAAGTCTTAGGAAAATTGCATGGAGTTATTATAGGTATCAAGGATGTACTTTCTTATAAAGGACATAGATTAAGTGCTGCTTCTAAAATTTTAGAAAATTATACAGCAGTCTATACTGCAACAGCCATTCAAAAACTATTAGATGAGGGTGCCATTATAATTGGACGCCAGAACTGTGATGAGTTTGCTATGGGCTCTAGCAATGAAAATTCTGCATACGGTCCAGTTAAAAATGCAATTGATACTTCCAAAGTACCTGGTGGCTCTTCTGGTGGGTCTGCAGTATCGGTGCAAGCAAATTTATCCATGATTAGTATTGGCTCTGATACAGGGGGTTCTGTGAGACAACCTGCCGATTTTTGCGGAGTAGTGGGATTAAAACCAAGTTATGGAAGAATATCCCGTTATGGTTTAATTGCCTATGCTTCTTCTTTTGATCAAATAGGTATTTTTTCAAAAACGATTGAAGATGCTGCCCTTGTTTTAGAAGTAATGGCAGGGGAAGATAATTTTGATAGCACGGTTTCACGTAAACCTGTTCCTGCTTACAGTAAATTAATAGAGCGTAAAGAACTAGAATGTACCGAAAAAGAAAGTTCGCAAACAGAAAAGGCAACTAACCCTAAAAAAGTTGCTTATTTCAAAGAGACTCTTTTTCACCCGGGTCTAGATGCAGAAATTAAAACAAAAATAGAAAGCTATTTAAAAGACTTAACTACTAAAGGTTATATCGTAGAAGCCATTGATTTTAATTTACTTTCTTATTTAGTACCTACCTATTATGTATTAACTACAGCGGAAGCTTCTAGTAATTTATCAAGATTTGATGGAATTAAGTTTGGTCATAGAACCAAAGACAATATTGCTGACCTAAATGATTTATATATAAAAACAAGAACAGAAGGCTTTGGAGAGGAAGTGCAAAGAAGAATATTGCTTGGTAGTTTTGTTTTAAGTGCTGGTTACTTTGACGCTTATTTTACCAAGGCGCAACAAGTAAGACAAAAATTAGTCGACTTAACGAGTGCCCTGTTTTCAAAATATGATTTCATATTATCTCCTACTGTGCCCACAACGGCCTTTGGATTAGGAGCGCATAATCATTCAGCAACTGAAATGTTTTTAGCTGATATTTATACAGTGTATGCAAATTTGGTAGGCATTCCTGCTATCACTATTCCTTTATTTAGACATAGTAATGGCATGCCTTTTGGATTACAAGTAATGAGTGCTAGTTTTAATGAGTTGGACTTATTAAGCTTTTCAAAAGAGCAGATGCTTAATAAATTAAAAATCGTCTTCTAATTCATCTTTATCATCAAATAAATCATCGTCGTCAATATCTTTGAAATCTTCATTTAATGAAAATTCATCATCATCGTCAGAAGGTTTAAACTTACCTGGTTTTTTGGCTGCTTTTTTGGGTAGATCAAATTCTTCAAAGTCGGGATCCCAACTAGTATCTTCTTCCGTTTTTTCCCAATCGTCATTTACTTCCTCATCCTCTTCGTCTAAGTCATCTTCGTCAACGTCTTTTTTCTTTGAAGTTGATTTGCTTAGTTTTTCTGCTTTCAATTCACCGTTTTTAGCAGTCGCAGTCTTTTTTTCTTTGATTGTTTTCAATGCCATAGGTAATTATAAAATTAACAATGTAAAATTTCAACTCAAAATTGTATTTACCAAAAAAATGTACCTTTTTTTTAAAATTTTTGTATTAAATTTTTACGCAGTTTTAATATAATTTAATTTAAATATGTACTATTTGATCTCTGCCTGGTCCGTTGGAAACAAATTTAACAGGAACGCCCAAGTAACTATTGATAAAATCTATGTATGTTTTCATAGTCACTGGTAATTCTTTCTCATCCTTCATTTTAGTAGTGTCTTTGTTCCAACCTTGCATTTTTTTCCAAATAGGAGCCACTGGAGTACCCACTAATTGAAAAGGTACATAATCTATTTCTTTACCTTCCATCTCATATGCGATACCTAATTCTAATTCTTTAAAAGTATCAAGGATATCGGCCTTGGTCATAATAATTTGTGTTACACCATTGATCATGCAAGTATATTTCAAAGCTACTAGGTCAATCCAGCCACATCTTCTTGGTCTACCAGTAGTAGCCCCAAATTCACTACCTAGTTTTCTTAACTCTTCCCCAATCTCATTATGTAATTCAGTGGGAAAGGGACCACTACCTACTCTGGTACAATAAGCCTTTGTGATACCAAATACTTCATTGATTAATTTAGGCGCAATACCTAAACCAGTGCATACACCTGCTGAAATTGTATTAGAAGAAGTTACAAAAGGGAAGGTACCAAAGTCAATGTCTAACATTGAACCTTGCGCGCCTTCGGCCAGTACTTTTTTACCTTTTGAAATTTGATCATTTATAAAATATTCACAATTTATAATATTCATAGTTTTTAGAAACTCTAAGGCTTCAAAAAACTCAGTTTCCATTTCGCTAATATCTTCATTGAAATTAAAGCTATCTAAAATTTTCTGATGCTTCATTCTTAAAGTAATATACTTGCTTATGAAGTTCTTATTTAGTAAATCGCCTACTCTTAAAGCATTGCGACCTGTTTTATCCATATAAGCAGGTCCTATACCTTTTAAAGTAGATCCAATTTTGCTTTCACCTTTCGCAAGCTCAGAAGCCTTGTCTAATGCACGGTGGGTAGGAATAATAATATTGGTTCTCTCAGAGATAAATAAATTCTTTTTTACATCTACGCCCATGGCAGCTACCGCATCACATTCTTTTTTTAATGTAACGGGATCTAATACTACACCATTACCTATAATATTAATTTTATCTTGGTGAAAGATGCCAGAAGGTATTTGATGTAAAACCATTTTACTGCCATTTACATACAAAGTGTGACCTGCATTGGGGCCACCCTGAAAACGCGCAATGATGTCGTAGTTAGGAGCGAAATAATCTACAATCTTTCCTTTTCCTTCATCGCCCCATTGGAGGCCTAAAATTACATCTACCATAATTGTGTATTTGAGAGCGCAAAAATAAGTCTTGGCAAGTTTATTACCTATTTAAACCCAAAATAATTAGTCCCAGTTTTACACAGTTTCGGTGTCAAATCGCATAACTTGTTGAATACCGTTTAATGACTTAATCCTAGTCACTAATTCTTCCAATTCATCCTTGTCATGGACATACACTTTTATAGTACCCTTGAATAAGCCTTCCGTTGATTCTATGGTGAGCGCGGCTATATTAATTTTCAACTCTCCACTTATAATATTGGTAATTTTATTCACCACCCCCACATCGTCAAGGCCGATAATGCTAAGGCCAGTTAGGAAGGAAATCTCTTTATTTTTAGCCCACTTCGTTTTCACGACTCTATGACCATAATTTGCTAAAAGCTGGGTGGCATTGGGGCAGTTATTACGATGTATAATTAAACCCTTGGCTGTACTCACAAATCCAAAAACATCGTCTCCAGGAATAGGGTTGCAACATTTACCTAATGTGTATTTGATTTTATCACTGGACTCTCCAAAAATAATTAATTCAGAATCTTTTTTGGAGGCTGATTTCAAGGCGGGGTTTTCCAAGTTTATTTCAGGACTTAAATTCACGGGCTTAGGCGCTTCAATTTTATCCCCTATAACTTGAAATAATTTTAATTCTTTTAAGTCAATGGTTTTAGTGGCTATTTTAAATAAAAGATCTAGTTGGCTAGATAATTTATAATAAAACATGACTTGGTCTATATTATAAGTATTGTATAGCGCACCAATACCTTCTAATTTTCTTTGCAATGTATATTTTCCTTCTTCTGCAATTATTTTCTTCTCTTCTCTTAATGCATCTTTGATACTATTTTTAGCCTTGGCCGTTACTACACTGTTTAACCAGTCTTCAGAAGGCTTCTGCTTATTACTTGTAATAATTTCAATTTGGTCCCCGCTTCTTAATTTATGACTAATGGGTACGAGTTTGTGATTTACTTTAGCCCCAATACATTTAGAACCTATGGCAGTATGAATATAAAAAGCAAAGTCTAAAGCAGAAGAATTAATGGGTAACATCTTCACATCTCCTTTAGGCGTATATACATAAATCTCTTCTGCTAAAAAAGAGGTTTTAAAATCTTGTAAAAAATCAATGCCTTGTTCTTGTTGATTACCCAAGGCTTCTCTAATTTGAACAAACCATTTATCGAACCTGTCTTCACTTTGGGAGCCTTCCTTGTATTTAAAATGTGCAGCCAAACCTTTTTCAGCAATCTCATTCATTCTCTTAGTTCTTATCTGAACTTCTACCCATTTTCCTTGTGGTCCCATTACAGTTGTGTGTAAGGCTTCATAACCATTACTCTTCGGATTGCTTAACCAGTCTCTTAGTCTTTCTGGAGATGGATTATATTCATCTGTAACCATTGAATATACTTTCCAACAATCTTCTTTTTCTTTTTCAAAGGGCGAGTTTAAAATAACACGAATGGCAAATAAATCATATACTTCTTCAAAACTTACTTCTTTCTTTTTTATTTTATTCCAAATAGAATGAATGCTTTTAGGACGCCCTTGAATTTCAAAGTCTAAATCAGCGGCCGTTAATTTTTCTTTTAATGGGCGAATAAATTCATTAATATACTTTGTACGTTCTCTTTTTGTCTCAGCTAATTTTTTGGCAATTTCTTTGTAAATGGCGGGTTCCATATATTTCATGGACAAATCCTCTAATTCTGTTTTCACATTGTATAAACCCATACGATGTGCAAGAGGTGCATATACCCAAATGGTTTCAGAGGCAATTTTTAATTGCTTCTCCTGTTTCATGGCATCGAGGGTACGCATATTATGCAACCTATCTGCCAGCTTAATTAAAATAACCCTAGGATCGTCTGTAAGCGTCAGTAGAATTTTCTTAAAATTTTCAGCTTGCTGACTACTATTGGTATCCATTACTGTAGATATCTTCGTTAAGCCATCTACAATTTTGGCAATTTCATTTCCAAATTCACTTTTAATATCTTCAAGCGCTATATCTGTGTCTTCAACTGTATCATGTAATAAAGCACAAATAGTACTTCTCACTCCCAGGCCTATTTCTTCCACACAAATCATGGCCACGGCAAGCGGGTGTAACACATAGGGTTCGCCACTTTTTCTACGCATGCTTTTATGTGCCTCCGCCGCCATCTCAAATGCTGTTCGAAGTAACTCCTTGTCGCCTTTTTTTAATTTATCTCTTAATGACCTTAATAATGCACGATAATGACGAACAATTTCTTTTTTTTCTTGTTCTTCATCTAAATTGTAATTGGTTACAATTTCAGCATGTGTATTGATATTCAAGGCTTCCATCTTATTACGAAATTACGTAAAAGCACTAGGATTTTTACAAAGAACAAACAGATAGTGTAACTTTGATCCGCAATGTCAAGCAAAGAACCCAAAAAAATATTTCAATTATCGCTTTTAAAGCGCGTCTTTTCCTTTGTAAAGCCTTACCGTTTTGTATTTCTGGCATCTGTACTTTTGTCAATATTACTTGCTTTCACAACCCCTGTAAGGCCTTATTTAATTCAAGCCACAGTGAATGCAGCAATTGGTAAAACAGTGAACCTACCCATTTGGGTGCATTGGTTTTTGCCCACGAATGCCTTTGAATCGGTCATTCACCTTATTTTATCCATTACTTTGTTTCAGGTGGCTTTTATTATTTTTGAAACCATCCTACGCTTTTTTTTCACTTTTGGAATGGCATGGTTAGGGCAACAAGTTATTAGAGATTTACGCAATAAAGTATATGATAAAATTATGCATTGGGAAATGCGCCAGTTCGATAAAACACCTATTGGTACTTTAACCACGCGCACTATTAATGATATTGAAAGTATCAATGATATTTTTTCTGACGGACTCATTCCCATACTTGCCGATTTACTTACCATTATTGTAACACTTTCTACCATGTTTGTTATTGATTGGAAATTGACACTTATTTGTTTGATTCCTTTTCCTATTATGATGGTGGCCACTTATTTTTTTAAAGAAAGTGTAAATAAAAGTTTTATCCAAGTGAGAAATGCAGTGGCCGCTTTAAATGCTTTTGTGCAAGAACATATATCGGGCATGCAAGTGGTACAAACTTTTGCAGCTGAAGAAAAAGAAATGTCCAAGTTTACTAAAATTAATGAAGGACATAAACTAGCGAATATAAGAGCCATTTTTGCTTATTCGGTTTTCTTTCCTGTGGTGGAAGTGGTGCTGGCCCTGAGTATTGGTTTAATTGTTTGGTGGGTGGCAGGGAATTCTTTAGATGCGGGTTTATTAGTAGCCTTTATTTTATTTTTAAATCAAATTTTCAGGCCCCTTCGAATGATTGCCGATAAGTTCAATGTGCTACAAATGGGTATGGTAGCAGCCGAGCGTGTATTTAAAGTTTTAGATAATGAAGATGTAACGCTGAATGAAGGAACCTATACGCCTGAAAAAATTCAAGGTAAAATAGAATTTCAAAATGTATCCTTTGCCTATAATGAGCCCAATTTTGTACTCCGTAATATCAATTTTACTATAGAAGCAGGAGAGACTATTGCACTGGTCGGACAAACTGGTTCTGGTAAAACTTCTATTATTAGTATTTTGAATCGTTTGTATCCTTATCAATCAGGGAGTATATTACTGGACGATCATGCCATTGAATCATTTTCACTGAACCGTTTGCGCGCATCAGTTGGTGTGGTATTGCAAGATGTATTTTTATTTTCAGGTTCGGTCTATGATAATATCACACTGCGCAATACAAGTATTTCAAAAGAACAAGTACATGAAGCGGCTAAGATGATTGGGATGCACGATTTTATTATGCAGCTTCCTGGTGATTATGATTATCAAGTGATGGAAAGAGGGGCTACTTTAAGTTTAGGCCAAAGACAGTTACTAAGTTTTATCAGGGCATTATTATACAATCCTTCTATTTTAATTTTAGATGAAGCCACTTCTTCTATCGACACTGAAAGTGAACAATTAATTGAAAAAGCCATTGAAACCTTAATTAAGGGTAGAACTTCTATAGTGATAGCTCACCGACTTTCTACCATCCGTAAAGCCTCTAAAATCATTGTTTTAGACAAGGGAGAAATTATGGAAATGGGAACCCATAACGCACTTTTGGAACAAGGCGGATTTTATGCCAAATTGAGTGAAATGCAGTTTGCTGCACAGAAAAAAATGATAACTAGCTAATACATTGATTTTCAGTTTTTTAGATTCAATTTAAATTTAATTTTTTGCCTACAATTTCTCTCTAAATTTATACTAATTCATACGCTTTATTCTTATCTTTGCAGCAAATTTTCAAATTAGTATGATCCTGCAGCGCCTTAAACCTTTATGGGTATTCATTTTCGTTAGTATTTTTCTATTCAATACAGTCAATTTGTTTGCGAATGAAAAAACCACTGCTAAGCAAGAAGGTAGCTTTAATGTAACTGAAACTATTTTGGAGCATATCAAAGACGACCATAGTTGGCATTTATGGGGCCATAATACTATTTCCTTACCCGTTATTTTATATACACCACAAGGGCTTGAAATTTTTTCTTCTGACAAATTAGTGGATGAACATCATGAACCAATAGTATATAAAGGAAAATTTGATTACAAATTAGTAGAGGGCAAAACTAAAATTGTAAATGCTGCAGGAGAAGTAGACGTCTTAGCTAGTAAGAAGTTATGGGATTTTTCTATTACTAAAAATGTAGCTAGTTTATTTATATCTGTAATTATTTTATTATTGGTAGTTTTAACTGCAGCGGGTGCCTATAAGAAAACAGGTGTTTCTTCTGCACCTAAAGGGGTACAATCTTTGCTTGAACCCATCGTTTTATTTGTAAGAGATGAAATTGCAGTTCCTAATATTGGGGCAAAGCGCTACACAAAACATATGCCATTTTTATTAACCATTTTCTTTTTAATATTAACGAATAATTTTTTAGGACTCATTCCTATTTTTCCAGGGGGAGCTAATGTAAGTGGTAATATAGCTTTCACCATGACATTAGCCGTATGTGTTTTTATTGTAGTGAATTTAAGTTCTAATAAAAATTATTGGCAGCATATTTTTTGGATGCCTGGTATGCATTGGTCCATGAAATTATTTTTAGCACCAATTGAATTTATTGGAGTGTTCACTAAGCCAATTTCATTAATGATCCGACTTTTCGCCAATATTACTGCAGGTCATATTTTAGTATTAAGCTTGGTTTGTTTGGTATTCATTTTTAAAACAGTCTATGCAGCTGCAGTAGCAGTGCCCTTTGTAATTTTTATATTCATGATAGAATTATTAGTTGCTTTTTTACAAGCCTATATTTTTACCATGCTCACAGCAATGTATATAGGAATGGCTTCAGAGGAAGGACATCATGATCATGCACATCATTAAAAATATTTATAATTTTTTTTCAATAACAATTAAAACGTAACAAAATGGTAGTAGGAAGTGTAGCCGCAATCGGCGCTGGATTAGCTGCTATCGGTGCTGGAATTGGCATCGGTATCATTGGTAAAGGAGCGGTAGAAAGTATTGCTCGTCAACCAGAAGCAGTGAATGATATTCGTTCTAACATGATCGTAATGGCTGCCTTTATTGAGGCCGTAGCTTTATTTGCGGTGGTGGTTGCCCTATTGGGGAACGGATAATCTATCAAAAGATTTCCAAAATTATTATAGGCCCTAGCACAGGGCGATGGGCCTATAATTTTTTAAACAAAGCGTTTTAAAAGAAAAAAAGTTTAAAGAAAAATTGTAGACAAAAATTTTTAAACATCAAGATAAATTAAGGATTATGTTTTTAGAAATAAACCCATTAGTGTTACCAGATATCGGATTAGTATTTTGGAACACAGTTGCTTTTATTGGACTACTAGTGGTACTAGGAAAATTTGCGTGGAAACCAATGTTAAAAGCTATTGCTGATAGAGAAAAAGGTATTGACGATGCTTTAGCCAAAGCAGACAAAATGAAAGCAGATTTATCTGCTATGCAAAATGAAAATGAAATATTATTAGTAAAAGCAAGAGAAGAAAGAGCTACTTTGATTAAAGAAGCCAAAGAAGCTTCAGAGAAAATGGTTGCAGAGGCTAAGGATAAAGCAAAGGCTGAATATGAAAGAATTGTAGCAGATGCGCAAGTGGCCATTAATCAACAAAAGAATGCAGCGCTGACTGAAGTAAAAAACCAAGTGGGTAGCTTAGTAGTTGAAGTAGCTGAGAAAGTTTTAAAACGTGAGCTTGCAAATAAAGCTGAACAAGAAACTTATATTAAGCAATTAGCAGAAGAAGTTAAGTTAAACTAAATTTTAAAAAATGTCCAACTTACGTTTAGCAGGTAGATATGCAAAAAGCTTACTAGATCTGGCCACAGAACAAGGTCAGATAGAGGCCGTGTATGCCGATATGAAATATATTCAAGCATTATGCAATGCTAGCAGCGAATTTGTAAATATGTTACGTAGCCCCATTATCAAGGCCGACCAAAAAAATAATATCATTAATGAACTGCTAAAAAATAAAGTAGGCACACTTACAAATTCATTCACTGTATTATTAGTTAAAAAAGGTAGAGAATTAGAATTACCTGAAATGGCCGCAGCTTTTATAGAACAGTATAATGCTATCAATGGTATTCATCAAGTTACTTTAACCACTGCGGTAGCCGTAAGTGAGGAAATTAAAAAATCAATCGAACAAAAAGTACAAACAGCTACAAGTTTTAAAACTATTGAATTAACTACTAAAACAGACGAGCGTTTAATTGGAGGCTTTGTTTTAGAATTCAATAACAATTTAGTAGATGCAAGTATTGCTAGAGATTTAAAAGACATTAAAAAACAATTTTTGAACAACGAGTTCATTAGTAAAATATAAATAATCATACATTAAAATAGACTATTATGGCGGACATTAAACCAGATGAAATTTCAGCGATTCTCAGACAACAACTAAGCAACTTTAATGCTACTGCAGATTTAGAAGAAGTAGGAACAGTATTGCAAGTGGGTGATGGTATTGCCCGTGTATATGGTTTGAATGGTGTAAGAAGTGGTGAATTAGTTGAATTTGAGAATGGCACTAAAGCCATTGCGCTTAACCTTGAAGAAGATAATGTGGGTGTGGTATTGATGGGTGATAGTAAAGGTGTTAAAGAAGGAAATAAAGTAAAAAGAACAGGTGAGATTGCTTCTATTAAAGTAGGAGAAGGTATGGTAGGCCGAGTAATTAATACTTTAGGAGAACCAATCGATGGTAAGGGCCCAATAAAAGGGGATTTATATGAAATGCCATTGGAGCGAAAAGCACCAGGTGTCATTTTTCGTGAGCCAGTTAAAGAACCATTACAAACAGGTATCAAAGCTATTGATGCAATGATTCCTATTGGACGTGGACAACGTGAGTTAGTGATTGGTGACCGTCAAACAGGTAAGACTGCTATTTGTGTAGATACCATTATCAATCAAAAAGAATTTTATGATGCAGGTAAACCAGTATACTGTATATATGTAGCCATTGGTCAGAAAGCATCTACTATTGCAGGTGTAATGAAAACATTAGAGGACAATGGTGCCTTGGCGTATACAATTATTGTAGCTGCTCCAGCTGCAGATCCTGCTCCACTTCAATTCTATGCTCCATTTGCGGGTGCAGCCATTGGAGAGTTCTTCCGTGATACAGGTCGTCCAGCCTTAATTGTTTATGACGACTTATCTAAACAAGCGGTAGCTTATCGTGAGGTATCTTTATTGTTACGTCGCCCTCCAGGACGTGAAGCTTATCCAGGTGATGTATTCTATTTGCATAGTCGTTTATTAGAGCGTGCTGCGAAAGTTATTGCAAACGATGAAGTTGCTAAAGAGATGAACGATTTACCAGCTTCTATTAAGCATTTAGTAAAAGGAGGAGGATCTTTAACCGCTTTACCCATTATTGAAACACAAGCAGGTGACGTTTCTGCGTATATTCCTACTAATGTAATCTCTATTACTGACGGTCAAATATTCTTAGAAGGTAACTTGTTCAATGCAGGTATTCGTCCAGCGATTAACGTAGGTATTTCTGTAAGTCGTGTGGGAGGTAATGCACAAATTAAATCCATGAAAAAAGTATCTGGTACTTTAAAATTAGACCAGGCTTTATATCGTGAGTTGGAAGCCTTCTCAAAATTTGGTGGTGACTTAGATGCTGCTACTAAATCGGTAATTGATAAAGGTGCTAGAAACGTGGAAATATTAAAGCAAGCTCAATACAGCCCTTTCACTGTAGAAAAGCAAGTGGCCATTATATACTTAGGTACCAATGGTTTGTTAAAAGAAGTGGCCGTGCGCAAGGTAAAAGATTTTGAAGCACATTTCTTATTAGAGATGAGTAACAAATTACCTAACGTACTAGCTGAATTTAAGAAAGGTAATTTACCTGAAGACGGATTAAAGCAAATGGTGGAATTAGCCAATAGCATTATCCCTCAATACAAATAATATTTTTAATATTAAATTGATATAAAACCCCGAACTAAGTTTGGGGTTTTATGTTATTATGTTATGGCGGTCATTAAAGTAGAAAATATAAGTAAGCAATTTGGTGCACTGAAAGCAGTGGATAACCTTAGCTTTGAAGTAGAAGCAGGGCAGGTTTTTGGCTTTTTGGGTCAGAATGGTTCGGGGAAAAGTACCACCATACGTATGCTATTATCTTTAATCCATCCTAGTAGTGGCAAGATTGAACTATTTGGAAAGTCAATATTAAAAAATAGGGTCTCTATTCTAGAGCAAGTGGGGGCTATTATTGAAAGGCCCGATTTATACCCATATTTAACAGCCACAGAGCATTTGCAATTATTTGCCAAAGTAAGAAAACAAAAAGTAGCTGCAAGCAGTATTACCAAAACTTTAGAACAAGTAGGTTTGGCAAATCGTGCACATGATAAAGTACAAACTTTTTCATTAGGCATGAAACAACGTTTAGGTATTGGTATTGCGCTTGTGCATAATCCAAGCCTAATTATTTTAGACGAGCCAACCAATGGACTAGATCCTCAAGGTATAGCCGATATTAGAACACTTATACAGCATTTAGCGAAAGAAGAAGGAAAAACTGTTTTTGTTTCTTCTCATTTACTTTCAGAAATTGAACAAGTAGCCCATCAAATTTTAATTATACATCAGGGTAAAAAAATGGTAGAAGGTATTACCAAAGATTTATTAGATCCTGAAAAAAGAATTGTTCAAATAAAAACAGTGGACGATGCAAAGGCCTTGGCGCTTATTGAGGCAGGTAGTTTTAGTCAATATTTATTAGCTCGTAAAGAAGGTATTTTTTTAAAATTGCCTACTAGTGCCATATCACAGCTAAATGAAAATCTTGTTCAATCTGGTATGGCCATCTTAGGTATCGAAGCCAAGAATTCCTTAGAAGATTATTTTTTACAAATTACTTCAAACGCTTAATTATGTGGTCGCTAATACAGGTTGAGTTATATAAAATATTTAGACGCCCAAGAACCTATATTGCTTTTGCAGCTATTGCGGCGCTTATAGTAGTCATTCAATTTGGTTTAAAAATTGATGGTGATACCTATGCTAGTTTTTTGATGAAGGATATAAACGATACTTTAACTGTGGATGGCAAAGTATTGAATGGGTATTTGATTTGTTATATTTTATTACAATTGTTATTAGTGCATGTGCCTTTGCTGGTGGCACTTATAGCTGCTGATATGATTTCTGGAGAAGCCAATTTAGGTACACTTCGTTTATTATTTAGTTCTCCTTATAGTAGAACAGAATGGGTGCTAGCTAAATTTATTGCAGCAAGCATTTATACTATTTTACTTTTAATCTGGCTTGCCTTTTTAGCACTTTTTGTAAGCATGTTTATATTTGGAACCGATGATCTATTTTTAATGAAGTCTAATTATGTAGTATTAATAGAGCAGTCAGATGTTTTATGGAGATATGTGGGTGCCTTTGTTTTTGCCAGTTTTTCTTTATTAACAGTTACTAGCCTTGGTTTTCTTATGTCAAGCTTATCTAGTAACTCTATTGGACCTATAGTAGGTACCATGAGTGCTATTGTATTTTTTACTATTTTAAGCACTTTAAATATTCCTTTATTTAATATTGTGAAGCCCTATTTATTTACAACCCACATGAATAATTGGAAAGAATTTTTTGACATTAAAGTAAATGTAAATAATGAAGCCATTAGAGGTAGTATTTTAAACATTGCAAAAATTAAAACCTCTCTAATAGTATTAACCCTTCATATTATTTTATTTGTTACAGCCTCTGTTATAATTATTAAGAAAAAAGATATACTTAGTTAAGATGCAATCCAAGAAATTAAAAAATATTTTATTCTGCTGTGCCCTATTTTTTTGCAGCGTATCAATGCCTGTGCATTCTATGGCACAAACCGATCCCTTGATTGAAAAAGTAGCTCAAAAATTAGCTCAGGTAAATGACTATGTAGCGGAAGGGGTCATGAAAACAGATGTTTCCTTTATCAAAGCCTCTTTAGGAAAAGTAAAAGTATATTTTAAAAAGCCCAATTTATTAAAAGTAAAGAAAGAAGGAGGTATTTCCTTGTTACCAAGAGGTGGGGTATCGCTTACTATTAATACTTTATTAAATACAAAACAGTATACAACTATACCAGCGGGTAGCCAGGTTTTGAATGGCAAAAATTTAACTGTGATTAAATTAATTCCAACTGACGATAATTTAGACTGGGTAATTTCTACATTATGGATTGACCCAATAGAGTCCCTAGTATACAAAACTGCCACTACTACTAAGGAAAACGGTAGCTATGAGATTTCTATGCAATATGGAGAATATGCTAAAGAGGGCCTTGCTAGTAAAATTATTTTTAGTTTTAACACCAAAGATTATAAATTGCCTAATGGTATTACTTTAGAATTTGGAGACGAAGACCCTGCTAGTAAACAAAAGTTACTTAAAAATAAAAAAGGGACTATTGAAATAACTTATTCAAAATATACAATTAACAAAGGTATACCTAATAATATTTTTTAAACATGTGTAAATATTTATACATCATTTTTTTTGTATTGAATAGTTTTAATGTGCATGCGCAATCTGCTAATTATTCAAAAAATTTAGAAACTGCCGTTCAACTTTTTGATAAAAGTCAAACGAAAGAAAATTACGAATCAGTTTTTGAAAAAATGGAAGAATTGTTTAATCAAGCGCCTACAGAGTGGTTGCCAGCTTATTATGCAAGTTTGATAAAGTCTAGAATGGCCATTAAAAAGATGGGTAATGCAGATGAGCTTGCAGATCAAGCTATCAAATGGTTTTTTGTGACAAAATCTTTACATAATAGCGATGAAGTATTATGTTTAGAAAGTTTAGCCTATAGTGCTAAGATGTCTGTAAGTCCTGTGTTTAGATGGAAGGCCTATGAATCTAAAATTAATAAACCATTAGAAAATGCAATGGCCTTGAATAAAAATAATCCGAGACCATATATTTTAAAAGCCAACATACAATATAAAATACCTGCTTTATTTGGAGGTGGTTGTGCAGCCGCAAAAACAATGATACAAAAAGCAAAATCAATTTATGAATCGCAGAAGGACGAATTTACTGTTATGCCACATTGGGGTAGACCTTTATTAGCTGAATCATTAAAAGCTTGTCCCATTAATTAAAGAAAGATAGAGGTTTTATTATCCCTCGTTTTCGTATAATCTTTCATCCACTGCACCAGCAAACATTCTAGCACTTATTTTTTTAAGAGGATTCAAGCGCATATCGGTATAGCCTTGTCTTGCATGTATAATTCTAACACATTCAAATATACTTGCGGTGAAAGAACCCGCATCGGCTTTATTTTTTCCTGCAATATCAAAGGCAGTTCCATGATCGGGGCTTGTTCTTACTATAGGTAGCCCTGCAGTAAAATTCACACCTTCGCCATAGGCCAATGATTTAAAAGGTATAAGCCCTTGGTCATGATACATAGCAAGTACACCATCAAATTTTTCATGTGCCCCTCTTGCAAAAAAAGCGTCTGCTGCATAAGGACCATACACCAACATTTGATTTTTACTTTCTTTAATAGCTGGTTTTATAATTTCAATTTCTTCTTTACCAATTAAACCTTCATCGCCAGCATGAGGGTTTAAGGCAAGTACTGCAATGCGAGGTGCATCAATGCCAAAATCTTTTTTCAAGCTACTATTTAAAATATTTAATTTAAGCTTTATTTTATCTTTGGTAATATACTTACCTACTTCTTGTATCGTAACATGTTCAGTAACCAATGCCATTCTTAAATTATCAGCAACGAGTAACATTAAGTTTTCAGTATTACCAAAGGCTGCTTGTAAATAAGGTGTATGCCCACTAAAATTAAAATTAGGGGATTGAATATTTTTTTTATGAATAGGGGCGGTTACAATACCGTCAATTTGTTTATTTTTTAAAGCAGTTACGGCAGCTTCTAAAGAAATCAATGCATATTTTCCCCCTAGTTCTGTCATTTCTCCTGGGGTAATGGCTACCTCTTCTTCCCAGCAGTTGACCAGGTTCACTTGTTTGGTATTTAATTTAGAAAGGTCGGTAGCAGCTGCAAAATTGATAGCATATTCGGGAAGTCCTTTTCTATAAAAATTAATTGATTTATTGTTCGCAAAAATAACAGGAATGATGAAATCTAATATACGGCTATCGGATAGAGATTTAATGATTAATTCAATACCAATTCCGTTTAAATCGCCACAGGTAAAGCCTATAATTGGTTTTCTGATGTCTGGGTTCATATCCATTTGATTAGGCTGTAAAAGTACGCACAAAAACCTAACTTTGCTTCATGCAATACACGCTAAAAAAATCATTGGGGCAGCATTTTCTAAATGACGCTCAAGTTTGTAAGGATATTCAGGCAGTATTGCTAGCGCAGCCCATTGGGCAATTATTAGAGGTTGGCCCAGGTGCAGGGGCTCTGACAAAGTATATTCAAGACATACCCACTCATTCATTTAAAGCAATTGAATTAGATAGGGAAAAAGTAGCTTTTTTAAGCAGCGAATACCCCGAATTAAAAGACAAATTAATACTGGCTGATATTTTAGAGGCCTCCATTCCTTTTGATAATGAGTTTGTGGTGGTAGGCAATTTTCCTTATAATATTTCTACTCAAATTGTATTTAAAATTTTAGAGTGGAAAGATCAAGTGCCTATGATGGTGGGTATGTTTCAAAAAGAAGTCGCAGAAAGAATTGCAGCCAAGCCTAATTCTAAAGCTTATGGAATTTTAAGTGTTTTAACACAGGCATTTTATGATGTTACTTATTTATTTGATGTACCACCTACTGCTTTTACGCCGCCTCCAAAAGTCATGAGTGGTGTGATTAGATTAACTCGAAAAGATAATTTTCCAAAATTTGTTTCTGAAAAACTTTTTTTTCATATAGTTAAAATGGCATTTGGTCAAAGAAGAAAAATGTTGAGAAATCCGTTAAAGCCTTATTTTAGTGCTGGGCAATTACAGGATCCGCTATTTACTAAAAGAGCTGAAAACCTCACCTACGATGACTACGCTGCATTAACATTTAAAATGCATATTGAATAAAATGTCCATGAAAATAATTATAACAGCACCTGTGCATCCTTTTTTATTGGATACTTTTAAAGAAAAAGGATATTCCATTCAATACGAACCTGCTATTAGCTACGAAGCCTTAATGGATTGTATTGATACAGCGAACGGGTTAATTGTAACCACTCGATTAAAAATAGATGCTGCTATTTTAGCTAAAGCCCATCAATTAAAATGGATTGGTCGAATAGGAAGTGGTATGGAATTAATTGATACCGATTTTGCAGCCACCAAAAATATTTTATGTGTAAGTAGTCCTGAGGGAAACAGAACAACTGTGGGTGAACATGCCTTAGGATTATTATTAAGTCTAATGAACCGTATTAATAGTGCTTATGCAGAAGTGAGAGAAGGTAAATGGATTCGTGATGCCAATAGAGCAGATGAACTTACTGGAAAAACCGTGGGCATTATTGGACTGGGAAATACAGGGTCTGCATTTGCAAAAGTTTTGTCCGGCTTCGATGTTGAAATTTTAGCACACGATATGTATAAAACTGGATTTGAAACTACTCAAATAAAATCGGCCAGCTTGGAAATGATTCAAGAAAAAGCGGATGTCATTAGCTTACATTTACCCCTAACTGATTTAACACAATATTATGCCAATACAGCTTTTTTTAACAGCCTTAAAAAGAAGCCCTATTTTATAAGTACCTGCAGAGGGTTGGTTACACAAACCGCTGCTGTTTTAGTTGCCCTTCAAAATCAGCAAATTAGGGGGGTAGGCCTGGATGTGCTAGAAAAAGAGCCTATTCATCTTCATACAAGCCAAGAAATGGCTGTTTTAGAAGCACTTATGAATCATCCAAATTGCATCATAACCCCTCATATTGCGGGCTATAGCCATGAGGCCTTCTATAAAATGTCTAAAGTCCTATTGGAAAAATTAGGTATCATTTAAGCAATATTTTATATCTTTGTCTCATGCAACGCTTCACTTATGTGGCGTTGTATTTTTTTTATAACTAAACAAAGGATATGAGCGAAACTACCGTATATGTGACCCAAGATACTTTTGATAAAATGCGTGAGCAATTACAAAAGATGAAGTCCGTAGAACGTCCAGCTGCTTCAAGGGCTATTGCAGAAGCAAGAGAAAAAGGCGATTTAAAAGAGAATGCTGAATACGATTCTGCTAAGGAAGCACAAGGAATGTTAGAAGCAAAAATTAAGCAATTAGAAGCTACTATTTCTAATGCAAAAATTGTGGATACAAATACCATCGATACAAGTAAAGTAACTATTTTAACTAAGGTTACTATTACCAATCAAGCTACAAAAAAAACAATGACCTATCAATTAGTGGGAGAGAAGGAAGCCGATTTAAAAGCCGGTAAAATTTCTGCTTCTTCCCCAATTGGCAAAGGTTTAATAGGTAAAAAAGTAGGAGAGTTAGCAGAAATTCAAGCGCCTAATGGGGTGATGAAATTTATGGTAGATAATATTACCATCTAATTATCTTTTAAATACTCTCTAACATAAATAAAAGCCATGACCCTTTTTTCAAAAATAATCAATGGCGACATTCCCTCTTATAAAATTGTAGAGTCAGAAAAGTTTTATGCTTTTTTAGACATTTTCCCTTTGCAAAAAGGCCATACTTTAATTGTGCCTAAAATAGAAGTTGATAAAATATTTGATATACCTGACGCATATTTAAGTGAATTATTAATATTCGCAAAACCCATTGCGGCTGCTATTGAAAAAAGCTTTTCTTGTAATAGAGTAGGCATAGTTACAGTAGGCTTGGAAGTACCCCATGCGCATTTACATTTAATACCCATTCAGACGGCTTCTGATATGGAATTCTCGCAGCCCAAACTTTCTTTGAGTAAGGAGGAATTTAAAGCTATCCAAGATTTAATTATAAGTAATTTGTAGAAGGTTACTTTTTTAATCTACCTGGATTTTTTGTAACAAATGCTTCCCAACTATTAGCTTTTTTAGAAGACTTTTTTCCTTTTACAATTTTTGTAGCAGGTAGTATTAAACCACTTATTTGATAATGATGACAGAGGGCAACACCAAGGGCGTCAGTCGCATCGTAATATTTAGGTTGTTTTTTTATAGCTAAAATACGCTCTAACATTTTCCATATCATTTCTTTATCAGCATTGCCATTACCCGTAATGGATTGTTTTACTTTTTTAGGCGCATACTCTGTCACAGGAATTTTAAAATGCATGGCAGCTGCTATTGCTACGCCTTGTGCCCGACCTAGTTTTAGCATACTTTGTATATTCTTACCAAAAAATGGAGCTTCAATGGCAAAATGTGTTGGCTGATAAGTTTCTATTAATTCAATAATTCTAGCATGAATCATTTGTAATCTAGCATAAATGTCTTTTTCCTTGGTCATTTTTAAGACATCCATAGTTATTAAGGCAGGCTTAGGCCCCCCTTTTAAAATTGCATACCCTAGTATTTGAGTGCCTGGATCAATTCCTAAAATGATGGGTGATTTTGTCATGCACAATAAAGTTACATATATCATAGCAAATTCCGAACTTTGTAATAATGAATAAAGTATTCTTCAAGAAAATTAGCAGGGTAATTAATAATTCAATTGGATTTATTTTATTCATTATCTGTGCTGTTGCAATTTATAATAAAGTAGCCACTAACGACAATTTGATTACATATGGCCCAGCCTTAAAAAAACAATTTTATACTATTGGTTTTTTTCAGTGGGCAGTTTTAATAATCTTATTTGTTTTAAATTATTTAATGGAATCCATTAAATGGAAACTTGTATTAGCTGACTTAAGTCCTATTAGTATTTTAAAGTCTTTTAAATCTGTTTTAGTGGGGCAGGCATTTGCTTTTTTTACACCCGTTAGAACTGGGGACTATATGGGTAGAATTTTATTCTTAGCCCCAGGCAATAAGTTAAAAGGTATGGCTCAAATGGCTTGGGCCTCTTATGCGCAGTTATTAATTACCTTATTTTTTGGAAGTATTGGCCTATTTTATAATTTACCTTTTTTACCTTGGTTAAAATGGGTAGGACCCATCGTAGCCTTAATAGCCTTATTTATTTATTTTCATCCAGGTAATTTTACAGGCTGGCTAAAAAAATTAAGCCTACTTCAAATAAAATATACATTGAAGTGGCAGTTGATTTTATTTTCATTTTTTAAGTATTGCATTTTTGTACTTCAATATACTTGGGTTATTAAAATATTCAATATACCCATTGGCATATTGGACCTTTGGTTTGCCTTATCTGTTCTATTTTTTTGTTTAAGTCTTATTCCTGCTATTGCGTTAACTGATTTAGTTATTAGAGGGCAGCTTATTATTTTATTATTAAGCCCTTTTTACGCAAATAGCTTAATGCTTATCTGCCTTAGTACTATAATATGGGGTGTTAATTTTTTACTCCCTGCAATAATAGGGTCCCTTCTCCTACTAAATTACAGGATAAAGCAATAATTTTACATTATCCTTTCCTAATGTAAAATACATATATGCATTTTTTATTTCTTCTATTCCCTTTTTTTGCTTTTCTAATAGGAAATGATAAAGGCTTATGTAATTTAAATAACACAGCATTTAATCCAGGTGAAAAAATTAGTTATACTATTTATTATAATGTAATTGGACTTTATGTAAATGCAGGCAAAACCGATTTTACAGTTCAATCCACTAGCTTCAATGACAATGATGCTTTTACATTTACTGCCATCGGAAAGTCAAATGCTAAATATGATTGGATATTTAAAGTTAGGGATAAGTATGAATCGGTGGTAGATTCCAAAACTTTACTACCTTATCAGTTTACAAGACAGATCAATGAAGGCTCTTTTCATAAAAAAGAATTATTAAAATTTAATCAAAAATCAAAAACTGCTATTACCGAAGAAGAAGTATACAAAACAGCTGAATGTACATTTGATGTAGTGAGTGCTATTTATGCAGCGCGAAATTTCAACTATTCAAATTTAGCCATCAATGATAAAATTTATCTTAATTTTTTTCTAGATAAAAATTTATATCCTTCCTATTTTAAGTATTTAGGTAGAGAGCTCATTACGACTAAGTATGGCAAATTTAAAGTGATTAAATTAGCCCCCTTATTGTTAAAGGGTAGTATGTTTGAAGGGGGTGAAAAAATGACTATTTGGGTGACCGACGACGAGAACCATATACCTGTTCGAATTGAAACCCCCATTATTGTGGGAAGTATAAAGGTTGACCTAGTGGGCTACGAAAATATTAGATACCCCTTAAATTCTTTAATTGAGCTGGTGAATAATTAAAGAAAAATAATTAGAACGAATAATTAAATTATATCTTTTAAACTAAAGCTTGCGCCCGCTCTTATTCCTTTCTCTGTTTCAATTAAACGACAGCATTCATTTACTGCGTCATGCTCAAAAAATAATATATAATTTTCTTTATAAGCAGTAGTTAAAAATTTTTCTTTTTCTTCTAAGGTAATAAGTGGCTGCATATCATATCCCATTACATAGGGTAGTGGTATATGACCGGTGGAAGGTAGTAGGTCTGCCATATATACAATGGTCTCATTACCTATTTTAATTTTTGGAATTAACATGGCTTCTGTATGACCATGTACCACCAGGCAGCTAATAGCTTCTGTAAATTTTATTTCTTGTAAGCTACTACTACTTTGAAAAGCAGGCAGCGAAATTAGTTTTAGCTGCCCACTTTCCTTAATAGGCATAATATTTTCTTTTAAAAAAGAAGCTTTTTCTCTTCTATTTGGATGCAGGGCTAAATTCCATTGAGGCTCACTTATCCAATAAGTAGCATTTGGGAAAGTTGGTAGTAATTTATCATTTACCTTAGAAATAGCGCCGCCTACATGGTCGAAATGCAAATGTGTTAATAAAACATCGGTAATATCTTCTACCACTATATTTATTTTTTGTAGCGCATCAGCCAATGAAACAGTTTCATGAGGCTGGTAATGACTAAAGAATTTGGCATCTTGTTTATCACCCATACCAGTATCTATTAATATAATACGGCCCGCCTCTTTAATCACTAAGCAACGTAGCGCCCAAGTACATAAATTATTTTCATCTGCTGGGTTGGTTTTATTCCAAATAGACTTAGGCACCACGCCAAACATGGCCCCACCATCTAATTTAAACTTACCTGTTTCTAGACTAAATGCCTGCATGTCCTTTTAATTTTGAAGTGCGGTATAATAACACTAGTCCAATGATAAAAAATAGAGTTATGGCCAATATCGAATTTCTTTGAGAACCAGTAATTTCATTGATAAAACCAAAACTAAACATACCTATGACTATGGCTACTTTTTCAGTAACATCAAAGAAGCTAAAATAGCTAGTGGTATCATGTGTTTCTGGCATTAACTTAGAATAAGTACTTCTGCTTACCGATTGAATACCTCCCATTACAAAGCCTACCACAATGGCAAGAGTATAGAAAGGAATAATTGCGTTTCTGGGCAAATAATAACCCATGATACAACCGCCAATCCAAATAAGAATAGCCATCATAATGGTATTAAAATTACCCCATTTGCTGGCTAGCTTAGCCATTAAATGGGCTCCTGGTATAGCTACAATTTGTATGATTAATATAGCTAAGATTAAATTTGTGGTAGGAATATTTAATTCACTTTTTCCGTAAAGAGTTGCCGCAAGCATTATAGTTTGTACACCCATATTATAGAAGAAAAAAGAAATTAGAAACCTTTTAAGTAGAGGTAATGCTTTTAATTCAATCCATACTTTATGCAATTCTTTATATCCTTGCGTAATTAAATTTTTACTATGTACACCTTTAATGCCTTTGCCTTCAGGTAATTTAGATATAGACAACCAGCCAAAACCCATCCACCAAATTCCCACTAATAAAAATGAAATTTGTGATGCCTTGCCCACTGTTATGCCAAATAGCTCAGGCTTCAAAACAAAGACAAAACATATAAGTTGTAAGAGTACCGATCCAATATAACCCATCATAAAACCTTTGGCGCTAATACGATCACGGTCCTCGGGGGCTGCAATTTCTGGTAAATAAGAATTGTAAAAAACTAAGCTGGCCCAAAAACCAACACAGGCAATAATAACAGAGAATAAACCACCTATTATATGGTTGCTATCAAAAAAATATAAGGAAGCACAGGCTAAACTACCCATGGTGCAAAAAAAGCGAAGAAATTGTTTTTTATTACCTCTATAATCGGCAATAGAAGAAAGAATTGGAGATACAATAGCTACAATTACAAAGGCAATACCTAATACATAATTATAAAGAGCTGTATTAGAAAATTCATAGTCGCCTATTTTAATTTTATCGATTAAAGTATTTTCATTTCCATCTCCCGTGACTGCTTCATAATAAGCAGGAAAAATGGTAGAAGTAATCACAAGATTATATACACTATTAGCCCAATCATACATGGCCCACCCGTTCACTACTTTTTTTGATGCTGTTTGCATAAGCAATTGTTTAGTATTTTAAAAATACTAATAATTAGCCAACTCTCCTATTGTGAATACTTAACTAAGAAAATGAGTATATAATAGACCTAAAATACTCAAGCCTAATATAATACGGTACCAACCAAAAGGTGCAAAGCCATATTTTTGTACAATGCGCATAAAAAATTGCACACTTAATAACGCTACTATAAAAGCTACTACTGCACCAATCAATAATAAAATAAGATTATCCTTTCCAAAAACTTCAGGACTAGTTTTATAAACATCTAAGGTGCTTTTTGCAGAGGCAGCTAACATAGTAGGTACTGCTAAGAAAAAAGAGAACTCTAAAGCTGTTTTTTTATTTAATTGCTGACTCATGCCACCAATAATGGTAGCGGCACTTCTACTTAGTCCAGGAAATAAAATAGATAATACTTGAAAGCAACCAATGATAAAAGATTTTTTATAGGTGACATTTTCTTGATCGGATGTTTGATCTGAGGCTTGGCTTTTAGAAGTCTCTGCTTTTTCAAAAAATTTATCAATGAAAAGAAGTATGACACCACCTGCTACCATCACAATAGCTATTGCCCATAAATTACCTAATGCTGCATCGATATGCTTTTTTAGAATAGCACCAAAAATTAAAGCAGGAATAACAGCAATCATTAATTTAATATAGAAGCTATAAAGCTTAAAATCAAAAAACTTTTTTCTATAAATAACTACTACCGATGCAATGGCTGCTAGTTGTATTACAATTTCAAATAAATCTACAAAGGGAGTACTTGCAATGCCTAAAAAAGGGTTGGCAAATTTCATATGGGCTGTAGAAGATATAGGTAAGAATTCAGTAATACCCTCTATAATGGCTATGATAATGGATTGTACAGTATTCATGTTTATGATTTTTTGAAGATCGCAAATATTTCTACTACAAAGCCTGCTATCACTACAATAGGCGCCAAAGTGATGCGTCTGAAGCTATACACTTCAGATGCATTAAAAACATTCGGATCAACACTTTTACCACCAGACATTAAGAACATGCCCAAAGCAATTAAGGCTGCTCCAATAAGCATCCATGTATAATTAGATTTTCCAAAAAAATCAAGTGATTTAGTTTTTTCTTTCTGACTCATAGTTTCAAATTTTATTTTGAATAATATTTTATAAATAATATGTTGTTAATTAATATAGTTCGTCCAATTTCATTTTTAGATATTTTAAAACACTTCTATAGGTACTTAATACAGATATACCCACCCCAAGTAATACAAGGCCTCCAAATAAAATTAAACTATTGCTTATACCTTGTAACATACCTATTTGAGGGAACTGTGTGGTGGCCCATTCAATGAGTCCAAATAAAAGAAAGATGGCAATAAAGGCACTAATTAAACCATTTAATAAAGCTCTAATTAATAAAGGTTTTGAGATAAAATTACGTGTTGCACCCACCATCTGCATAGTCTTGATTAAAAAGCGATTGCTATACATGGCTAATCGAATGGTATTATCAATACTAATAATCACAATCAAACATAAAATAATAGACATCACTAAAAAAATGATACCAATTTTAGTAGCTCTTTCGTTTAAGTTCGTAACTAAATTTTTTGGATATTGTATATCGGCGACCTCTTTGCTAAATGCATTTTCAATAGCTGAAGAAATTCTTGTTAAGCTATCTGTATTTACGTAATTGGCTTTGGCAAAAAAGTCAACACTTTCAGGTAGTGGATTTGCGTCTAAAATTTTTGCCCAATCTTCATTGTTTTCTTTATTCCAAATGGCCTTGGCCTTTTCTTTATTAATATATTCTACATTTTTTGCATAGGGCTGTTTTGCTATAAACTGTTGTATAGAACCTACTGTGTTTTTGTCAGCTGTTCTAAGATAAACACTAATACGAATATCCTCTTTGAAACTATCTCCTATAGACTGAAGGTTTAAAAATAACCAACCCATAATGCCCATTATAAATAATACAATAGCCACCCCAATAATACTATAAATATAGTTGGGTTTGCTGCGTTTCAGCGACGATGTTCCTGAAGAAGCCATAGCATTAAATTTTTACTTGTTCGCTTTGCAAATGTAGGGTTTTGAGCGCTAATGGCTTACATTTGCAGAGGGTGAATTCAGACATTTTTTACTCAAAATGGCGAGAGCTCAAAATTTGGTTAAAGAAATGTTAGTTTTCCTAGCTTTTATAAAGAAAATTAAGAAATGGAGTATCAATTTAGGGCCATTGAAAAAAAGTGGCAAACTATTTGGCAGGAAAAAAAGGCATACAAAGTAAGCAATGATTCCAGTAAGCCGAAGGCTTATATATTGGATATGTTTCCATATCCTAGTGGAGCAGGTTTACATGTAGGACATCCCCTTGGTTATATTGCTTCAGATATTTATAGTAGGTATAAAAGACTAAAAGGCTTTAATGTTTTACATCCTATGGGTTATGATGCCTTTGGATTACCTGCGGAGCAATATGCCATTGAACATGGTGTTCATCCTTCTAAAAGTACTTATGATAATATTAATAATTTTAGAAAGCAATTAGATAATATTGGTTTTTGTTTTGATTGGGATAGAGAAGTAAAAACCTGCGATGCTCGTTATTATAAATGGACACAGTGGATTTTTTTACAATTATTTAATAGTTATTTTGATAAAGAGGCAGCCAAAGCAATGCCCATTGCAACACTGGAAGCTGCTTTTGAAAAACAAGGCAATGCAAATCATAGTTGCCCAGGTGACGCTTCTTTAATTTTTACTGCCACTGATTGGAAAACATATTCAGATAAAGAGAAACAAACTATTTTAATGCAATACCGTTTGGCTTTCTGTGGCTATGGCGAAGTGAATTGGTGTGCCGCCCTAGGAACCGTGCTTGCGAATGATGAAGTGATTAATGGATTTAGTGAAAGAGGAGGCCATCCTGTAGAGAAAAAGAAATTGCGTCAATGGTATTTAAGAATTACAGAATATGCAGATAGGCTTTTATCTGGACTAGACACCATTCAGTTTAGTGAAGCCATGAAAGAAATGCAATCCAATTGGATTGGTAGAAGTGAAGGTGCAGAAATAGATTTTGCCATTCAAGGGCATACAGGTAGTTTAAAAGT
>Ga0209188_1000751_pt1 | contig 29559 bp, 12 predicted proteins | sample C_130625_EF_Meta_FD_187307 | JGI IMG/M metagenome (GOLD analysis project Ga0209188, IMG submission 187307) | Freshwater microbial communities from Lake Croche, Canada to study carbon cycling - C_130625_EF_MetaG (SPAdes) (version 2) | ecosystem: Environmental > Aquatic > Freshwater > Lake... | reverse complement strand
GTAGCAAATGCACAAACACCCGATCCCAATGACCCAGGTATTGGTGGTCCAGGTAGTACGACTGTTGGCGGACCAAGTAATGATGGTGTGCCAGTAGTTCCTTTTGATGGAGGAATGAGTTTGTTACTTGCTGCAAGTGGAATTAGTTATGCAAGTAAACAATTCAAAGCAAAGAGAAATAATTTGATATAGTATTAATAATTAAATATTAAATGCAAACAGGCTGCCTCAAAAGGGCAGCCTGTTTAGTTTAATGTGTTTACAAAGATTATCACCTCAATATTCCTTTAGCTTCTTACTTTTTCAAATCCCCAAGCTCGCAGTTCTGCCTCCCAAGTATCAGGATAATTAGATCTTACCAAATAAATAAAAGACTTTAAATGCTTTTCCACTAGTTTACGTAACTGTGCTTTGGCAGCAACATCAACAGTGTTTCCACTACCAAGTTCATTTATTTTATCCATAATTGCTTTATACTCAGCAATTACACTTGTCCAAAAAACTTCTCCATATTCTTCCTTTTCAAAGCCATCTACTTTTACTGCTGCCAACATTAAAGGAAGTGCTAAATACAAAGAATCTTGGTCTCTTGGCAAAGTATAGCCGTTATTCAATTTTAATATTCCATATCTTCCGTACTGTGCTTTATCATTAGCTTTTTTAAACTTTTTTCTAATATAAACCCTCACTTCTTTTTCACCAACCTTTATTTGCTTTATTACTGCTTTCAAATCATTGTTTAAGCTTTTTTTAAGTCCTTTAGCAGATAATGTTGCAGCTACCATTGTACCATATTTATTTACAGTGGCTTCATAATCGGATACTTTGGTCCATTCCAATGTTAGCGTTGGCTTAGTTTTCCATTTAGCTAATGCTTTCTCTGATGTTATTTTTAAATCTGCTTCTTTAGTAGGCATAATGTTTTTATGCCTTACCTCGCTCGTTTCATCACTTGTGCTTGTAGGATTGTTTTCTTTATTTATAACATTTATGTTGCTTGCTTTCAAACTTTCGTTAAAAATGCTGTTAGAACTCTCAACTGCGGGGCTTAATTTTCTAGCTATTACTACCATAAGAATATATTTTTCACAAAATAAAAAAATGTTTTTGAAATGAAATGCAAGTTAATTGTTAATGTATGTTTTATGTGTGTAAATTAACTATGGTTAATCCAACAATAATAATTTCAAAAACAAAAATAAGCTGATTGAATTTCAATTAGCTTATTATAAAACGCAAATGAGCATATTGAATTTAAATTAGCTTATTTTAAAACGTAAATAAGCAGATTGAATATCAATCAGCTTATTTTAAAACATAAATGAACAGTTTGAATTTCAATTAGCTTATTTTAAAACGCAAATGAGCAGATTGAATTTCAATCTGCTTATTTTAAAACGCAAATGAGCAGATTGAATTTCAATCAGCTTGTTTTAAAACGTAAATGAGCAGATTAAATTTCAATCAGCTTATTTTTAAATACAAATGAGCAGATTGAATTTCAATCACCTTGTTTTAAAACGCAAATGAGCAGATTGAATTTCAATCAGCTTATTTAAAAATACAAATGAGTAGATTGAATTTCAATTAGCTTGTTTTAAAACGCAAATGAGCAGATTGAATTTCAATCACCTTGTTTTAAAACGCAAATGAGCAGATTGAATTTAAATCACCTTGTTTTATTTAAATCAAGCAAAGTAAATTTTATTATAAAAACCTAAATAGCTGCATAACTAAGAAATTGAGATTACTTTATCATTAATATACATTGCTAAAAAGGGATGTTGATATTTTTAATATTTATTTATTCAAGAAAAATCTTTCCTCCCTTCTCTAAATTGCCATTGGGCTCAAAATACAAATCCTGTTACAAAATCTAGGTTTAAAAGAATGAAATATTAAAGGTATAATGGAGGTAGGAACATAATTATAAGTATAAATAATGATCTAGGTTAAAGAACTATTACTCATTTATCCTTATTCACAAAGCTGATTAACTGATTTTGTGCTGTTGTATATATTCTGATGGAGATATTTTGTAATATGCTTTAAACCATTTTGAAAAATATTGAGGATTTGAGTGACCAACTGAGTAGGCTACTTCAGATATATTCATTCCTGAACTAATAAGTAATTGAGCGGCTCTTTTTAATCTAATAGAGTCAATAAATTCCTTTCCTGAAGTGCCTGTGATGGCTTTAATTTTTCGGAAAAATGTAGAGCGACTCATGTTTAAAGTTTGTGCTAAGTAATTAATATTCACTTCAGATTCATCAATATGGGTTTCTACATATTGAATTAATCTTTCCAAAAATTCTGCATCCTTACTATTGGTAGTAATATCTTTTGGATTAGGAAATTGGTTGTTTATAAAAAGCTGTCTTAGTTTTTCTCTTGAATCAATTAAATTTACAATGGTTAAGTTCAGCAACTTTACATTAAAAGGTTTGGGAATATAATGATCTGCACCCGATTCTATTCCCTCTATCTGGCTATCAGAATCGCCTTTAGCTGTTAATAAAATGATGGGTATGTGTGATGTATTAATGTCGTTTTTAAGTGTATGACACATTTCTATACCATCCATTAAAGGCATTACAATATCACTAATAATTACATCTGGATGATAGTTATTAGCCATTTCAATACCAATTTTACCATTTGGGGCTACTATTACATTATAGCTATCAGACAAGTAATTGCTTATATTTTCAAGTAGTTCAATGTTATCATCCACATAAAGAATGGTTGCTTTGGCTGTTTCAAAATCTTCTACATGGTTGTTCAGCATTTCAATTCTTTCTTCAGGTATATTTTGCAAATCATGGCTCTTTAAAACCGAATTGAAATCAGATTTCCAAATAATATTTCCAGCTTTTTCATCATTGGTATAAACATGCTCTTTAATTGGCAAACTAATTATAAATGTTGAGCCAATACTAGGTTTACTCGTTACCGAAATAGTTCCTTTATGCAAATCAATAAGGCTTTTGGCAAGAGATAAGCCGATGCCGAATCCCTTTTCATACGAATCTTTATTACTATCTATATGGTAATATCGCTCGAATATTTTAGAAAGATTTTCTTTTTCAATACCAATGCCATTATCAATTACACTTATCTCTATAAATTCAAAATTTTTGTTAGGGTTAATTAATATTTCAATTTTACCGCCTGTTTTAGTATATTTTATGGCATTTGAAATTAAATTATTAAATACCTTTTCAAGTGCATATATATCGAACCAAATGGTAAACTCAGGATGAAAACTAGTAAATGCCAATTGTATATTTTGCTTTGCCGCCAAAGAATCAAAAGCGTCTACTTTGTTTCTTAAAAAACCAACAATATCATTTTTGCTTACATTAATTCGATAATCACCAATTTCTATCTTTTGAATTTCTAATAATTCATTGGTTAGATTCAGTATTTGGTTAACGTTCTTTTCTATGCTTTTGGCCTCTTTCTCTTGTTCTTTATTAAGTTTTAAGTTAGTAATTAGTCGCTCTACAGAACACACAATTAGCGTGAGCGGTGTTCTAATTTCATGAGAAATATTGATAAAAAATTGAAGTTTCGATTCATTTATTTTCTCTATTTGTTCGTGGTATTTTCTCTCTAATAGTTCTTTATTTTTAATTTTAAGTCGCTTTTTGGTGATAGACGACACTAAGTAAATTAATCCAAGCAGGATTGTTAGATACAGGATAAAAGCAGGAAATGATACCCAAAAAGAAGGACGTATTTCAAAAGATTTAGATGTAGGGGTTGTATTCCAAACACCATCTTCGTTGGAGGCTTTTACCTTAAAAACATACTTTCCAGTTGGCAGATTCAAATACTCTACTATACGATTTGTAGAAGTTGTATATACCCAATCTTTGTCATAGCCCTCCAACATGTAGGCATATTTACACTTAGATGGATTTACATAGTTAAACCCTATAAACTCAAACTTTAAATTGTTTTCAGAATGAGATAATATTAGTTTATTGTCTTCATCTAATGCCCTTTTGTTGCTTTCGGTTATGCCATTTATTAAAACACTTTTAATTAGTACAGGCTCAATAAAAGTATCATGACTCATATTTTTGGGTGAGAATTCTGATACACCATTAATGCCTCCAAAATACATTACCGAATTATTATCTATAAAGGATGCATGCTCGGCAAATTCGTAGTCTTGAATTCCATCATTAATGTCATAATTTAATATTTCGTGAGTTGATTTATTAAATTTAACCAATCCTTTATTTGTTCCTAGCCAAAGATTACCTTCTTTATCGCTTTGGATAGATTGAAGCAAATTGCTTGGTAAGCCATTTAAAGTTGAAAATACTTTAACATCTACAATTTTACCAGTAGCGTTTGTCTGAAAATGAATAAGTCCATTTCTAGTACCAATCCAGTAGTTATTATCAGTATCTAAATAAATATCACAGATATATTTACTAATTGTGTTGTCTTTATACAATTGGTTTATAGAAACAAACGTAGAAATGTTGTCTTTGGCATCTAATTCCGCTTTGAACAGACCACCCATTTCCAATCCTATCCAAACGCAATTTAATTTAGGGTCGTATTTAACGCATCGAATTGTATTCTGAGATTTAATATCTAATAACAATTTGTTATTGTAACTAGTAATTTCAGAAACCTTATAATTGTCTGTAAGAATAAAACTGAATAGTTGTTTGCCTGTTCCAATCCAGTATTTTTTTGATTTACTGCATATAGAAAAAACAGTTCCTTGTACTTCATTACTTAGGAGTTGTTTTTCAACAGTTACATTTTCTTTATTGTAAGTTATTAAGTACAATCCATCAGATGTGCCTGCCCAAATATGGGTTTTGTCAATTTCAAATAAAGCAAAAATGGAAAGATTGTTAAGCAATAGTTTTATGTTTTTTTGGCTTTCCTTATCATAAATGTACAAACCGCCAAATAGTGTTCCCAGCCACAATCTGTTATAAGAATCTTTTATTATTGATCGTATATAATTATTGCTCAAAACACTTGATGCATTATTTGAAATGTTAGATAATTGATAGTTCTTAAACTTGGTAGCTATATTGTTTTTATAGAAAACACCATTCCCAAAAGACCCGAGCCATATTGTATTATCCCGTGATTGAAAGACTACTTTAAACTTATTGCTAGGAATTTCAGATTCACTTATTTTAATTAGCGAAAAATTATTGTTTTTTAAACTTTCCTTAGGGATTAGGAATACCCCATTTATTCGGGTAGTTACCCACAGATTATCTTTATTATCCTGAATGATATCCGTAATTCTTGATAAAGAAGCATTTGTATTTTGGGTATACGACTTTAGGCTTGAATAGATTCCTTTGTTTTCTTTTATTTGATAAAGGCCATTATTGTCTGTGCCAGCCCATAAATTTGAATAGCTGTCTTTATAAATAACCGTAATTACTATTCCTGTATTGTTATCAGGTATTATTTCACTTATTACAGATAATTTCCTATCAATTATTTTTGTAATGACAATATGATTATTGGCAATTAATAAGTAATTATTATACGTGTCTTTTTTGTAAATTTTTATATTTTCTAATTTGGTTGGTAATTTTATTTTGTAAGTATCTACCTCACTACAAACCTTTGTTGCAATTTCATTAGTGAAAAGTTTATTGCCAGGTTCTATTTCCCACAATCCATCATAACTACTTGCTAAGATTTTTCCATCAATTAGTTTCATAGAAAGAATGGTATTTTTAAAAATACTTTCCTTATTACTCAATTTACTAAGATTGTAGAATGTTTCCGTTGCAGGGTTAAAAACAGACATTCCTTCAAGTGTAGAAATCCAAATATTACCAGCATTATCTTGAAGAATAGACTGAATTGTATTTCCACAAAGGTCATTAATAGAATCTCCTCTGTAATAAGATTTGAATGTAAAGCCGTCGTACCTATTAAGGCCATAATGTGTACCAAACCACATGTAACCATCTTTATCTTGAAAAATTGCTAGAACGCCATTTTGGGATAAGCCTTGTTTATTATTGATTTTTTTAAAATTCATATTTGACTGGCTTACACAAAATAAACTAGCCAATAAGAGAAAAGAGAATAAGGCAAAACGCATTTGAAACATTTAGTGTTATTTTAATACAGTAAGTATATTAATAACAATTTTGAAAATTATACTAATACTAATCAATTAAAGCAATCATTTGTAAGCTGAATCTATCAGCAATAAAATTTATAAGCTTCAAAGAATATAAATGATTTGAACACGAAATTAATAATTTGAAGCTACTGTCTAAGGTAAAAAAAAGATAAAAGTTTAAAATGGAAGTTTATTGTATCTGGTTTTTATGCGTTTAGACTAAATAAATAATTCATATCAACTTTTATTAAAGAACCTTTTTATGAAAAACTAAAAGCCATTACAAATTCACAACAAGTTTTATTGTTGGTAATTACCCAGCCAATTTTATATATCTTGATTAATTTAAGTACACGAGATTTTCAAAATTAAAAGTTAATGAAACAATAGATTATTGTTGAAAAAGAAAGTGATTGTTTATTCTACAACTATGTTTTAAATCTGCTATAACAGTAAATGATCCCTTTTTATTGCGATTGAAACAAATTCACCACTCAATGAGACATATTGGAGTAGCTTATTATCATTGAAACATAGACTTTTGTAACATTAACGTATTGCTTATGCTATTCTCCAAATTCTCATTTATTGTAGTTTGTTGCTACATGATTGTAAATACATCAGTAGGTCAAGATGGAGTTAATTTAACCTATAATGTTGACCCTTTAGTACTAACAGACACTACCTTAACCGATGCGCTGGGTTCTTTTAAAGTGGGAGATTTGCCCACAGTCCAACCCAAGTGTAGTATTGGGTTAAAGGAAAATGCATCTCCTATAGTTAAAGGAAAATGCATCTCCTATATTTAAGAAAATGTGGAAGATTGCCTTAAATGATGTTGAGCAAAATCTGGTAACAAATGAATATGGAACCTATTTTGCAGCAGGTCGTCGTTACACAGATAAAGTGTATACTAGAGATATTGCATTTGCAGGAATATTAGGACTTAATTATGTGTACCCAAAAGAAATGTTGCAATCATTAAAAATTACTAGAGAGGTAATTGCGAAACAAGGATATAAAGTTTCTAGCAAGCACATGATTAAAGAAATTGATGCCCCTTGGGATGTAATTACAGATGACGAAAAAGAAGTGATGGCACAATTTAAAACAAATAGTATTACTCGTAGAACCGATGATGTTGTTTGGATTTGGGCTGCTGATAATTTATTTGCATCGCATCCTGAACTTGCTGATTGGAATTGGTTGTATACTAATGGTAAAGAAAACTTCAAAACTAATTACGACCCATGGTTTGATAAAACAGATGGTTTATTTAGAGCGCAGCCTGCTTTTCAAGATTTAACATCAAGTGCATATCCTAAAGGTATGACGATATCGGATTGTGTACTGTTGAAAGGAACTTCTACAAATTGTATCTATTATAAAGCAATGTTGTCACTTGCAAATGCAGCAACAAAATGTAATTTACCTGATGAATCAAAATATTGGCTAAAACGTGCCGAAGCACTAAAAAAAGCCATAAGAAAGGAATTAATGTTACCTGATGGCACTTTTACTTATTATAAAGATAGAAATGGAGTGGTTATGCAAAATCAGCACAATTTAGGAACTGCATTTGCTGTATTATTTGGTATTGTAAAAGGAAAAGAAGCTAAAAAGGCAATTGATAATTACCCAACTACAGACAAAGGAACTCCGTTGATTCATCCATTTTTAACTTCAAATAAAGGAGACCACAATAATGCTTCTTGGCCATTTTGTGATACCTATTTTCTTCAAGCAAAAGAATTTGCTGATGGTAAGGATTACACTGGTTATAATGCTGCTCTACTAGCACGTACCATGGGAACCAAGTTATCATTAAAACGTGAATCAGAATGGGGTGGATTTGGTTCATTTCATGAAAAAGTAGAGCTTCCTGGTGGTCTTATATCTGGTTCTGGACAACAACTATGGACTTCTGCGGCTTTTATTAACATCTGTTTACGAGCAAACTTAATTTCAAACAAATAAAGGAACCCATAAATAATTAACAAATGAAAATATAATAAAGAAAGAAAAAGGCGAAGAAGTAAAATAACTTAAACTATATATTATATTAAATGAAAGCGATTGTAAAATTTGGATTATGCCTTGTGACTCTACTAATACTAGGTCATGGTGTTTTTGCACAAAAATCAATAATTAAAGGACAAATAACTGATGAAAAAAAGGAGCCTATACAAGGGGTAACAGTTGGAGTTGTAGGAAAAGCTTTAACTACAAAAACTGGTGAAAAGGGTGAATTCTCCATTGCAGCGGATTCATCTGACAAATTAAAGTTCTCATTCATTGGTAAGGAAACTAAGATTATTGATATAAGAAGCAGATTATACGTAAATCTAGTTTTAAAATCTGAAGTTGCGGGTTTGGATGAAGTGATAGTAGTTGGATATGAAACAGTACGACGTTCGGAAGTTACTGGTAGTATATCTAGCATTAAAGGAAGCGACTTAACAAAGCAACCAACTACCAATGTTGTTTCTGCTTTAGTAGGAAAAGCTGCTGGTGTTTATGTACGTAATACTGGTAGCCAGCCTGGTAGTAGTACTTCAATAAAAATAAGAGGTATTAGTTCTATTAATGGAACTGGCGAACCCTTATATGTTGTTGATGGTATTTACGCTGATGATATTGATTTCATAAATCCATCGGATGTTAGTTCAATAGAGATTTTGAAAGACGCTGCTTCAACAGCTATTTACGGTTCTAGAGGTGCAAATGGTGTAGTTTTAATTACAACAAATAAAGCTAAAATTGGTCAAGTAACTACAACATACTCCAATTTTATTACTTATAAGGATTTGGCCAGACAAATAGGGGTTGTGAATGCAAAAGACTATGCGAAGCTTTTTTATGAAATGAAAGCGAATAGACCAGATTTAATTTTACCTTCTGTTGAAATTGTTGGATTTCTTCAAAAGGATTCTGCCACTTGGGGCGATGGATATGATTTAAAAAAGGAAGCGCAACAGCCTTGGACAGCCCAAAATCATAGTTTCAAAATTAATTCAGGTAAGGCGGAGTCTTCCATAGGTTTTGGTGTAAACTATGTAAAAGACAATGGTTTATTTAAGAATCAAAGTTATACAAGGGTAGGAATCACTTTAAATGGCATGTCAAAGCTTTCAAAAAAAATGGAGTTCTCCTATTCAGGAATCTTTACTCGATCCGGCTACAATAATCTAAAGGATGGGCAGTTTGCAACAGAGACAATTTATGGTATTACACCGGTTACTCCAATTTACAATGCAGATGGAACTTATAACTTTAGCAATATGTTTGGCACGCCCAAGACTTATGAAAATCCATTAGCAAGGTTAACCAATTCTACAGATATTGATAAAAGAGACCAAGTAAATGCAAATGTTGATGCAACTTATTCAATAACATCAACGCTTAAATTTAAGACTAGTATAAAATTAACTTATTTAAGCCGTGATAGATTGGGCTATCTTCCAACCACAACATTAGAAGGTAATTTAACCAATGGTAAAGCAAATGTTGATAATAACAAAAGCCAAGAGTATACAAATAATTATATCCTTACTTATGCGCTTACTAAAGGCAAACATTCTTTTACATTTCTTGGGGGAGCAGAATTGTCGGAAAGGTTGAGAAATACCTCAAATTCGGGTGATGTTACCCAATTTAATTCAGATATTTACGGGCCATATAATTTAGGTGCAGGTGCATCTGCCATTGGTTATGGTACATCAAAAAGCAAAGAATCATTAGTAGGATTTCTAGGAAGAATCAATTACAAGTTTGACAATAAATATTTTGTAACACTTACAAGTAGGTATGATGGGTCTTCAAAATTTGGTGCAAATAACAGGTGGGGCTTCTTCCCGGGTATTGCAATTGCTTGGGATATGGAGAAAGAAAGTTTTTTGGAAGATATCAAAATGATATCAAGTTGGAAATGGCGACTTAGTGCTGGGCAATCAGGAAGTTCAAATATTCTTCCCTATCAAGCTCAAGGGGCAATATATAATCTTGGTTTAGCAGTTTCAACCCCTGTATATGGTTATGGAAATACTGCTGTTCCTGCAGAAGCACCTCAAACATTTAATAATCCCGATTTGAAATGGGAAGTTTCAACCCAATACAATGTTGGTGCTGATATTGGTTTTTGGAATAATAGAATGAGCTTTAGTGGAGAATTTTATATTAAGAAAATTAGCGACTTGTTAGTTAAAAATTTCGCATTGCCAGGTGTTTCTGGCTTTGCTACACTAACGCGAAATGGTGGCGATATGAAGAATACTGGCTTTGAGTTTACACTACGAGGGGATATTATTAAAAATAAGAATTTTAAATTTAGTTCAAATGTTGTTTTCTCTCAATACAAAAATGTTGTTACAAAATGGTATGGGGGAGGTCAATTTATTTCTGAAAAAAAATATTCAGGATATGTTGGTCAGGGCTATGCTTATGGTGTATTTTGGGAAGTGCCTCAGCTAGGTGTTTTCGCCGATCAACAAGAAATCAACAATTACACTTATATAGATAAAACAACAGGTGTTTCTACTCTTATTCAACCAACAGCTAAGCCGGGCGATATAAAATATAAAGACGTAAATGGAGATGGAAAAGTAGATATAAATGATCGCACAGTAATTGGTTCTCCACATCCTAAATTCACGCTTGGATTAGGGTTTGATATAACCTACAAAAATTGGAGTTTGAATATATTTACAAATGCAGTTTATGGTAAAGATGTTTATAATTCTTCCAATGAACAATTAATGAACACCAACTTATTCAATACCAATAAATATGATGAGCCATATGGTTCAGCAACTACCGTATCAACGAAAGTTTTAAATAGGTGGACACCTAACAATATTCATACTAACGTACCTAAATTAGGTTCTACAGCTGTTAGTGGCTTAAGTGCTAATGTTACCAATGTTGAAGATGGTAGTTTTATTAGAGTTGAAAATATTGCTTTATCTTATAAGTTGCCTACTAAACTAATATCATTTATTAAAACTGCTTCTTTATTTGGAAGTGTTCAAAATGCCTTTTTAATTACTAAATACGGAGGTACTGACCCTGAAAATGTTCAACCAGAACCAGGCGGGTTTGCAACACACCAAAGTTCAAGCATATTGGCTTATGATAATTTTGGTTATCCTAGACCAATAGTATACACTGCTGGAATCAATATAACTTTCTAAAATAATAAAATAATAAGCATGAAAAATATTTTAATTATTGCATCACTTATTTTCATTTCTACTTTAACATCTTGTAAAAAATATTTAGAGGAAACAGTATATAGCTCGTTACAAACAACAACGTTTTATGCAAATGAACAACAGGGTATTTCTGCATTAAATGGAGCTTATGCAGGGCTAAGGGATACTTATTTTTCTTATATTAATGTTAATGATGTTACTATGTTTCGCATGTTAGAAGGTCCCACCGGAACCGTTAATCTTACACCAGGATTTATGGCGATGAGTTATTCTGATAAAGATTTGTCTGACATTAAAGGGCTTTGGGATCGTATGTGGGTTTGTGTAAACAGAAGTAGTACCCTTATTACTTTACTAAAAGTAGATAATATTAACCCTAGTTCAGCCAAAAGAATTTTAGCTGAAGCTAAATTCGTGAGGGCACTCTGTTATTTCAATTTGGTAAGAATGTGGGGTTCGGTGCCTTTAAACTATGGTGTTCAATCACTTGCTAATGCATTTCCTGCGAAAGTTCCGGAAAAAGATGTATACAATCAGATAATTCAAGATTTAAAAGAAGCTTCTGCAGATTTACCTAAATGGAATGAGTATGTTACTTATGGCAATTCTAATAGTGGTAATCCCTCTACCGATTTTAAAGGTTACCAACCAGGTAGAGCAACTAAAGGGGCAGCGCAAGCTTTATTGGCAAAAGTATATCTTACTATAGCATCTTCTGTAGCATCAAATGCCAATTTGTATGATAATGCTTTTGATAAAACTGATATGTACACAAAAGCAAATGATATGTGTGATTCTGTTGTTAATGGGGCACATGGATATGGATTGCAATCCAAATATTTTGATGTTTTTGCTGATGCTAACGAAAATGGTAAAGAGGATATATTTTCTATTAAGTTTATTGAAGCTTCTGATTTAAAGATTGGTAATTCTCTTGCTGCATTCACAGGTAGCAAAGGAGCCGGTATTTTAAGTACTGAAGTAGCATCATTGCGTTCAATTCCTGCATTTTTAAATGAATTTGCTGTAACAGATACACGTAGGGCAGCCACTTTTTTTCTAGAATACATTAATAAGAGCAATGTAAGTGTCGTTTATCCTGGGGGTATAAAGTTTTTAACATTTAAAAAATATTGGAGTGATTATCAATTATCGCCTAATAATATACCAATGCAACCTACAACTTATGTTTATAAAACTAGTGCCGCTGATAAATCACGCTTTGGTGATGACATACCAGTTATAAGATATTCAGATGTATTGTTAATGTATGCAGAATCGTTGAATGCCCTTGGTGATGTAACAAATGCTAGTGAAAAAGTAGCTGACGTAAGAGAAAGAGCTGGTTTGGGAAGAGTGATTCCAGCAGGTAACTTAATGGATTTAATAATAGCAGAAAGGCGGAGAGAACTATGTTTTGAAATGCAGTTGTGGTTCGATTATCAACGTTTAAACATCCGTCAAAAATACAAATTAGATTTTGCTGATATTAAATACAAATATTTTCCTATACCAAATAGCGATTTGACAATGAATGCAGGATTACTACCTCAAAATCCGGGATGGTAAAGGATATTATCCTAATTTATTACAGCTAGTCCTGACAGTTTAGCTATCAATAATTAAAATAAAAAAGAATTTTATTATAATGAAAATATTTTATAAATATATAATCTTGATTTTTGCTTTACAATTTTTTATTGTAAAACCAAATGCTCAATCCCTTCCTATATCAAGTTATGGTGCTTGGGATAGAGGCGGTAAGATTAAAAATTTTGCAGACCCAAATGTTGATTTCGTTAAGGGTATTGAAGCTTCGGATAAATGGGAAAATATTGAACTTGTTAAAGGGACTTTTAATTTTTCTTCTTTTCAGACAGAAATAGATAAAGCCGCGGCAAATAATAAACCAATTCGTTTAAGTATAGACGTAGGGCCTGATGCACCACTTTGGATGTATGATAATGATAAAAACCCAAATAATAATCCATATCCACAAGTTCAAAAAGTAACTACAAGTGGTGGAAATGCTAAAACTGGATGGCCTTTTTATCCAGAATATCTTAGCCAAACGTATCAAGACTATTTATGGATTCTTTTAAATCAATTTTCCAATTTTCTAAGAAATCAACCACTAAAAAAATTCAAATTAATTGCTTTCGTTCAAGTAAAAACTGGTTGTACTGGAGACGAAATTCCATATAAGGGAAAAGTTGATTCTATTAAATATGATATACCAGACAGTGCTTGGTTTACCTATCGTTTGAAGGTTTTTCAGAAATACAAAACATTCTTCAATGATGTACCTAGCAGACCAATTGTTTTGACTTTTAATGATGTTGACCCTTCAGACCCAAATGAAGTATATGCATGGAATTGGGTAACTAGAAATATTGATTCAACAATTGGTTTCGGGATTAAAGGTGGCGCATTTAATAGGGGGCATCATTTAACTGGTGAGCAGAACTACCAGAATTCTCTTTACAAATATTTGGTAAATCCTAAAGGGTTAAAAATTTTCTCAGCTTCCGAAATGGATCAAACTTGGAAGAATGGGTATTTTGATATTAATCCTGATCTTGGTTTTTATTGGGCAGCGCTTGCAGGGCTGAATGTAGGCCTTTCCACCTATAATTTGAGTGCTGATGCAATGACTTTTGTAACTACAAATGCAAGCCCTAGGGAAACTTTTAGAATGTTTACCAAGTATGCACAACAAGTATATCCTTCAACTGCTACAACGGCTTTTTCTATTTTTCACGAAGGTTTAAACTCAGCTAATACTATAAAATTTCCTGAAAAGAAATATGGAAAAAGTACTATGGTTAGTGTGAAACGTTATTTAGCTATCTGTAATGATCCTATTTACAAGAATAGAGGAGCAAAAATGGATGATACTGTTTCAGTTATTCAAGGACAAGTATTTCAAAGAGCCAATCAAACAGGTTATAATGATGCAGGTTGGGAGATTGCTGAAGGAAATATTGAACGTTTTTTTACTCAAATTAAGCCAGATTCTACATCTATAGGATTATTTAGGGTACGTGGAAAAATAGATACTTTTTCATCAAAATACGACCGTTTTGCTCGATCATTTGAATATGCTACTGGTAAAAATACCATGTATTTTAAATTTGATTCTGAAGTTTTTACCAATACAATTCCAGATACTTTATCATTCAAAATCATTTGGCTAGATAAAACTGTAGGCTCAAAATGGTCTTTTAAATACAAATCACCACAAGGTATAAAAGACGCAATTCAAGTAACTGGTGTTGGTGGTAATACTTGGAAAACAGTCTATTTTAGTATTACAGATGCAATTGTTGACAGTAGCGGTATTCTCAAATCTGATTTTACCTTGGTAAATACAGATACTATAAATGATATTTTTAATGGCATTGAGGTTTCTATAAAAAGAAAGAGTCTTCCACTTTCAGTAAAGTTTGCTGAGCCGTTTAACGCCTATTGTGTGCGAAATGGCATTAATGTAGATTGGACTACTGCTTCCGAAATCAATTCTGAACGCTTTGAAGTAGAACGTAGTTCCAATGCCCATGATTTTTCTATGATATCAGCCGTAAAAGGAAAAGGTCAATCATCAACCTCTAATTTTTATTCTAATTATGACGAACAACCAATTGTAGGCACAAATTTTTACCGTATCAAAGAGATAGATAATGATGGTAAATTCATTTACTCAAAAATTGTATCAGCAAATTATCGAAAGTTTGATTTTAAAATTTCACCTAATCCTGTAAGTAACCAAATTCACATAGAGTCAGGTATGTCAATTGAAAAAATAGAGATTTTAAATGCTGTAGGACAAATTATGAAGACATTCTTGGGATCCAAAAGAACACTTGATGTACAATCTCTTTCTAATGACGTTTATTATTTAAAGTCATATACCAAAGACAATCAATTTGCGATAAAGAAGTTTACTAAATTATAAATATGCTCCAATATGTATAATCAAAAAAAATGGCACATATTTTTTAAAAGGCAATATTTTTTTTAAATAAACTCTGGCTAAAGAAAAAGGATTTATGCAATTTTAGACTAACCTCATAAAAGTTGAAATGGAAAATTTAAAGATTGGTAGATTGAAGTCAGTAATATTTATGGCTTTCTTTTCTATGCAGATTTTCGCCCAATGGAATCAGCCTCAATGGGTGGTTAATAAATATGAGCCTTTTGTTTATAGCTTTGTATATAACGGTACTAATCAAGCTTTAGCTTATCGGTTATTACGTCCTATTAATTTTGATAGTTCTAAACAGTATCCTGTAGTTATTACTTTGCATGGTGCTTCTGGATTTAGTACTCCAGGAGCCAAAGATTATAATATAAACAGCCTTCGTGCAATTAATGGGCAATTTGCTGATGATTCAATACGATTAACCCATCCAACATATATAATTGCATTGCAAGCAGACAAAGGTGATATGTGGAGCAAAAAACATCTTGAAGGGGTAAAACAAATTATTGCATCCCTGTCAAATGTTAATATTGATAAGATTTATGTTATGGGACAATCTGCGGGAGGTTTTGGATCTAATAATTTTATAAGTTACGATCCAAATTATTTCGCAGCAGCCATTGTAGCTTCAGCCGAGGGTAATAAAATTTCTGTTGCAAATAGAGATAAACTTGTAAACTTTAATTTGTGGACATTACATGGCAATAAAGATGTCACAAGTCTTTATTCAGCTGATGTTGATTTATTTGATTATATGAAATTGAAAAATGCCAGAATGAAGTTTACTACATTTATAAATGTGGGGCATAGTACCGAAGATTTTATGGTTGGTGTTTATGGACTTTCTGGAGGTTTTACCAAATATAACACCGATTCTATTACAGGTATAGTAACAGTAAAAAACTATACATATAAAACTGATATTGCAGGTACCAATTCAGATCCTGAACCTAATACATTGAATTGGTTATTCTCAAAAAGCAAATCAAATCCCCTTTCCGTAAAGTTTGCTGAGTCTTTGAATGCTTATTGTGTTCAAAATGGCATTAAGGTAGATTGGATAACGGTTTCTCAATTCAATTGTGACCGTTTTGATGTAGAACGTAGCACCAATGGACAAGATTTTATAAAAATAGCAACATTAAAAGCGCAGGGGTTTACCACTACTCCGCAGTTTTATTCAATTTATGACGGTCAGCCTTATAATGGAGTTAATTATTACCGAGTTAAAGAGATAGATAATGATGGTAAATACAATTTCTCTAAAGTTATTTCAACAATTTATCAAAAGTTTGATTTTAGATTGTCACCCAATCCTGCAAGTAATATTATTCGTATAGAATCTGGTAAACCAATTGAGAAAATAGAGATTTTAAATCCAGCAGGACAAATTTTAAAGTCATTCATGGGTTTCCAAAGAACGCTTGATATAAAGTCACTTTCAAAGGGTGTTTATTTATTAAAAATCTTTAGTAATGACAATCAGTATTCTATTAAAAGATTTAGTAAAATTTAAAGTACTTCATAAATGTCACTTTGATTTATTCATTTTTAGAAATGAATTTTCCCGTCAATATTTTTTGTGTTAATTATAAATCTAGAATGAAGTGAATAAAATAAAAAAAGTATCAAATCCTATACTTTTAATTTTTGGAATCCTTTTTAGTGTATTACAATCTATCGGTCAATCCATTCCAATTACTAGTTATGGTGTTTGGGATCGGGGTGGAGCTATTGATGATTATTCAGATCCGAAGGCTGATTTTATGTTGGGTATAGAAGTTTCGGCTAGGTGGGCTGATGTTCAAGCGAAAGGGCCTGAAACCTTTGACTTTTCTGTTTTTCAAGAGACTTTAAATAAGGCAGCCAAGTACCATAAAATCGTAAAAATGAGCATTAATGTAGGAGGCGATGCACCATTATGGCTTTACGATAATGGTGTTCCCTTAGTTATTGTAAAAAGCAACAAACCCAAAAACGAGAAATATGCCAATTCAAATCAATATTACTTAAGTGAGGCTTACAAAACGTATTATTTTGAGATGATTAAGCAATTCTCCCTCTTTTTAAGAAATCAGCCACAAAATAAATTTGATTGCATCGCATTTGTACAAGTAAAAACAGGTTCTACTGGAGATGAAGACACTTATAAAGGCGACCCAATAAATGAAAAATATATTATTCCAAAAGAACTTTGGGAGCCTTTTCGTTTAGAATCTTTTACTCAATTTAAAAAATATTTCAATGATGTACCAGATCGTAAGATTGTACTAACTTTTAACAATGTAGATCCTGTAAAGCAACCTGAGGCCAATAATTGGGTGATGACGCAAATAGACCCTAAAATTGGTTTTGGTATCAAAGGAGGAGCTTATAATAGAGGGCATCATTTAACTGGTGAGCAATCATTTAAAAAGCAATGGACACCCTATTTAATAAATCCAAAAGGCATGAAACTGTTTTCCGCTTCAGAAATGGATGAATCGTGGCATAAACCAATCTTTAGTATTAACACAGAACTTGGCTTTTATTGGGCTGCACTTGGGGCAATAAACACAGGGTTATCTTCAACTAATATGAATAAAGGCTCTACAAAATATGCTCTCGAACATAAAGAAATTATCGATATTTTCAAAATGTACAATAGATATGCACAGCAAGTATATCCTGCAACCGCAACGGTAGCTGTTTCTGTATTTCACGAAGGACTTAATTCTGCCGACACTATGAAATTTCCAGAAAGTGTATTTGGAAAACCTAGTAAAGGAAATAAAGATCGATACTTAAAAATTTGCAAAGCTTATGAAAGTAGAGGTGCAAAAATTGATGATATAAAAGCCCTTTCAGAAGGGCAGGTTGCTCAACGTGAATCTCAAACTGGGTATAATGATGTTGGATGGGATATTGCAGAAGGAAATTATGAAAGGTTTCTAACTCAAATTAAGGCAGACGAAACATCTATTGGTCTTTTTAGAATTAGAGGAACAATTGATGAGAAATCATCAAAATACGACCGTTTTGCTCGTTCTTTTGAGAGTGCTACAGGAAAAAATTCCATGTATTTTAAGTTTGATGATGAAATGTTTGCCAGTTCAAAACCCAAAGGTTTAAAATTTATCATCACTTGGCTAGATAAAAATGCTGGTTCTACTTGGGCATTAAAATACAATAAAGGGAAAGATGTAAAAACGGCAATTGAAGTGAAAGGTAAAGGGGATAATAAATGGAAAAATATTACTATAGAGGTTGTTGATATGCTATTAGACCAAAGTGGGAAATTGGGTTCAGATTTTATGTTGGTTAATACTGACAATGTTGATGATATCTTTAATGGTATTGAAGTGAACGTTACAAGGAAATAAGATATTCAGTTTATTAATTATTCAGCATAATATATTACAATGAAGAAAAATAGTAGTTACAGTTTTGTTTTGATAGCCATTTTTATTTTTAATAATGTACTAACTGCACAAAAAATAGCAGTACCAATTAGTGCTTATGGTACATGGGATCGTGGGGGTGGTATTGAAGATTATTCAGATCCAAAAGCTGATTTCGTGATGGGAATAGAAGTAGGTGCAAGATGGTCTGAAGTACAATCTAATGGACAAGATAAATTTGATTTTTCTATTTTTCAAGAGGTTTTAGATAAAGCAGCGAAATACCACAAAATAGTAAAAATGAGTATTGATGTGGGCCCTAATTCTCCACTATGGATTTATGATAATGGTGTACCCTTAGTAAAAGTGACAAGTAAAAAGCCTGAAAAGCATGATAAGAAATTCGCGAATTATCCTTTTTATTTAAGTGATTCATACAAAAAATATTATTTTGAATTGATTAATCACTTTTCTATTTTTCTAAGAAACCAACCTAAGAATAAATTTGATTGCATTGCTTTTGTACAGGTTAAAACTGGTTCTACAGGCGATGAAGCACCTTATAAAGGTGTTCCTAAGGATGAAGAATATAACATTACAAAAAAACAATGGGAAGATTTTCGTTTGCAAGCATTTACACAATTTAAAAAATGCTTTAATGATGTTAAGGATAATCAGATTGTGTTAATTTTTAATGGTGTAGATTCTGAAAAACAACCAGAAGCCCATGCTTGGGTTATGAACACTATTGATCCTACAATTGGTTTTGGAATTAAAGGAGGTGCCTATAATAGAGGGCATCATTTATCTGATGAAAAAACATTTAAAAAACAATGGATGCCTTTTTTGGTAAATCCTAAAGGAATGAAATTATTCTCAGCTTCTGAGATGGATGCGTCTTGGAATAAACCCATATTTGATATTAATAAAGAAGTGGGTTTTTATTGGGCTGCTTTGAGTGGAATGAACACAGGAATTTCCTCTACTAACATGCAAAAGGGGGCAATAGAATATGGATATGAGCACAAAGAAATAAGTGATATTTTTAGGATGACTAACAAGTATTATCAACAAGTATATCCTGCAACCGCAACTACTGCGGTTTCAATTTTTCATGAAGGGTTAGACGCTTCCGACACCAAGAAATTTCCAGAAAGCGAATTTGGTGTAGCTAAACAATCCAATCTTGATAGATATTTAAAGATTTGCAAAGCATACGAAGTTAGAGGTGCTAAAATGGACGATGTAGAATCAGCTGATTTAAATCAGGTAAATGAACGTGAGCGACAAAAAGGATATAATGATGCTGGTTGGGATATTGAAGACGGTAACTATGAACGATTTTTAACGCAAATTACTCCAAATGAAACTTCGATAGGTCTTTTCAGAGTTAGAGGAATAATTAATGAAAAATCATCAAAATACGATCGTTTTGCCCGTTCTTTTGAGAATGCTACAGGAAAAAACACGATGTTTTTTAAGTTCTATGATGAAATGTTCGCCTATTCAAAACCCAAAAGTTTAAAATTCACTATTACTTGGTTAGATAAAAATGCAGGTTCTACATGGGCATTAAAATATAGCGAGGGGAAAGACGTAAAAACAGCAATTGAAGTAAAAGGTAAAGGGGATAATCAATGGAAGAATGTAACAGTAGATGTTGCTGATATGTTATTAGACCATAGCGGAAAATTGGGTTCTGATTTTGTTTTGGTTAATACGGATAAAGTTGATGACATATTTAATGGTATAGAAGTTACTATTCAACGAAAATAGATAAACCATATTTATCCTTAAGTTTCCATCAAGTATAATACACATTTCTAACTTAATTCTCTTTTCTGCAAGAATGTTATTGAATAAAATAAAACTTTAAATATGAATATCAATAAGGCAAAAGTATTACTACTTAGAGTTTTAGTTTTTTGTAATTTTATTGGGGCTTCTCAATTAAATGCACAATCAAGTCGACAGTTTACTAAGGGTAACGATGTACTTGTTGTTTATTCCGACGTTCCTGGGCTTCAACCTTCAGATAAGTACAGTATTAGGGTTCGTTCGGCTGCTACCAAAAATGAATGGGTTAACTGTTTTGCAAACTACACGTATAACAAAGCGTTTGAATTGCCACAAATTAAACAGTCTTCGGGAACAATGAATCCTAAGAATGTACAGAATTACCAAAAGTTTACAAGCGGTTGGAGCCAAACTTATGGTAACATAGAGATGACTAATAATCAGCCTGTAGAAGTTGAGATTTCAAGTAATATTATTAATATTAGTAAAGCTGAAGCCCATCCTACACAAAAAGCGAGTGCAGTAAGTTTAGTTGGTGGCAAAGCTTATTTTACAATTAATAATCCTGCTCAGGTTGTAATTGATATTAATGGTCAAATGGATGATTTTAATAAAGCAACCGATGATAAATCTGCAAATCAAGATTACACTACACATACTATCAGTCTATTTGCTAATCCTTTAATGAATAAATCTCAAGAAAAAGGTACTAAAATACAGTATGTAGAACCAGGCGTTATGCCCAATAACAATCCTGATTCGTATGATGTCATGATGTTTAAACCAGGTGTTCATGAAATTGGCAAAAGCTTTAAGGTGTATGCTGGCAAAAAGTACTATATACCAGGCGATGCCATTGTGTATGGCACTTTTAATAATATTGGATTAACTGCAACTGATGGTTTACAACCAGGTGAAAATATTTCAATATATGGTAGCGGTACTATTTCTGGGGCAAAAATCCAACATCCAGCATACGTACAAGGAACAATTCTGAGTGAAATTGAGGCTGATTATAAAAGTATAGCCATAGGTAATGGAATGAATGTTGAAATCAACGGTATATGTGTAGTAGATCCTGCATTTCACTCTGTAAATTTAGTTGCTTGGGGAGGCAGACCAGATAAAGCCAAAGAAGTAACTTTTGCTCGTTGGGTTAAAGTAATTTCATGGCGGGCAAATGGCGATGGCATTGGTAGTACACATTTAGTAGAAGATTGCTTTTTGCGTACGGCAGACGATTGTTCGTATATAAAAGGTAGCAGAAGACGTTGTGTTTTTTGGAAAGAATCAAATGCCGCTGTTTTTCATATGTCTGGTATACCCGATCCCAAAAGTTTTTTTCCAATTGTAATTGAAGATTGCGATGTTATCTATAGCAGAACTACACCAAATAATTATAAAGCTGGCATTTTTGTTCAACGTGCTGCTGGTGTACCTGCTGTTCAGAGAAATGTAAATGTGTTAATTAGAAATATTAGAATTACAGACCCCAAATCTAATATGCCTGTTTTTAATTTTTTTTCTATGGATAGTACCAAAAATGGAGGTACTACAAATTATGGGTCTAGCTATAAAGGCATTACTTTTCAAAATATTACAGTAAAGTACTCACCAGTTGTTGGGGGCCTTACGCAAGTATTAACTGGTAATGTTAAAGCTCCTTGGTACGGAGGATTAGTATTTGAAAATGTAACCATTGCAGGGAAAAAGCTGGCTATTACTGATTTTAGAATCAATGAATACGTAAAGGATATTGTGATTGACGGCACTAAATATTAAATTCTAATCCTAAAGTAAATCTTGTTGAGTCTTAATTTGTAGAATCCTAATTCAATTGACTTATTATGAAATGAGATCTGAACGAATAAAAGCGATTCCAAAAAAAGTTTTGCATTTATTGGCTTGATAGTTTACAAAACCATCAACATATAATTTAAATTTATTAGAAGCTGGCGAACTAATTATCTAATGTCATTTTTAATACAAAGCATTTTTATGAAGCTTGCTAAATTTTCTACAAAAAATAAGCGCATACTTATTTTAAGAAATGTATTTGCGCTCACTTTTATTTTACTCCATATTTTCTTCTTAGGCACAAAACTTAATGCGCAATCTAATACACAGTATATTATTGGTACTGATACACTTGTTAGTTATGCAGATGTACCAGGGCTATCAACTTCAAGTAAATACAGTATAAAAGTTCGTTCGGCTGCTACAAACAATCAATGGGTTGGTTGCTTTGCACACATTACCGAAAACAAAGCTTCTTCCTTACCAGATATTTTAGATAAGTGGGGGCTTAATACTCCTGGTAATGTTCAGGGTTACCAAAATTACACAGCAGGGTGGAGTCATACTTATGGAAATATGGAAATGAGTAATAATCAAACTGTTGATGTTGAAATTACTTGCAAATCTGGATTTACGATTAGAAATGTCGCTGCGTCTTTTACTTCTGCTCAGGCACGCCCAGCAGAAAACGTTTCCATTCCAGCTTCAGTTGTAGCTAGTAAAGTTTATTTTACCATCAATAAGCCAGGGCAAATAGTTATAGATATTAATGGTCAAATGGATAGTTTCAACAAAGCGATTACTAGCGATAATGTAACAGATTCGGTGCATACATTTTCTCTTTTTGCAAATCCTATTCTGAAAAAACCTACACTTACAGGTTCTAGGGTACTATTTGTTACACCAGGAGTTTTGCCTAGCAATATTGCTGCTAATTATGATACGATGTATTTTTTACCAGGGGTTCATGATGTAGGAGTAAACTTTAAAGTGTATTCTGATAAAAAATATTATATACCTGGTGATGCAATAGTTTATGGTACTTTTAACAATCTAGATGCCTCGGGTATTGCAGGGCCAAGCGGTAATAATATTAGGATATATGGCTATGGTACTATTTCTGGCGCAAGAATTACACATCCCAATTGGGTTTTGGGTTCAATTGAAGAACAATACAAGACTATTTCTATTTCTAATTCAAATAATGTTGAAGTGTATGGTATATGTATAATTGATCCGGCTTTTCATTCACTTTATTTAGATGCTGGGGTAACCAATGTAGCATTAACTTTTTCACGGTGGGTAAAGGTTGTATCATGGCGTGGAAATGGTGATGGTATAGGCAATTCTCATTTAATAGAAGATTGCTTTTTGCGAACAGCAGATGACGCTTCATATATTAAAGGTAATAGAAGAAGGTGTATATTCTGGAAAGATACCAATGCCGCAGCCTTTCATTTGGCAAATATGCCCGATTCAGGAACTTTATTTCCTATTGTAGTGGAAGATTGTGATGTAATTTATAATAGAAATACACTTGTAAACGATGGCGGTGTTTTTGTGCAACGTGCATCAGGAGATTCATTTCAGCGATTTGTAGATGTAACAATTAGAAACTTTAAGATATCTGACCCGCGTGCTAACATGCCTGTTTTTCGCTTAAATTCAATTGATAGTACCGTAAAAAATAAAGTAGTCACTTCTTATGTACGTGGTTCCAGTTATTCAGGTATTACTTTTCAAAATGTTACCATTGCTGAGCCAATTGCAGGTACAATGCAAGTAATTACTGGTAACGTTTTTGCGCCTTGGTATGGGGGTGTTTACTTTAACAATGTAACAATTGGTGGCAGAAAATTAAGTAAAAATGACTTTATTATCAACCAATATGTTAGTGATATTTTCTTTGATGATTCTCAAGATTTTACATTAACTACAAATGTGGATTCTACTAAAGGGAGTATTTCAAGAAGCCTTGTTCAATCAACCTATAAAGAACTAACTACAATTATTTTAAAGGCGATACCTAAAATAGGGTACACGTTCACTGGATGGAGTGGCGATACATCTAGTACCACCAATCCGCTCAATATAATCCTAAGAAAAAACATGGTCGTTACTGCCAATTATGTACTTAATGTAACTGACCCCATTGTTGTAGATTCAGTAGGCGCTAATTCATGGGTAGTTCCAGTTGGGGTTATAGGTGCTACATTCCAAGTTTGGGGTGGCGGTGGTGCTGGCGGTTCGGCAGCTAGTGGAAATGTTACTTCCGTTACTCAAGCCAAAGGTGGTGGCGGTGCTGGCGGTAGTTATGCAAAAGTTTTTAAGAGTCTAACACCTGGGCAAATAGTCTATTTTACTGTTGGTGCAGGTGGTGTTGGTGCTACGTCAGGTTTTTCCAACGCATCTAGTGCAATGGCTGGTGGTAGATCATTTGCCATTTTAAATAATGATACAATAGTTTTAGCCGTTGGTGGGGCTGGAGGGCTTAATTCATCTATAACCAATGGTGCATTTAATGGCACTGGTGGTATTGCTTCTACAACTGGTAATAAAGGTGATTCTATTTATTATGGTGGCAACGGTGGCAATGCAACAAGTGGTGGTACTGGTGGTGGTGGTGGAAGTGCTGGTACAAATGGAAATGGCGGCAATGGTGGTGTACAAACAGCTGGCATTGCAGGTACAAGTGGTGGTAATGGGGCTACTGGAAGCAATGGTACTTTTGACGGTAATTTGGGATCAATTCCTGGTGGTGGTGGTTCAGGGGCGGCGGTAAGAAATAGCAGTTCACCCTATCTATACCCTAATGTTACTAAAAAAGGTGGTAACGGGGGCAATGGAAGGATAATAATAAATCAAATTCCACCACCCAACTATTACTTACAAAGTGATGTAGCTAGTACCGCATCTAATTGGAATGCTTCTGCCAATGGCAGCGGTGTAGTTCTGGGTTCTCTAACAGCTGCCAATTTAAATCTAGTAGTAGATAACGAAACAAATGCAACTTTTAGTAGCAATTTATTTTTGGGCAATAATTCAAAGATTATTGTAAGTCAGGGTACTACTGCCAAACTAACCATTGCAGGGGCAAGCCTTTCTGGTACTATTGATGTAGGCAGTGCGGGTACTTTGGTCATATCAACAAGCACCTTACCAACATTAGGTTTATTGGCAGCAGGCAGTACGATAGTTTACAATTTTACAGGCAATCAAACCCTTACTTCTACAACAAGTTATGCTAATGTTACACTAAGTGGTAGTGGTATAAAAACATTGGCAAATGCCGTAACCCTCAGTGGAACGCTTACTGTTTCAAACGGTGTAACGCTTGATGCTACCAATACGGTATTAACAGGTACAGGTAGTATTAATGTACAAAGTGGTGCCACCTTAATTGTGGGTAATGTAGGCGGTATTAATGGCTTTAATAAAACAACAGGCGTTTCTACTTATAGCACAGGTGCTAACTATACGTTTAATGGTACTAATACCCAAGTATTAGGAGCTGCATTGCCTAGTACGGTTAATAATTTAACGCTTAGTAATGGTAATAATGTATTGGCATTAAATGCAAGCCAAACTATAAATGGCGCACTTTTATTAAGCGGTGGCACCGATTTACTAGTAGGAAATAATACCCTCACCTTAAATGGAACAGCAAGTGGGATGAGCGTAAATAGTTGCTTAAAAACCTCCATCTTATCCAATATATCAATAGGCGGTAGTGGTATTGTGGGTACTTTGTTTTTTGATACCATCAATAATGCGCTTAATAATTTAACTATCAATAACAGCTTTACTGGAGGGGCGGCGCTAACACTAGGAAACACGCTAAAAATAAGTGGTGTGGTTACACCCAAGGCTGGTCAATTAGCTACTGGGAATAATCTAATCCTAGTATCAACAACTGTATCTGGTGGAGGGTCTATAGGCGATGCTACAGGTAATAGTTTTGTAGCTTCCAATAATTATATAACAGGTAATGTAACTGTTCAACGCTACAGCCGGCCTCAACGTGGTTATAGAACATTTGGTCATCCATTTAGTACAGCACAAAACTTAGGTATGTTAACTGACAATTTTGCAATAACAGGCTTAACAACTTTAGGTAATGGGATGTATGCATCTAGTGCTAGTGTTCCAACAGCCTTCTTGTATGATCCTACACAAACAGCAGGTAGCAAAGCAGCACTTACTAAGTTGTACGATGCTACTGCCAATGTATGGACGGTTGGTAGAGGATTATATGTTTTTGTGCGTGGTGCAGGCAATGAAGGCATGGCAGGGCCAGGTGCCATCAACTATAGTGGTGTTCATAATCCTGTAATTATAGATGGTACTGGTGCTGTTAATCAAGGGGCAATTGTTTACAATTTAGGTTATGGGGGTACAGGTAAGGATAATTATAACTTGATAGGTAATCCGTATCCATGCCCAATTAACTTAAAGAATGTAGGAGGTATAGGTACTTTTGGCACAGTGTACGTGTACAATCCAATTAAAAACTTGTCTCTTGCTGATGAATACAAATTAGCAGGTGGCTTTGACCAATATACCAATAATGGTAGCACAGATATTATTGTGCCATCCTTTGGGGCTTTCTACGTACAAAATACTAGAAGTAATAAGTTTATAACCTTTAATGAAAACAATAAAGCAGTAGGCTTTAGTCCTACTTATGCTGTTTTTGGTACAGTAACTAACCCTACTATCCGTTTAACAGTAGCTAATGTAAATGGAGATATTGATGAACTTAAATTTGGATTCGACAGTAGTTCTACCGATGCAAGCACAGATTATTATGATGCAGCCAAACTAGGCAATAGCTTGTTTAATTTCTACAGCATTTCAAGTGATAAAAAATCGCTAGCTATTGATTATAGAAAGCATCTTAATAGCATTATTCCATTGGGTATTCAGACTGCATTGACTAATAGTTACAGCATTCGATTGAGTGAGCTAACAGACTTACCCAATACCCAAGTGGTATTAAAAGATAAGTTTCTAAATAAAGTAACTACTTTAAGTCAAGTTGGTGATAGTTATACCTTCGATATTACGGCAGACACCTCCTCTCAAGGAGAGAATAGGTTTCAAATTAACTTTCTTGCTACCACCTTGCCCGTACAAATAGTGGAAGTTACCGCACAATTACAATCAAACAAAAAAGTAGCAGTAAACTGGATAAGCACCACCGAAGTTTACCTTACCAACTACAAAATAGAACGTAGTAATGATGGAAGCAATTTTAGCACAGTCGGCATGATAGCCTCTAAAGGAGGTGGAAACTATAAGTATGATGATGATTTAGCTAATGAAAATGCTTTACCAGCAACAATCTACTATCGTATAGAGGCAGTAGATAAAGATGGTAGTAAAATGTATAGCCAATTGGTAGCTGTTACATTGGGTAGGAGAGAGGCAAATACATCCTTAAATATCTATCCAAATCCAGTACATGCTACTCTAAATGCACAAGTAACGGTATTAAAAGCGGGGGATGTACAGTTGCGAATAATAGATACAAAAGGCAAAATAGTTTTAAAACAGCAAAAAAATATGTCTTTAGGTATTCACTCCGTTTTATTACCTGTAGCCAAGTTAGCAGCAGGCAGCTATATACTAGAAATACTAAGTGCTGATGGTAAGCAAGAACAACATTTTTTGAAAGATTAATGCTTGTTAAGGGTAAATTGGGGATTGTGTCTAATAGATATTTGCATCAATGAATTGTCAATTCGTTTTGTTTTCTATGAAGAGCGTCTTTTTCTATGCAGAATGAAATAGTTTTTAGGTAAAGGCTAGCAAAAAAGTATTTGCGTTTTATTTGAATTCGATTTCCATAGGCTAATAACTAAAGCCCAATTATTGCATTAGTGCAGATTTTTTATTCATAAGCCAAATTTAAAATCAGCCCATACTGAGATTACACGAGCTACAAGTTCGCCCCAGCGAGTTTGAATGAACTTAGCGATTGCAAATCAGGAGATTTGCACACACACCGACGTAGTCAGGAGACGTACCTTTAGATTTGCATTGTGTTATTTTAATATACTATTACTAATACTATTAGCTTTCTTTTTTGCTTCTTTTTTCTTTGTGAATGATGTTAATTTGTGGATAACTAAACTCATTATAAGACCTAACGGCAAAGGTGAACTTTGAGACTACAGGGAATTTAGACCCATTCGGCGTTATAGACCTTTGCCGTCTTTTTGAACAAGAGCCATATAGAAAATCAGGTTTTTAGACCTATTATTAAGGTAGTGGTAAGTTCAAAATACAGGTCGAATTATTATTAAAAATAGTTTGTATGGAAAATTTGTTGAAACATTTCGTTGGTATTGACATTTCAAAGAAAACATTTGATGTCTCTGTATTGAAACCAGTAAGTGGCAAAGAAGGTAAAATTGCCCATAAACAATTTACCCAAAAAGCAGAGGGCTTTTCTGAAATGGAGCAATGGCTTAAGGCGCAGGACATCTTTTTGAATAATCAAACATTATTCTGCATGGAGCATACGGGCATTTATAATCAACCTATTGTTTCTTGGTTAACTGCTAAAAAAGCTTTGGTATGGGTAGAAATGGCTATACGCATCAAAAAGGCATCTGGTTTTTCTAGAGGAAATGATGACAAAACCGACTCTGCTATGATAGCTACTTATGCTTTTCGGTTCAGGGATAAAATGCAGATTTGGAATCAAACTGACGAAAACCTTGTACAAGTAAAGAATCTGATGGCACAAAGAGACAGGGTAATTAATGCGATTTCAGCACTTACTGTTCCAGTTGAAGAACTATTGTCAATGGGATGTAAGTCAGAAGCCAAACAATTAGAGAATCTGCAAAAGGGAGCTATTTCGAAACTGGAAGAAAGCAAAAATAAAATAGAAGCTACTATACTAATTCTCATAAAAAAAGACACTAATCTATTTGATAAAGTGAAAAAAGTAGTTAGTATTAAAGGGATAGGAATGGTAACAGCTGTATCATTTCTTGTTTATACAAATGGCTTTTCAAGTTTCAAAACGGCAAAAGAGCTAGCTTGTTACTGTGGTGTAGTTCCTTTTGTGTCAAAGGAATCAGGAACATCGGTTAAGGCAAAAGCAAGGGTCAGCCATTTTGCAAACAAGAAATTAAAGTGTTTATTGCATTTATGCTCATTGATTGCGATAAGGTGTGACGAGGAAATAAAGGGATATTATGAAAGGAAAGTCAAAGAAGGAAAAAATAAAATGTGCGTAATAAA